>ENA-ORTG01001410-ORTG01001410.1-human-gut-metagenome-genome-assembly--contig:-NODE-1410-length-22083-cov-12.727801_pt1 | contig 22083 bp, 17 predicted proteins | sample MGYA00241906_ERZ509176 | MGnify/ENA primary metagenome ERZ509176 (study PRJEB26280, sample SAMEA2338811) | human gut metagenome | biome: human gut; feature: human-associated habitat; material: faeces...
TATAAGGACGATCCCTGCACCACCGTCTATGTGAAGTTCCCCATGCACGACGATCAGGGCAAGCTGGGCCATCTGGACCACAGCAAGCTGTACTTCGTGATCTGGACCACCACCGTCTGGACCCTGCCCGGCAACCTGGCCATCGCCCTGCACCCCGACGAGAGCTACGCCGTGGTCAAGGCGCCCAACGGCGAGATGTACATCATGGCCGAGGCCCTGGTCGAGAAGGTCATGAAGATCGGCGGCTTTAACAGCTATGAGATCGTGGAGACGCACCCCGGCTCCTTCTTCGAGAACATGCTGGCCGACCATCCCTTCCTGCCCAAGACATCCCGCCTGGTGCTGGCGGATTACGTCACCATGGACTCCGGTACCGGCTGCGTCCACACCGCACCCGGCTTCGGTGCCGACGACTATGTGACCTGCAAGCGCTACGGCATGGACATGGTAGTGCCCGTGGACGATCAGGGCAAGCACACCGCCTACGCCGGCAAGTACGAGGGCATGACCACCGATGCGTCCAACCCCGTCATCCTGCAGGATATGAAGGACAACGGCACTCTGTTCGCCAGCGAGGACATCGTCCACAGCTACCCCCACTGCTGGCGCTGCAAGCAGCCCATCATCTTCCGTGCCACCCCCCAGTGGTTCTGCTCCGTGGACAGCTTCAAGGACGAGGCCATCGCCGCCTGCGAGGACGTCCGCTGGGTGCCCGCCTGGGGCAAGGACCGTATGCGCTCCATGATCCTGGAGCGCACCGACTGGTGCATCAGCCGCCAGCGCCGCTGGGGCCTGCCGATCCCCGTGTTCTACTGCAAGGACTGCGGCAAGCCCGTCTGCACCCCCGAGAGCATCGAGGCCGTGGCCGGGCTGTTCGAGAAGGAGGGCTCCAACGCCTGGTTCGACAGAGACGCCGCCGACATTCTGCCCAAGGGCTTCACCTGCCCCCACTGCGGCAAGGCTGCCGGCTTTGATAAGGAGACGGACACGCTGGACGGCTGGTTCGACTCCGGCTCCACCCACTTTGCCGCTATGGAGCGCGATCAGGGCTTCTGGCCTGCCACCATGTACATCGAGGGCCTGGATCAGTATCGCGGCTGGTTCCAGTCCTCCCTGCTGGTGGCCGTGGGCGCTCTGGGCCGCGGCGCACCGTTCAAGGAGTGCGTCACCCACGGCTGGACCGTGGACGGCGAGGGCAAGGCCATGCACAAGTCTCTGGGCAACGGCGTGGACCCCGCTGACATCTTCAACAAGTACGGCGCGGACATCCTGCGTCTGTGGGCGGCTTCTGCCGATTACCACGCCGACGTGCGCTGCTCCGACGCCATCTTCAAGCAGCTCTCTCAGAACTACCTGAAGTTCCGCAACACCGCCCGGTACTGCCTGGGCAACCTGGACGGCTTTGATCCCAACAATCTGGTGGCTCCCGCCGACATGCTGGAGCTGGATCGCTGGGCCGTCACCCGTCTGAACGCCCTGATCGAAAAGTGCGCTCAGGCGTACAATGACTACGAGTTCCTGGTGGTGACCCACGCCGTCAACGATTTCTGCGTGGTGGAGCTGTCCAACTTCTATCTGGACATCATCAAGGACCGGCTGTACTGCGATGAGACCGACGGTCTAGCCCGCCGCAGCGCCCAGACGGCCCTGTATCTGATCCTGGATACCATCACCAAGATCATGGCCCCCATTCTGTGCTTCACCGGCGACGAGATCTGGCTGGCCATGCCCCACAAGGCGGGTGACGACGACCGGAACGTGCTGTTCAACGATATGAACGGTGTGTTTGCCGACTACGCTCTCTCCGCTGACGAGATGGCCAAGTGGGAAAAGATCATCGAGGTCCGCGACGCCGTCAACGGCGCGCTGGAGACCGCCCGTGCCGAGAAGAAGATCGGCAAGAGTCTGGAGGCCGATGTGGCCCTGACGGTCCCCGCCGAGGATGCCTTCCTGGCGGAGATGGACGGCGCTGCTCTGGCGGATCTGCTGATCGTCTCCAAGGTGGAGGTCACTGTGGGCGGCGAGTTGGCGGTTTCCGTCAGCGAGGCTGCCGGTACCAAGTGCCCCCGCTGCTGGAAGCACAGCACCGCAGCGGACGAGAACGGCCTGTGCCCCCGCTGCGCCAGCGTGATCGCAAAGTGCGCTGACTTCGGCGAGGTCTAAGCGTCTTATCCAATTCAAAAGTATACGAAACACCCCCGGTGTGCATCCGCGCACCGGGGGTGTTTTTGCTTGGGGGGGGGACAATAGCGAAACGGCGTGACTGAGCAGCTGGAAAAAACGAATTGATCTATGATCGAGAGAGGACGTCCGGGTAGAAAGTGGTTCGGACTTTTCTCGCATATTTCAAAGCCGCGGTAGACTTGTTATAGACTTTGTGGTATCATAAGTATGAAAAAAGAGCGGCAAATCGAAAGCTATGGAGGCGGCGCTATGCGTAAAATGACAGTAAAACAAGCCAGAAAAGTGAGAGACGCGCTGATGATTGGCGGTACCATAATTGTGCTGCTGGCATATTTTTGGAAACCTTTTGTTTGCGTTGGCGTTATAGTAGGACTTTCGGGCTTGATTCCACATTTCCTTTATAACAGATGTCCCCATTGTGGCAAGCAACTTTACAGAAATGAGGGAAAGTATTGTCAGTATTGCGGGAAACAACTTGATGACTAAATTTAAAATTTACCGAACTGATAAAATCTCATCAGAAACGAAAAGGCACGTTTCTGTACGCTGTTATCGAGAGTCACGCGTCCCGGACCGGATCATTTGGCCCTAGCGAGGCTTTGCCGCGAATATCAATAAACCCTCCGTATGCGCTACGTCATGCGGAGGGCTTTGCGTTTTATGAACTCCGGGTGTCGTTCCGGGGATACTTCTTATGCTGCGGAGTCAAAGACTTCTTCCATCAGGAAGATGGTGCCGTCCTTTCCGCTTTCCACAATGGCGTACTGGCGGAGGGCACCGTCCGCGTCCACATAGGAGACGCCCCGGTTGGGGATCGTTTCCACAAAGGGAATGGCCAGCAGGAGGGGACGGTCCGGGGAAAGGGCATCCGCCGTGTAGAGGTCATCCTCGCGGGTGAGCGTGAGCTGGTCGCCGCCCTCCCGGAAACCCACGATGAAATAGTGGAAGTCCGTGACGGAGTGGGTGGGTAGGAGTACGATCTCCGCCATGGGGTCCGCCTCCCGGTAAGCGTCATAGCCGCCCTCTGCCAGACCGGCATCCTCTGCGGGAAGGACGGAGAGGGCCTCGCCTTCTAAGGCGGGGGGTTCGGTCTGGGCGGGAGGCTCGGATGGCTCTGCCTGCTGGGGCGACTGCTCCGGGGCGTGATCTGCTGGTTGGCCGCAGGCTGCCAGACACAGCAGCAGGGAAACGGTCATCAACAGGGTCAGGATGCGTTTCATGGGATCACTCCTTTACAAGCGGGAAAGCTCAGTCCTTGTCCTTGGCGGCTTCGAAGGCCTTGACCTCCTTCAAGGTCCAGCCGGAAACCGTCAGGTCGGCGGCCATCACCGGGTCCACAGGGACAGCCAGATACATATTGTTGCCATAGGTATAAGCGCCGGAGGTGACGCCGATGACCTGACCGTGGGCGTTCATCAGTGCGCCGCCGCTGCTGCCCCGGGAAATGTCGGCGGAGTTGACAATGCAGGGCAGGGCATAACGGTCCAGCTCATGAGCGGTGGAGCCGATGATGCCGGAGCTGATGGCCAGCCCCAGACCCAGAGGGTTGCCGATGGCGTACACCGGATCGCCGGGGCGGATGTCCGCCGTGCCCACCAGATCCAGATGGTTGAAGGTGGAGGTGGTGCGGCGGGACTGATTGGTCCGGGAGACCTTGATCACGGCGATGTCGATACCGGTATCGTAGTAGAGGACCCGCTCCACCTCATAGGTTTCCCCGTTGAGCAGGGTGGCGGTGGCCTTGATGGAATCCTCGATGGAGTGATAATTGGTGACGGCCAGACCGTCGGCGCTGATGAAGAAGCCGCTGGCGTCGGCGGAGGAGACCTCATCGTGGACCTGCTCCTCTGTCTCATACAGGCTGAGCTGGAAGGCGGCGGAGAGGTAGCGGTCCGCCAGCTGGCGGGCGGTATAGTCCTTGTTCAGCAGTCCCAGAGCGTTGGCGGCAGAGGCGGTGCAGACACCGAGGTCCATCAGTCGGGAGAGCACCGTTGTTTCCGTTCCCTTATAGCAGAAATCCAGAGCGTCATAAATGGACTCCGCCAGATCGCCCACGGAGAGTATGCCGATTAGCTGGCGGCCGGTGAGTCCGATCCGCCAGGCGAAGGCTGCGGCGTCGGAGATCTCAAAGTCCCCGGTCTTGTCGCTGTAGCCCAGCATCCGCAGCAGCATAGCACACCAGGCGTCGGCGTTCAGGTGACCGTTGGGATCAAACTGTACGTTGCTGACGCCGGAGATCCAGCCCCGGCGGTTGGCGTAGTTCGCAGCGGTGCGGGCCCAGTCCGGCACATCCCGGAAACCGGCAAACCAGCCGTCGGTGTCCGGCTTTTTCTCGCCGCCGGCCAGACGGACCAGCAGCACGGCGGCCTGAGCACGGGTAGCGGGAGCGGTCAGGTCACGGCCGGGGTCCTCGGAGAGCAGATGCAGCACCGTCAGGGCATCGGCCCGGCGGGCAGCATCCCCGGTCTGGGCGCTGGCCATGGGGACGGCGCAGATGAGAAGCATCACCGCGCACAGCGCGGATAACAGTCGTTTTTTCATGAAAAAGGCTCCTTTTGGATTTGGTGGCCTACATTGTAGCACCGAATGGACCGGATTGCAAGACACCGGAGCGTTGGGCAAAAGAGGGGGGAGATGGACGGTAGACAGCAATCAAAAAAACTGGTATGATAAACGTATCGAAGAAACAAACTTAACTTTATGATAAGGAGTGACTTAAAATGGAACTGAAAGACATTTTGAGCAAGTGCGATCACACGCTTCTGGCCCAGACGGCCACCTGGGACGAGATCAAGGCCATCTGCGATGACGGCATGAAGTACGGCTGCGCCAGCGTGTGCATCCCCGCCAGCTATGTGAAGCAGGCGGCGGAGTATGTGGCGGGCAAGCTGCCCATCTGCACCGTCATCGGCTTCCCCAACGGCTATGACACCACCGCGGCCAAGTGCTTCATGGCCGCCGACGCCGTGAGCAACGGCGCGGAGGAAGTGGACATGGTCATCAACCTCGGCTGGGTGAAGGACCGGAAATGGGACGAGCTGCTCTCGGAGATCAAGGCCATAAAGGAGGCCTGCCGCGGCAAGCTGCTGAAGGTCATCATCGAGTGCTGCTTCCTCACCGATGAGGAGAAGATCAAGCTGTGCGAGATCGTCACCGCCTCCGGTGCGGACTACATCAAGACCTCCACCGGCTTCGGCGGGGGCGGCGCCACCCGTGAGGACGTGGCCCTGTTCGCCAAGCACGTGGGCCCCAATGTGAAGATCAAGGCTGCCGGCGGCATCGCCAATTTGCAGGATGCGGAGGATTTCATCAATCTGGGGGCTTCCCGTCTGGGCACCAGCCGCATCGTGAAGGCCGTGAAGGCCATGGAAAAATAAAAGGAGGATACTATGGGAACGCCGCATAATGAAGCCAAGAAGGGCGATTTCGCCAAAACCGTACTGATGCCCGGAGACCCCCTGCGCTCCAAGTTCATCGCGGAGACCTTCCTGACGGATTTGAAACTGGTAAACAACGTCCGGGGCGTTCAGGGCTATACCGGCCTGTATAAGGGCGTGCCGGTGAGCGTCATGGCCTCCGGTATGGGTATGCCCTCCATCGGTATTTATTCTTACGAGCTGTATACCCAGTATGATGTGGAGAATATCATCCGGGTGGGCAGCGCCGGAGCCCTGCGGGCAGATCTGGAGCTGGGCAGCGTGGTGGCCGGTCAGGGCGCCTGCGCCAACTCCGCTTATCTGGAGCAGTATGAGCTGGGCGGCACCTTTGCCCCCATTGCGGACTTTGACCTGCTGATGGCGGCAGTGGAAAGCGCCAAGGAGCTGGGGGTGAAGATGCCTGTGGGCAACCTCTATTCCTCCGACACCTTCTACGATGCCGCCGGACGGAACATGCGCTTCCAAAAGATGGGCGTCATGGCGGTGGAGATGGAGGCTGCGGCCCTGTACTGCAACGCTGCCTACACCGGCAAGCGGGCGCTGGCCATCTGCTCCATCTCCGACAATCTGGTGACGGGGGAGGAGCTGTCCCCGGCGGACCGGCAGACCACGTTCACCAACATGATGAAGATTGCGCTGGAAGTCGCCGTGAAGATGGCGGACTGAGACCGATAGACTGTTAACGCTTCCTGAAGGGAACACCCCGCCCGATCCCGGGCGGGGTGTTCTTTTATGCGTGAAAGATATGGCAAAATTGAAAACAATTCGGGTTTCTTATTGCATTGCCCGGGTGAAATTGTTATAATAACATAGACCCTTGAGGTCGACCCTTTTAAAGAGCTTGCACCCGGCTTCCGAAGCCATACATAGGCTGTGATCCCTCCGGGGAACACGGCACGGTGCGTTTCAGAGCGGGAGCGGACGTTAAAAGGAGAAAACATGAAAGAGGTAGATTCCAATGAAGAAGTTTCTTGCTTTGACTCTGGCATTGGTCATGTCTCTGTCCCTGGTAGCCTGCGGCGATAAGAAGACCGACGATACCAAGACCGATGAACCTGACCAGAAGACCGAGCACCCCGCAGAGAACGAGGGCGCCTATAAGGTCGCAATGATCACCGACTACGGTGACATCACCGACCAGTCCTTCAACCAGACCACCTATGAGGCCTGCAAGGCGTTTGCCGAGGACAACAGCATCGAGTTCAGCTACTTCAAGCCCGCCGGCGATAACACCGCCGACCGTGTCGCCATGATCGAAAAGGCCGTTGACGAAGGCTTCAACGTCATCGTCATGCCCGGCTATGCTTTCGGCGGCGCCATCGTTGAGGCCGCTCCCGAGTTCCCCGATGTGAAGTTCATCGCGCTCGACGTCGCCGCCGGCGACCTGCTCGAGACCGCCGTTGCCAAGGCCGGCGAGAGCTACGACTATACCCCCGAGAATTGGGACCTCAACAAGTACGTTGACATGAGCAATGTCTACTGCGCGGTCTATCAGGAAGAGCTCTGCGGCTACATGGCCGGTTACGCGGCTGTGAAGCTCGGCTATAAGAACCTCGGCTTCCTCGGCGGCATGTCCGTTCCCGCGGTCGTCCGTTACGGCTACGGCTTCGTGCAGGGCGTTGACGCCGCTGCTGCCGATCTGGGCCTTACCGACGTCAAGCTCAACTACATCTACGGCGGCCAGTTCTTCGGCGATGCCGACATCACCGCTGTGATGGATACCTGGTATCAGGGCGGCACCGAGGTCGTCTTCGCCTGCGGCGGCGGCATCTACACCTCCGCGGTCGACGCGGCCAAGAAGGCCAACGCCAAGGTCATCGGCGTTGACGTCGATCAGGCGGGTGTCATCGCCAAGTATGCCGGCGTGGACGGCATGACCGTCACCTCCGCCATGAAGGGCCTCTATCCCGCGACCTACGACACCCTCACCGATGTCATCGTCAACGGCAACTGGGACAAGTATGTCGGCAAGATCGAGACGCTGGGCCTTGTCTCCGGCACCGATCCCGAGGCGAACTACGTTCAGATCCCCATGGGTGACGGCACCCAGTGGTCCGACAGCTTCACGCAGGACGACTATAAGGCCATGGTGAAGGATATGTTCGACGGCAAGATCACCGTCAGCAACAACACCAGCAGCGATGTTAGTGCTGCCGACTTCGCCACCGTCATCACGGTCGACGATCAGGGCTCCATCAAGGGCTAAGCGCTTTATCGCAAGTACATACGGAGAGACGGGCACCTGCCCGTCTCTCTTTTTTTTCCGAAAAACGAAAAAATCATACGATTTTGCCAAATTGACTTTGCTTTATCGGCACAGGTATAGTATACTGTAAGATATTCATGGTTTCCGTCCCCGCACATCCCCAACGCGGCGGGCCATCAAAACGGAAGGAGGGCGAAACATCTTGGGATCACCGTATGCCATTGAGATGCTCAACATCACCAAACGATTCCCCGGTATTATCGCCAACGACAACATTACGCTTCAGCTCAAAAAGGGCGAGATCCATGCCCTGCTGGGCGAAAACGGCGCAGGCAAATCCACGCTCATGAGCGTGCTCTTCGGTCTGTACCAGCCCGAGGAGGGCGTCATCAAAAAGGATGGACAGGTCGTGTCCATCAAGGACCCGAACGATGCCAACGCGCTCGGCATCGGCATGGTCCACCAGCACTTCAAGCTGGTGGAATGCTTCACCGTGCTCGACAACATCATCATGGGCGTGGAGCCCACGAAGCACGGCTTTCTGCAAAAGGCCGAGGCCCGCGAAAAGGTCCTCGCCCTGAGCGAGAAGTACGGTCTGCACGTTGACCCCGACGCGCTCATTGAGGACATCACCGTCGGTATGCAGCAGCGCACCGAGATCCTCAAGATGCTCTACCGCGAAAACGAGATCCTGATCTTCGACGAGCCGACCGCCGTCCTCACCCCGCAGGAGATCGACGAGCTCATGCAGATCATGCGCAACCTCGCCGCCGAGGGCAAGAGCATCCTCTTCATCTCCCACAAGCTCGCCGAGATCATGGCGGTCGCGGACCGCTGCTCGGTGCTGCGCAAGGGCAAGTACATCGGCACGGTCGAGACCGCCAACACCACGGCGGAGGAGCTGTCCGCCATGATGGTCGGCCGCAGCGTCAGCTTCCATGTAGACAAGAAGCCGTCCGAGCCCGGCGAGGACGTGCTCGAGGTGGAGGGCATGACCATGGCCTCCAAGCTCCACAAGAACAATGCCGTCAAGAACGTTTCGCTCAAGGTCCGCCGCGGCGAGATCGTCTGCCTTGCCGGCATCGACGGCAACGGACAGACGGAGTTCGTCTATGGTCTGACCGGCCTGGAGCCGCTCGTTTCCGGCTCCGTCAAGCTCTGCGGTAAGGACATCACCCATGCGTCCATCCGCCAGCGCAGCGTGATGGGCATGAGCCACATCCCCGAGGATCGTCACAAGCACGGCCTTGTGCTCGACTATTCGCTCGAGGACAACATGGTGCTCCAGCGCTACTTTGAGCCGGAGTTCACCGACAAGGCGGGCTTCCTGCGCCGCAGGAACATCCGCACCTACGCCGAAAAGCTCATCGATCAGTACGATGTCCGTTCCGGTCAGGGCCCGATCACCATTGCCCGCAGCATGTCCGGCGGCAACCAGCAGAAGGCCATCGTCGCCCGTGAGATCGACAAGGATCCCGAGCTGCTCGTCGCCGTGCAGCCGACCCGCGGTCTGGACGTCGGCGCCATCGAATACATCCACCACCAGCTCGTCGCGCAGCGCGACGAGGGCAAGGCGGTCCTGCTCGTGAGTCTGGAGCTGGACGAGGTCATGGACGTGCCCGACCGCATCCTCGTGATGTACGAGGGCGAGATCGTCGGTGAGCTCGACCCGAAAAAGACCACGCAGGAGGAGCTGGGCCTCTACATGGCAGGCGCGAAGAGAGATGAGGTGAAGGCATGAAAAAGAATATTTTCAAAAGCGGCGGCTTCCAGTCGCTGCTGGCCTCCCTCCTGTGCATCGTGCTGGGACTGTTCCTCGGCTACCTCGTGCTGCTGCTCATCAATCCCGCGGGTGCGGGCGAGGCCATTCTTACGGTCATCAAGAACTTTATGACCTACAACCGCCCCGCCTCGCAGCTGAAATATTTCGGCAACACGCTCGTCAAGACCGCGCCGCTGCTGATGTGCGCGCTGGCGATCCTGTTTGCCTACAAGGTGGGCCTCTTTAACATCGGTGCAGCCGGACAGTACTGCGCCGGCGTGGCGCTGAGCCTGTACGCGGCGCTCGGCCTCGGCTGGAGCTGGCTTCCGTGTATGCTGCTCGCCATTTGCGGCGGCGCGATCCTCGGCAGCATTTCCGGCCTGCTCAAGTCCTACTGCAACGTCAACGAGGTCATTTCCGGCATCATGCTCAACTGGATCGTGCTGTATCTGACCAATATGCTCCTCACCACGGTGAAGGAGGACGCCAGCCCCTACACCAAGGTGCTCGCACACATCAACGAATCCGCCGTGCTGCCCTCGCTGGGGCTCGGCGCGCTGTTCAACAACAACCAGTACGTCGGTCTCGCGATCCCGCTGTCCGTGCTGATGGCCATTCTCGTGTGGGTCGTGCTGGAAAAGACGAAGTTCGGCTATGAGCTCAAGGCCACCGGCTACAACAAGAATGCCGCCAAATACTGCGGCATGGCGGAAAAGCGCAACGTCATTCTCAGCCTTATGATCTCCGGCGCGCTCGCCGGCATGGGCGCGGCGATGCTCTACCTCACCGGATATGAGCAGTGGCAGTGCTCCACCTCCTCCGTCCCTGCGATGGGCTTCAACGGCATCGCCGCGGCCTTCCTCGGCGGATTGAACCCCATCGGCACCGTGCTCGCCTCGTTCTTTATCCAGCACATCACGGCGGGCGGCGCGTATGTGGATAAGTCCATGTACTGCGCGCAGATCTCCGATCTGATCTCGGCGCTCATTATCTATCTCTGCGGCTTCGTGCTGTTCATGAAGCACGCGATGAATTCCTACGCGGCCAAGCGTGAGGAGAAGGCGGCATTGAAGGCCAGGGCAGCCGAAGCGCAGGCCCGGGCCGAAGCCGGGAAAGGAGGCGATCAGTAATGGTACTGCTGCTGCAATACACCCTGATCTTTGCTTCCGTGCTGATCCTGGTCGCCCTCGGCGGCTGCTTCGCGGAGCACTCCGGCGTCATCAACCTCGGCCTTGAGGGCATCATGATCATGGGCGCCCTCGGCGGCGCGCTGGCGATGCGCTACATTTCGCCCAATGTGCCCGCCATCGTGATGATCCTCGGCGTTCTGGCTATTTCGGCGTTGGTCGGCATGATCTATTCCTGCCTGCTGGCCGTGGCCTGCATCAACTTCAAGGCGGACCAGACGCTTGTCGGCACCGCGCTGAATCTGCTCGGCACCGCGGGCGCGACGGTCATTGTCAAGGCCATCAACACCGCTGCGAATCCCGATGACGTTTCCTCCATCGTGCAGTATGCCGGTGCGAAGAAGGCGTTCACCGTCAATCTCGGCTCGTTCGAGTTCAGCTGGTTCATGCTCGTGACCGCGCTGCTGCTCGCCGCGTCCTATGTCCTGCTCTATAAGACCCGCTTCGGTCTGCGCCTGATGGCGTGCGGCGAGCATCCGCAAGCGGCGGACAGCGTGGGCATCAACGTCTACAAGATGCGCTGGGCGGGCGTGCTGATCTCCGGCTTCCTTGGTGGCATCGGCGGCATCGTGTTCATTACTGCCGGTGTTTCCGAGTGGCGCTTTGAGTACGGCGTGGCAGGCTTCGGCTTCCTGTCCCTCGCGGTCATGATCTTCGGACAGTGGAAGCCCCAGCGCATCGCGCTCGCGGCGCTCCTCTTCGGCCTGTTCCGTGCGCTTTCGAATGTCTACATGGGCTTCGGCTTCCTCGCGGCGATGAACATCCCCAGTCCGGTGTACAACATGATGCCCTACATCATCTCCCTCATCGTGCTGGCGTTCACCTCCAAGCGCTCCCGTGCCCCCAAGGCGGAGGGCATCCCCTACGACAAGGGCCAGCGCTGAAAACATATCGACACGGCAAAAAGCAGCGGCTGCGATGCAGCCGCTGCTTTTTTATCGGTCGACTTTTACCATGCGTGCTTGGCACGGGACTGAGTCTCGGTCATGCCGAAGAAGCTCATGTCCACGCGCGTTCCCTGATCGCCCCAGGTCGTGTCGATGTGATAGGTCTTGCCGTCAAGCTCCGCGACGGTCCAGATGTGGTCGGCGTTCATAAGCGCGGTACACTCGATGCCCTCGAGCCGCAGCAGAAGGTCGTATGCTCCCGTGTAGCCGTCGCAGACGGCCACGCCGTCCACCAGCGCGCTGTACGCCAGATGACTCAGGGAGCTGCTGGAGACGGCCCCCTCGTCGTAGACGCAGTTGTTGCAAAGCCAGACGTAGTAGGCCCGCGCCAGCTCATACTGCGTCATGTCGCCCGTCAGATAGCCGCTCTCCCACAGCGCGTCGTGGACGAGGATCGCGCGGGCGAGCGTCTCCTCACGGTATTTTTTGAGCTGCGCGCCGTCGCAGGCTGTGGAGGAGAAGGTCAGCAGCACCTTGCCGGAGGAATAGCTGCGGCAGGAGGTGGAGTTGTACATCTGCTCGCAATGGCGCTTGACGCCGACTGTAAAAGCGCGGGTGAGCTTTGCGACCTCCTCGTTGGTCAGCGTACGGTTGTATTGCAGAGTGATGCTGTCGGCGCCGTCGTGGAGCATCTTTCGGATCAGCGCGTCGATGGCGTTGGCGTCGTCGGCTGCCGGCGCGGTGGAGACCTCGGCGGGCGCCGCGATCAGGTCGCCCCAGGCTGTGCCCGCGGCGGAGCGATAGGAAAGACTTTGCCACGAGAGCGTCAGGCGCGCGGACGGCTCGACCATGCGCACGACCAGTGCCGCGAGCTCGCTGCGCTTGAGCGTATCATTCGGATGGAAGGAGCCGTCCTCGTCCACGCCGCCCACGATGCCCCATTTGTAGAGCCGGAGAATATCGCCCTGATAGGGCGTGTAATCGTCCACATCGGTGATGCGGCGGTGCGAGGCATAGCCGACGGTCACGGCCTCGGCGTTGCGCTCGTCGTAGCACTCCGCGCTGAGCGCGGGGGCCAGCACGCCTGCCATCTGCGCGCGTGTCGCGGCCTCTGGATAGTGGCCGTCAAGCTCGTCGCCGAGGCATTTCTCAGCCTTGAGATAGCGCACATAGGGCTGGTACCAAGCCTCGCCGGCTGCTGCCGTGGGGATCGCTGCGCCGCGCTCAAGCGCGTGCAGACGCGCGGCAAAGGTCACCAGCTCGGCAATGGTGACGCTCCCCTCCGGCGCGTAAGCGCTGCCGCTCACGCCCTCGGTCAGACCGTATTCGTACAGTGCAGCGACGGCGTCGTGATACCACGCCGAGGCGTCCACATCCGTGAAGCGCCCGTCGTAGCTTCGCATGCGAGCAAAGGGGGAGAGCGTGTCCGCCTTCTCCGCCGAAGGAGCGGGCGCGGAGGTGTCCGCCGCCGTCACGTCCTCCGCCTGCGCGGCGGTGGAGAGCAGCAGGGTAAAGATGCAGAGGAAAAGCAAAAGCCGTTTTTTCATGGTGCTTACTCCTTATCTCGTCAGGGGACGAGGATATCCATATCCTCCAGCGTGAGCGCCTCATTGTAGGGATTGAGGGCCTCGTTGACCAGGTCGCAGGTCGCCTGCGCGTCGAGCACATAGACCGACTGCTTGTTGTAATAGCCGGAGCCGTCGCCGGGGAGCGTGGCAAAGTGGATGTTTTCGGTGCCGATGTTCAGCGCCTCGTTGCCGAGCCAGACGAGGTTGCCGGTCGAGAGGTCGGTCTTGACGTAGGTGTAGAAAATATCCACCAGCGCGGGGATGTTCTTGACGTTGCCGATCTGCAGCAGCTGCTTGGCGACCGCCTTGAGGAAGGCCTGCTGGGTGCCGATGCGGCCGATGTCCTCCGTGCCGTAGCCGGTGCCGTCGTTGTTGTGGCGGAAGCGGACGACCTCCATCGCCTCTTGCCCGTTGAGATGGCGCGGGCCTTTGGTGAAGTGAATGTGCAGGTCCTGATAGGGGTCGTCATAATCCATGTTGATGGGAATGTCAAAATCCACGCCGTCGATCTGATCGACCAGCGCGATGAAGCCCTTGAGATTGACCGTGACATAGAAATCAACCGGTATGCCGAGCAGGTTTTCGATCTGCTCCATCAGCAGCTCCGTGCCGCCCTTGGCGTAGGCGAAGTTGAGCTTGTTGTTGCGGTATTCATTGTGCAGCAGCGTATCGCGAGGGAGACTCACAAGGTCGATGCGCTTGTTCGGCACGTCGAAGCGGACGAGGATGTTCGTGTCGCTGCCGCCGTTGTCGTCGTCAAGCCCGGAGACGAGAATGTTGTAGCAGTATTCGCGGCGTGTACGGCCCGGAGCGTCGGGCTCGTCCGTGCCGGTCCGGTCGGCGTCCGTGCTTGCCGTGCCGTCCGGCGTTACAACAGGCTTGTCCGTGTCAAGCTCGGGCGCGCGAAAGACATATTTGACCGTCGCAAACACGGCGGTCGATAAAAAGAGCAGGGATAACAGTGTGACCACAAGGCGCTCGGGGCGGCGCTTCGCGGGAATTTTTTTCTGCATGGCGGGATACGGTCCTTTCCGTTATTGTCGAAAACAGGGGAATACTGCCATTATACTCATTATGTCAACAAACTACAAGAGGGAAAAAGAGCTTGCGCGGCCGGCGGAGGAAAAAGGTCGGCCGGCCGTGCGGTGTTTGATCGGTTTCTGCTTTTATTTGACGAAATTCAGAGGAAAAAGTTTCAAGCTCCCTTATATTTTTTTCTCGTGGCGATGCCGCCGCGGATGTGCCGCTGGGCTTTGTTGATCTCAAGGATCTCCTTGACCTGAAGGTAGAGGCTGTGGTTGATCTGCGGAAGCCGGTCCTGAATGTCCTTGTGGACGGTCGATTTACTGACACCGAACTTCTTGGCTGCGGCGCGCACCGTGGTGCGGTTTTCTATGATGTAAACTGCCAGATCGCAGGCCCGCTCTTCAATATTACCCTTCATGAATGAAACACTCCCTATTCGAGTTGCTTCAATCTATGCAACGCGGGGAGCGAATATGTGCAAAGACGCGCACGGCGCTTGAAAAGCGGCGCACGGTCTGCTACAATGGGTAAAAATGATCGCGGGAGGGCGTGTATGGGCGAAAAAAAGAGGACGCTGCGCGGCTTTTTGTGCGCGGCGCTCGGCGGCGTGTGCTGGGGCGCGTCCGGCACGGTGGGACAGTATCTCTTCACCTGTCAGGGGGTGGACAGCGGATGGCTGACCGTGGTGCGGATGTTTCTGGCCGGCGCGGTGCTGCTCGGCGGCGCGCTCGTAAGGCACCGCCCGCAGCTTCGAGCCATCTGGTCAGACCGGCGCGACGCGCTGCGGCTCGTGCTCTTCTCCGTCGGCGGACTGATGACCTGCCAATATACCTACCTCGCCGCCATCCGCTACTCCAACAGCGCGACCGCCACGGTGCTGCAGTATATGGGACAGGCACTCATTTTACTTTGGGTGTGCCTGCGTGCGCGCCGCCTGCCGACGCGGCGCGAGGGCGTCGCGCTCGTGCTCGCGCTCCTCGGCGCTTTTTTGCTTGCGACTCACGGCAGCCTGACCGCGCTCGCGCTCTCGCCGCAGGCGCTCTTTTGGGGCCTGTGCGCGGCGGTGTCGCTGATGCTCTATACGCTCCTGCCGGGCGATCTGCTTCGGCGCTATCCCGTGAGCGTCTGCACGGGCTGCGGGATGTTCATCGGCGGTGTGGTGCTGCTCGTGCTCACACAGGCGTGGCGGATCCCGGTCGCGCTCAACGCCGCGGTGGCGCTCGGCACGCTGGAGATCTCCGTTGTCGGCACGGCGCTTGCATTCACGCTTTATCTGCAGGGCGTGAGCGACGTCGGCGGCGTGCGCGCAAGCCTGCTCGCCTGCACCGAGCCGGTCAGCGCGACGCTGTGCGCGGCGCTCTGGCTGCACACGAGCTTCGCGTGGCAGGATCTTCTCGGCTTTGCTGCCATTCTGGTGATGGCGGTGCTCATCGCGCTGCCCGAGCGCGCGTCGGAAAAATCGACGGAGAAGGCGGAGAATTGAAAAAAGAGGGAGCCGAAAACCGCGAAGCTGCGTTTCCGGCTCTCATTTTCTCGCTATGTGCAGGGCTCAAAGCAGCAGCATCAGCACCGGTGTCACCACGAAGCAGGCGAGGGTGGAGATCGCCGCGCCCTGCGCGGCCAGCTGCTCGTCCGCGCCGTATTCCGCCGCGGCGACGACCGTCTGCGTCACGACCGGCATGGCCAACTCCACGACATATACGCTGCGCACCAGACCGCCGATGCCGAGCAGCGCGCAGAGGGCAGCGCCCAGCGCCGGTGAGATGACAAAGCGGAAGACCATCATCACGCCGAGCGTGGGTGTCAGGCGCAGGCTGCGCAGCCCAATCTCGTGGATGATGCAGCCCGTCAGCAGCAGCGCCAGCGGTGTGACGGTGTTGTTGATGTATTTCGCGTAGCTCATCACAAGGCTCGGGAGATGGATGTCCAGTCCGACCAGCAGGAGACTGAGAAAGACGGAAATGACCGTCGGCGCGCGCAGGAATTTCCACACCATCTGCATGGAGAAGCCGCCGGCTTCGCCCGACCAGCGTACCAGCGGGATGCCGATGAGCTGCGTGAAGCAGCTGCTGACAAGATAGAAGAGCATGACATACGGCGTCGCCACGTCGCCGAACAGCTCCAGGCACATGGCGAGACCGATGAAAATGGTGTTGCCCATGGCAGCCATCATCACAAAAACGCCGAGCTGGCGGTGCGGCAGCCTCATCAGGCGGCCCGCCAGCAGGCTCATCACAACGCAGCTCGGGATGACGAGCAGCGGGATGAGCAGCAGACGCGGCGCGGCGAGCACGTCCGCGCGCGTGAGATTGTTCTGCATCCCGTAGATCAGCATGACGGGAATGCCGACGGTCATCAGATAGCGGCTGATGAAGGTCTTGACCTGCACGGTCATCCAGCCCTTGACCGCACAGAAGTAGCCGGTCGCCGTCAGCAGCAGGATAATGGTGACGGATGCAACGGCGTGAAGAAAGGTTTCCATCGCTCTGTACCTCAAAAAATTTTATTTACGCAGACAGTATAGCAGTTCGCCGCCAAAAAACAAGGCTTCGACGGAAAAGAAGTTGAAAACCGAGGACAAATGGGCTATGATAAAGAAAATCTCAACGCACGAGGAGGAACGGCGATGAAGGCGGCATTGGTCATTATGGCGGCGGGCATGGGCTCGCGCTACGGCGGCAGCAAGCAGGTGGACGGCATCGGTCCCGACGGCGAAATTTTGATGGAATACTCCATCTACGATGCGATCCGCGCGGGCTTTACCAAGGTGGTGTTCATCATCAAGCCCGAAATGCGTGAGCTGGTGGAGACGCTCTGCGGCAGGCGTGTCGCCGGCATGACGGCGGCGGACGGATCGCCGGTCGAGGTCTGCTATGCCTATCAGGACTTTTCCAGCGTGCCGGCATTCTATTCCATTCCGACGGAGCGCACCAAGCCCTTCGGCACGGGGCACGCCGTGCTCTGTGCGCGGAGCTGCGTCGGCGAGCCGTTTATCGTCATCAACGCCGACGATTACTATGGTGTGGACGCCTTCCGCGTAATCTATGAAGAGCTTGGGAGGCTCGAGGCTGAGGGCGAGGCGACCATGGTCGGCTACCGCCTGGATAAGACCGTCAGCGAACACGGCAGCGTGACGCGCGGCGTGTGCCATGTGACGGACGGAACACTCGACCGGGTTGTGGAGACCTTCAAGCTCACGGTATTTCCCGACGGCACCATCCGCGACGTGGACAAAAACCCGGAGGGCGACGTCTACGCGCCCGATACGCCGGTGTCTATGAATTTCTGGGGCTTTACGCCGTGGATCTTCACAAAGCTGGAGGAATACTTTAACGCGTTCCTCCGCGCGCTCCCCACGGGCGAGCTCAAGAAGGAATGCCTGCTGCCGAGCATGGTCGGCGAGCTGATCGAAAAGGGCCAGCTGCGCGTCAGCGTGTTGCACTCCGACGCGAAATGGTTCGGCATGACCTATCACGAGGATAAGGACGCGGTCGCCGCGGCGCTCAAGGCGCTGCATGACGCGGGCGTGTACCCGCCGACGCTGCACGGATAAAGCATAAAAGGGATCACCTGCGGGCAAGATAGCCCGGAGGTGATCTTTTTTATGAGCAAGGAAGAGAAGGAGCGCAGGCACTATCCCTTTCCCGACGCGCCGTTTGCCGACCCGGTGTTCGGTCAGCCGGAGAGCTGCGCCGACCTGGTGAACAAGTACGGCACCTACAACATCCAGCCGACGGCGGACACGGAGAATGTCTTTCCGCTCATCTCCCACGCCCTGCCCGAGCAGTGGAAGGACATGGCGATCGGAAAGGACGAGCTGGAGCAGGAATAAAGGAAGCGCGCGGCCGTACCGCGCGCTTCCTTTATTCTTCGGGGACCTGCTTCATGGAGAGAGAAATACGGTGCTTCTTTTCGTCCACGTCGAGCACCACGACCTTCACCACGTCGCCGACGGCGACGGCCTCGCTCGGGTGCTTGATAAACTTATTGCACACCTGCGAAATGTGGACCAGACCGTCCTGATGCACGCCGATATCCACGAACACGCCGAAGTCGATGACGTTGCGCACCGTGCCGGTGAGCACCATGCCGGGCTTTAAGTCCTTGATGTCCAGCACATCCGTGCGCAGGATGGGCGCGGGCAGTTCGTCGCGCGGGTCGCGTCCGGGCTTTGAAAGCTCTTTTGCAATATCGCGCAGCGTCGGCACGCCGACGCCGAGCGCCTCGGCGGCCTTTTCCGCGCCGTAGGCATTGAGCCTTGCGGGGATGTCGCGCGCATCCTTCGGCGTTGCGCCCAGCAGCTCAAGCAGCCCCTTGGCGGCGGCGTAGCTTTCGGGGTGGACGCCGGTGTTGTCGAGCACGTTTTTGCTCTCCGGCACGCGCAGAAAGCCCGCGCACTGCTCAAAGGCCTTGGGGCCGAGCTTGGCGACCTTCAGAAGCTGACGGCGCGTGGTGAACACGCCGTTCTCCTCGCGGAAGGCGACGATGTTCTTGGCGATGGTCCCGTTGAGACCTGCCACGCGCGTGAGCAGCGAGGGGGAGGCGGTGTTGAGGTCCACGCCGACGGCATTGACGCAGTCCTCGACCACGGCGTTCAGGCTCGCGTCCAGCTCCTTTTGCGGCATATCGTGCTGATACTGCCCCACGCCGATGGCCTTGGGGTCGATCTTCACCAGCTCCGCGAGCGGGTCCTGCAAGCGCCGCGCGATGGACACGGCGGAGCGGAGGTTGACGTCGAACTGCGGAAATTCCTCCGCGGCGAGCTTGCTTGCGGAGTAGACCGACGCGCCCGCCTCGCTCACGATCATGTAGCTGAGCCCTCCGCCGACCCCGTGGATGAGCTCAACGGTCATCTGCTCGGTCTCACGGCTCGCCGTGCCGTTGCCGATAGCGATGTGCTCTACGCCGTGCTTTTTGACGAGCTGCGCGAGCTTCGTGATGGCTTCGTTCTTCTGCCGTTCGCCGTAGGTGGGGTAGACCACCGTGGTGTCGAGCACCTTGCCGGTCGCGTCAATGACCGCGACCTTGCAGCCGTGGGCATAGCCGGGGTCGAGGCCCATCGTCACATGGCCCTTGACCGGCGGCTGCATCAAAAGCGGCTTGAGGTTGAGAGCGAACATTTTGATCGCGCCCTCACTGGCCTTGTCCGTCAGCGCCGCGCGCATCTCGCGCTCAAGCGAGGGGTAGATCAGGCGGTCGTAAGCGTCCTCGGCGGCGGCCTTAACGAACTCCATCGCGGCGGAGCCGGGCTTCACGACCGCGCGGCGCAGCAGCGGCAGCGCCAGCTCGCGGTCAAGCAGGACGGTCGCGCTGAGTATTTTCTCCTTCTCGCCGCGGTTGATGGCGAGGATCTGGTGCCCCTGGAGACGGCTGAGCGGCTGCTCGAAATCGTAGTACAGGCGGTAGACGCTGTCCTCCTCCGTCGCGGCGAGGGAGCGGAGCGTGCCGCGCTTTTCCAGCAGCTCGCGCAGCGACCGGCGGATGGCGGCGTCGTCGCTGATCCACTCGGCCGCAATGTCGTTTGCACCCTGTAGGGCATCTGCAACGGTCTCCACGCCCTTTTCCGCGCTGAGATAGTCCGCGGCGGCTTCCTCCGGTCGGGGGCAGTCGCGCTCCTGCGCGAAGAGCAGCGCCGCGAGCGGCTCAAGCCCCTTTTCCTTGGCGACGGTCGCGCGGGTACGGCGCTTGGGCTTGTAGGGACGGTAAAGGTCCTCGACCTCGGCGAGCGTCTGCGCCGCGTCGATGGCGGCGGCAAGCTCGTCGGTCAGCTTCTCCTGCTCGGCGATGCTCGCCTTGACGCTCTCCTTGCGTTCGGTGAGATTGCGCAGATAGGCAAGACGCTCCTCAAGCGTGCGCAGGGCGGTGTCGTCCATCGAGCCGTGCAGCTCCTTGCGGTAGCGGGCGATGAACGGAATGGTGTTACCCTCGTCGAGCAGTCTGACGACATTTTCAATGTGCTCGGCGGGGCGGTTCAGCTCGCGTGCGAGCTGTTCGATAATGGTCATGGATATTGGCTCCTTGTCGATTCGGTTTTGGAGTGACGAAAAGAGGGATATGCTCCCCCTTTTCGCAGCGTTACTTATGGTACAGTTTTTTGACCTCGTACCTCGGCTCGCAGGTCACATGGATGCCGAGCCGCTTGTAGAGCTTGATGTCCTCCTCCGAGATGATGACGGAGAAGTGCGCGTCGCAGCCGCGCAGACTGCCGAGCTGCTCCTGCGCGAGCTGGGCGATGGGGTTCGTCAGCGCCGAGATGCACAGCGCGATAAGCACCTCGTCCGAGTGCAGGCGCGGGTTGTGGTGCCCGAGGCTTTCAATCTTGAGCTTTGAGATCGGCTCGATGACCTGCGCGGAAATAAGGTCGAGCTTGTCGCTCACACCTCCCTGCGCCTTGAGCGCGTTGAGCAGCAGGGAGGCGGAGGCTCCCAGCAGCGAGCTTGTCTTGCCGGTGACCACGCGGCCGTCGGGCAGGACCATCGCGCCGGCGGGCTTGCCGGTCTCCTCGGCCTTTTGCAGTGAGGCGGCGACGGCGGGGCAGATATCCGGCGTGACGCCGGCCTGCTGCATCACAAGCTCCAGCTTGCGCAGCTGACATTCGTCGGCCTCGCCGCGCACGAAGGAGACCTGCGCGGTGTAGTAGCGACGCAGGATCTCCAGACGGGACGCCTCGCGGCAGACCTCGTCGTCGATGATGCAGTTGCCCGCCATGTTCACGCCCATGTCGGTGGGAGATTGATAGGGGCACTTGCCCTGGATCTTCTCAAACATCGCGCGCAGCACGGGAAAGATCTCCACGTCGCGGTTGTAGTTGACGGTCGTTTTGCCGTAGGCCTCGAGGTGGAACGGGTCGATCATGTTCACATCGTTGAGGTCGGCGGTCGCCGCCTCGTAGGCGAGGTTGACGGGGTGCTTGAGCGGCAGGTTCCAGATGGGGAAGGTCTCAAACTTGGCGTAGCCTGCGGCGACGCCGTGCTTGTGCTCGTGATAGAGCTGGCTCAGACAGGTCGCCATTTTGCCGCTGCCCGGGCCGGGCGCGGTCACGACGACAAGGGAGTGGGCGGTCTCGATGTAGTCGTTTTTGCCGAAGCCCTCATCGCTGACGATATGCGCCACGTCGGAGGGATAGCCGGCAATGGGATAGTGGCAGTAGTGCTTCACGCCCAGCGTGTCGAGCCGCTTCAGGAAGGCGTCCGCAGCGCTCTGACCGGCGTACTGCGTCACCACGATGCTGCCGACGTACAGCCCAAGCGCGCGGAAGGCGTCCATCAGGCGCAGGCAGTCGTCGTCGTAGCTGATGCCGAGGTCGCCGCGCAGCTTGTTCTTTTCAATGTCGTTCGCGCAGACCGCGATCACGATCTCCACATCGTCGCGCAGCTGCTGGAGCATACGGATCTTGCTGTCGGGCTGAAAGCCGGGCAGCACGCGCGAGGCGTGGTAGTCGTCGAAGAGCTTGCCGCCGAACTCCAGATACAGCTTGCCGCCGAACAGCGAGATGCGCTCGCGGATGTGTTCGGACTGCATGGATAGATATTTGTCGTTGTCAAAACCGAGCTTCCCCATCGAAAGTATACCTCTTTACACAAGATTCAACTTATTATACCCGAGCCCGCACGGCTTGACAAGGAAAGCGCAAAAAGAAAAATAGCAGAAAATGCGGCGCAAATTTCTGCTATTTTCCCATCTTTACAATTTGTTTTTGCCGTCGTATGCTATGAATAGTCTCCCCTGCGGAGGAAGGAACAGCGCCGGAGATAAAAAATTGTCTGCTCCGGGCAAATGTCAATAGGAAAGTGTAACAAAACGAAAAAATATTTTTAGACGGTCTG
>ENA-ORTG01001414-ORTG01001414.1-human-gut-metagenome-genome-assembly--contig:-NODE-1414-length-22008-cov-3.593814_pt1 | contig 22008 bp, 12 predicted proteins | sample MGYA00241906_ERZ509176 | MGnify/ENA primary metagenome ERZ509176 (study PRJEB26280, sample SAMEA2338811) | human gut metagenome | biome: human gut; feature: human-associated habitat; material: faeces...
AGCCTGTGTGCAATCATAAACACAGTCCGCCCTTTACAGATTGATGCCATATTTTGCTGGATAATCCGTTCGGACTCATAGTCAAGTGCCGAAGTCGCTTCATCAAAAATCAAAATCCGCGGATTGTTGACGAGTGCCCGCGCAATAGCGATACGCTGCCGCTGTCCGCCTGAAAGAGATGCCCCACGCTCTTCAATAATGGTATCATAGCCATCCGGCAGGTCAGTAATAAATTCGTGTGCGCCCGCAAGTTTTGCCGCCGCGATAACTTTTTCAAGCGATATAGCAGGATTGGTCAGCGCAATGTTTTCGCGTACAGATTTGTTAAACAGATAGTTTTCTTGCAGCACAACGCCGATTTGCCGCCGCAGCCAGGCAATATCCACCGTAGAAATATCAATTCCGTCAATCAAAACTTTGCCCGATTCAGGAATATACAGCCGCTGAATAAGCTTTGTTACCGTGGATTTGCCCGAACCGCTCGGCCCGACAAACCCGATTTTCTGCCCCGCCTTAATGTCAAAGCTCATTTTTTTCAAAATCTCCGGTCCGTCTGTCGCGTAGCGAAACGAGATGTTTTGAAATGTTACATCACCGCGAATGGCCGGCAATGCGCCTTTGGAAAGTTGGGTGTTGTTTTCGGGCGGATTGTTCAAAATATCCGCAAGCTTGTCCATAGAAATCTTGGTCTGTTGAAAGTTTTGCCATAACTGCGCCAAGCGTAACACAGGCTGCGACACGCGGCTTGCCAGCATATTAAACGCAATCAGCTGCCCGACCGAAAGCTCACCCTTCATCACCAACGTTGCGCCAATCCATAGCGTCAGCACCATCGTCACCTTTTGTACAAATTGCACCAACTGGCTTGCGATGTTATTGATATGCGAGGCACGGAACGTTGATCCGACGTAGGCGGCAAGCTGCTGTTCCCACCGACGCTGCATCTGCGGCTCTACCGCCAGAGATTTAACCGTTTCAACACCCGAAACCGCTTCCACCAAAAAGCATTGGTTTTCCGCGCCTTTCTTAAACCGCTCGTCTATCCTTGCCCGCAAAATCGGCGTAAAAAACAGCGACAGCAACACATAAATCGGCAAAGATGCCAGCACAATCAGCGTTAAGGTTTTGGAATATAAAAACATTACGATAAAAAAGATGACGGTGAAGAAAAAATCAATCACCAACGTCAGCGTTGAGCCGGTCAAAAAGTTCCGGATATTTTCCAGTTCGTGCACCCTTGCAACCGTATCCCCCACACGGCGCACGCTGAAATAAGACAACGGCAGGCGGATGAGATGCTTAAACAAACTTGCGCTCAGCTCCACATCAACCCTTGTGGTCGTGTGGGAAAATGTATAGGTACGGATACCGCCCAAAACCGTTTCAAACAGCGATATGAAAATCATAGCCACCATCAAAACATCAAGCGTGGAAAGCCCGCGATTGACCAACACCTTATCCATCACCACCTGAAACAATAAAGGCGTAATCAGCGCAAACATCTGCAAAAAGAACGATGCCAGCAGCACTTCGCCGAAAAGCCTGCGATATTTCACCACCGCCGGAATAAACCAAGAAATATCAAATTTGCGGTTTTTGCCGTTGATAAACTCACGGCAGGTCATCATTAAGAGCCTGCCGTTCCATCTGTTCATAAATTCTTCTTTGTTCAAAACCTCGGGGTGGTTGCCTTTGGCGGGGTCTTGAATCAAAACTTTGTCCTCGGCAACTTTGCCGATAATAAAATAAGTATTGTCTTTGCTCTGGGCGATTGCCGGCAGCGCCGTCTTGTCCAAACGCTCCCACTTGGTCTCGACAAAGCGGGCTTTGAAAGAAAATTCCTTTGCCAACTGCAGCAGTTCATATTCTTCAAAATGCGAATTCTGCCGGTCATATTTATGCTTGATTTGGTCAATAGAGATTGGCTTTTCAAAGAAATTTGCCATAATCGCAAAACAGGCCAGTCCGGTATCAAGAGTTTGGGGATTTGAATTTTCTTCTGTCATAAATTTGCTCACTATCCCGTGGGTTGTAATAATTTTATAGCAAATCCTAAAACGAAAGAAATCAAAAAGCAAAGAAAATTTTTAATAATTGTTAACAGAAAACTAAAAATAAAGAAAAATATCAAATTTATCCACAAGAATTAACGCGGCACAATTCCTCATTTTTTAAGCTTTTACTTAGAACAATCTAAGAACAGTAGTAAAATTTAATTTTTTCACTTGCTTTTTAAACTTAACGGTAGAAGATAAAAGCATAAAACTCTCTACCGGAGTAAAAGATATGAATAATTATACAGAACCGCCTATCCAGGCTATATATCTTGACCAGCATCCATCTTTCAAATTCTTAGATGTTTCTTTTGATGCGCTCCGCTTAAAATTTTCTCTCGCTCGATTCTTTTTTCTGATTTTCACGTTTTGTTATCTGCTTTTAAGCTATGCTTCCCAAAGTGCTAATTTAATTTTCACCGTTGGAGGTGCTTATGAACAAGATTAAACAGACTATAGAAAAGTCAACTAATTCATTGGATAAAAAGGTTAAACAGAAAATAACAACTTCCATATATGGAACAAGAATTTATCTATTTTTTCTTACCATAATAAATTTTATTTGGTTATATTGTATGGATGTGAAAATTAATCTTTTTTCTATTATCTCAGCATGTATTATATTATTATTTCTCTTTTTTTTATATAGAAAAAATGGAAAAGAATATATGTTGGAAATAGTTCACAGTAATTTGTTTTTTTCTCTATTTTTTTTAGTTTTTCCCTTTTCCTTTTTAACTTTAATTGCCGCGGCAGCAAAAGATTTTTTTCTTCGCGATTTTATTATATGGTGCAGTTTTGCATCAGTTTCTGTATTTGTTTTCTCTGCATTAGGTGGGCTTATCATCTCATTTTTTCCAAACAAAGAAGTAAATATCCAAATTCCAATAGCTTTGGGGACAAGAATCAAAACAATTTTAATTATGTTCTTAATTTTATTGGTATTTAATTCCTTATTTTTACGCTATTTTTTACGATGAAAGGATATTATAATGACAACATATGAACTTAGAATACATGCTCGCGATGTAACTATAACGGAAAGTGGAAATGTTGATATTGGGAACCATACAGGTTATGATCTTATTTAATTTTTTCCATGTGAGGTTCTACTATGAATAAAATTGGTGTTGCTATTAGTCACAGAAGTATAAAATTACTCAAATATATATTTTCTCTATATATAATTTTTATTACATTATTGGCAAGTGCATTATATATTTTTAGTACAATAACAAACTGGTTTTCATTAAAAGGCGGAATTTGTGATATAATAATGTACTATTGGATTTATCCTATCTGTATATTATCTGGGGTATTTATAAAAATATATACCAAGCAAAACAATAATAAAATAGTAAGTCACATAGTAAGTCACAAAACTTTATTTTCAACAATAATAGCTATAATTTTAAGCATTTTAATTTATATAGCAGGACATTGGATATTTATTTTTCTTTTCGAGAATGGTTATAAAAACTCACTTATATATTCATTTTTATTAAGTATATGTTTTATTGTTTCCATGAGATATTTCATCAAATTCTATAAAAAACATGGAAAAACAAATTTAGCACATGTTTTATACTCTCATGTATTTTACTCTATTCTGTTATTCATTCCCAATGCTTATACAACCCTAACATTTTCTACAGCAAAAGATAAAACTTTTGTAATCCTATTTATGAATTTAGCTATTTCATCGTCAATTTTATTGTTATTTTCGGCACTTTTAGGGGTGATTATGCTGTTTATTCCTAAAACAATAGAAACAACAAATAACCCAAGCAATATCCCCCAAAGTAGCTCGTTTTTTATACAGCTAATTGTTTATATGATGATTGCTTTTACATTGATTTTATCATTAAAAATAATTTAATTTAGACAGGAGGACACTATGGTTACCTATCAATTACGTATTCATTCCCGGGAAGTTTTCAATTCATCGTTAGGTTATCATACTGGTTATGATTTAATGAGGATGATTTCAAAACAATTCAATATTTAGCCTATGAAAGGTAGCTGGATATGTTAGTTTTATATATCTTGATAGCTGGGGTATTTTTATTATTAAATTTTCCAAATTTATTTAATGCGTTTTTATATTTTCCAATATTTTTAGGTTATTGGTTAATCGTGGCTTATCCTATATTTAATATATATAAAAAAATGGGAAAAAAATATATTCTTGAACTAATTCCTTGGAGTTTGTTTTTTTCACTTTTCTTTTTAATTTTGCCTAGCTTACTACCGGCAATCTTAAGTCAGGGAAAAAAGCCTAATATATGGGAAGATGTTACAATGTACTTATTGGGAAGTTCAATTTCTATTTTTGTTTCATCTGCTATAATGGGAATAATAATATCGCTAAAGAAAGAAAAAATAGAGAAAAATACAGTTTTTTCAATAAAATCAGCCCTAATATTTGTAATGAAATCATTTTTTATAACAATTGTATACAGTATGATTTTACAGTTTTTTTTATAAATTTTAAGTTGAAGGAGAATAACAATGGCAAAACAATATCAATTAAGAGTGCATGCTCGTGATGTTAATGTAAATTTATCTCCTGTTCCAGGTGGTACTGATATAGGAAATCATACAGGCTATGATCTTATAACTATTCATGAGGATGGTAGTAAAACGATCCAATATATTGATCTCTATACAAATTCTTCTTTAGATATAGGATTTTATATTAGTGCTCCAGTACCTGCCCAAGAATATACAATAACGGATGAAGATGGGAATAGCAGAACAATATTATGGGGAACACAAACGGCACATGATGGTACTATGCAGGCTACCACTGTTGAATATCTTACGGAATATAAAGTTTATACATCAACTATAATAGATGAAACAAATTCAACAGAAGCTTTTAAAGCCTTTAATAAAATAAAACTTGAAGCGACTTTTTTACAATCATTAAAAGATGAGTTAGTCTACAATCCCAAAACACGAAATTGTAACACCAGTACAAATTATTTTGCTCAGCAATATTTAAATGGCCAGGATGTTTTTGCCGGATTACCTTACGGAATATATATGGGATATTCCGACCCATTTTATGACCCCAATTCTACCTCTACTACAGATGTAACAATCAAACAAGTTCGTGATTCTTTAGACAAGTTTTATAACATTACAGAAGATAAATTTAATTTATCAGAAACAACAGCGAATGTTGTTCAACAAGATGGTGGATGGTATATAAAAATTTCAGATGGGACACAAAATTTTGTTATTGACTACGGTGCAAATAGTTCAATTACAACAGATAACAATGATAGCTACATTATTTCTGGCAAAGGAAATGACAATATTTCTGCTGGTTCTGGAAATGATATTGTTGATGCCGGATCGACAGAGTTAGAAACCGGAGATGTTAAAACTGCAGATCTTGGCGCCGGCAATGATCTTTATGTGGGAGGTCAGGCTAACGATAATGTACAATCGGCATCTGGAAACAATACAGTTATTTTAGGCGCCGGATCAGATACCTACACCGGAGGTTCTGAAGTTGATATTGTTGATGGCGGATCTGGTAATCTCATAAAAATTAGACAAGATCTAAATAATTTAGGCTTCATCGGCTCTGGAGATATTACGCTTCCGATGCAAAAAGATGGAACCTATGATACCAATACGATTCATTTAGGAGCAGGTAATGACGTCTATACCGGTGGTGTTGGCATTGATATTGTTTATTCCGGTCAAGGCAATGATACAATCAATACCGGCGGTAACGATGATATCGTTTATACCGATGACAGTACAGATTCAAAGGATATAAATAAGGTCTTTCTTGGTTCCGGGAATGACGAATTTCATGGTGGAGATGGTATTGATATTGTTGATGGCGGTAGCGAGAATCCGGATATTGAAGGTATCTATGATCCCGCAAATATGGTAGACGATGAGGATAATGAAAATACGGTTCATTTAGGCGGCGGTGACGACAGATACACCGGCGGCATAGGGAAAGATATTGTCTATGCCGGTACGGGCAATGATGACATCTCTACCGGAGAAGGTAATGATCATGTTTATACAAATGATACCAATAACGAAAACGAAAATAAGACCATACATCTCGGTGGCGGTGATGACAAATTTACCGGAGGTGTTGCAAATGACCATGTTACATCAGGTTCCAGCAGTGATACGAACAATAACCATAAAAATATAGATTTAGGAAACGGTAATAACAGTTATGTTGGCGGAGATGCTCAAGATAATGTTACAGCCGGCAGCGGAGATGATAATATTTCTACGGGTGGAGGAAATGATATAATAGATACCGGTGATGGCAATAATACTGCCAATGGCGGAGCTGGCGATGACCGTCTGACTGGCGGATCCGGTAATGATACTTTAGACGGAGGAACGGGCAAGGACATTTTCAACGGTAAAGGCGGCAACAATACGATAAATCCGGGCAATGATAACGATGATGATACGATTATTGCCGGTAAAGGCCCCGGAAAAGATACTATCTCCAATTTCAAAGATAACGACACAGTTATAATTCCGGAAGGCATCGTAGATAACAGAAGTGAAAATGGAGATCTTATTTTTACTACCCCGAGCGGACGGGAGGTTATCTTAAAAGGGCGTGGTGAGCCGGAAGATCCGGAAGATGAAGATCCGCAGCCAACTTTACCGCCGAATGTTTTTGATGGCGAAGGTAAGTTATATAAGCCGGATGAAGAAGGAAAATATCGTCCGGTAGATAACGGTTTACCTCCATTTACACCGGATGAACCCAATAAGGATAAAGGGAATGCCAACGATGGCAAAAAACATGCAGAAAGTCAGAGTTCGCCATTGGTTGTGGATTTAGACGGTGATGGAATAGAAACTTTAGGAAGCGGTGTTGGAATTTATTTCGACCATGATAATAACGGCTTTTCTGAAGATACCGGTTGGGTAGGAAAAGATGACGGTTTGCTTGTTCGAGACATTAATGGCAATGGCCAGATTGATAATGGTACAGAACTTTTTGGCAACAACACCCTTCTTTCGAATGGCGAAAAGGCAAAGAATGGCTTTGAAGCCTTAAAAGAACTGGATAGCAATAACGATAATGTTTTTGACCAAAACGATGCTGCTTGGAACGAGGTGAAAGTTTGGAAAGATGGCAATTCCAATGGAATTGTTGATGATGGTGAGCTGCTGACTATGGAACAGGCAGGAATTACCGGTGTAGACCTCAATTATGTAGATCATAATTACCGGGATGACCATAGCGATGAACATGGGAATACTTGTAAACAGGAAAGTACATTTAGCAAAGCAGATGGCTCGACAGGACAAGTTTCAGATATTTGGTTTGACCGAAATACCGCGGACAGCAAATATGAAGCAATAGATGTTCCCGAGGATATTAAAACTCTGCCAAATCTTCAGGGGTTTGGAAATGTCGTCTCTTTGTGGGAGGCCATGGCATCAGATGAAACAGGAGAATTAAAACAGTTAGTGGAGCAATATCTGAACACGACCAATATTACAGAGCGCCGGAATTTAATGACAGATATTATTTATCATTGGACCGGTGTTGAAGATATTGATCCGGAAAGCAGAGCTGCATATGGTGAGAATTATATTCAAGATGCCAGAATTATTGAGGCTTTGGAAGAATTTTGGGGCAGCGATTATGTAAACCAGAACTGGCTTGGAAATGAAGAGAGCAATCCTCGTCAACAGGCCTCTCTCATTTTAATCAAAACCTTTGAAGACCTGCGCGATTCCATGATGGGAAAATTGGATATGCAGACGCATTATAAGGAATTGTTTGAGGGAATTTCTGTACATTATGATAATGAGATCGAAGATATTTCTGCTGATGTCTCTGGTTTTGTAGAACAATTAAAAACTATGTATGACGAAAATCCGGCAGATATTTTAGGCATAATGGAAAATTTGGCAAAATTAATTCAGGAACAGTCTGTTGTTGCCCCTTATATCATTGATGCCATTCGGGCAGCCGGAGAAAATCTTGACCATAATATTTCAACCTATTTAAAGAACTTTGGCGATGTGAATGCTTATATTACAAACGGCAATGATACCATTAACGGAACATCCGGAAATGATTACATTGACGGTTTAAGCGGTAACGATGTCATTTATGGTAATGATGGCGATGATACGCTTGTTGGCAATGCCGGCAATGATCGCTTAATTGGCGGCAATGGAAATGATACTTATATTTTCAATGCCGGTTGGGGTAATGATACCATTGACAATTCAAGTAATGACGATCCTTCCTCTTGTGAAGATACAATTCAATTTGGCTCGGATATTGCTGTTGATGATATTGTCATCAAACGTCAGGAAAACGATCTGATCTTGAGTACCAAAGATGGCTCAAATACGCTCCGGGTATTTAGTTATTTTGTCGAAGCGGGAGCAACAAATAATACAATAAAATATATCAAATTTGCTGATGGCACAACATGGACATATGAAGATGTACGCCTCGCCTGGAATCAAAATCCGGTTTCTGTTGATGGTGGTGTAACCTTAGAAGGGAATGATGACGATAATAGTCTTTCCGGCGGCTCGGGGAATGATATTCTTATCGGCAATGGCGGAAATGACAATATATCGGCAGGATCTGGTAATGACACCATCCTTGCCGGTACCGGTGATGATTATATTGATGGTGGAAGCGGAAACGATTCTTATTATTATAACTACGGTGATGGTATGGATACCATCTCTGATAATGGTAATTTCGATGTCATTGTCTTCAATCGGGGCATCGATCCTGAGAAGTTAGTCTATCGCAATGAGGGAAACGACTTAAGAATTATGATTGATGGCAGTGAAACGCAGGGAGTGTTAATTAAAAACTTCTTCTCATCTATAGATTATAAAATTGAAGAATTGCATTTTGCTGATAATGTTGTTATTCGCTTATCGGAAATTGGTTTGGTATTGACGCAGAAAAATATAGGAGAGACTGTTACTGGTACAGAATTTGGAGATACGATTTATGCCAATGATGGTTTTGATACGGTAAACGCTGGAAAAGGCGATGATATCATCATAGGTGGCAAAGGTAATGATCAGCTAAATGGAGGCGAAGGCAGCGATACTTATATATACAATATCGGAGATGGACTGGATACAATCAGCGATTATCAAAACAGTTCGACAGAAGGCAGAAATGATAAAATAAAATTCGGAGAAGGTATTAAATTTAGTGATTTAACATTCCGCAAAAATGGCAATGATTTAATCATAACCTTATTCAATGATATTACTCAAGGAATCGTGATAAAAAGTCAGTTCAGTTCTGACTATGACAGTATTGAATACCTTGAGTTTGCGGACGGGAGCCAGTTCAGCTTAAAAGAAAATGGTTTCACTTTTCAACAGACAGATGGTCATGACGATGTTACCGGTACTAAATATGATGATACCATTTACGGTGGCGCAGGAAATGATACACTCAAGGGCGAAAATGGCAATGATATCCTCATTGGAGGTAAAGGCAATGATGTCTTAAACGGTGGCTATGGTAATGATACTTATATTTGGAATCTGGGAGATGGGTTGGATACAATTGAGGATTATCAAGGTAGTTCAACAGATGGACGTATGGATAGTGTTTCGTTTGGTCAAGGCATCTCTTTTGAAGATTTAACCTTTGAATGTTCTGGATCTGACTTAATTATTTATGTAAAGGGAGACAGAACCCAAGGGGTTATACTAAGAAATCAGTTCAATTCTGATTATTATCGCATTGAATATCTTGAGTTAGCCGATGGTACTGTTAAAAATTTGACTGAGATGGGCTTTACATTCCAGCAGACAGACCGTCATGATAATGTTACCGGTACCCAATATGATGATATTATCTATGGAAATGGGGGAAATGATACGCTCAATGCCGGAAATGGCAACGATATCCTTGTCGGCGGCAAAGGGGATGATTCCTTAGATGGAGGTTATGGTAATGATACTTACGTTTGGAATCTGGGAGATGGTTTCGATACCATTAGTGACTACCAAAGCAGTTCGACAGAAGGCCTTGAAGATAAAATTAAATTTGGCGAAGGCATTACTTTTGAAGACTTATCTTTTGAAAATTCAGGGAATAATTTAATTATTTATGTCAACGGAGATAAAACACAAGGCCTTCAATTGAATAATTATTTCTATGGCAGTAACTACACCATAGAAATCTTAGAGTTTGCAGATGGCTCAACGGTAAACCTCACGCAAATCGGTCTCACATTCCAACAACAGGATAACTCTGAAACAATTACCGGAACAGCTTATGACGATGTTATTTATGCCAATGACGGCAACGACACGGTCAATGCTGGCAGTGGCAATGATACCATTTACGGCGGAAATGGAAATGATACGCTCAATGGTCAAGGAGATAATGATACCCTCGTTGGCGGCAAAGGGAATGATTCCTTAGATGGTGGCTCCGGTGATGATACCTATATTTATAACCTTGGGGATGGCTATGACATCATCTCCGATTCTTCCGGAAATGATAAAATAAAGTTTGGTGAAGGCATTTCCTTTGCGGATCTGAAATTTGCCAACGGCGATAACAATTCGCTGCTGATTTTCCTTAGTGAGGACAAAACCGAAGCAATTCAGATTAACAATTTCATATCCAACGGTAATTACAGGATCGAACAGTTGGAATTTGCCGATGGAACAACGAAGAATCTATCTGAAATGGGCCTGACTTTTGATCAGTACGATTGCGCAGAGACCATTACCGGAACGGATTATGATGATGTCATTTATGGCAATGGCGGCAATGACACATTGTATGGTGGAAACGGCAATGACATCCTTTCGGGCGGAACTGGGCATGACCGTCTGGAAGGAGGCTCTGGCGACGATACCTATGTTTGGAACCTTAATGACGGTATTGATACCATATCCGACTATCAGGGAACCAATAAAATTAAATTTGGTGCCAATATTGCACAGGCAAATCTGTCTTTTGCTCAGGTCGGCAATAACCTGCGGATCATCGTCAATAATGATCCGTCGCAAGGTTTAATCATTGAAAGTTATTACAGCGATACCCGGCGTCAAATTGAGACGATTGAGTTTGCTGATGGTTCAGAAGTTTCCGTTGCCGATCTTATTGGAAACTTGGTTTCCCTGCCTGATCAGGTAATTGAAGGCACTGCCGACGATGATATATTAACCGGAGGCAATGGTAACGACACAATCAATGCCGGAGACGGTTACAATGATATTACCGGCGGCAAGGGTAATGATACCTTAAACGGCGGTTATGATAAGGATACTTATTATTATAACCTTGGCGATGGCTATGATACCATTTCCGATCCTTATGGGCGCGATAAAATTATCTTTGGCGAAGGCATTTCCCCGTCAGATTTAATTTTCCAAAGAAATGGAGATGATTTGTTCATTTCTTTTAGCGATAATGACAATGATGGTATCCGAATTTTACAGCATTTTTATAATGATGACCAAAAAATTGAGCAGCTTGAGTTTGCCGATGGTTCAACCATAAACTTGTCCAAAGGCGGTCTCGTTTTGCAAGGAACCGATAAAGACAATACAATAGATGGAACGTCATACAACGATACTATTTATGGTGGTCTGGGCAGAGATGTCATTGATGGGGGTAAAGGAGTAGATATCATCAATGGTGGTAAAGGAGACGACACTATAGATGGTGGTGCTGGTGAAGACACTATTATATGGAATTTAGGAGATGATCTGGATACTGTCACTTTCTCGGATGTTGACCATCTCAAGTTCGGAGAAGGTATTACTTTTGAGGACTTAACCTTCTACGCAGAAGGAAACAATTTGAGAATAGTTGTCAAAGGAGATATGACTCAAGGTGTCATCTGCCGCGATTATTTTTATAGCAATAATAATAAACCGGAAAATATCATTTTTGCCGATGGTTCTGTATACTCTCTCCAGCAGTCAGGACTGATTATCCACCATGGAGATCGGTTAGAAAGCATCTCGGGAACGGATTATGCCGACACCATCTACGGAGGTAAAGGCAATAACACTATTTCTGGCGGAGACGGCAATGACATTATCTATGGTGAAGATGGTGACGATACCATTTCCGGCGGTAGAGGAACAGATACTATTGTTGGCGGTAAAGGAAATGACACTATAGATGGAGGAACAGATGCTGATACCTTTATCTGGAATTTAGGTGATGACCTTGATACCATTACTGCTTCCAATATAGATAAGCTTCAATTTGGAGAAGGCATAACTAAAGACAGTTTAACTTTCCGCGGTGAAGGAAATAACCTTCACATCATCATCAACAATGATGAAACACAAGGCATTATTCTGGTTAACTTCTTCTATAACAGTGATGCTAAATTAAACCATGTCAGCTTTGCTGATGGCAGCTCGCTTAATTTGGCAACTATAGGGTTGACATTAGATCAGCAGTTTTCTAAAGGAGACACCATAAATGGAACAGATTATGATGATATCATAAATGCACATAATACATATTCCGTAACCATCAACGCAGGTGACGGAAGCGATACCATCAATGCGGGAGATGGCAATGATACGGTTAACGCCGGAAACGGAAATAATATCATCCGCGGCGGCAAAGGTAACGATAGCTTAAATGCCGGCAGTGGTAATGATACATATTTTTATAATCTCGGAGATGGTTTCGACACAATCAGTGATTCTGCAGGAAACGATAAAATTATCTTCGGAAACGGAATTTTACCGGAGGATTTAACCTTTACGCAAAATGGATATTCTTTGATAATAACAGTAAAGGAAGACACATCTCAAGGAATTGAAATCCTCAATTATTACAACGGAAATCCGCTGGAAGAGCTTCATTTTGCAGATGGATCGGTTAAGCTTCTGCCTCAAATGGATATTACTCTGCAGCAGGGAAATGGCGACGAAACTGTCAATGGAACTGACAGCAACGAAACCATTTATGGTAATGATGGAAATGATACCATTAACGGAAACTACGGTGATGATGTCCTTATCGGAGGTGCCGGAAACGATACATTAGACGGTGGCGGAGATAATGATACCTATATCTACAATCTTGGTGACGGTTTGGATACAATTTATGATAATGCCGGTAGCAATAAGATTGTTTTTGGCGAGGGTATTGCTCAGAATAACCTTAGTTTCACCCAAATTGACAATAATTTGTTGATTTACTTGAATGGAGATAAAAATCAGGGAATTATTATCAAAAGCTTCTTCAGTAGTGATTCCTATAAGATAGGAGAAATCCATTTTGCTGACAATTCAGTATTCTATCTCTCCGAAACGGGATTGACGTTAGACCAATCTAACCGAAACGACGACATGACCATAAACGGAACTGATTACGATGATACGATTATCGGTGGTTCCGGTAACGATACCATCAATGCCGGAGACGATGACGATATTATCACTGGCGGCAAAGGTAATGATACCTTAAACGGTGGTTATGGTCGGGATACCTATATCTATAATTTAGGTGATGGCGTCGATACGATTAGCGAGACCAGAGGTAACGACAAAATTAAATTCGGTTCCGGAATTGTTTTGGATGATCTTAAATTTACCCAAGAAGGCAATGATTTAAGAATCATTATCAAAAATGACGTAAGTCAAAGCATTTTGATAGATGATTTTTACAGAGGGACAAATTATCAGGTTGAAACGCTCCAATTTGCTGATGGTTCAACGTTTAACCTGTCAACACAGGGAATAACACTGCAACAAACCGATGCTGACGACACAGTCAACGGAACGTCCTATAATGATGTCATTTACGGAAACGGCGGTCATGATACCATCAACGCCGGAGAAGGTAATGACACAATTGTTGGAGGTATCGGCAATGATATTCTTAATGGAGGAAACGGCGATGATACCTATATTTACAATTTAGGTGATGGCTTCGATACCATCACTGAATCCGGAGGCAATGATAAGATTGTCTTTGGTGAAGGTATCAGCCAAAGTGACCTGTCGTTTGAGAAAATAGGCAATGACCTGAAAATCTCCATCAATGGTGATGAAATTAAAGGCATTCAGATTAATAATCACTTCCGTTATGATGATTCCAAAGTTGAGACTATCGAATTCCATGATGGCAGCACGCTTGATATCAGTAATGCCGACCAGCTGATTCAGGCGATGAGCAGCTTTAGCATCAGCAATTCCGCTTCGACAGATACCCTGTCCAATCCGGCACAAGATGTCACCGATATGTACTCTCTGGCGGCCAGTCAGGATTTAACCAGAAAAGCTATCTAAAGGAGGTATTTAAACGGCAAAAAGTCCCCTACTCCGTAGAGCAGGGGACTTTATTATATCTTTGTTGCTTATAAAAAATTATTAAGAATTTCTTATTGAAGAGCATTTTTACAATTGATAAAATTTCTTAATATTATTAGAATAATTATTAATTTATTTCAGATTATAAATTATGTTTTACTCCAAAATTATCATCCTGTTTGATTGTTCCCTCTTTATCAAGATATATGCTTTTAACACTACCAGTAAGCTGATTATATAAAAATCCATTATGATTTTTCATTGTTACATCTGCTCCAGCATCTATAAGTAATTTCACAGCAGAGGTATTATCATAAGAATAAGCCATAAATAGAGGAGTGTTCCCTTCTATATCTGGTACATTAACATTTGCTTTTTTTTCAATAAGATATGATAATGGTTCTAAAGTGACTGTCTGAGGTATTGAAGCTGCATGATGAAGAGGTGTCCTATTCTTCGCATCTGTAGCATTAATGTTTGCCCCATTATCTACTAAAAACCTAATAATATTCATCATATATGGTACTAAATTTTTTCTCGCTATTTCATAGGTTTCATGTATTGATTCTCTAATTGCTTTTCTATCTTCCTGTGTGAGCTCTTTACACGGTTTAGGAATAGCTCCAGCCAAACAATTCTCTGTACCTTTATCTGATTTTATTTCCTCATCAATTGCACGATTAAAAGATTCTTCAAGACTATACATATTAAAAGGAAGTTGTATTGCGGTAACTAATGGAACTGAAGCAGGAGTACATGGCTCAAAATTAGCATCTGCTCCTGCATCTATTAAAATTTTAACTTTTTCTACGGCATTTTCAGGGGGGAAACCCGTTGCAGATCCTAAAGCATAGGCCAAGCTTGATATAGCCATATTAAGAGGTATTTCACATCGATACATTCCATTAACGTTTAATCCGTTTCTTATCATCTCTTTTAATTCGTCCGGGGAACCTTCCAACATTACCTTTCTTAGATTGCTATAAGTATCCGGTGTTATTTCATTGTTAATTAAATTGTTTTGCTTTTCCTGAGCAAAACATTCAGCCATATAGAAAGCTCCCGATAAACACAATGCTATTGCCGTTGTTGCTAAAAACTTTTTCATATGAAGCTCCCTTTAGCTGATTACATATCGTAATTTTATGATGTAAAGTTTAAGCTGTTGTTAATAAAATAGTAAAGATAAATAAAACAAGAATAGATCATCTAAAACTTATTAAGAATTTCTTATTGAAGAGTGTTTTCGCAAATAACCTACCCACTGAGCGTTTCAAGGTTTATTAGCGAAACAATAATAGAACAAAGCATAAATAAAAAAATTTTTACTTGCATAATTAAACTTAACGATAGAGAATAAGTACATCTTAATCTCGTTAAGAGTGAGGAAGAATGAATAATTATACAGAACCGCCCGGAACCGGATTCCCTTCCAAACTACTTTCATCTTATGACTTTTTAGATGTTCTTTTTAGTGCGCTCTGCTTAAAATTTTCTCCCGCTCGATTCTTTTTTCTGATCTTCACGTTTTGTTATCTGCTTTTAAGTTACGCTTTCCAAAGTGCTAATTTAATTTTTGCCATGGGAGGCGTTTATGAATAAAAATTTCAAATATACGATTCTTTCATTTGTTAGTTTGTTGATGTTTTCTAATGAAATATCCGCCCAAACAGCTCCCAGCTTTGATTGCACTCAAGCGACAACAGAAGTTGAAAAACTCATCTGCTCCGATGATGAATTGGCAAAACTAGATGTTGAGATGAACAAAAGCTATCATGCTTTTATGAAGACATTAGATGAAGAATATTACCGTAATAAATTAAAGATAAAGCAAATTGATTGGTTAGGTTATAGAGGAAAACTAACCTGCTTTAATACCGATAACACAAAGAAAACTAATTGTTTGAAAAATGCATATCAGCGCCGAATTGAGAATTTAAATGCTTGGACTACCCGTAAAAATTATGATTTTTTCAGAGATTACTTTGATGTAACAAAGGAGGACAGTATTGCAAAATTTATGGATTCCTCCGGGCATGAAGTTATGGTAAATTGCAATGGAAATATTATTTATCCAGATTTCCCATCACAAGATCATATTTTATTACATAATAATGAAACCATGAAATATATAAGTGTTCCTGCTTATACTCATTATGAAGATAACAATATATACATATATTGTGAATCCACTAGCACTTACATACCAAATGATTATCAGCCTCCAGTATTTAAAAAAACAGATTTTGAAAATCCTACTTTTATGAAAAGATATGGTGATTTCTATTATGCTAGAGATAATGATTTTGAGGTTTTGCAAGAGATTTTGAAAGAGAAAATAACTCCTCTTGTTCAAAAAGGGGGGAACGAAAAAATTTGTAAAGAATTTTGGAATAAATTATCAGCCGATAAAGTTTTATTGGTTACCCCTATTATTTCAAATAGCTTCGAAGAATTAAAAGACAAAGCCAATCTAAACTGTTCACGGCAACAATTTGAAAATTTGATTGATAAACAAACTGTTCTGGTTGAACCATATGTTTTTCATAGAACATCAAAAGGAAATATTCTTGAGGCCAATTACATTGACCTACGCCCACAATTTGATACGCAAATATTAGGAAGGAAAATATGTTTTCTCAATGATAATACATGCCATTGCAATAATTCTGCTGATTTTTACATGAATAATATTTCTTATCCATATGTAAAAATAGACAATCAAGATTTCATCCTGAGTGTAAGTGAACACAATTCGAAAACATTATGGGTATCATTAAAAAAATTATCCAACCCACTAAAAAAGAAAAATCTGGAACTTTTCTGTAGTTACACAATTACAGAGGCTCAACGCTTTATTAAAATCTTAACTAAAGATAATGGAGGTGTGAAGCAATAAAGTTTTCTATATTTTTATCAATTACTACATTCTTTTTGTTTCAATGAAAATGTAGTGGGATGATTCCTTATCATCAAATTTGATAATCTAATTTTTAATTATTCATCGAATAGATATTTGGTAACTAAATATCTTAAAGTTTTTTATACACTTTTTAAAAGGGGATAAATTATGGAATTTCAAACATTACAGGATGCAACCTACTTTATTATTCATGAAACAGAAGGATTCAAGCAGAATGTTTATTATGATGGAAAAGGGATTCCAACATTTGGTTTAGGGGTTGCTTTCATAGGGTATAATTCAAAAAACAACAGTTTTTCTGCTATATCTCGAATTGGAAATACACCTATATCTAATTTTATCAGAACAATTACTTCTAGTGAAGCAGATGCTATAGAATTTGAAAATGCACTTCGTGTAGACTTAGTTGCATTGCAACAAGGACAAAAGCCATCATCAACTTATCCTTCAATTAATATGAGTGAGGAAAGATTTAAATCTGTTATTTGGAATGGAGATATTAATTTGCATGGGTACTATCTTAATAGTGTCATAGATAATGTAGGAAAGAATGTATGGAATAAATTGAGTCTTTCGGAACAAACGGCTTTATTCTCCTTAAATTATAATAGTAGTGAGTTAATTGGAAAGAATCTTAAATCAGCTCTTTCTTTTTATGTAAATGGAAGTTCTGATGAAAATAAAATGCTTGGAAAACTAAGCGCTTGGTATGAAATTTTGTATGCATCAAATGGTGGCGGAGACAGAAAAGGTGTACAAAACCGCCGCTTTATGGAGGCAGATGCCTTTCTTGGAGATATTCACAATAAAATTGAGGAAGGAAAAGGAGAAAATAATTCCATCATTCGTGTTAATAATTTTGCAGAAGCAAATGCGACGATTGCCTTTATGAATAAATTTAGTGAGCAAATGATTAGCTATATGGGCAATATTTCAGAATACAAGAAAAGAAACTATGAAATTGTACAAAATAACTTTAGTGAAGCCGTATCAGTATTCCTTTCGAATCAAAATTATAAAGGAAATGCTTCTATAGATACCCTCTTTACCGAGTGGAATTTGTATACCGATTTGCAAATAAACACTTCTACCGGTACAACCAGTTACGGCAATATAACCGGCAGCGATAAACGGGATTTGATATTCATTACTGGTGAACAGGATGGAACAACAGTTCATGCTGATGCGGGAAATGACTTTGTTAGTGGCAGTAGCAAGAAAGATATTATTTACTCAGGCAGCGGAGATGATGTTATTTATACATACGGAGGCAACGACGAGGTTTATACCACGGATGGCAAAAAAGAAGATTACAACGAGGTCTATTTAGGTGCCGGAAGCGATACTTTCCACGGTGGTGATGGCGATGATTTTGTTGATGGGGGCAGCGGAAGAATAGATTTGTCGCATGTCAGCAGTAATATTGGTGCAGAAGATGCAACAACCGATGTAAATAATATTGACTTGGGAGGCGGTCAAAATCGCTATATTGGCGGCAAAGGGACAGATAAAGTACAAGGAAGTGGTTATAATACGGTTTATCTCGGTGCAGGATCTGATGAATATATCGGAGGAGATGGTGTTGATATCGTAGATGGAGGCTCAGCCACCAGTTCATATGGAGCAGATGGATTATTAGACACTAATAAAATTCATCTTGGCGGCGGTGATGATAGATACATTGGTGGTATTGGCAAAGATATTGTTTATGGCGGAAATGGCGATGATTTTATTAATGGAGGAGATGGAGAAAATGAGCTTTATGGAGGCGTCGGAGAAGATCATCTCTATGGTGGGCAGCATCAAGATAAACTTTATGGAGGCACCGGCCGAGATTATTTTTATCCTGAAAAAGGAACAAATAGGATATATGTTAAAATATGGCGGTTGTCTGCCATATCGACCCAAGCCAAGACGTTGGAAATCGAAACAATAAAAAACTTGATTTTTTATTTATGCTGCCTATACTGATACGTACTGGGATGGTAGTGTTCTGGTAGGTTGGTAAGGCCTGATTGGTGTGGGCAGGTTCCCTTTGCGTGCAAGGGGAATTTTGTCGTTTTAGCTTGGGCGGATACCAGCTAATAAGGCTTAGCCAAATAACTGGGCTATTTTCACGTTAATCATAGTTACCAATCCGCCCGCCTTTGCTTGAATGTCTGAACTAATCTGTAAAATGGATTTTATATTTCTCTGGCTTCAAAGCGCATAAGCTTTCCGTACTGCCGATAATAAAAACCGTTTATCACGTCTAAAAGTGCCAAATTCCGCACGCCCCATACAATAATCTCGCTCCGCATATAGCGCACCCACATTTCGGCAGCGGCGTTTTCTGAGCCATAAGCCGATTGCGGAAGCTTAATAATCTCATCGTAGTCTTTGTTATAATATGCGCTAATGGCAATTGCGGCAATGTCTTGTTCCTCTGCTGCAAATTCTTGCCGTACCAAAATCCGGCAATACAAATCGACATAAGTTACCAGCGCAAGCTTAAAAAAATCGCTGTTTCTATAGTCTTTGGCAACATTCTCCGTATTACGCCTCAAAATGCGTACCAGTTGTTCATAAATGCCTAAAAACATCCCCTGACGATAAATTGCTACAAGATCGTTTTCATCAACGTTTTGGCAATACTTCTGCCAAATGGCTTCATCACGTTGTTTTAAATCAGCTATTTCCATACTCTTATCTCTGCGGTAACACATTTTCCCACCTGTGTGACCACAGGTGGGTGGATGGGTAAACTATAATCAGTATGAAAAATAGCCCAGTTATTCGAGCCATGCCTTATATACCTGGCATCCACCCGTTAGGGTGAGATGCCCATATAGCAACACACTCTTGTTTTTAAAGCTCATAAAGCTCAAGAGACTTGCCCATACTGATTAGAAATTACCGTTCCTCGTCGGAATTGGGCTTTCCGACGCTTGTCAGCATACAGAACATAATTTTAATTTGCAAGCGATTTTGCAAAAAAACGGAGAGTCCCGGTAGTTCTGATCTGTCCGCCAAAACTTGGGCAAGTAAAAGTTCCGGGACAGTTCATTTTCTGCTGGGTTTTTTATTGTGTCGCTGAAACCAGAAACTGGCAAACGCCCGCTGTCTTGGCCAAAATCCGCCCACACGGCGAAACATTTTCAAAAAGCGTACAATAATACGCCATAGCGGTATTTTCCGTTTTTTTCGCTTGTGTTTTATAAAAATCTTATCTGTCTTATGCCGTTTTCCTTTTGATGCAAAAGACATAAAAAAATAAGGCAGATTACATATCTGCCTTATTTTAGGGATAAATTTCTTAGTTCAAAGCGTCCTGCAGGCTTTTGCCGACTTTGAATTTTGCAACATTCTTTGCTGCAACTTTGATTTCGGCACCGGTACGCGGGTTGCGGGCAGTTGTTGCTGCGCGCTTGGAAACCGAGAAAGTTCCGAAGCCGACCAAGCGGATCTCGTCGCCTTTTTTCAGAGCTGCAGTAACGGAAGCGATGAATGCATCCAACGCTTTTCCGGCATCAGCTTTGGTCATACCGGCTTCAGCCACCATGCTGTCAATCAGTTCGTTTTTGTTCATGAATAAAACTCCTATATGTTATTTGACAATGGAATCTAAGCCGATTTTCCGCCGTAAGTCAATTAAAATAACGGTTTTTCGCTGTTATTTTATATTCGGGCATTTCCGTTTTTCTTTTTCTCCAACTTTTCTTTGTAAGCATAAACATCCTCTCTCCGATAATATATCCGGTGGCCGCGGCGAATGTAAGGAATCCGGTCTTGCCGATAGCGGTTGCGGTCAACCTGCCGCCAGAACCCCAGCATTTCCGGATACGTTTCCAGAATCTTGGCTGCTTCCTGCGTGGTGCAATAATCGTTTTTCTCCAGTTCTTTTGGCTCTTTTTCCCTTTTGTCTTTATATTCCAACGCATCGCTTTTGAGATAATAATGCCGTCCGTTCTCTTTGCGGTAGGCTATTCTCGGCGGCAATCCGTGATTTGTGTCCCATGTACGCCAGAATGACGGGCAGCTGACCGATACCCCAAGCATTTTTACCAGTTGGGGTTCGGTAACCCATTCCTTTTTCAATATTTTTGCCGTAATTTTGCCGTATTTTTTCTTTTCCTGCTGTTTGTCCGTTTCAATTTTCGGCAGCCGGAGAGCCTTTCCGCTCAGGCATTTGCGCTTGTAAACGTTCAGGTCTTTGAGCCGATAGCGGTATTCGCCGTCCACCACCCGGTGCATAATTGCATGCTCTCCTTTTTTGTTTTTCATTCTGGTCAAATTTCTTTAATAGAATGGTTCTTTGTTCCGGATCAGAAAGTAAATATATTGTTTCTTTACATTCGTCATTTTCCACGAAATATTCATCCGGTTTTATTCCGTCGATAATTTGTTGTGCCTTTTCCTGTGCTAATTTTCTTGCTTTTAAATACAAATCCATCTTTCCGTAAATTAATTTGTTTCCTCCCGCCTGTTAATAGAAACAACATCGGTTTGAAAATTAATTACGCAAAAGGGCATTATTTTGAAAAAAAATATGTATTTGTGATAACTCTCTAGAAATAAGCGGATTATTCCCCGTGTAAAAAAAGGGAGAATAATAAAATAACGAACATATCCTTCGACAATTTGTTCCTTAGAACGGTTAGTGCTTTCTGTTTTTGAGCATAGACCGTGTTAATCGAGATGGATAAGATCTCAGCTATTTCCGGGTTTTTATGTCCT
>ENA-ORTG01001422-ORTG01001422.1-human-gut-metagenome-genome-assembly--contig:-NODE-1422-length-21939-cov-12.586867_pt1 | contig 21939 bp, 18 predicted proteins | sample MGYA00241906_ERZ509176 | MGnify/ENA primary metagenome ERZ509176 (study PRJEB26280, sample SAMEA2338811) | human gut metagenome | biome: human gut; feature: human-associated habitat; material: faeces...
ACATCCCGGACACTGTGCTTGTGAGACAGACACAGTGTCCGGGATGGTTTTATATAAAAACATTTTTGATTTTCGTGAAAAACCACGTGAAAACATTTTTGGATTTCGTGAAAAACTATACAAAAACATTTTTGATTTTCGTGATTATTTCCGCCCGTATAGGATTCCCATGCCGGAGATCATCCAGGGAGCAGCGGCATATCCCGGGATAAAATCCAGTTTCTTCTCAAGATTGCCGATGTAGTGAATTTCTGTGATTCCTTCTTTTTTCAATTCTTCGACAAATTCTTCCATGTCACCGTAGAGTGCTTTCTGGGAGAACATGTCCTGAAAGGAGAAGGCACCGCCCTTTTTGACTATGCGCAGAGCTTCTCTGACCACATCCCGTTTATCCTTGGCGGAACGGACTTCGTGGAAGACAAAGTTGCTGACAGTGGCATCGAAGGTCTCATCCGGATCTTCCAGATGGGCGGCATCTCCTTTGTGGAAGGTGATCCGGTCGGCAACACCCTCCGCTTTCGCATTGGCTTCACATTGCTCTTTGGCATAGTTCCACTCGGCACCCCAGTAGTCCATACCGACGAGTTTTGCCTTGGGGAAAGCCTTGGCGCAGCGGATCGTCAGGGCAGCCGCACCACATCCGATGTCGAGCAGAGTGCCTTCGCCGTCCCATTCCAGATGATCTACGAGATGCTGATGGACTTTTGCCATCATGTTGCCTTTGCCGAAGGCAAACAATTCATGACAGATGTGCATGTAAATGCCATAGACCAGGCAAATCGCGGCAAGAATGCCCAGGATCCATGTCGGAATGGCAAGATGCAGCACTGGTCCGGTCACATAGGCGGCAATGCCGAGTACGGCAGCAGCGACATAGCACAGCGCCAACATTTTTTCAGGTACCCAGTTTCCGTAGTTCACGTTTTTGTTCATAACTAATCCTCCTACTTGTTTTCTGAATATAACAAAAGTTATATTTGTTATTTTTTATAAAAGAAAATGCCCACCGCATTAACGGTGAGCATCCTTCTCGCTCTTAAAATATGCAATTAAACCCTGCGTTTCGGCATCGGCGTGAATACCGATGGCTTTCGTCAGGAACAGGCGGTGTTCCATATCATAATCTCCTTTGATCAATTCCAGAAATCCGTGTAACCTCATGGATGTCAGAATCCGTAGTAATTCCTTATCGGGCACATAGCCTAGTTGTTTTTCGTAATAGCTCTGAAAGGCGGTGAACATATTATGAAAGACTACATCCCGGAAGGATTCGTATTTGCTGCCGGAGCATTTCTCCAGTACCAGCTCACATTCCTGCCTGTGCGCACAGATATATTCCATGATCTCGCGTTCATTCTGCTCTGCGGTCTCAGGATGTTCCTGCTCTCTTTTGGCTATTTGCTGCATCATTTTCTGATACTCGGCAATCAGGGGATCCAGGATTGCCCCCAACAGAGCCTCTTTATTTTCAAAAGAGAAATAAAAAGCCCCGGTAGTAACTCCGGCACGTTTGCAGATATTCCGGAGGTTCGCCCCGGCGTAGCCTTTTTCCAGAAATTCTTCCCTGCCGCAGCGGATTAAGTTTTCTTCCGTGATTTTCTTACGATCTGTCTCCATAACAATTGTTATATTAGCATAGACTAACTCGTGGATCAAGAAGGAATCTTCAGGTAAAATATTTTTTATTTTCGCAAAAATCTCTGCAAAAACATTTTGGTTTATTGTGATTATAAGATATAATAAAAATAGTAGCAGGAAAACTAAGATAGTGATATATAGCGGGGAAATGAATATGGACAAAGACCCATTTAAAGAATATCTGAGAGAATCCGAACCGAATAAAGCAACAAAAGGGTATGTGTGGAGCACGGCGGTTGGACTTCAGGCAGTAGATGGTCTGAAACCCTCGCAATATCTGATTGACACTGCAATTCAAAATATTGAAGGTAAGATCACGCTAAAAGAGGCACAGAGTCTTATAGAAAGCTATTACAATGAGAGACCTGTCCGTGTATCAGATAATGAACGCACGGAAGAAGCAGATAAAGTTTCCAGCCGTATTGCGGAGCTCCTTTCCGAAACGGCGTTTTCCTTTTCACCGAATGAGTATATAGCTATTCATCGTAAGCTTTTTCGTGGAATATATAAGCATGCCGGAAAAATAAGAGATTATAATATTACGAAGAAAGAATGGGTGCTTGATGGCGCAACGGTCATATATGGGAGTGCTTCAGAACTGCGTGCTACGTTGGAATATGATTTTTCGCAGGAAAAAGCTTTTAGTTATAAAGGACTTTCGATAGAAGAGAGCATTCATCATCTGGCTTTGTTTGTATCAAGGCTTTGGCAAATTCACATTTTTGGTGAGGGAAACACAAGAACCACAGCGGTTTTTTTCATAAAATATTTGAGAACACTTGGTTTTTTTGCAACAAATGATATTTTTGCGGAAAATGCATGGTATTTCAGAAATGCACTTGTCAGAGCCAATTATACGAATTTACAAAAAGGAATTCATGAGACAACGGAATATTTGGAACTCTTCCTCAGAAATATGCTTTTAAATGAACACAACGAGCTGCACAATCGAAATATGCATATCAGTGGACTTTTAAAGGATACAAAAGTGGATATTGGAACTTCAAAAGTGGACATTGGAACTCAAAAAATGGACATTGAAACATCAAAAGTGGACATTGAAACAAGATTGGCTGAAAAAACGCTGAATTTTTCAACAAAAACAATTATGCATATCCGTGTATTATATGAAAAATTCGGAGATTGTCAGTTTTTTGGCAGAGGAGAGGTTATGGAATTGCTTGGGCTGAAAAGTTCAGGCGCTTCTAAAATAATATCCAATATGGTACAGGCTGATGTAATCGAACCGGTATCCGGGCATGGAAAAGGAAAATACAAATTCAAAGAGTTATAGAGTATATTGGATTTAAAGGCATCGGAACATCCGGTGCCTTTTTTTAAAATACAGGAACCTTTTTACCGTCCGGCGACTCATATAGTATGAAGCCGGCGAAGAGAAGGAGGTGTTACTTTGTCAGTTATGACAAAAGAGGAATTTGTGCGGGAAGTGCGGGGCTATACCCTGCATATGTACCGACTGGCATATTCTATTCTGAATAATAGTACGGATGCGGAGGACGCTGTCAGTGAAGCGGTGCTGCATGCCTATGAAAAATTAAGGACACTGCGGGATCCGGGCAGCTTTAAAAACTGGATCTTACAGATCACGGCAAATGAAGCGAAAAAGATTTATCGGCAAAATAAGCGGACCGGTGCGGTGGCATGGGAAGAGAATCTGTCCCCGGCATTTTATGACGAACACCATGAACTGTGGGATGCTGTCATGCAGCTGGATGGCGGATACCGGGATGTGATCGTACTGTTTTACTATGAACGGTGCACAATCCCGGAGATCAGCAGGATATTGGAATGCAGGCAGGGAACCGTAAAATCGAGATTGTACCGGGCGAAGGAGCAGTTAAGGGAGAGGCTTATATGAGAGATGATTTTATAGACAGAAAAATAAGAAAAATGGCGGAGGCGGAACGGATGGCAGTGCCGGAGTCTCTGGATGCGAAAGTGGAAAATATTTTGGACGGACTGGAAACAGAGAAGAAGGACAGCAAAAACACGGATGGAAAGAGAGTGAATCAAACGGTACGCCATTATGGCTTTAGACGAATCGTGATCCCGGCAGCAGCCTGTCTGCTTCTGGCCTCCGTTACCGTGACGGCATCGGGATTGTACCGGGCGCGGATGGAGAGCATGAATCATGAAAAACTGGAAACATATTTTTCCGGGTTGCAGGAGGCAGATGTTGCAGCGGATAGCTACAGCAGACCGCTTACGGACGGCGAAAAAAACAGGCTGGAAGAACTGAGGCAGGCCTATCTGGAGGAAGGATATTTCCCCCAAAAGGAACTTGCCATGCTTGATAGTCCTGAAAAATACAAAAAGGGCGTGGCTTTCTATGCAGCGCGGAGTACATTTTTCCTGCCGGAAGAGGAAATGACGGAGGAGGAACTGTTGGAGCTGATCGATTTCCGTGAGAAGAGAGATTATAGTCTGGCGAAAATCACAGAAGAGATCGAGGCGGGCGACTATGAATATGTGAAGACGGAAGATAGTGCATTACCGGGTGATATGTCACAGGAGAGCGGATCGCAACAGATACAGGGCGCAGGAGAGGCAAGTGTAGTCCCGGGGGCAGACACTGCAGCACAGGAATGGCAGATTGCCTATGCGGGAGAACTCAGTATCCGGTGTGCTGTGGCGGCAGAACAGGGGCTGTATGTCGGTGGGTTCACCATGGAAGGGAAAGCACGGGTGGAATATCTGACTTACGGCAGCGGGACCCCGGAAAAGTTTTATGATGATTTTGATGAGGACGGCGAGGTGTATAGCCTGTGTATCGCACCGGACGGAAGTGTCTATGCGGCATTACGCGGACTGGCATCTCCGGGAGCGGAACATGGCCGGCTGCCTGTGATCTACCATATCAGTCCGGAGGGAAAGCTTCTGAACAGTTTTACCGTAGGAGAGCGGGAATGGAATATCGTTGATAGTATGGCAACAGATGCCCAGGGCAGATTATATATGCGGATGCGGATGCAGGAGGACGGCAGTTATGTGCGGATCTATTCTGCGGAAGGTGAGCTGATCGGAACCGTGGCGGATGACGACAGCTATGCCGTACAAGGTGCCGGAGCATTAGGACAGGGCAAGGACGGCAAAGTCTATGCGGCTGCACAGGCAGTGGGCAATACGACAGCAGGAGATATGGCTATGACATTAGTGTCAGTAGACCCGGAAAGCCTCAGGTTGGTTCCGGTGGCTGGAGGTGAGAATGTTATTTGCAGTGCTGATACGATCTACCCGTGGAAAATGGTGGCAGCAGGTGTGAGTGATGGCTCCGATTTTATCCTGTGGGGATACAGCGGCGTTGATACCTACCGTTTGGAAGATGCGGAATTTACCAGAGCGCAGGAAGTCTGGGAGATGCCCTGCGGTACGGAAGGAACCTGCGCGGTAATCGTACCGGACGGTCGCATTCTCTATATCGGCGCATCCGACGGCTTCCAGGGAACGACGGCGGACGGCGTGGAGATCAGCGGAAAAGATCCTGAGAAGACAGTGCTCTATTATGAGCCACTCGTAAAATAGAGTGACAATAAACTGGCGACACCGGGAAGCCGATGCCGCCAGTTTTATAGTTCCAGACTGTTAAGTTTCCATCTGCTCAATTGTGCATTTACAGTGGTTATGTTATAAAAAGACCAGAAATAACAGAAAGCGGTCGCTTGGGTGAAAAAAGTAGATTCAGGGGTGAAATTTTGTTATGCTGTTTGTAACAAACGGAGTATAAAAGTCGTCAATATAGATAGAAGGGAAACAAAGGAGGGGCTTATGAAGAAGATTAACGTAAAAGCAACCATTTTTCTCAGTGCAATCGTATTGGTGGTAGTGGTACTTCTGCTGAATCTCATCGAATTCCGCAAAACGGTGGATTTCACGGTGCCGGGGATACAGATGCCGAAGGAGAACGCTTTCGGAAAGCAGGAAGGGGTACAAGTGAGCGTCAACGGAACCTATTATTACCGGGTACTGCCCTGGATCCACGGCAGCACTTTCCATGGGCAGATATCTTTCGTTGGAGAGGGAGAGGAACCGCAGAATTATTTCTTTACCTATGGAGCAAGCAGAGGATTTCTGAAGGAGGGAAGAGGGGCTGGCTGGATCGGAACCCCGGATGCCCAGACCACCGTAGCGATTTATCAGGCGGTACAGAATGTGGAAAAAGGGATGATATCCGTAGAGAATCCCGCCAGCTATGTTTTATATCCGGCGGCAACACCGGAAGAAGCCTATGCCATAGCGGATATATGGTATCCGGGAATGCTGGAGAATGAAGCAAAGACAGCATTCTGCGCGGCTTTTTTGCCGGAGGAGTGCCCGCAGAAGATCGGTTGCAGCTTCTGCACGGAGGATTACGATTATGTGGAAGATGTCGATACCGTAGAGCAGCTGTGGCAGGAATTTATACAGCTTTCCGGAAAAGTGACGTCAGATCCGATCCCGCCGGAAGAGATGGTGGAAGGTGTGGGATATTTTCAGTTTGTCTATGCAGACGGTGAGACAAGGACCTTTCGCTACGCGTCGGAAGAACAGGGATTATGGATAGGTGAGGACGAACGCTGCCTGGTGGACGGCCAGGCTTTCTATGACTGGCAGGAGCGTCTGATGGAAGCGTTGCAGAAGTAAGCACGAGAAAGAGAGGGGCGGAAATCTGCTCCATTCGCAGCAGATCCCACATCGGACAGGGGTATGCGAAGCAGTATGGTGAGGAACTGCGGCAGTATTGGGAAGCAACCAATGAGGTTTTTGTGTGGATCAGTGAACAGTATCGGAAACCGTTATATGTCACTTCGGATGTGACCATAGGAGATGGAAAGACAGTGATCTCGTTCCGGGGGACCGGCACTTCCATGACTACCGGGGAGACAGAGGAAATCCATAGAGACTGCGTGCTGGATTTTGAAATGCATGCGGAGGTATTGCGCTCGGAAGAAGAGCCGGAGCTGACAGTAAGTGACTGGAATCCGGAAGAAGAGGGACAACAGAATCAGGCAGAAACGATTTATGACCCTGAGGCGGGTGTGACTGTGACCCTGCGGGATATTTCCAATATAGGCGCCAGTATTGTCATCCGGCGGGAGGATGAGGATGCCGGGACAGAGGTGACCTATGGAGATGCCTATATTCTACAGCGCAGGATCGAAGGAGAATGGCAGGATGCGGAGACGATCATAGACGATTACGGATTTACGATGATAGGTCATACGGTGGGCTGCGGGGAGGAAGTCTCAAACTTTTACAAATGGGACTGGCTTTACGGAGTATTGGAGCCGGGAGAGTACCGGATGGTGTACGATGTCTTCCGGAAAACAGAGGGCGCGGGGAGTGCTCAGAAATACCGGGAGTACATCCGTTTTCAACTTTAAAGGAATCAGATTTCTTACTTGACAGACGGGTCGGTAGAATGTAGACTATAATTACAAAGAGTCTATGAAACATCGACTATGCCTTGCCGGGGGGCAGGACAGGAGGGGCTTATGGGTGAGAATATCTACAGAATATTTGACGGTGTATGGAACTTAAGTCTGGTGGGAGGATACTGCGTGCTGCTGGTGCTCCTCGCCAGACTTTTGTTGAAAAAAGCACCAAAATGGTGCTCCTATCTGTTATGGGGAATCGTGTTCGTGCGGCTGTGCTGCCCGGTGTTGCCGGAGACGGGAATCAGCCTGATTCCGGAGAGATTGTTGTCGGTGGGGACTGAGATGATGTCAGGGCAGCAGACAACGGGTGCGGATTATCGTGATCTTACCGAGGGCAACGCTATGAAGAATAACGGGGATGCGCTGTGGCGGGAGCACGCTGCGGAGGAAGTACCGGACAGCCAGGCGGCAGAAAAAACGATGGCTGTGGGAAATGACAATACTGTCATGAATGCTGACGGCACGCAGGATTTTCCCCTGGGAACTGCGAGAACAGAAAGTGGAGCTACGGTTGCAGAGGTAGCAGCCAGTGGAACAGATGCAGTGATTTCGGAAACGTCTGCCGGAACGGGTACTGACGCCCGCGCATGGACATACCCGGTGTGGTTCCGTGTATTATCCATGGTATGGTTGGCAGGAATGCTTGGCTTCCTGGGATATCATGCTTATTCTTATCTGCGTATGCGTAACCGGATTCGTAGACCTGACAGTGGTGTCATACAGGTAGAACCGGGGATCTGCGAGATCGATGGTGGGCATCTGTCCTTTGTCATGGGGCTGGTCCATCCGGTGATCTATCTCTCTTCGGGCTTAGATCCTGAGAGCAGAAAAGTTGTTCTGTGTCATGAACGGGTGCACTTACAGCGCAGGGACTATCTGTTTAAGCCTGCGGCGTTGGTGATCTGCTGCGTCCACTGGTTCAATCCGCTGGTGTGGCTGGCATTTTATCTGATGAATATGGACTGTGAGATGTCCTGCGATGAAAAAGTTGTGAAGCTCCTCGGTGAAGAGAGTAAGAAAATCTACTCTTATACATTGTTGGAAGAGGCTTCCGGCGGCGAATGGAAACGCTATCGTGGTGGTTCCATCTGCGCACTGCTTTCTTTTGGCGAAGACCATGTGAAGAATCGTATCCGTCATGTACTGGATTATCGTAGGCCGCCATTCTGGGTCATGATCGGCGCGGCAGCAGTGCTTGTGATATTGGTGGTATGCCTGTGCAGCAATCCGGGCAGCGGAACGGATGCAGCGGATGTTGCAAATGCGGATAGCGGTGCAGAGACAGAGGCAGATGCGGCGCAGGCAACCGGCGGGGCAGATGCAACCGAGGAAGCTGCAACAGGGGAGTTTGCGACGGATGAAGTGGACTATGAGGCTGCCAAAACGGAATGGCTGACGGTATTTGAGCAGGGTATCCACAGCAGGGAAGAGTTCAGTACCCTGTTTGATGTGGCTGCCTTGGAGGATACTCGGTCTTTTGCCGGACAGGACGGTATCCAGTATCTTGGCTACGATGGTGTCGCGGCGCGGAAACTGCATCAGCGGATTTTAGACGGAGATGCCGCTGCCCATGAGACCTACAAGGATCCGGTGAAGGCTGCGGAAGTTCTGCTGAATCTACAGGGTGGCAGCGGGGAAATGACGGAACTGCTCTATGAAGCCGGGAGGCAGTATTTATTTTTCCAAAAGGATTCCACAAGACCCGGCGAAGGCTCTGTGGCAAACGTACATTATATTTTCGCTGATGGATCCGGTATCGATATTCCGATGGTATTTGCGGAGGAGAGCAGTCAGATCTGGCTGCTGTCACTGGGAGACATCGACAGTAAAGGCAGGCATTCTACCGGTCCTCTGGACGGAGAAAATCAGGCCAGAGTGGTCTATGCGGAATACGGACCCAGGGATGAAGATTGGGCTACCGTGGCAGAACTGTCGAAAAAATGGGTGTATGTAAAGGTATCCACCGGATCTTTTGCGGATGTTGCTGCTACTTATCAGGTCTCCAGCTACGGTATTTATGCGGCCACCGGGGACGACGCCGGACTAAATTGTATGGTTCCGGGATATATAGCGCCGGGATGTGCGGCAGAGGGACGTTCCACGGTTTACCAGAATGTGGGAAATTATTATACGTCTGACAGTTATAGACAGGAGATGGCTTATCTGAAGCAACAGGATAGTGTCCGCTTGTACTACCTGGCATCCTCTGACTATCAGGATGGCGATTTGGAAATCTGGATCGACACGATCCGAGAATATGATACTTCGGGACAGACCGGAGAAAACGGGGTCACGGACTGGAAGCTGCCGTCGGAGGCGCAGGATTTCTCCGCAGACATGCTTACTGCGGAAGACGGTTATTGGATCCTGAGTCAGAGCAGCGGAACCGCCCAGATGAAACTTCCGCTTCTGTCCAGCCAGCCGGTCTGGAGCGGGAAGGTGGCGGCAGATCTGACGACAGAGGAAGCGGATGCTTATGCAGCAGCACAGAGACGGGATATTATGACGAATGTGGGAGTCGTATTCGATCTGTCTGAGCGGGCAGCGCAGGAGACTTATGCCCTGCTTGATCTCGATGGGAACGGCAGTGCAGAGCGGATCATATTGCGGCCCCAGATGGCACAGGCAGTAAACGAGCTGGACCATTCGCCCCTGGACAAGTATGTATTTGAGGTGAACACTGCAAGAGGCGAGACGCGGACAGCACAGAATCTGGGGAACAGCATCTATGCGTTCAGCCCGGATGGCAGACAGATATTGCTGGCACTGATGCGTAGGGACGAGTTCGGACAGTGCGAGAGTTTCCTGTTCAGCTATGAGAACGGGGAACTACAGGAGGTAGGAAGCTTCGCGCAGGATATCCGGGAGATCTGGGTGGAAAACGGCCAGATCATCACCACCCAAAGCTATGATTATATCCTGCAGAGAGAGAATCTGCGGATCATATACCGCATCGGAAGTGACGGAAGGCTGGCGGAGATCCCCGCAGACCGCTATGATCTGCCGGAGCAGGCGGTCCTGCACGGACTCAATAAGGATCTGGAAGTCTGCAGGACTCCGGATGCCGGCAGCGAACGCTTTACCATCAACGCAGATCACGGAGTCTATTTCCTCTATCTAGATGCCGGCAGACAGTGGCTCTGCGTGGAGACCGAGAATGGTGTCACCGGGTGGCTTAAGCTGGCGGATTACACTTATGAGGAAGCTTGGGCGACTTTTAATGACTTGATGCCATATGGTGGGTGATAAAACTTATACTGGAAACAATTGATAAAAATAAAAAAAGTTTCCAGTATAAGAGAAACTTTTACCTTAGCAGATAAAAAATAGGCATTGACAGAAATGGTTTACAGGATGTAACATAAAAACGTTACAACTTGTAAACCATTTTGCGTTATAAGACATCATAGATACAACGAGAACAGAAAGGAAGGAATTGCAATGTCGGAATATACCATGGGTGCTGTTGAGATGCGTTTTGCGGAGATCATCTGGGAGCATGAGCCGGTCTCCTCCGGGGAACTGGTGAAGCTGTGCGAGCAGGAGTTAAACTGGAAGAAATCCACGACCTATACAGTCTTGCGGCGCCTTTGCCAGAAGGGGATATTTATCAGTGAGAACGGTGTCGTTACTTCGCTGCTGTCGAAGCAGATGTTCCAGGCGAGACAGAGCGAGGAGATCATTGAGGAATCTTTCGCAGGATCTCTGCCGGATTTCGTAGCGGCATTTACTTCCCGGAAGAAGCTGTCTAAGAAAGAGATCAAAGAGCTGAAGAAGATTATAGAAAATAACGGGGGAGCAAAGGAATGACAGTAATGGCAATGATGCAGATACTGGTCAGAATGAGTCTTCAGGGAAGTATCATCATAGGAATCATATTGCTCCTCAGAATGGTATTTAGAGGACTGCGGATCTCCTACCGCTACTGTGTGCTGCTGTGGGGAATCGTCTTTTTCTATCTTATATTTCCCTGGAAGATCGAGAATGCGCATGGATTCTGGCGGGCGCAGCCGGAGTCGATGGTAGTAGCGGTAAGTGCGGACGGACCGACGGTGGTGACGGGACTTGGAACGGGCATTGTGCCGGGACAAAATGCCACACCGGAGCAGAATGCAACAACGGGGCAGAGCACCTTGTCAGAACAGGCGACCGGAACAGATGCGATGACCGTGCAGAGTACGAATTCAGAAGCGGGATCGAACGAGCTCCCTGTGACGGCTGCACAATCCAACGGCACGGCAGCCGCATTTTTCGCATCGGCTACCTTTTTGCGGGTAATATTTGCAGTTGAATGTCTGTGGCTGGCAGGAATCCCCTGCTTTCTCGCGTATTTCATTTTTTCTTATGTAAGAATGAAACGCCGTCTGGCGGAATGTCTCCCCGGAGAGGAGGGCGTACGTTACGTGGACGGGATCCGTACACCGATGGTATTCGGGATCCTGCGACCGCAGATCTATCTGCCGGTGGAGATGAATCCGGAATTCTATGACTGCGTGCTGCAGCATGAGCGGATGCATCTGCGCCGCCTGGATTATCTGTGGAAAATATTGGCATACCTGATCAGTATTGTGCATTGGGTCAACCCGGTGGTATGGCTGGCGTATTACCTGCTGTGCTGCGATATGGAAAAAGCCTGCGACGAGGCAGTGACGGAGCAGTTGGAGCCGGAGGGCAGACAGGAATATGCCACCGCACTGTTATACATGGCGGTCGACACGACTGCACGCAGGATCTTCGCGGCACCGGTGTGCTTCGATGAAGGTGACATCAAGGGCAGGATCCGGCATATTTTGAAAGGACGTAAGACCGCTGGGAAGCTTGCAGCGCTGGCAGTGGAGCTGTGTGTCGTGGTGGCATTGATATTACTGACACAGAAAGGTGCCGTAACGGAGCAGGAGCCGGAGGCAGGAAATGTCGCAGGAGAGACTGCTGACAGTGTGACGGCGGAGAGCGATGCAGAGGAAGAAAAGGATCTGCCGACATTCTATATCCGCCGGGCGGAGGATCTGCAGATAAGCAGCCCGCTTCGGATCGTGGAGCAGTATATCACCGACCGTGCCACGGCATGGAATCATTATTATATTGATGCAGACGGTGTCCTCTGGGGCAGCGGTTATAATCAAAACGGACAGCTGGGAAACGGCAGCTACGAGACGGATCTGGACCTGGGGAAAATGGATGCGGTTCGGATCGCGGATCATGTGGTTTCTGTGGACGCTAACCTGAATAACAATTTCTGCATCTATCTGACGGACGATGGAAAGCTTTACGGAATGGGGCTGAATATGGCAGGACTCCTGTTAGGTAAAGCCTCTGTGAAACAGGTGTACAGCGATGATGATAATGACCGTGTGTGCACACCGGTGCTGCTGATGGAAAATGTGAGATATGCCAGAGCCGGCAGGGAAGCCATCGTTGCATTACAAGAGGACGGAAGCGTCTACTGGTGGGGACAGATGCGGACGACGACCAGCACCTATGGCAGTGATTACGATGCCTACTGGACGGTGGAAGAGAACTCGGTCAATCCGGTGAAAATGATGTTCCTGGAGCCCCATAAGGTATTGGAGAACTGTGTCTATGTGGATATCAGCGCATGGAACGGTGCAGCGATCACGGAGACCGGCGACTTATACATGTGGGGACTGAACATCTTCGGACAATGCGGCGTTGCGAAAAGTGAGAATGTCCATGATTTTGTCTGGGCACCGCAAAAAGTGCTGGAAAATGTCAGTATGGTATGGCTAGAGGCAATACGGCAAAATGACGACGGAATCGATACGGAGCTGGAGAACTTGAACTGGGCAGTGCATTCGTATACCTTTGATAACTTTGCACTGTTGCAGGACGGAACATTGCTGGCTGCCGGAGAGAATCTGGGCAAAGATTCCGTGACGACAGTAGTGGATGGGGATCTGAATCAGGCGGGATCCCACCGGGCGTCTTTTGAATTCGTGCCGGTGCGGGCAGCTGTCTACTCCACGGAGTATAACCGGGAGATCCTGGCGGAATTTACATGGGGAATGTCCAGAGAGGATGTCCGATCGTTGTGCACGTATGCGGGACTGCAATTTTTCCTCGGCGGAGAAGACGACGGAATCAATATCGAAGACAGTAGATATCGCTGCTATTTTGATGAAACAGGTGGACTGAGCGCACTTACGATCCAGACAGGCAGCAGCCGTGATGAAAGATTTACTGTGGACGAGACTACCCTGGAGGAAGTACAGCAGATCGTTACCGATGCCGGTGGCTCGCTGACGTTGCTTACCCCCGCGGGGGATAATCCCTGGGAGATATGGCAGTATGTAGACACCGCCCAGGGGACCCTCTACTGGTTCACGGTATTCCAGGGGAAAGTCACTGTCATCACCGAGAAACAGCTGACAGCAGAAACTTTTGATGGACAACAGGAGTGGAAGAGCGTATTATTGATGGAAAATTGAGGACCTAAGTGGATAAGTGCCAGAAGGAGACCAGCTATGAAAAAACAATATAAATTAACAGCATTAGCGCTGACTGCCTGTCTGTTGACGGGATGTGGTGCCGGGGAAACGAGTGCTTTGGAGAATACGACGGCGGAGAAGCAGCCAACAGAGCCGGTGGCAGAGACATCTGCGGAGACTATCACAGAGACAGCGTCTGTTACGACAGAGGTTCCGCAGGAAACCACAGCACAGGAAAATCCGGCTGCACCGAAAGAAATTACGATAGATTTCACCGGAGTATCGGAATTTCACCCGGAAGGAACTGCGGCGCAGCCCTATTCCCTGGAAGTCCTTTCCGAGACGTATAACAATATTACTTTTGCGGATGAATGGTACAATGCATCGGAAGACGTTTCCCTTCCCATGATCGGTGAGAGCTGGGACTGCTTCTATGACGAGAACTACACCTACCAGTGGGACGAAGGAAAACTGAGCATTTTCGACGGTGAGAACTGCCTGTATGTACTGGAATATCCCACAGACAAATGGTACGTCAACGGCAACAACGCCCGCCTTGAGAACGGGATCTTCTATGGGGCTTCGGTAATGAATGGCTATGCCCAGCCGGACACCTGTTTTATGTTTGCCTATGATCTGGAAAATGAGAAGCTGCTGTGGCGGAGCGCCGACCAGACCTATAACAGCATGAACTTCCTCGTAAAAGGAGATGTGATCTTCTGCGGCTATGGCTTTACCGCAGAGGATGACTACCTCTATCAACTGGATAAAAACACCGGAGAAGTGATCGACCGCCTGCCCCTGAAAAAGATGCCGGATCTCATGGCAGTGAAGGATGACCGGTTGTATGTGCATACCTATAGTTATGATTATGTGATTGGGATATTTTAAATTGAACATATCAAAATAATTAGCATCAGTTAATGAAATTGTGATAAAAATATCGTTTGTGTAAATGCTTGTGGGAGGAGAATTCAGGTAAGGAAAATGAACGAAAAGATGACAAAAAAGCAGAAAGTAGTATTTGCGGTTGTGGCAGCAGTGATTGTGCTGGGGATAATTATGTCTTACATATTTTTGATGAAAAATCAGCATATAGACAGTATACCTGAAGAAAAAAAGATGCCTGCCATGAGTGATACAGAAGACTATGAAGTACGTGAAAGTGATGAAAGCATTCAAAGCAGCGAAACAGAAGAAGATTATTATATGACATCTACAGGAGTAACAGCAGAGGAGCAATTTGCTGAAGAGATTAAAAATGATATTTTAAAGCATGATTGGGATGCGTTATCTGAGAAGATTTCATATCCTATTGTAATAAATGGAACTACGGTTACTAATCGTGAAGATTTTTTAAAACTAGATATTGATGGAAAGCTGAATCAAGAATTTGTAGAGGCTATTCGTGCTGAAACATGCCGAAAAATGTTTTGCAATTGGCAAGGGGTGATGATGGGGGATGCCGGACAAATCTGGTTTGAAAATGTTGATAATGGAACAGGAACGCCGGAATTATCAATTATCGGAATTAATAATATGCTCGAGACAGAATCGGAAGATCTGAATGCGGAAGAAACGATAGAGCCAGATTCGGAAACGGCAGATGGCAGTGTGGACGAATTATCCATGGATGAAATCGAAGAATTGCTTTTTGGTGAGTGGAAAGTTACAAAATTGCTTGGCTTTACACACGTACAAAACGATTATACGAATTATCCGGAAGGACATGATATCATAGGCAATCATATTGTGATAAATGAAGATGTATTTTCCAGTGAAGGGCTTGAAAAATATGAACGTTATCAATGCGAGATTTTAGAACCTTCTTATGAGGTATCTCCGATAAAAGAGCGTAATTTAATCTATAATGTAAGTGGAGACGTAAAAGAAGATTCGGAACTATATGACTGGATTTTGAATTATGATGAATTACAGGATTTAAAAATAAGGGGCACAAGAGATGGAATAAAGGGGAAGTCTCCGGCAGTAGACATAATGCTTTCCAGCGATAAGCAGTTTGTTATTCTTACGATGGATTGTGCTTTTTACCTGTTGGAAAAAGAATGATATTGGGATGACGTGCGAGGGGATTACGAATGAATACTTTTAAAACAATAGCATTATTGCTTGTAGGTACAGTATCATCTTTGATGTTAATGGGATGCGGAGAAATAGACACCGGGACGGAAACATCTGCGTGGGAGAAAGAGACTGCTACAATTGTGCCGGAAGAACCTGAAACGGAGATTATACTTGGAGATATCGGGGGAGCGTCGACATTACAGGAAGCAGTAGCTGATTTTAATGGTAAAAATAACGGAATAACAATCATAATACATGATTATTACGAAGAAAATATAAGCGACGGAATTAGCCGTTTGTATGATGATATTTTGACAGGAAAAGGACCTGATATCATTAGTTTTTCGACAGATGAGATGGACGTGGAAGTGCTTAGAGAAAAGGGCGCAATAGAGAATCTTATTCCCTATCTGGAGAAAAGTGATGTGATTGGGGAAGAGGACATCGTTGATTCCGCGTATCAGGTTTTGACAGCGGATGGTGGCTTGTATATGTTGCCAACGAATTTTGTGTTATATACATTGATAACAAAAGAAAAATGGTGCAGTAACAAAGAAAATTTTACCTTCGAGGAAGCCTTGCGGGCCGTTCGGGAATGTGAAGAGGATCCTATGATTTCACGGGATTTATTTTTACAGGAAGGGGCAATCTGCGGAGGATATTCCGGGGAAACGGAAGATAACAGATTGGAACAATATATAAAAATTGCAGAACAATTACCGCAACAGGCGATGTTTCAAACGAATGACCTTTTGATGCGGGAAGGAAAAATTCCATTCAATCTTGAGTGCATAGGTGACATGCAACAATATTTATATAAAAAATCCGTATGGGGTGAGGATGCAGTCTATACAGGATTTCCGGGAGCAGAGGGAAAGGGAAGAATATTTATTTTTGACAACTGTTTCGCCATTAACAGTCAAAGCACGCACAAAGAAGAAGCATGGAAGTTTGTGGAAAGCTATTTTACTGAGGAAGGACAGAAAACGATTGCTCCCAATTGGAATTTCTCAATATTGCAAGATGTGCTGGATCAACAGCTTAGTGATAGCAGAAAGCAGGAATATTATCAGACATCGGATGGAAAAAGAGAGAAACTTCCTATTCTGACATACGAAATTGGCAGTACCTATGAAAATGTTTATGCGGCACAAGATGAGGATATACAGGATGTGAGGGAGATGATAAATAATACGAAGGTAATGCAGCGCAGTGACCTTCCTTTAATAGGGATTACGCAGGCAGAGGCTTTGTATTATTTTAACGGAGAAAAAAGTATAGAAGAAACAGCAGCGGCTATAAGGAATAAAATTGATGAAATGCCGAATGCAAAAAATGCACAGCCAGATATGGATGTCATTATCAATATAGGGGATTTTTCAGTTTCCTTATATGAAGGTGAGCAGGAAATATTGGGGAAGCTGGATGAGATGGGGCTGTTGTATGAAAAGGTTGAGGATTCGGATAACAAAAAATATAATAATTATTATTATAACGTAGGTGATGGGGAAGCTCAATTTATACAAGTTTATTTTCTTGAAAAAGAATGTGTCAGAATAAGAATCAGCAGTAATGAAACATTTGCACATACCTCGAGAGGCATATATTCCGGAAATAGTTATTCTCAAATGGTCGACCAATATGGAGATTCTTATGAAAAACATACTTATATAGGCAAAGAGAGATATACCATTTATCGTTATGCTTTAGGAGAATGTTTCCATGAATTCGGCATACCGGGGGAAGCGACCGGTGAAATCTATAATGTTGATGTTTATGTTTCCGGTCAGATGCCTATCTATGATTATGGAGAAGAGATTGTAGAGGATTAGAAATTTTTTGAAAATATGTAAGGCGATGAGACGGACTATATGGAATAGCTGAATGCAAACGAAGGTAATGCTAAAGAGCTGGAGATTCCGTATTTTTCATTTACGGAAGAAAATATTGTGAGAGAAGAAAATAGAAGATAATTGGGGGAGGAACAAAAAATGACCAAAAAGCAGAAAGTAGTATTTGTGGTTGTGGCAGTAGTGATTGTGCCGGGGATAATTTTGTCTTACGTATGCTATCATTTTATTTATGGGACAAGAATCACTTCCCGGGAGGGAGAAGCATACCACAAATTAGAAGGAAAGGGAGGAGTATACAGCCCGTTAGCGGTGTTTCCTTCCGCAGATATGGATACCGTTTCACAAGATTTTTATTATCAGACCCGTGATGAAATATTTGCCGCAACCTGCCAGATCTATTTGGAAAATCAATATACCAGGGAACAGTATGAGGCAGAAACAGAGCGTCTGCGGAATTTGGAATTTTCTTATCAGGATCAGACGAATATGCTCTATCAGGATGAAGAAAATTATTGCAGCGTTGCGTATGTGGCAATGGCAAATTGGATCGACCGATATGAATATGCCATCACGCTAGACGACAGTAATACCATTATTTATGTTTATCTGCAGAACATGGATGCGAAGGACATACATATGCAGGCTGATTACCTTCCGAAATATTTTCAGGATAATAATGCCGGAAAGCATCAGGATACAGACCCTATGACCTCGGATTACAGAAGTTTCTATGCGTTCCGGATAGGAGATCATTATATAGACTGCATGGACTTGGCAGATCAGATTGAAATCGCCGATACCGAGCCGGAGATTCAGGCAGAGGATGTAGCATAGGAAGTTGAATCTAATTAATTTCTACAAAATAATGGGGAGTAGCTAACAGATTGCTGTGCGTAATATTTGACAGTATGTTATTCGTTATAGGATAACAGAGTAATAGGCATACTATATAATATCTCTGTCGGATCCGTGACAGAGATATTTTTCAATAGTGTAAATAAAATTTGACAAAGTAGATATAAATGCTTAATAATATTTACATAAGGAGATGGGATTATGCCGAAAAAAACAATAGTGTTGTTGCCTGAAACAGAAAAAATACTTGAGCAAATGGGACTACAGATAAAGTATGCAAGGCTGCGCAGAAAATTGACGTCGGAATTGGTTGCGGAAAGAGCAGGAATCAGCAGAGCTACTTTAGTATCCATAGAAAAAGGCTCACCTTCTGTGGCAATGGGGTGCTATGCGGCTGTGCTTCATGCATTGAATTATATGGATAAGGATTTACTGCTTGTTGCTAAAGATGATGAATTGGGACGGAAATTACAGGATCTTGATTTGCCTGTAAGAAAGCGCGCACCCAGGAGGGGATAGGGAGTGGATAAAGAAAAAAAGATTTTTGTTTTTGCTGATTTTCAGCCTTATCACGAAGAAATTATAGGTACAATCTATGTTTCGCAGACGAGAGGAAAGGAATTTTACTCTTTTGAGTATGATCAGAAATGGCTGGAAAAGGGAAATATGATATTAGATCCCGATTTACAGATGTATAAGGGAAGGCAATATATTCACGATGATAAGAAGATATTCGGAGTATTTGCCGATTCCTGCCCTGATAGATGGGGACAGCGTCTGATGAAACGCAGAGAGGAATTGCGTGCCAAAAATGCAGGTGAAAAACCTAGAAAGCTTTTAGACAGTGATTATCTTCTGGGAGTGTATGATGAAGCAAGAATGGGCGGATTGCGTTTTAAAACGGAGTTGGAAGGTGAATTCTTGTCCAATGACAGGGAATTTGCAACACCACCGTGGACGTCATTAAGAGAACTCGAACAGGCATCGATTGCGTTTGAAAATGATGAAAAGGGGCTGAATGAGAAATGGTTAAAGCAATTACTTGCTCCCGGATCTTCTTTGGGAGGGGCGAGACCCAAAGCCTCTGTGCTGGCGACGGATGGCTCACTTTGGATTGCCAAATTTCCGTCTAAAAATGATGATTTTAATTCCGGGGCATGGGAAATGGTAGTACATGAACTGGCTGTTATGTGTGGACTTAATGTTCCGGAGGCAAAAGCTGAAAAATTTTCCAGATTGGGAACGACATTTCTTGTAAAGCGATTTGACAGAATAGAAAGCCGAAGAATTCACTTTTCTTCAGCAATGACTATGCTTGGTAAAAAGGATGGTGCAAACGCAGCGGACGGAAGTAGCTATCTTGAAATAGTTTCTTTTCTGAAAGCAAACGGAGCAACACCTAAAAAAGATATACAGGAATTGTGGAAGCGTATTGTGTTTAGCATGGCAGTGTCCAATACAGACGATCATTTTAGAAATCATGGATTTATTCTGGAGGAGAAAGGGTGGGTACTTTCTCCGATGTATGATGTGAATCCGGATATTTATGGAGAATTTTTATCACTGAATGTGGACGAAGATAATTCTGCGATAGATTTTGATTTGGCAATAGAGGCAGCGCCATACTATGAGATATCAACAGAACAGGCGAAGAAAAATGTCACAGCCATTAGAAAAACGGTAGCAGATAATTGGCGGTCACTTGCCGGAAAATATGGAATCAGCCGTGGGGAAATCGAAAGAATGTGTCCGGCATTTCAGGGGGATGTATAGATATGTAAACGTCAAGGCTGTTGCGAAATAATTAAGAATCCATGCTGTTAAGTTCATTTGGAGAAAGCTGCACCAGCCTGGTGCAGAAATAGATTACAATCGGCAATGGCAGATCAGCGCATTATGAAATGATTAAATAAACGCACGATAAACGCACGCGTGCGTTTATAAGATAGCCTTTTGCAATCAAATTAAATAAGTGAAACAGTGTTTCGTTTTTTTGAAAACTCTTTCACCGGTTCAGCCACCACACCCCCAGATTCAGATACCCCGCGAACGCCACCCACACCAGATAAGGCAGCATCAGCCATGCGGCAGGCTTCGAGATGCGGTAAAAGGCAACGGTAGTGGCGAGGATCAGGATCCACAGAGCGACCAGCCACAAAAAGGCGAAAAGATACCATCCCAGGTTGAAGAACCAGATGGACCAGAAAAAATTAAAAATAAGCTGTACGGTATACAGGGTGAGGGCTTTCGTGTCCTCACCTTTTTGCATGACAACGAGATAAGAGGCGATTCCCATGAGGACGAACAGGATGCTCCACACCACCGGGAAGAGCCACATGGGCGGCGTCAGGGGAGGCTGATTCACTGTTTCAAAGGCTTTCATACCGTCTTTGGTGATCCAGGCGGAGAGTCCGCCTACCGCCAGAGGGATGGCAACGGCAGTGATGAGGTTTTTCCAGTGAATATTGTGAAATTTGTCGGAGAGTTGCATGGAAGCCTCCTTTGAAAATACGATTTTGCATGTGTCAATATCCGTGTATGGTCTGATTAGTATTGTATGAAAATGAGACAAAAATTATGTATCTCACCATAAAAAAGGATAAAAATTTGGGACTTTCGGCAAGCTGTGGTTTTGGTGTATGATTAAGATTGTAATAAAGCATTATGACTATCAGAAACAGGAAATATCCAAGAAAAGGTAATAGGTAACATAGATATGGACACAGAACACACACAGGGTTCCCTGACAAAAGAGGCAATCCGGCTGGCGTGGCCGGCGGTCTGCGAATCCTTTTTTATCGCACTGGCGGGTATGGTGGATACTTTTATGGTGAGTACGCTCGGAGCCAATGCGGTGGCAGCGGTAGGGCTGACCACACAGCCGAAGTTCCTGGGGCTGGCACTGTTCATCGCAGCGAATGTAGCAATCTCCGCCCTGGTGGCGAGACGATTTGGAGAGAAGAGGCAGCAGGCGGCCAACGAGATTCTGGTGATGACGATCTGCTTTTGCATTGTGGCAGCGGTGATCATCAGTGCACTGACGGTGGGATTCGCGGATCAGATCATTGAATTCTGCGGATCGAGTGAGGACACGCATGCCATGGCGGCGAGATACTACCGGATCATCATGGGTGGCATGATCTTCAACGTATTGTCCATGGGAATCAATGCGGCACAGCGCGGCGCGGGCAATACGATGATCGCCCTTAGGACGAATCTGATCTCCAATCTGGTGAATATCTGCGGCATCCTACATTTTTGGGTTTACTCTGGGACTGGGAATGACCGGTATCTGGATGGGCATTCTGGCGGATCAGGTATCCAGATTTCTGTTTGCGTCGATTCGGTTCCGACAGGGAAAATGGGTGACAATTAAGATTTAATGAGCGCAGGTAATGAGCTTATGATAATAACAAAACTCCCGGAGTAATATCGCACCGGGAGTTCTTGCGTTCAAATAATATGCAATGAGTTACTGTGAGTTCTATTTCGTCTTCAATGTCTTTTTCATAGCAGTGAAAGTCTCTGCACTGATCACATGCTCGATCCGGCAGGCATCCTCAGCAGCAACAGTGGGATCCACACCGATGGAAGTCAGCCAGTCCGTAAGAAATGTGTGACGTTCAT
>ENA-ORTG01001455-ORTG01001455.1-human-gut-metagenome-genome-assembly--contig:-NODE-1455-length-21479-cov-3.040329_pt1 | contig 21479 bp, 12 predicted proteins | sample MGYA00241906_ERZ509176 | MGnify/ENA primary metagenome ERZ509176 (study PRJEB26280, sample SAMEA2338811) | human gut metagenome | biome: human gut; feature: human-associated habitat; material: faeces...
CCTTAGTCTTGCTCGTCTGCCAGTTCCGACACTTCCGCATATCACTCAGTGAGCTTTGTTTTTAACTGCTCGCCGCTGACAAAAGCTATAATACTATATTCCAAACGCAAAGTCAACAAAAAATTAAAAGAAATTTTAATTCGCAATATATTACAAAAAATATCGAAAAGATAAATAATTCAATGATTTTACAAATTTACTTTCTTATTATGAGAAAATATAGTAATATGATATATAATTGTATGCGTTAAATGCGCGTTTTATCAATGAATTTGGGGATAATAAGAGCAGAAACTGGTGAAATGGAGGCATTTTATGGAGAAAAATATAAAAATGAAGGATATAAAAGAACTGGGAGAGCAGCTTGGAGAACTGCAAAGAGTGTGCAGGGAGAAAAAAATCCCGGTGATGATCGCGTTTGAGGGTTATGGAGCAGCAGGAAAAGGGCTTCAGATTGGTAATCTGATCCAGGCACTCGATCCAAGAGGCTTTAAAGTATATGCGGTAAAAAATGAAACGGAAGAGGAATGGATGCATCCTTTTATGTGGCGTTTCTGGACGAAGATCCCGGAAAAGGGAAGAATTGCGATTTTTGATACCAGCTGGTACCGGAGAGTTATGATTGAACGTTTTGAAGGAAAAACACCGGAAAAAGAGCTGGAAAAGGATTTTGCATCGATCCGTGCGTTTGAAAAACAGCTGACAGATGATGGAATGGTGATCATCAAACTGTTTTTAAAGATTGACCGGAAAGAACAGAAAAAGCGCTTTGAGAAACTGCTTGCTTCCAAGGATACTGCATGGCGGGTAAGCAAAGGCGATCTGAAGCGGAACCATGATTTTAAAGAGTATAAAGCAATCAATGAAGAGATGCTGCGGAAAACGGATGCAGATTACGCACCGTGGACAGTGATCAATGCTGCAAAGAAGAAAGAAGCCAAAGTGGCTGTTTATCAGGCGGTGATCCAGGCAATGGAAGAAGCAGTCGCAAGAAAGGAACTGGAAGAAAAAGGCAGTCTGGAAAAGAAAACGGAAATGAAAAGGGAAACAGCAGAATCCATTCTGGCAGAGACGGATCTTTCCAAATCCATGCCAAAAGAGGTTTATGAGGAACGCTTAAAAGCGCTTCAGAAAAAGATGGAACATCTGCATGGAGAGCTTTATCGCAGGAGAATCCCGGTTGTCCTTGGCTTTGAGGGGTGGGATGCCGGAGGAAAAGGTGGTGCGATCAAACGTCTGACTTCACATATGGATCCGAGGGGATATGTGGTGAATCCGACAGCGTCACCGAGTGATACAGAGAAAGCACATCATTATCTGTGGCGTTTCTGGCGTGCAATGCCGAAAGCCGGTCATATTGCGATATTTGACAGAACCTGGTACGGAAGAGTGATGGTAGAGAGGATTGAAGGATTTTGCACCGAAAAAGAATGGAAGAGAGCTTATGGGGAAATCAATGCCATGGAGCAGGATCTGGTAAATGCAGGAGCAATCGTGCTGAAATTCTGGATGCAGATTGACAAGGATGAGCAGGCGAGAAGGTTTAAAGCCAGACAGGAAAATCCGAAAAAACAGTGGAAGATCACCGATGAAGACTGGAGAAACCGGGAAAAATGGGATCAGTATGAGGTGGCGGTAGAAGAAATGCTGGAAAAGACTTCTATGCCACATGCACCGTGGATCGTAGTGGAAGGAAATGATAAATACTATGCACGTATTAAAGTTCTTGAATGCGTGACAGAAGCAATCGAGAAACGACTGAAAGAAGAGAGAAAATAAAAAATGACAATCAGGGAACAGATGGAAGAAAGAGAAAAGGAATATCTAAGCCCCTGTGCCACATTAAGCATGGCTTCCCGGGGGAGAAAGAGAAATGAGCCACAGTGTGACATCCGACCGGTTTTTCAGAGGGACAGAGATCGGATCCTGCACAGTAAGGCATTCCGGCGCATGAAGCAGAAGACGCAGGTGTTTCTCCTACCAATCGGAGACCATTACAGGACACGGCTGACGCATACGCTGGAAGTATCGCAAAACGCCCGGACGATCGGAAAGGCGCTCAGGCTGAACGAAGATCTGGTGGAGGCAATTGCACTGGGGCATGATCTTGGGCATACTCCGTTTGGGCATGCAGGAGAGAGAGCTCTGAACAATGTGTGTCCGTGTGGATTTAAACACAATGAACAAAGTGTCCGTGTAGTAGAGGTGTTGGAGAAACAGGGGGAGGGACTGAACCTGACCTGGGAAGTGATCGATGGAATCCGAAACCACAAAAGTGCGGGAATGCCTGCGACACTGGAAGGGCAGATCGTCAGACTGTCTGATAAGATTGCTTATGTGAACCATGATATTGATGACGCAGTAAGGGCGGGGATCATGAATGAAGAGGAACTGCCCAAAGAGCTGCGAAAAGTTCTGGGCAACAGTAAAAGAGAGCGTTTGAACACACTTACCCATGATGTGATCGTAAACAGCATGGACAAACCGAAGATCTGCATGTCAGAGGAAGTCCGTGAAGCATTGATGGAGCTGCGGGCATATATGTTTACCCATGTTTATGAGAATCCACTTGCAAAGGGCGAAGAGGACAAAGCAATCCGAATGGTCGAAGATCTGTATTCTTATTATGAAACGCACATGGAAAAGATGCCGGAGCAGTATCTGAAACAGCTGCAGAAGGGGGAAATGCCGGAGATCGCAGTGTGTGATTACATAGCAGGAATGACGGATAATTTTGCCGTGAAAAAGTTTGAAGAAATTTTTATTCCACAATCTTGGAAATTTTAAAGGAAATAAAAAAGTTTTGTCGAATATATATTATGTAGGGGTTGCGCAAGGTGCGCGAACCCTGCCAGGAAGGTGTAGGACATAATGTATTATTCAGATGAGATTATAGAAGAAGTAAGATCGAAAAATGATATCGTAGATGTGATTTCCGGATATGTGAAGCTGAAGAAGCAGGGGAGTTCGTATTTCGGACTTTGCCCGTTTCACAGTGAGAAATCTCCTTCTTTTTCTGTGAGCAGGGATAAGCAGATGTATTACTGCTTTGGCTGCGGAGCGGGAGGGAATGTATTTACCTTCATTATGGAGTATGAGAATTATTCTTTTGTAGAAGCACTCAAGTTTCTGGCACAGCGTGCCGGTGTGGAGCTTCCGCAAGAGGAATATTCAAAAGAAGCGAAAGAAAGAGCAGATACGAGAAGTGCGCTGCTTGAGATGAACAAGCTGGCGGCCAAGTATTATTATGCGCAGCTGAAGACGGAGGGCGGAAGGCAGGCAAGAGAATATCTGCAGAACCGTCAGTTGAGCCAGGAGACGATCACCGCATTTGGACTTGGATATTCCAGCAAATACAGTGATGATCTGTTTCGATACCTGAAGATGAAGGGTTATAGTGAAGAGATGATCATCAAAGCCGGTCTGGTAAATGTCGATGAAAAGCACGGAGTTTACGACAAATTCTGGAACCGTGTCATGTTTCCGATTATGGATGTGAATAACCGTGTGATCGGATTTGGTGGCCGTGTGATGGGAGATGGGAAACCGAAATATCTGAATTCACCGGAGACAGTCGTTTTTGATAAGAGCCGGAACCTTTACGGGTTAAATTTTGCCCGGACGAGCCGGAAAGGAAATGTGATTCTCTGTATCCTCTGTGTCAGCGCACTTTTTTTGTTGTACCGTCAGATTATGATGCTTTCCCTGCACGATGACGAAGGGCGTATGCTCGGTGTTCACACACAGCATCTCCGGCTTTTGATTCTCCTGATTGCAACGCTGGCAACATCCGGAATCATCAGCATGACCGGGCTTATCAGCTTCATCTCTCTGCTTGCACCGCACGGTGCACGTCTGATCATTAAAAACAACCGGCTATCCACGATGTTTCTAAGTGGGATCATCGGTGGCTGCCTGCTGACACTCGGAGATATTCTGGCACGAAGCGTAGCTTCCACAGAACTGCCGGTCAGTATCTTCACCAGTCTTGTTGGCGCACCATTTTTGATTTATCTATGCGTAAGGAGGAACCGCGAATCATGAGTCTGTTCACAGTCAGTCACCTGTCTGCCGGATATGGCAGAAAAGAAATCCTACACGATATCAGCTTTACGTCGCGTCCCGGAACAATCACCGGTATTCTCGGTGCAAATGGATGCGGCAAAACTACACTTTTAAAAGCGATTGCGAACATCCTCCCGCACAAAGGTTCCTGTCTGCTTGCAGAAAATACACTGGAATCACTTTCTGCACGGGAACTTGCAAAGCAATGTGGATATATCCCCCAAAAAAGCGGAATCACAATTGATCTGACAGTCCTGGATGTTGTCCTGATGGGGTATCATCCGGACTTATCGTTGTTGCAGCCTCCCACCGCGCAGATGAAAGAACATGCCAAAGCAACTCTCACGATGATCGGTCTTCCCGATCGTGAGCAGGCGAACTACAACCAGCTAAGTGAAGGACAAAAACAGTTATGTATCCTTGCACGGGCATTCGTCGGTACACGTAAGCTTCTGCTCCTCGATGAGCCGGAAAGCGCCTTAGATTTCCGGTTCCGGAACCAGATGATGCAGCACCTGCGGACATATGTGACTACCCATGACGCCTGTGCGCTTGTCACACTCCATGATCCTTCTTTGGCATTAAACACCTGTGACGAGCTCCTTGTCTTGTCGAATGGCACACATTCCGGGAACATCTCCCCGAAATCGACTCCTGTTTCAAAGATGGAGTCGCTGCTTTCCTCGATTTATGGTACAATCAATATCGCAAAGCTCCACGACAAAAACGGGAACGAACACCTTGTTATGATACAGGAGGAGTCCATATGAAAGCTGTTACAAAAATTACTTTTTACGATGAACAGGATGAAAAATTCTTTGGAGAAGGTCCCTGTCGTCTGCTGCATGCCATCGAAGCAGAAGGCTCCCTGCGAGCAGCTGCAAGCTCCATGGGACTTGCTTACTCCAAAGCGCTTCGTATGATAAAAAATGCCGAGCATGCACTCGGATTTCCACTCACAAGCAGGACTGTCGGTGGCAAATCCGGCGGTGGAAGCACTCTGACACAGGAAGGAAAGGAATGGATAGAAAAATATGAACGGTATCGAGATGCCTGCATACAGGCCAACCGCAAATTGTATCTGGAGATCTTTTCGCGCTAGCAGCAAAAAGCATCTGATTCTGACCGGAAGCCGCGGAAGCGGAAAGTCCACGCTTCTTTCTGCCCTTTTCCCACAACCAATGCCCGGGCTTACGTCCTATGTAGTACCCGAAGATGGGGTCTATATGAAAGAAAACCTGTCAGGCGAGACTGTCCAGATTGGAAGATATCAGGCAGATGCACCTGGAAACACAAACAAAATGCAACCGGTTCCGGAAGCATTTCTCACAAAAGGCATCGAATTTCTGGATATGTGTATCCGTCAACCATCCGACTGGATAACCATCGACGAAACCGGTTATCTGGAACAGACAATGCCTGCGTATCAGGAAGCAATTTCCCGTCTGCTCGCAGCCAAACATGTACTTTTAGTTGTCCGTAAACAAAAACTTCCTTTCCTGGACTCTCTCTGCAAGCGGGATGATTGTTTTCTCGTAGATTTAGATAAGCCTTATGGAGACGCGTTCTGTATCATCATGGCATCCGGAAAAAGCAAACGCTTCGGTGCCAATAAACTCCTCACAGATTTTAATGGGAAACCACTGATTGCATACGCGTTTGATGCGACCGAAATGCTTGGACAAAACCGGCTGGTTGTGACGATCCACCCGGAAATTGCACATATATGTAAGAAACAGGATATCCCATTTCTTCTGCATAATCTGCCGGACCGGAACGATATGATCCGGCTTGGAACCGGTGCAATAAAAAACAAAGCAAGCCACTGCCTGTTCCTGCCTTCAGACCAGCCGCTCGTCTCACGGGAGACAATCGGTGCATTGCTTTTCTGCGCCCAAAATGCACCCGATACGATCTGGCGGACTTGCGATCAGAATACTGCCGGTTCCCCGGTTGTTTTTCCATCTGCTTACTTTGATGAACTTTCTGCGCTACCTCCAAAACATGGCGGCAATACTGTGATTCAAAACCACAGGGAACATGTAAAGCTCCTACCGGTTACACAACACTATGAGCTAGCAGACATCGACACACCAGAGGATATGCAGGCAATGGAGGTTATTGCAGCGCATGCACTGGCAAAGTAAATACACTTCTCACCGCAGCCAGATACTCCTCCGGCCGATCTGCTTTCTTTACCTTCTTCAGCTCCCGCTCTGCTTCTGGAAACATCTTACCCAGATAAAACCACACTTCCTTCATCTTAAAGAGCGCATCCCGCTCACAGTCCATCTCTTCCCGGTACCCAGCATACAACCGGTCATGGTACTCCTTTAGCTCTGCCGTTGTTACCGACTGCCCTGTCCGGATCTCCCGTACCAGTCCCGGATTCGCAATTACACCTCTTCCAAGCATAATGCGGTCTACCTGTGGAAACTTCTCCCGGAACACATGATAATCTTCCACCGTAAAGATATCTCCGTTATAACAGACCGGGTGCACACATTCCTTCAGTGCTTCCGCAAATACACCAAGATTTGGATGATTGTTGTAGAAGTCCTTCTGCAAACGTGGATGGATGATCACTTCGGAGATGGGATACCTATTATATACTCGCAGGATATCCGCAAACTCTTCGGGAAATTCCACTCCGATCCGCGTCTTCACAGAGACCTTACAGCTCCGCTCCTCCGGCAGTTTGGATATCCCCTCAAATACCGCATCAAAGAACCGGTCTAATCGTTCAGGATCCTCTAAGAATCCACTTCCTTTCTTCTTCGATACGACCGTTGCCATCGGACAGCCTAGATTCAGATTCACTTCCTGATAGCCAAGCTCCGCCAGCATATTGCACGTCGTAAGGAACTGTTCCGCATCGTTCGTCAGGATCTGTGGAACAACATACATTCCCTGATTGTGCTCCGGTGCCACGTCCTTTCGCTCCCGCGTCTTCAATAATTTCTTCTTTGACGGTGCGATAAACGGCGTCACGTACTTATCCATATCGCCAAACATCGCATGATATGCATTCCGGTACACGTATCCTGTCACGGATTCCATCGGTGCCAGATAAAATTGTATTTTCTCGAATTCTGTAATACTCACCGTAACTCTCCTCTATCATCAGCATTTTCTTCCACATGTTTCGGGCGGAATATATACAGCAAAATTGCTTTACATATATTGTCTGCGATCATGCAAAGCCAGACTGCCTTTAAACCCAGTCCAAACACATTCACGCATAAGAACGTACCAAATATCCGGATGCCCCACATGCTGACCGCCTCACACGCGAACACATGCTTCGTCCGACCCATACCATAGGAAATACCCTCTAAGACAATCATCAGTCCAAAAAACGGCTCTGAAAACGAAACCAGACGCAACATCTCACTTCCGATCCGCGCCGCATTGACTGAGTTCGTAAACAGACGCATAAATGGATATGCGAATAGGTAGAGTCCGATACCATTTACTACCATAATCAATAATGTGATCAGGATCGATACCCGCTCCGTTGCTTTTAATTTCCGGATATCCTTCTCTCCGAGTGCATTTCCGACCAATGTACTGGTCGCCACACGCAGTCCGTATCCTGGAATATAGACAATCTGCTCCGCTGTAATGGCGATCGAATGTGCCGCGAATATTGTCGTTCCCATACCTGATACCATCCGCGCAAACGCAATGTATCCAAAGCAGCTTACGAAAGTCGTGCCAAGTGCCGGAAGCCCAATCGTAAATGTCTCTGACAGAATCTCCCGGTCGAGTCTCCTGTCCTCTCGCGTTGGTCGAAGCTTCGTCTTGCTGAGCATCAGCAGGAACATCGCAATACCGCCGATTCCAAAACTGATGCAGGATGCGATTGCCGCACCTGCCACGCCGAGATTCAGACCATATATAAATACCGTATTCAATAGGATATTTAACACATTTTCACCCACGCTGATAAACATCGGCGATTTCGTATCCTTAATGGATCGAATCATCGCGGAAAAGACGCGGGAAGACGCCCGGAACACAAGTGAAATGCTTGTAATTGTGAAATACACACTTGCCGGTTTTACAATATCCGGTTCAACGCCCATCCACACCGGAATATACGGGGACAGCACAAGCGCGATCACTTCCAATAACGTTCCGATAGTAAATGCATATAGTATCGATTGTCCAGCCAGTTTCTTCAGTTTGGCTTCGTCCCCGGCTCCATTTGCCTTCGATGCAATCGCCAGCACAGCAACCGCAATCGCACTTGGAATTGAGTGGATCAGCCAGCCGATGGTTGTTGTCGTGCTGACTGCTGCCGTTGCTTCCTCACCCAGATGTCCCACCATCGCCGTATCAACATATTGAAGCAGCGTCGACAGCACCTCTTCTAATACGGTCGGGATGGATAAGGTGATCAGCGATCGAAACGCTTCCTTATAGTATGTATGTTTCATTTATTTTCAAATCCTTCTGTTTACTTAAAAGAAGGGCTTATAGAAAGCCCTTCTTCGTAAAACTTATTTACTTATCGCTTCGTTTCTTTTGGGAAACACCAAGTATGATTATTCCAACAGCCGCAACTATCATTACAATGGTGATTGGCGCAATCGGCGCTGCATCGCCTGTTTTCTTCACTGTATTGGAAGATGTCGTAGTAGTTGTCGTCGTGGTTGTCGTACTCGTAGTACTTGTCTCCGTCGTCGTAATCTCTGTGGTTGTATCTGTTGTTTCTGTGGTTTCCGTTGTTTCAGTTGTTTCAGTCGTTTCCGTTGTTTCGGTCGTCTCAGTTGTTTCGGTCGTCTCAGTTGTTTCTGTTGTCTCAGTCGTTATCTTGTCATACGTATTTATATATGCAACATTTGCTGTCGCATGATCTCCGATTACAACCGAAGCGGTTTTGCCCTCCACTGCAGTCTGCGCGTCTACAACATATGTGATCTTGCTCAACGTATATCCATCTACATCTGAAGCAATCTCATTGACTGTATAGCTGCCTACATTGCAACTGATTTCCTTTGACCACGTCTTACTAGCAGTATCATAAGAAAAATCTGCAAGACTATAGGTTGTCTTTGTACCGGTTGCATCCTCAACAACCTCAAAGCGAATTGTCTGCTCCGCATCTGTTTTGGATACACCACCCGCTACGGTCTTTGTCAACACAAGCTTCGCCGGAGCATATGTATTTTTCACAACGATTTTATCTCCAATGCTTCCACTTGCTGGTTCGTAGGAAGTCGCATAATTTGCAACCTCTGTCTCTCTCACACTATACGATATCTCAACGCCATTCTCGTATTTGTCGAGATCTGTAAATGTACCCTTCCAGTTATTTGTCTTATCCAGTTTCAAAGTCTTTGCTGTTGCAACACCATTCTTATAAAGCGTGACTGTGATTGCACTATGATCATCTGCTGCCAGGTTGTCGCCAACCCACTTCTTTTCAACCTCGATATCACCCTTTTGTGTTGTATATGAATTTCGAACCTCAAATACACCGTTTTCACCAGCATCATCGGCTGTTACTATGGTTCCGGAAGCATCCTTTTTCACATAACTTACTGTATATTCCGTTGGTACATGGATTTCCTCTACTGTATATACATATTCTGTACGTGTTGCTACATTACTGTACTTCGGAAGCTCTGTCCATGTATAAGTCCAATGATTTGTTTCACTCAAAGTTACCGTGTCATATACATTTCCATCGTACATTAACTGTACCTGTATGCTGGTTGGTCGTTTCCGGTCATTATTATTCTGATCATCCCATACCTTTGTCACAGTTCTTGTTGTAGATGGATAAGAGTTTGTAACCGTAATAGAACCATTTCCTGTTGTCGTATCAACTGTCATCGGACTGTAAGATACGCCATAGCCCTGTGGTACAGCTACCTCTTTGACTGTGTACACAATCTCCTGTCCAGCCTCATTATATGGAAGGTCATTCCATGTATAAGTCCAGTGATTTGCATCTTCCAGTGTTACAGCGGCTCCAACCGCGGAACCATTTGCATATAATTGAACATCTACACTCGTCGGACGAGATGTAGCATTATTATCCGCCCATACTTTATTGACTGTGATATTTCTTGTCCGAACTGTACGTTTATTCGTAATCGTTGTCGCTGATCCTGATGTCACAACAGTCGTTGTATAACCGCTAACTGTACCAACTTCTTCAACCGTATACACAATATCCGTACCTGCCGCATTCTGCTTGTTCAGATCATTCCACGTGTATGTCCAATGATTGGTCTCATTCAATTCCTTCGTTGCTTCCGGATCTGTAACAGCTGTGCCATCCGCTATAAGTCGTACTGTAATTGGTGTCCGCAATCCATCGCGGTTGTTATTATCATCCCATACCTTTGTCACTGTATGACTGACTTTATCCATCGAGTACTGGTTTGTGATAACCGCCAGATACGTTCCATCACTCTGCTTCTGGATTACAGATGACTTCTGTGAATATGAAGCAGGCATGCTTGCAGTATCTTCAACAACCGAATACTTGATCTCTACACCATTCTTATAAACCGGCAGATTGCCCCAGCTTGCAGTCCAGTTATTCCCTGCTGTCAATGTAATATCCTTCGACAGGGAAACTCCATTTTCCATTAAGGAAACCTTAAGGGTCCGCGGTCTATATCCATCCGCGTCATTATTATCATCCCAATCCTTCCGGATTGACACCTTCGTTGTCTGTAAAGTATTCGTGATATCATAGCCATTCGCTGCATATCTCGTCGTATACCCAGAAACCGGTGTTTCTTCTACCTTATACCGGATTTCCTCATCTGTACCTGCATAGTATTTATCCAGATTATCAAAGGTAAAGTTCTTCGTCGTTTCTGTTGTACTCAGACTCTGTGTTTTTACCAACTCCCAATCGGCTGTCGTACCCTTCTTCAATCGATACAGTTTCAACTCAATGCTGGATGGACGATACGCTTCATATCCCGTATCTACCCATGTCTTGGTGCCCGATACAGATGTTTTTTCCGTTTTATTCTCGAAGATGACTGCACCTAAGCTTGTGCCTGCACTGCCGCTCGCAGCTCCATTCACATATTTCTGTACGGAAGTAACTGCGACATCCAATTTGTTGCTTGCAGTATTCTTAGTCACATTTACCTTGACTACATAATATGTATCATCTTTTGTAACACCTGCATAACCAGATTCTTTTTCATAAATCTTGTAAATGTGCTCTCCGACATCTCCTGTCACTGCAGAATCATATGTTAATGGTGTGAATGTTACGGTTCCATTTGTACTTCCATTTGTTGTTCCTGTAGCAGCCCCTGCCGTCTTTATTGACAGATCTGCATTCAGCTCATCCACTGCAAATCCCGCAAATGTATAGTTAGCTGAATAGTTCGTTGCATTATCCAGCTTCTTTAATGCAGTAAATGTAATGCTGCCGGATGTCTGAATCATTGTATTCACGATATCGTAAGTACCTGCAGGGTAACTTGTCGTATATCCAGCGACCGCTGTCTCTACTACCTTATATGGAATCTCAGTAGCCATTCCCGGATAATACTTTGGCAATGTTCCAAATGAATACTTCCATGCACTTGCTGCATCTACAGTCCTGACTGCTCCGACCTGTTCCCAATCGGCATCGTCATTCTCGTTTCCACCCTGTTTCAACTTATATAACTTTACCTGAATGCTAGCCGGACGATCTGCTGTGGTATCACCAACCCATGATTTTGTACCCTGAATCGTCGTAGTCACGGTCGTATTATTAAATACAACCTCTGAAGCCGTGGTACCGGTTCCTGCACTGTTATACTTCGTAATCTTACTGCATGTTGCAACCAGCTTTGTCGGATTTGTAGCATTATCCAATGCAACATCTACCGTCAGAATATAATAGTTCGTATCCGTTGTTACATCTGTGTACCCAGAGCTTTTCTCATAAACCTTGTAGTAATGTTTTCCTACATCTCCGGCTGTTGCAGAACTATAACTTACCTTATCTGCAAATGTAATCGCTCCCGTTGTATTTCCAGCAGTTGTTCCGGTCGTAATATCCTTTTTCTTGGTAGCGTTTGCAGCGTCTGCTGATACCTCTTCCACTACAAAATTCGCAAAGGTGTAGGTATTTCCGCTTGCATAATCGGTTGTGCCATCTAACTGCTTTGTAGCTGAGAAGTCGTAGGAACCTGTATAGTATGTTGCTTTCTTATTCTCATAAGACAAGATATAACCAGTATCCGCTGTAAACTCTTTTCCTTCAACACCTGCTGGCATTCTCAGATTGTTCGTACCCGGTAAAACGAAATAATATGGTTCCACTCTAACAACAAACCCATCTTTTGCAGATTTCTCAACCAGTGCATAATACTGATCATGTTTCAATCCACTAATGGTTAACATACCCGTTTCTTCATCAGTTACTTTCAAGACATTTGTTCCCTGTTCCGGCGTTGCATTCAATATCATTGCTGAACCGTCCCAGGTTGCTTTGTATAATTCAAACGTCGAACCATTCAATGGCTGCTGATTGCCTTCATCATCTATCCAGTATTTGAACAGCGTTACCGTACCTGAATCTGAAGATGATGAATTCTCTGATTTTACAACTACATTTCCTCTAAAATCTGTTGTCCCCGAATGAGAAGGGTCATAATTTGATAATGAAAACGTATTTCCAGAATTCGTTTCCGTCAAAGTTTCTCCTGCCTTCAAAGTACATTTTGCGGTATATGTAATACGCAGATGCTTATTGTCCGGCAATTCAAACTTCAACGAATTCCGTGTCGAATCATAGACAACCTTGTAATCCGTTCCCTTCGTCAGCAGTGATTCTCCCGCCTGCGTTACTTCATAAACTTTTACGGTTGATATATCGTAAATAAACGCATTTCCAAGTGTATCAACAGCCGCTATGAAAGTATCTCCATCTGCCAGATCATATGCATTCGCATTTACATCTATTTCATATTTTGCCAAATTATATACAGTATCTCCTGCCGCAGGCTGTCCATTGAATGTTCCTGTCTTTGTTACCAAAGGACTCGGAGTTAACTTTCTAGTATTGCTCACAGGTTCTCCCACAGCAGCATTATTGTAGAATATCTGAGCCGAATTGGTAAAAGATTGTTCTCCGCCTTTTGCAAACGACTCCATATCTGTAATCTTTGTTGTATATGTTACATAAATATGCGCTTTATATCCCTTGCCTTCCATCTCAGAAACGATCGTTTGCATGTCAGAATTCACACCAATGTTAAATGCCGTTACACCTGCTTCGGTTGTGTCTGCAGAAATTGATACATCTCCAGATATCGAACCATTCTGATAACTACCACTTACCCATTTATTACTTTTTAATGATAATTTCTGATTATCATTAATCGCCCAATATTCCGCACCTACAGATGAATCCACTAACTCCATTCCTGATGGAAGCTGATCTTTAATCACAATTGATGTTCCGTTTGTAAGTGTGAAAGCATTCAATGCAATATCCAATGTATATTCAATTGTTCCTTCTGTGCTTCCTGCCACAGATGTTTTGTTTAAAGGAGGAATTTCATTCTTGTACTTCGCCCTACTGCTTGTTGAGCCCTTTACGCCATTTGATGTATAGTTCAACGTTGCATTATTTACAAACGTACGCTGAACAGTATTCAAATCTGTATCAGTTACCTTTGTCTGATATGTTAATGTCATTTCTGTAATTCTTTTACTATCATCAGCAAAAGCACTATCAGCAAACTCAAACTTGTATCCATACTGTTGATGTGCAGCTGTACCTCCCTGTGTATAAGAGGTGATGATTGCATTCGATACATATGCCCCATTTTCGTCTGTTACATTGACACTACTAATCGTTCCATCTGCCGTTTTATATTGTAACTTTGCATTACATATATACGCCATATTTCCTGGTGTTGACTCAAAGCTCCGCATATCATCATCAATCAACACATTGGTTATACCCTTCGGTACATCCGGGAATGTAATGCTCCATGTAATCATACCAGTTGTCTTATCATATCCACCTGCACTTTTGCTTATCGTCCAATTTTTGCCCGGTGTATTTACCGTTCCATCTCCTTTGTAGGAGTACCCTTGGTTATTGGTAACCGTAACGGTATTCTTTACAGGTGCTGGTGCAACCGAATCCATATAGTCATCTGTTACTTTTGTATACACAGTTGCAGTGTACACGCCATTTCCACTATTCGTAAATATACTTGCATCAAGGTTTCCATCTGTTAAAGGATTACCTGTACTGTCGCACAATACCGATCCTGTTGCTTCAGGAAAATCCAGAATACTTCCTGTTGCCCCAAGGAACTCTTCTAATGATGAATATTCCTGCCGATAATCTTTTAAATCAATTTTGATTGTCCAGGTAACAATATTATCATTCAACGCACCGTTTTTGCTTACACTTGGACGTTCAACCCAATAGGAGGCCTCAACTGTATTTGGAGTTGTCGTTGTCTGTTTGTTATCCTTGTATGTATAGGATAATTTATTTTTATAAGCATCACCACTGCCTGACTGATTATCAAAAATACCCTCGTCTGCAATTGTCATAGTATAGGATAACTCTACCTTTGTACTTCCATTTGCCTTACCAAGTTTTGTAATCTGCTGTTTCATATCTTCAAAGCTTGCATATTTAGTACCTGTACTTACATTATCATCTGTTGAAGATGAAACCTTGATTTTTCCATCCAATCCCAGCTTAGATCCGGGAATATCTGACAACTGAACATCTGTTACCTCTCCAGTTGTGTCAAGTGTAATTTTATAATCCTGTTTCCATGTTTTTGTAACTTTATCATAATATGCATTACCTGATAAAGATTTAGACGCTCTTAAACTACTTGTAGCTGTCCCATCATCATATACTTTTTCATATGTAAATTTACCCGTTGCAATTGTAATCTTATCACCGGACTTTATATTATCCTTATCTTCAACATCAATATTTCCATGTATAATGCCCGTTCCTGCACGATCACTACTTTTCAAAAAATTCTCATTATTGATACATACATATGCAACGCCATCCTTGATATAGACATACCCGGTGGTTCCATAGATTTCATCGGTAATTGGATATACAACATCTGTCTCAAGATTGATATTTTGCAAGCTATTCATATCAATTTTGACATATACCGGACTTCCATCTTGCGTTACGCCTCCGTTTCCTGCATTGTCAAATTTCCAATCGTATTTGATATTCAGCTTATCCTGATCATAAATTTTTGTAACATCATCAATATTTTGTTCTTTTCCATCATGTGTAATCGTCACACTATAGTCGATTGTCACACCAGTAGTCGTTGAATTGTCCCAATCAGACAGATTTATCTGATCTGCAGATGGAATTGAGGTGCTATCCGATATCGGATTCAACACTACCCCATTTAAGTCTTCCCCTGTTTCTGATACAAACTGTGCGTCATACGGTTCTGCTGCCTGACCTTGCGCATCACTCTCCGACGCGACACTCTCTGTCTCCCCACCTTCTGCAATCGGTGTATAGCTGATGTTCTGGAATAATGAAATTAACATCAACATCGAAAGCAGAAACGCAACTACTTTTTTTCTGGTTTTTTGTTTGTTCATAAACTCCATCCTCCATTTTCTTTTTTCCTAATGCATCCTCGCATTTATGCATTGGAACGTTCTATAATAAACTCTGACATCCCTCTGTGCAGAGTAAAGTTAAGTTATGAATTATTACTGTTCAATTTTTATATCGACAGTAACCCACTATCGCATAATATTTTACATGAAAGTGCTTGTATTTTCAACATATCGCACTTATAAATTTGTGCTTTTTTTGACTATTAAAACACAAAAAACCTGCCACACCAATTCTGGTGTGGCAGGTTTTTGTAACCATCTTCCGAAGTATGTTTTATTCTTCGTCCTTCTTCTCCTCTGTGGATGCCTCTGCATCGTCATCATCAAAGAAGCTATCATCAAAGTCATCATCGTAATCATCGAAATCATCTAAGTAATCCGGTGTCAGGTACTTGTAAACTGCTACACAGATACCTACGATGATTGTCAGAATACCAACGATCAATGCAACAGAGAGAAACGCGTTCTTTGCTTCTGTTACGCACTCGTCTTCTTTTACAACTTTTACTTCGTCACAACACTTTCTCATAGTTTTCTACCTTCCTTTCATCGCTACTGATATAATGATTTTACCACAGCTTATCCGATATTTCTACCGTCATTTACAACTTTTTCATTTTTACAAGCGAGGCAAATAAATGTTTTTCTCCGACACGGTCAAAATTCACCACGATTTCCTGGTCACCACCCGATGGAATCACATCGATTACCTCTCCATTTCCGAACTTGATATGGCGTACTTTATCTCCTACCTCATAGCTTGCCGGTGCCGACGCTGTATTCCCCATCGGGAATGCCTTACCAAATCCCGGATTGGCGCTCGGGTTCGCAGTGGCTGTGGCAGGTCGTGTATACGGATTGTTCTTTCCGTATGCCTTTAACTGAATTACCTGCTCTGCAGGCTTTTTCGACGGAATACGATCCATATTCGCCGGTGCATAGCCAAATGCGTTTTCTTCATATTCCAGATAATGCTTCGGAATCTCCTTGACAAACCGCGATACATCCTCAAAATTCGTCGATCCATGTACCATGCGCTGTCCGGCAGCCGTCATATACAGCTTCTCCATCGCACGTGTGATTCCGACATAGCAGAGTCTCCGCTCCTCTTCAAGCGCATCCGGATCGTCAGAATCCAGTGACATCCCACTTGGGAATGACCGTTCTTCCATACCGGTCATAAATACATACGGAAACTCCAGTCCTTTCGCACTATGTAAAGTCATCAGCGTTACCTTTGCGGTTGGCACGCCATCCTCGTCTTCTTCCTCGGTATCTGCCACCAAGGCGATATCTTCGAGAAGTCCGGTCAATGTTGGCACTTCTGCACTCTCCTCATAGGTAACGATCTTATTCTTTAATTCCTCCAAGTTATCCAACCTGGTACGTGCTTCATCCGTGGCTTCCGCCACCAATGCTTCACGATATCCACTCTCGTCCATGATTGCATCGAACACTTCACTGATGAATTCTCCATGTACCAGTCGTGCTTTAAATCCTTCCATCATATCTGTAAATTTCCGGATTTTCTCCACATTCCGTGTCATGCCAGGTACTTCTTCGATATCTAACAGTGCATCATACAGATTATATCCATTGGACTGCGCATACATATCAAGCTTATCCACGGTCGTCGCACCAATACCACGCTTCGGCACATTGATGATACGCTTGATTGCCTGATCATCGATCGGGTTTGCAAGCACCTTCAGATAACTTACGAGATCCATGATTTCTTTTCTTCCATAGAAGTTCTGTCCACCATAGATTTTATATGGGAGATTCTCATACAAAAGTTTTTCCTCAAGCACACGGGACTGCGCATTGGTACGATACAAGATTGCGATATCATCGAGTGATACCCCTTGATTCTTCAAGGTCTTGATCCGAGATGCAACGCCGTTCGCCTCCTCGTACTCCGTGCCGTACCGGGTAAATGTTACCTTCTCACCATCTTCCTGCTCTGTCCAGAGGCGTTTATCCTTTCTTCCCTCGTTATTCGCAATCACCGCATTTGCAGAATTTAAGATATTCGCCTTGGAACGGTAGTTCTGCTCCAGTTTTACTACCTTGGCATCCGGATATTCTTCCTCAAAATTCAGGATATTATAGATGTTCGCGCCACGGAACTTATAGATACTCTGGTCGTCATCACCTACAACGCATAAGTTCCGGTATTTCGCCGCCAACATCTTCACCAATATAAACTGTGTATGGTTCGTATCCTGATACTCGTCCACCATAATGTACTTAAACCGTGTCTGGTACTCGGCAAGCACATCTGGATTCGTCTCAAAAAGAAAGATCGTCTTGAAAATCAAATCATCAAAATCAAGCGCATTGTTGCTCTGCAGACGCTTCTGATATTCCCGGTAAACCTCCGCAATCTTCTGATCCCGGAAGCTTGCCGCATGTGCTTTCTCATAATCGTCCGGTGTCATGTACCCTTCCTTTGCCTTCGATATCGCCGAAAGCATCGCCCGCTCCGGATAGAGCTTCGGGTCTAGTTGCAGATATTTCAACACTTCTTTTACAACAGTCTTCTGTTCACTTGCATCATAGATTGTGAAACTGCTTGTTCCACCAATCTTGTCAATATGTTTACGCAGAATCCGCACACACATGGAATGAAAGGTTGATACCCACACACTCTCAGCGCCAAATCCTACCAGATTGTCTACTCGTTCCCGCATCTCTGCCGCAGCCTTGTTCGTAAATGTGATTGCCAGTATATTGTATGGATTGACTGACATCTCATCGATCAGATATGCGATCCGGTGTGTGATCACTCTGGTCTTTCCAGAGCCAGCACCAGCTAAAATAAGTAAAGGCCCGTCGGTTGTACAACAGGCCTCTAACTGTTTGTCATTTAATCCCGGCATCGGTTTACTGTAAACCTAACTTTGCCTTCATCGCTGCCAGCTCATCCTGTACAGCTGCATTTGGAGCTGCATCATACTTGGCTGCCAAACTGTCGATGCCACTCTCCTGTGTTGTCTGATTTAATTCGGTCATGGCATTTGCCTGATCGAGCATTGCGTTCGCCTTTGCTTCCATACGATCAAAGGCAGCCATGCTGCTTGCTGAATCTGACAGATTGTTCGTCATCTTGTTCAGACGATCCTGAGTCTTAGCAACCTTCATCTTCGCCTTGATTGCATCACGGCGGGAGTCAAGCTGGTTGATATCTGTCACAAGCTTGTCATGCATCTGACGCATCTTCATCGCATTTGCAGCTGCAACATCATAGGTCTGCTGCAAGCTTGCCTGCTTCGCTGTAAGCTGGTTCTTCTGCTCTAAGAACTTCATGGCATCTGCTTCGTTTCCGGCAAGAAGTGCCTTCTCTGCGTATGCCTGCATCTTCGTAATCTCAGAATTCACTTCATCCAGCTCGCGCTTGCATCTCTGCTCATCTGCCATAACGGCAGCTGTTTCCTTCTTCACTTCTGCCAGATCCTTTGTCAGGTTACGAAGTGTCTGATCAATCATCTTCTCCGGATCTTCTGCCTTATCGAGAAGTGCATTGATATTTGAAGCCATAATGTCTTTAAATCTCTGTAAAATTCCCATTGTAATAAAACCCTCCTATAATTCTCATCTTCATACCGTGAAATCCACGCTGCTTTTATTATACTTGATAAAGATAGTAAAGTAAAATGGAATTTTGTTAAAAATTGGTGTTGTCTCTGCAACTTGTCTTAGTTGTATTTTGCAATCACTTCTTCGTTTGCCTTCATGGCGCTTTCTTCCATCTGCTTTCTCTCTGCGAGCAGCTTCTCCTGCACTTCCTTATGCTGTACACCGATGATCTGCAATGCGAGATATGCAGCATTCTTTGCACCATTGATCGCTACGGTTGCAACCGGAATTCCGGATGGCATCTGCACGATAGAGTAAAGTGCGTCCTGTCCATCGAGTACGGATCCGGAGATTGGAACACCGATAACCGGAAGTACGGTCTGGCTTGCAACAACGCCCGGAAGTGCGGCTGCCATACCTGCGGCTGTAATAAACACTTCTGTGCCGTTTCCGTTTGCTTCCTCAATAAATGCGGAAAGTCCTGCATGTGCACGGTGTGCTGACAGGCACCGCACATCAACCTGTACGCCATAATCCTTCAGAATTTTGATTGCCGGTTCTACTTTCGGAAGATCACTTGTGGATCCCATAATCACTGCTACTCTCATTTGTTCTGCCTCCTTGATGTTAAATATATTGTATTGTATCACTATCTCCTGATAAAGGAAACAGTATTTGTTGCTGTTATGTTATCGTATGTTCTTCCAGGTTCCGGAGATCCCTTTGGAACCAATATGATTTGTATACCTTCCAGTCTTTTTGCCAGTCCGGCAGTTCCGGATGCTTCTCCGTTTTTTGCCCACGACAGCCAGCCAAACGACTGTGCATGTACGCGGTAATAAATATCATAGTGTTCTGCCATCTCTCCATAGAGTGAAATCCGGATTGCTTCTAATCGTTTTGCCTGTCCGCTTGTACCGGACATTTCTCCATCTTTTCTCCATGTATTCGGATCATTTTCATTTCCCTGCCATCCATAAGATTGTACATGCGTTGTGTACCTTACACCACCTGAATATGGTGCGTTCGACAACTTGATATTGATTCCTTCCAACCGCTTTGCCTTGCCGCTGGTTCCGGACATCTGTCCGTTGGTTTTCCATGTCTGCCAGCCAAAGGATTGTACATGGGTCTTATACATTATATTGGCGTTATACGCATCCCCCGGAATCTGAATCGAACCATTCTGCAAAGCAACATAAGCACGGGTATTCACAGATGACGGATTCACATTCGCATACGATTGTCCTGGCGCTGGTTCTCCTTTCTTCACTACAACAATCTGAATTCCTTCCAACCGCTTTCCATACCCTGCTGTTCCGGATGGTTCCCCATTTTTTGCCCATGCAAGCCAGCCGAATGACTGTGCATGTACACGGTAATAAATATCATAGTTATCTTTATCTGCTCCGGTCAGACGGATTTTGATTGCTTCTAAACGTTTTGCCTCACCGCTCGTTCCGTTTTTCTCGCCATTTGCAGACCACGGCAGCCATCCATACGTCTGGCAATGTGTAGTGTACTGTACACCAAGATTCGCATTTCCGGATACACGCACCCAGATATTTTCCAATCGTTTTGCTTCACCACTTGTACCTGCCATCCAGCCATTTGACATTGCCAGTTGGGAATCACCATATGTCTGGATGTGCGTCTTGTAGCTGACATCTACTTGTGGAATTACCGTTGGTCTTGGTACTGTAGTTCCATATGTAAATGTACTGCTTCCACTTACCGCGCCACACTGTGAACAGCTATAATAGTACACAGCTGGCGAATCATAGGTTGCATCCGACTTTTTCGTTGTATTGCTTACTATCTTCGCCGTAAATTGATGCGGCAATTTATCACCATACGTAAACACATCTGTACCTGTTTTTCCGCACCGACTGCACTCGTAATAATATGTTGCCGGTGACGTGCATGTTGCTGCACTTGCCATGTTAGCATCAGATATATGCTTTACAAAATACGCATGCCCCAATGCTGTTCCATACGAATATTGCACATCTCCCTTCTTATTACATCCACTACATGCATAGTAATATCTGGCTGATGATGAACAATTCGCTGCACTTGCAAGATATGTATCGGATATTATCTTTTTAGTATAAGAATGATCCCCTGCCGTACCATATGTATACGTTTTTGCATTTGCAGACTTATCTACTGCTCCGCATCTCGCACAACTATAATAATAAATTGCCGGCGATACG
>ENA-ORTG01001482-ORTG01001482.1-human-gut-metagenome-genome-assembly--contig:-NODE-1482-length-21223-cov-3.304941_pt1 | contig 21223 bp, 20 predicted proteins | sample MGYA00241906_ERZ509176 | MGnify/ENA primary metagenome ERZ509176 (study PRJEB26280, sample SAMEA2338811) | human gut metagenome | biome: human gut; feature: human-associated habitat; material: faeces...
AACTTGATATTCTGGGACACGATGATCCTACAATGATCAGACGTCTTGAAAAGTTGACAAATACTAATGTTAACAGAGATGTTCCAATTAATGATCCAAAAGTAATGTCTTTGTTTACAGGTCCGGAAGCACTGGGAATAACATCAGATGATATAGATGGATGCCCAACAGGTTCGTTGGGACTTCCTGAACTTGGTACAGACTTTGTTATTCAGATGCTGGTGGATACAAAGCCTACTAAGATTTCTGATCTTGTTAACATATCAGGTTTGTCTCACGGAACAGATGTATGGCTTGGAAATGCTCAAACATTAATTGAAGAGGGCAGATGTACAATTTCAACTGCTATCTGTACCCGTGACGACATTATGGTATATCTTATGCATAAAGGCATTGAACCACAGGTAAGTTTCCAGATAATGGAGCATGTACGAAAAGGTAAAGGCCTTCAGATATACAAGGACAAAAAGAGTGGCAAGGAAATAAACGAAGAGGAAGTAATGCACCAGCATAATGTTCCTGACTGGTACATTGGTTCATGTAAAAAGATTAAATATATGTTCCCTAAAGCTCATGCGGCAGCATATATTATGATGGCACTTAGAGTTGCCTGGTATAAAGTTTACATACCACTTGCTTACTATGCTGCATACTTTGCCATTAGAGCAAAAGCATTTAACTACGAAACAATGTGTCGAGGCAAGGAAAAGCTTGAATATTATATGGCTGACTTGAAACGAAAGAAAGCAAATCACGAAATAGCTAAGAAAGATGAAGACGCTCTTGGCGACATGAAAGTTGTACAGGAAATGTACGCCAGAGGATTTGAGTTCATGCCTATAGACATATACAAGGCTAAAGCACATGAATTTCAGATTATAGACAACAAGCTAATGCCAAGCCTTGACACAATAGAAGGTTTAGGCGAAAAGGCTGCCGATGGTTTGGTAGAAGCAGTGGCAAATCAATCAGGCCCATTTGTTTCAAAAAATGAATTGCGAGAAAAAAGCAAGCTAAGTAAGACAGTAATAGAAACAATGTCAAGTTTGGGACTGCTGGAAGGAATGCCGGAAGACAGCCAGTTGTCAATATTTGACTTCTAGGGTGAAGAGTGGAACAGAGAATATAGAAGTAAGGATGAAGGATGAAGGACTGCCCGCTGGGCAGTCCTTTGTTGATGGGGGAGCGTGGTAGCTGAAATATTATGCGTGAATATTATACGTGAATTTTATACGTGAATTTTATATTAAAAAGCACTTGCAAAATTTGTTAGGATTGTTATAATAGTAAAGTGTCTTGTGCAAAAAGCACAGTGTCATAAAAATGGCTCGTTGGTCAAGCGGTTAAGACGCCGCCCTCTCAAGGCGGAATCACGGGTTCAATTCCCGTACGAGCTGTATCAGAATCGCTTATGAATGGGCGATTCTTTTTTTGATTAATAAGAAATTCCTATGCAACAGATATTAATTAGAAAATCCCTTTATGCTCCCATTGAAATGCTAAGTATTTAGTGATAAAATCACCCTATAAAAATGCTTTTATATATTAAGGATTAGAGATGAAAATAAAAAACATATTGATAAGACAGAACATAAAAATAATGAAAACAGTATTGAACAGCTTGAAAAAAATAAAGAAATACGACATAAACTTATAAAAAATGAGATTTTAATAGTATGTATTATCATTGCTTTATTAGTTGCCACAGTTGCATGGCTGGTTAGTAATAAGAATGCACAGGCAAAAAGCACTGAATTATCAGCCGTAGGAGCACCGTTCTACCTTGCTACGAAGGAAAGTGATGATGGAGCAGAGGATAATATCTTGCATAATAAATTAAATGTTATGAAAGGAACCAAAACTGAAAGTTATAATGGGGAAAAATATTTTATTGTAGAAAACGGAATTATCTCTATGCAGATAGACAGTGATAATAATATGAATAATCAGCAATCGAACGCTAACGGACTTAAGCCCGGAGCATCAGGGAAGATTACTTTTTATGTAATTCCTAAAAAAAGAGGATGTAAAGAATTTTCACTTTCAATAAAGTTAATTCCATATAAAACTACAGATAATAAAACAGATACAGCTATAGAAAGTGAATCAGGAAATGAAGATTTCCAACTACAAGAAGTAAGTGATGAATCAGTATGTGAACTTTTAAAGGGACATATTCTTTTTTTTGAAAATTATACGGAACAGGATGGATATACAAAGCCAATTAAAGATAAAAAATTTTTAATTAAAAGTGATTCGGATGGTGGATATCAGATAAATGTTCCAATAACTGTAAATGTTTATTGGGTATGGCCAAATTCATTTAGAGATTTTAGGGGAATACCTGATGACGGAAAATTGTTCAATACAGAGGTGTCGGAATTCTTTGTAGAAAAAATTAATGATGAGATAAAAAATAAATCTGAAACAAGCAAATTTTTCTACAATTATAATTGGAGTCATCTTAATCTGAAGGCTGATGAAAAAATTAGTTTTAGTACTTTAAATGCATCACAGTTTACGTATCTTGCTAATTGGTATAATGCTGCGGATCATATGATTGGAGTTAATGTAGATTATATGTATTATGAAGTTGAATGCAAGGAATAATAGAACTAAATTACGGAGATGGTGCATATGGAAACAAAATTACACAAAAGAAAAACATTTATGGTTACAATACTTATAATGATTGCTTTAGTAATAGCTGTTGGCTATGCTTGGTTTGCATATAAACATAAACTAGCTTCCCTTACAAAAGTAAATTCACCTGGAGATGTTTCAATTGCCGGTGTACACGGCGGAGAAATGAATGGAATCAACTTATCATATGAAAGTAAGGATGTAAGCAGTAGCAAAATTGTTACTGTACAAAATGTAATTTGTATTAGAAGTAATAGTGATGAAGTACGCTTAGAAGTCGCACATACTCAAAATGTGGAAGGACTGGTATTAAAACTTTATCCGGCTACTGAAAGTGAAGGAACAACATCTTCTGAAGAAAACACATCAACCATTTGTAAAAAATATAAAGATAAAAATTATTACTATTCGTATTATCCTAATAAAGGATATTCTACAGATGGTAATAGTGGTTTGGAGTTACTTATAAAAAATGAAGGAAAGGGTCAGACTTATACATATGGAGATAATGAAACAAGAGTGCAGAGTCAGGCTGTGCCAATTTACTGGGAAAGCAAAGATTATGTCAAGCTTGATTTAACAAGTGATACAGATAATACAAATTTCTGCAACGTTAAGTGAGGAGAGTATTTTTACTTCTTCTGCATATGATAACTTGAAATCACATGTTCTTGTTGATTATGACAGTTATATGACAGGATACTTGACATGGACGTATGATCAATCCCAAGGTGAAAATGTTGTATTTGACTGGCAGAGTTACATGGAGGCAGGTGCAGATTTAACTAAAGGATTTGAAAAGACAGTACAGTTTGACTTTTTGAAGCAGAATGAATATCTTCCTACAGGAACGAAGCTTACATTAATTGATACGATGAATCAGGATAAGATGTATTCCTATGATATAACTGCAGAAGACATAAAGAAAGATGGAACATTCAGTATTGCATTAAGTAACTTTACTGATGAGAACAATAAATCATATAAGGAAAAAGCAATTAGTGTTCTATATGGTGCTAGGGCTACTACTGATAGCAATGGCAAATTTGTTAAAGCTCAAGAAGGAGAAAATGCAACAGTTATAACTACTGATGGTGAAAAATATCGACTAAAAACAGGAGAGGATGACGAAAGTAAAGATACTTATTCAATCACCTTGGCAAATCAGGGAAAGGCAGTATCTGAGAACTTTTACCTTATAGTCAATGTACCAAAGAATAAGGCTGAAGAGGAGAAAATTGAAGGAATTAATGGGGCAGTAAAAACCATAGTAAATACTGAGGTTGCACCATGTTCAGTTTTGCAGATACATAGATATGATAAGCATAAGACTGATAATGGATTGAGTACAGAGAGTACATTTAGTATTCTTTCTGCATATACTCAGGAATTAGTAGATGAATCAAGTGATGGTGTTAAGAAATTAAGAACTTCATCAGAAACGGCATATGTAGATACAGACAGGCAGGTAAACATTAAATTGCTTGACAAGATTAGCTTTAATTCAAATCAGGCATATGGAGATGATGATAAGTTATATCAGGAGTTTTTAATCACGCCATATAGTGGCGGTGTAATGGAAAGTTTTTTGGATGATGCAACTAGTGTAAATGTTAGTTTTAGGGTTTATTCACAGAATTCTGCCGATAAAAAGACGTATTATTCATACGATAATGCTAATAACAAACTGATACAAAGTAATTCATCTGCTATTGCATGTTCCTATAATGTTCAAACAACGCAGGACAGATTAAAGTTGGTAATGGGGACTGAGAATTCAGAAGATGCAGCAATTGATTTATCTGAGATACGTAAAGCAATTCTCAGTGAAACAGGTTCTAAAATTTGTATTGAGGCGGAAATTAAGATGACATTGTCAGATATTAGTATAAGCAAACGTGTACCGTCATCTAAATTGGTGTCAGGTAAACCTGAAACGTTTATGAATTTTCAATTTGTCTCACGTCTTTCTAAGTCAAAGACTACATTTAATGAGAGTAGTTGGAGAGTTAGCAGTGATGGAACCGGCAAATATTATAGAGATAATACTGGGTATGTTGATATGTCTTTTTCGGGAGATGACAAACAGCAGTTGGGCATTAATTTAAATAATTTGCCTTACAGTGGACCTCAGACAATTGAAGGTACAGTGGCTATTGATTTCAGACAGATGGATGGATGGGAATCGATTATAAAAAATGCTAAAGAAATACAATTTTCTTTTGAACTGAAGCAAAAACAGGATACAAAAGAGTATATAAAATTGGATGCACCATCATCACATATTGCCGGATTAGAAGTAGGTGTATTGAATTCATCAACTGAAGAATATAATTATAGTTCAATTTATGAAAACTGGAGTTGGATTCAGAAAAATAATTCAGGCTTTAAGAATATGCAGGAAGGTATATTCCGTCTTCCGGTTAGATGGAAGGTAAAAGTGGATTCTGAGCGAGATACGTTCTATTATGCAAACTATCGCTTAGTTGTAAATGTATCTTTAATTGACCAAGATGGTAACATAATTGAATTCTCTGTAGCAGATAATGACAAAAATATTAGACAAACAGGTGTGTTGACTGATTTTGTTACTTATACTGTTGCAAGAATTGTTGTGGAGTAAAATGGTATTGCGTATGAGTTGATTTAACATATAACTCCAACCATATGGAAGGCAGTCGGTTGACTCACAATCAGACCAGATATATCTTTGAGACGAATACTATCGGTATAGAAAAAGAAGTACTCAATGTAGATGACGTGATTGAAACAGCAAACCATTTTCGGTGATTTCCTACACTGGGAACATTACTTTAAGAATATATGCAAAAATAAATCAACTTATACCAGAAAGCAAAAATTCACAAAGGCTTACAAAGCCCGAAATACCAAGAAAAACTAAGAAATGCGAGGTTATGCAACAATGATAAAAGTACTATTCATCTGCCACGGCAGAATTGACGAAAATTGTGTAAACTCCTTTAAATAAGGCGGCTGTGGCTTTGAGGTAGCTTGGTTTAGACCAAATTTAGACCAATGGTAGAGTGAAACTGTGGTGTGATGGAAAAGAATAGAACATAAAAATATAGGGAACTTGATTGATGAGAAAAACAATAAAAGTTCCCTATTTTCTTCATTAGTAGCAAGAAAAAAATATGCATTTGCACATATAGACTTGTCGAGCATTATTATAACTTGAGAAGATTGTAAAGTATGTTATTCATAGTTGCAAAAGTAATTTGAGTGCACATTAATATTATTAAAAAGTATTACAATATGTGATAAATTATAAATGTGACATAAAATAAGTCACATTTATAAAAAAGCAATTAAAAATGATTGCAAAATAAAAAAGTAACTAAAAATAATTGCAAAACAAAATTCATTACAACATAATAGCAGAAGATGAAGAAATCTATAAAAAATTTCCGTTAGTTTACAGGGAAGATAATAATTTAAAAGTGAATACTAATAATATTTTATGTATGTTAATATAATCCAAAGCAGAAGAAATTACACTAATTTATACAGATAAGGAAATTCAACTTGAAAATTATGTAGCCAGGGAATATAATTCAATTAAGTCATTTTGCACAAAATGACTAAGTTGAATTGATAATGAGGTAATTAAAATGAGAAAATTTGATTACACAGAAAAATGGAAAAAATTGCTGACACCAGAGATTGTTGGATATATTACAACAATTCATGAATACAAGGGTGAGCAAAGATTGATTGCGGAACGCTATGCAGATGTATTAGAGAGCCTTGTAGAAGTAGCAAAAATACAAAGTACAGAGAGTTCTAATAAAATAGAAGGCGTCTATACCTCAGATGAACGTTTGAAAAAAATTGTTTTGGATAAGACAATGCCTAAGACAAGAAATGAACGTGAGATTGCAGGATATAGGGATGTGCTTGGTACGATACATGAGAACTTTTCACATATTCCAATCCGTGACACATTCATTTTACAGCTTCATAGAGATTTGTATAAATTTGAAAATGCATCTTCGAATGGAGGCAAGTTTAAAAGTACTGATAACATAATTGAGGAAGAAGATGTAAATGGCAATAAATTTGTAAGATTTAGACCACTTCCTGCGTGGGAAACACCAGAGGCAATAATAGAACTTTGTGATGCTTATAATGAGGCGATTAACAGAAGTGAAGCAGATGCACTTTTGATTGTACCTATGTTTATCATTGACTTTTTGTGTATTCATCCGTTTAATGACGGAAATGGAAGAATGAGTAGATTGTTGACGTTATTATTGCTTTATCAGAATGATTATATTGTTGGTAAATATATTAGTTTGGAAAAACTGATAGAACGAACAAAGAGTAGTTATTATGATGCTCTTCAGGAAAGCTCGCAGGGATGGATGGAAGGTAAGAATAATTACGAACCTTTTGTAAAATATATTCTTGGGATTATTGTAGCTGCTTATAGAGAATTCTTTGATAGAGCACAGATTGTGGAAGAAAAGAAAGTGCCTAAACCAGACAGGATAGAGAAACTTATTAAGAATCATTTAGGTACAATTACAAAGGCTGAGATTGTTGAAGCCACACCGGGAATAAGCACAACAACGGTACAGAGAACATTAACTGAGTTGGTAAAAGAAGAGAAAATTATCAAGATAGGAAATGGTCGTTATACAAAGTATAAATGGAACTGGGACAAGGAGAATTAGTAGATGATTACAGGCGAATTAAAAAACAGAATTGATAGTTTATGGGAGATTTTCTGGACAGGAGGTCTTACAAATCCGTTGGATGTTATTGAACAGATGACATATCTTATGTTCATTCATGATTTGGATGTAACTGATAACACGCATGCAAAAGAAAGTGCTATGCTGGGCTTGCCTTTTGAAAGTGTCTTCGCTAAGGAAGTAAAAATCGGTGAGAGAATTATGGATGGAACACAACTTAAGTGGTCTGTTTTTAGAGACTATCCGGCTGATAGAATGTATTCAGTTGTTCAGGAAATGGTGTTTCCATTTATTAAGAATCTTCATACAAATAAAGAAAGTGCATTCTCTAAATATATGGATGATGCAATATTCAAACTTCCAACCCCTTTAATGCTTTCTAAAGTTGTAGATGCAATGGATGATTTATACACACAGATGGCAAAGTTGAATGACTCAGATGCAAGAGGAGATGTATATGAGTACCTTCTTTCAAAACTTGCTACAGCAGGTGTAAATGGTCAGTTTAGAACACCGCGTCACATTATTAAAATGATGGTAGAACTTATGGAGCCAAAAGCTGATGATGTTATTTGTGATCCAAGTTGCGGAACAGCAGGTTTCCTTGTAGAGTCAGGAGAATATCTGTGGGCTAACAAGAAAGATGAAATTTTTTACGACAAGCAGAAGAAAGATCATTTTATGAATCATATGTTCTATGGCTTTGATATGGATAGAACAATGCTTCGTATTGGTGCGATGAATATGATGAATCATAGGGTAGAAAGTCCGTTTATAGAATACAGAGATAGTTTGTCAGATCAAAACCCGGATAAGGATAAATATTCATTGATTCTTGCTAATCCACCTTTCAAGGGAAGTCTTGATGCAGATATTGTATCAGCAGATTTGCTAAAGGTGTGCAAAACAAAGAAGACAGAACTTCTTTTCTTGGCATTATTTGTTCGTATGCTTAAAGTTGGTGGCAGATGTGCCTGTATAGTTCCTGACGGCGTATTGTTTGGTTCTTCCAAAGCCCATAAGGATATTAGAAAGGAAATAGTAGAAAATCAGAAATTAGAGGCTGTTATCTCAATGCCTTCAGGTGTATTTAAACCATATGCCGGTGTATCAACAGCAATTCTTATCTTTACTAAAACCAATTATGGAGGAACAGATAACGTATGGTTTTACGATATGCAGGCAGATGGATTTAGCCTTGATGACAAGCGTTCTGCAGTAGCGGAAAATGATATTCCGGATATCATTGAAAGATTCCGTAATCGTGATGCTGAGATGGACAGAAAACGTACAGAAAAATCGTTTATGGTTCCTAAGAAGGAAATTGTGGATAATGGATATGATCTTAGTATTAACAAGTATAAAGAAGTTGAGTATGTAGCTGTTGAGTATCCTCCAACATCTGAAATTATGACTAATATCCGTGAACTTGAGATGGAGATTGGGAAAGAAATGGATGAGTTGGAGAGATTGCTAGGTTTATAGGAGTGTTATGAGTATACATATTGGAGATAACAATATAATAAAAAATTCAACTTTTAATGAAGGTGATATAAAAAAGAAAAAATGGGCAGAAAGGCACCCGGTATTTATTAGCATTATTTGTTCTTTTTTAGTTGGATTTATCTTATTGTTTAGCTTTTGGCAAGAGATAGTTTCTTGGATGGAGGGGATTTTTTAATGGCGAAAAGTGAATTGATAAAAGATTTTGCACGAAACAAATTAGATTTGGAGTCGGCCTTAAAACAACTAAAACTGTTGCTTATTGATCTAAATAAACAAGAACTGGTTGATTGGGTGAATTATGAGCTTCAGGGTTACCCTGAAAAAGTTGAACTGCCTTCATATCGCTTATATGGTGGGAATCTTAAAGGAACATTTTTGAATTACAATACAAAATGTAGTAATGTTCCAATACCTTTAAGGAATGATATTCCGGAAGTGATAAAGGAATATACTGAAAAAGTTCATTTTAGAGAGAGTATAAGCTCACTCAAAAGGCTACAATCTGCTGATGGCAGGGTTAATCTATCAATTCCAGGAAATTTGCTTCCTTCCATACAAGGATGTGCGGCAGTTTCTATGACGTATTTGATGAGTGCCTTCATAGAAGTGTCTGATATTGCTGTTACAGAAATTATATCAACTGTTGAGAATAAAATAATGGACATTCTTATTGCTTTGGAGGCTGAATTTGGTGTGTTAGATAGCCTTGATATTGATTTATCTGGTACAAAGGACAAAGATATAGAGAAGACTCGACAGATAATTTGTAACATTATATACGATAATCATATTGAGATTGGAAATAATAATAAGATTAAGGATTCCTTGTTCAATTGTAAATAAAGAAAGTAAAGGAGGTGGCAAATCAGAATTAATAAATTCGGATTTGTAGGAATGATAGATGAAAGTAAAAATAGGTGATTTGACAAAAATTAAAACTGGTAAGCTTGACGCAAATGCTTCTTCAGAAGACGGTCAATATCCGTTTTTTACATGTTCAAGAGAACCATTAAAAATATCAACATATTCTTATGACTGTGAGTGTGTGTTGGTGGCTGGTAATGGTGATTTGAATGTAAAGTATTATAATGGGAAATTTGATGCTTATCAGCGAACATACATTATTGAGGACAATGATAGTGGCAAGTTATTTATGCCATATCTGTATTATTTTATGGAGGGATACATTGAAGAACTGAGAAAACAGGCTATAGGTGGTGTAATAAAATACATTAAGCTTGGAAATCTAACAGATGCGTTGATTGAACTTCCATCTGTTGATGAACAAAAGGCAATCGTAGATATTTTGGAAAAGTCTAAGAAAGTCTTAGATATGCGTCATGAGGAAATCAGTAAATTGGACGACCTCATTAAAGCCCGATTTGTCGAGATGTTGGGAAATCCAGCTACTAATGAAAAGGGTTGGAATGAATATACATTATCTGAAAAATTGAATGTTGTCGGAGGATATGCTTTCAAGAGTAATCAGTTTGATGAAAATGATGGTATTCCAGTCCTTCGTATTGGAAATATAAACTCTGGATATTTTAAATCTGTCAATATGGTTTTTTGGCGAGAAGATGAAAGCCTCGAAAGATATGTCATGTATCCTGGTGATTTGGTAATGTCATTAACCGGAACTGTTGGCAAGGAAGACTATGGAAATGTTTGTATTTTGGGTGATGATTATGAAAAGTATTATTTGAACCAGCGAAATGCCAAACTTGAAATTAAAGAAGGAATAGATAAGTATTATTTGTCTCAGTTACTCAAATTTGAGCAGATAAAGAAAAGACTTACGGGAATTAACAGAGGGGTGAGACAAGCTAACATTTCGAATAAAGATATTCTTAATTTAGTTGTTCCAATTCCACCAATCGAACTTCAAAACCAGTTTGCCACATTCGTCAAACAAGTCAACAAATCAAAATTTATAAGGCACTATTAAAAATTATTTAGATAATATTTTTAACTATTAATATATGCACAATATAGGAAGGAGGCTTTTATGACCAACTTTGATTTTTTGAAAAAAGAACCAAAATTCAATAGTTTTTCAGATGTGGCAATAGCTGCAGAGAAAATACTTAAGATTGATAAAGAGTCGAGTGTGATTAATTGTCGTCGTGCTATGGAATTTGCTATTAAATGGATGTATTCCGTAGATAAGTCATTGGAAATGCCGTATCAAGACAAGCTTATTAGCCTTATGAGTACAGAGGACTTTCATGATATTGTAGATGATGCTTTATGGAAGCGCCTTGATTTGATTCGTAAGATTGGCAACCGTGCCGCACACAACGGCAGAAAAATCACGGAAGATGAAGCAATTCTTTGCTTACAGAATTTGTTTATCTTTATGGATTATGTGTCATATTGCTATTCCGATTTTTATGAAGAGAGAAAATATGATGTTAATCTATTGACTGAAACACAAGAAGATCCAGTGGTAGTTAAAATTTCAGATAATGACGTGGATTTACAGGCATTAATTGCTGAAAATAAAGCCCTTAAGGAAGAACTGACTGCTAAGCGTGCAGAACAGCAGCAGACTTATGTTCCGAAGCCTCTTGATTTATCCGAGTATAAGACAAGAAAAATCTATATTGATTCTATGCTTTTGGATGCCGGATGGACAGAAGGAAAAGACTGGATTAATGAAGTTGAACTTTCGGGAATGCCAAACAAATCAGAGGTAGGTTTTGCTGATTATGTTCTTTATGATGATATGCATCGTCCCCTTGCTGTAATCGAAGCTAAGAGAACATGTGTTGATGTTTCTAAGGGAAGACAACAGGCAAAACTTTATGCCGATTTATTAGAAGAAAAATATAAGAGAAGACCAGTGGTGTTTTTAACAAATGGTTTTGAAACAAGAATTATTGATAATCAGTATCCGGAGAGAAAAGTTTCGGTAATCTATTCGAAGAGAGATTTGGAGAAACTTTTTAATCTTCAAACAATGAAGACAAGTCTTAATCATGTATTTGTAGATAAGAATATTGCAGGTCGTTATTATCAGGAAGGTGCAATAAAAGCAGTATGTGATGCATTTGACAATCGTAACCGAAGAAAAGCGCTTCTTGTAATGGCTACCGGGTCAGGTAAAACAAGAACTGCAATTGCTTTATGTAAGGTTCTATTGGATGCCGGATGGGTAAAAAATATTTTGTTTCTAGCAGATCGTAATTCATTAGTTACGCAGGCAAAAAGAAGTTTTGTAAATCTTTTGCCTGATTTGTCATGCTCAAATCTTGTAGAAGAAAAAGATAATTACACAGCTCATTGTATTTTTTCTACGTATCAGACTATGATGAACTGTATTGATTCAGTTAAGGACGACAACGGAAAGTTATTTACTTGTGGACATTTTGACCTTGTAATATGTGATGAGGCTCATAGATCAATTTATAACAAATATAGAGATATATTCAATTATTTCGACGCACCATTGGTAGGTCTTACAGCAACTCCTAAGGATGAAATTGATAAGAATACTTATGGAATCTTTGATTTGGAAAATGGCGTGCCTACATATGGGTATGAGCTCGCTCAAGCTGTAAAGGACGGATATCTTGTTGACTTTACTACTGTTGAAACAAAGTTGAAATTTATTGAAGAAGGCATTGCATATGACGAATTGTCTGAAGAAGACAAGGCTGCATATGAAGAAACTTTTAAATTAAAAGATGGAGAACTTCCGGAAAGAATCAATTCTTCAGCGTTAAATACATGGATATTTAACGAGGATACTATTAAGCAAGTACTTCATGTACTTATGAGAGATGGACTTAAAGTAGACTATGGTCAGAAGCTTGGCAAGACAATTATCTTTGCTAAGAATCATGACCACGCAGAGAAAATACTGGAAGTATTTAATAAGCAGTATCCGGAGCTTAGTAAGGATGGACATCCGTTTGCTAAAGTAATAGATAACTATATGACATATGCACAGAGTGCGATTGATGAATTTTCTGATCCAAATAAAATGCCTCAGATTGCAATATCTGTGGACATGCTTGATACTGGTATTGATGTTCCTGAAGTATTGAACCTTGTATTTTTCAAGAAGGTGATGAGCAAGGCTAAGTTTTGGCAGATGATTGGTAGAGGTACCAGACTTTGTCCCGGACTTATGGATGGAGAAGATAAAGATAAGTTTTACATCTTTGATTTCTGTGGAAATTTTGAGTTTTTCCGCATGAATCAAGGAAGACCAACAGCGAATATGATTGCTTTACAGGGAGCTATCTTTTCTCTTGAATTTGAAATGGCATACAAACTTCAGAGCATAGAATATCAGAATGCAAAACTTATTGACTACAGAAATAAGCTTGTTGAAATGATGACGGGGAAGGTACAGGAACTAAAACGTGAAAATTTTGCTGTAAGACAACATCTAAAGTATGTAGACACATATTCAACTGAAAAGAATTATCAATCAATCACATTTGAAGATACTTTGATGGTTCGCGAAGAATTAGCACCTCTTATTATGCCTGATGGAGATGAAGCAAGTGCAGTTCGTTTCGACGCTTTGATGTATGGAATGGAATTAGCATATTTAGCGGGTAAAGGATATGGTCGTCATAGAAGTGATCTTTTCAAAAGGGTTGAAGGCATTGCAGGTGTAGCAAATATTCCTGAAATTCAGGTACAGTCAGAACTTATTAATAAAATTCTTCATACAGATTACGTAGATAATGCCGGAATTGATGAATTTGAACATATCAGGGTAAATCTTCGTAATCTTATGAAATATTTACCTAAGGGCATTGTAAAATATGATACAGATTTTGCGGATGAAATTTTGTCTACAGAGTGGAATGATTCTGAGCTTGAAAATGATGAATTAAAGAATTATAAAGCAAAGGCTGAATTCTATGTTCGTCAGCATCAGGATAACATTGTAATTGCAAAGCTTAAGACTAATAAGCCACTTACAGAGATGGATATAGAAAGTCTGGAGCAGATTCTTTGGAAAGAAGTTGGTTCACAGGATGACTATGAAAAAGAATATGGTCATAAGCCTTTAGGTGAGTTTGTTCGCGAAATTGTTGGACTAGATATGAATGCTGCAAAGGAAGCGTTTTCAGAGTTTTTGAATGATACAAATCTTGATAGCAGACAGATTTACTTTGTAAATCAGATTGTTGAGTATATTGTACACAATGGAATGATGAAGGATCTTTCTGTACTTCAAGAATCACCATTTACTGATAAAGGAAGCGTTGTTGAGGTATTTACTGACGTGACAGTATGGATGGGCATTAGGAAAGTTATTGACCAGATTAACGCAAATGCGATAGCGTAAAATATGATTTTTAGAAGTGGAGAACTGTTAGGAAGAGAATGTGATTCATATAGAACTGGAAGATATAGAAATAGTAGATGCATAAGATTATTGTGATGATGTTTTTGGGGGATACGAATTGTTCTAGAAGTTGTTAATCCATTGCTGAAAAAAGCAAAAACTGGTAGAAAGAAAATTGAGAAGGCATTATACTCTGCACTGGCATTTATTATGGCAATTAGAGTTGCAGTTCCAGAAGAAAAATTTCAGGTAGTTTTATCAAATGAGCAGAAGGAATAGCTTGCCAAAGGTGAGTTAAAATCGATGATTAAAAAAGATGGTTCCCTGATAGCAAAAGGAATGACTGATTATTTTACTCAGATGCAAATGGCTCAGATTGCTGAAGAAATTAAGTATGTTCAAATAGCAGTTGAAGAAGTGTGTAAGGGTCAGGAAAATGACCGTTTGGCTATGGCATATAGTTATAAACAAAAGCTTTTGCAAGCAATGGCTATTAAGAAAAAAACTAAGGATAATAGCGCTGATGAACCTTGCATTTTCAGCGGAAGATAGTAGAAATCTTTTGATGCTTAGTCAAAATGTGAACGTACAGTTGTTAAAAGATGAGCCAGAGAGCGCATGGGGGAAAGATAGTGAGCGGCTCAACATCATAAAAGAGTGAACTGTGTATGGAAGAAATTAGAGAAAGTTTAAGTGCTGTGAATATGGTGTCATTTGCCGAGACAATGGCTTGCCAGGAGATGAGTAAAATAGAAAGTACTCGTTTGAGTTTACAATATTACAGTGACTATGTTAAGAAGACATACTTGGAACTTCCAGGCTTTGTTCAGAGACTGGATATGCTTGATAGTTCAACCAAACCATATTGGAGTGAAACTACTCTAAATATTACGAAGAAAATCGAGGCATTGCCATGCAATGTGGACAATAAGCTTTTGGTGGAGAACGATTGATGAAGGAGAAAACTGTTTGCAAGAAATGTAATAAGCCATTACCTGAAGGCTATAAATATGATGAATACGAACACTGTCTTGGTGAAAAAGCAGAACTGGCTAAGAAAATAATCAACGGTGAAGGTGTTAGCGCAGGAGTCGTGTTAAGTATAGGATTATTAATTCTTACCAAAGGAAAATTTGGTAGAAAGAAATAAAGTTGCAAGTGGGTAAAGATACTATATAAGCATGGAGGAAATGATCATGAAATTAAAGAGCGTAAGTGTAAAAAAATTATTTGGAATGTATGATTATACTATTGATTTATTTTTAAATGAAAACATCACTATTATTGATGCATTAAATGGAAAAGGAAAGACAACGGTTTTGAAGTTGATTAAGGCAACTGTTGAGGGCGATATATACACTCTAGATCAAATTCCGTTTACATCATTCTTATTAAGTTTTGATAATGATGACATGATCGAAGTGAAGAAAATTGATATATATAAATCTGTAAAGGATATAAATGTTTCAAATTTAAGGAAACGAGTTGCTCATCAAAATTCGGATTTAACATATGAAAATATGGAGGTGTTAATAAATTCTAAGAACTATTGTTTAAAATTTCGAGAAGATATTCTTATGATGTTTATTAGACGAGGAAGAGTAATGAGCAGAGATGCGTATTACTCTGGAAGAGAAGTGGATATGTCTATTGCAGATCTGATGGATGAGGGAATGGCAAATGACATATTTGAGTGTGAAGAACTAATTTCAGAACTAACCAGGTATAAAAAGAACTTAAGTATTCACTTTATAAAGGCAGATAGACTTTTTCAAACTCAACAAACATATAAAAGAGGCTCAAGACAAGAGAGAGAGGAGAAAATATCCAGTGTAGAAAAGTATAGTAGAGAAATAAAAGAAAAAATAACATCACTTGGTAAAAAGTTTGGAGATGAATCAGAAAAATTAGATAGAACATTTCCGAAGCGTGTAATTGATGGTATTTTTCAAAATGTTAATGATAGTATAATGGAAACTTTTGAAAAAGATCAGATTATAAGTAATTTGGATGAACTGGAAACTCGAAGACATGAACTTAGCGAGCTAGGATTAATAACCGAAACTAACGATTCTTCTTTTGCAATCCCTGAAGATGAAAAACTCTCTAGAGATACTAGGGTATTTCTTACAAAATATATTGAGGATAATATTATAAAGCTTGATATTTATAAGGAATTAGCAATAAAACTTGATTTATTAAAGACAATAGTAAACGTAAGAAATGGTTTTAGCAACAAAGAAATGAGATATACAAAGAATGGAGTTGTTTTTATAAATGCTGCTGAAAAAGAAATTCCAATAGAACATTTGAGTTCAGGTGAAAAAAACGATTTTGTTCTTTTTTATGAATTGATTTTTAAATGTGATTCTAAATCACTTATTTTAGTAGACGAGCCAGAGATTTCACTTCATGTTGCCTGGCAGCAGGAGTTTATTGATGAATTGATGGAAATATGTAAGTTGAAAAATATGCAGGCGATTGTTGCTACTCATTCACCAAATATTGTAAATAACCACTGGGATTTATTGGTAGACTTGGAGGATGAAAATTATGAGAATGAGTAGTAGAGAAGCTATGCTAGGAGGTAACAATCCTGATGTAGTAAAAAATACAATATATTTTTCGAGAAAAAAGAATAGGAAAAAGGTCTTTATTTTGGTTGAAGGAACTGGAGATGTCGGATTTTACAAAAATATTATTGATAAAACCAACGTTCAAGTAATACCTATGGGTTACGAAAAAAAGAAAGGTATATCCGCAAAAGACAATGTAGTAGGTGCTATAGAAATGCTTAATAGAGAAAGAACTCAGGGAGTTGTTGCAATTGTTGATACGGATTATGATGAGATAGTTGGGATTAAACGCGAATTAGATAACTTAATATATACCGATGATCATGATATGGAAACTATGATTTTGAAGACGGATGCCTACGAAAAATTTGAAAATGAGTTTGGAAATGAGGAAAAGGTAAGTACTTATGAGAGTGAATTTGGATCAGTTTTAGATAATATTCTTGAATGTGGTAGTATGATAGGAAAAACGCGACTCCTTTCGATTCGAGAAAACTTAAAATTGGATTTTAAGGCTGTAGATTTGGAAAATTACTTTAATGATTCGTTGGAATTTGATTGGCAGAATTATTTTAAACAAGTTTTGTATGTCTCTCAAAAAATAACGCAAAAAGAAGAACTAAGACAAATTGTTCAAAATGATAATAGAGACTATGATATTTGGCAATTATGTAGAGGCCATGATTTGACTGAGTTGATGGTTGTATTTTTCTCTGATAGAAGCAAATATAAATTGGGCAATAGTAAGGCTAAGTTTCTGAAATCTGAATCTGTTGAGCAATTTTTAAGAGCTGCATATTATGTTCCTGTGTATTTCAAGAAAACAAAAATGTTTCAAAAATTATTAGAATGGCAGTCAGTAAATAAGGATTGGAACTTACTGAAGAGCGAACTTGTACAAGTTGCAGCATAGGAATATCTAAGTTGATAACTGATAGTTTTATAGGGGATATTTACATAGGTTTACTGAAGGATGCAACCGTGTTACGCTATGCCTCTGCGAAAGTCTTCGGATTTGCAGCACTATTATTACAAGTACAGAATACTTCTTTTACGCCTTCAAGCACAGCTGTCGGTTCATGCGGCCGACTTATTAGAATGGCATTAAGACAGCCTTTGGTCAACTTAACTAGAACTTTATACAAGAAAAGTTTACAGAAATCACTTTGATATGATACCTCCAAAGTAGACAGGTTAAATAACCAAGAGCTACTTTGGAGGTATTTTTATGTCTAGAAAATCAAGATATACAATTGAACACAAATATGTGCTTGTGAAGATTATCTTTCTGGCACATATTTAGCTGTTGAAATATATAACAGTTTGGGGCTCATTTGTCCTTATTTTTAGATATATAAATTTGAAAATTAAATTTTATTTCCAAGGGTCTTAGGGCATTCCCTAACAAGATTGTATTACAATTGCGTATCTTGCAAATGAACATCACGTCGCTTAAGAGTGTGTTTGCAAGACGGAATTGTAGCTACAAATGCGTATCTTGCAAACTACAAAAAATAATACAAACAATCAAATATTAACTTTGCAACATCATGTCACAAAGTTATCAAATAGGTGAAATCTCACATTTTTTATAACAAATCTACTAACATCTCAAATTTTAAAACAACTCAATTTAGCATCAAAAGGTATAGTACCGCTTACTGTTTTTGCAACCAAATCTATTTTAAAATCGTTCTATCGGAGTTATTTTTGACATCTTAAAAGTAGTAGTGGTGCTACCTTTTAAGTAGTTGAAGACTAATATATGATATTTAACATCAAAGGTAACTTTGAACCACACAATTGCAATTGTAATACAACAAAACAGGAGGATATAAATGGAATTTGAAAAAAATATTAATAGTAAGATGCCAAAATCCAGAATAATGCCACTGTTTCCTGATGATTTAAAAATAAGTAACACGGCAAAAGCGAGGTGAATGAAAATGACTAAATTTATAATGTAAAACACAAAACTTCCAACTTTTGACCCTTTACCTAAATACATTTGGAATATGGATTTAAGCGATACAGATAAGCTGATATACGTTGCACTTCTTGGAAGAACTACCTTATCTCAAAAGAATAAGTGGATTGATAAAGAAGGACATATATTCATTGTATTTGAAGTGGCAAAGCTGGCAAGGTACGTTGGAAAGTCGGAATCTACAGTGTTTAAGTCTCTTAGAAGTTTGGAGAATAACGATTTAATTAAGCGTGTTAGAAATGGATTTGACAGGGTTAATCACATTTATGTAAAGCTTGTTGAGGCTATGAATAATGAAACGTGTACATGCGAAAATGTGGATATTACACCAACTATAAATAATAGATTTAATAAGTCAGAAACTACATATGACACCTATAAAAAATCGTACACTAACAATAAGAATAATAACAATAAGAATATAAATAATTCATATAGTTTTGAAGATGAGTTTAATTATACAAAGGGGGATGGATTTTAAGTGGAAAAGGCTATAAATAAGTTAATTGAAAATCAAATAGAAAATGAAAAGGTTCACAACCATGAAAATACATATTTAGGTGAAGATGGTCTTAAATATTGTATAACTTGTAATGAACCGGTTCAGTCTATAAGAAAAAATTTCTTTAGCGGACATACATTTTTGGTTGCAAGGAATTGCCTGTGTGTCAGAAATAGAATTGCACAAAATGAGCGTATTATGAAAGCAAAGAAAGAAGAGCAGGAGTTTAAGAATAGACAGAAGGATTGCTTTGGAAAATTTACTTCTCTTTATAATTGTACTTTTGAGTCTTCGGCTGATGAATCAGAAATTTTTGATTACGCTAAAAAATTAGCAAAGAATTTTGATAAATATAATGATACAAGTGCAGGAATATTGTTTTGGGGAAAGTTTAGAACAGGCAAGACTTATATGGCTTGTGCAGTGGCAAATTATATTATGAGACGGGGTTATTCAGCCAAGCTTATAAAACTATCGGATACCATAAAAGATGTATTTAAAGAAATTGACAAGAACAGTTTTCTTGACAGGCTGCAGGAGTATGATTTACTGATTATTGATGATTTAGGAATTGAGAAAAAGACAGAGTACAATCTTGAAATCATTTATAAAATTATCGATGACAGATTGACTCATCAGAAACCTATGATTATCACAACCAATTTAACATTGGATGAAATTAAGCATCCGGAAAGCAGAGAACTGGCAAGAATATATTGTAGAATTGAGGAAAATTATGTTCCAATTCTTTTTAAGGAAAAATCTGATTTAGATAAGGGATATAACAAACGATTAATAGCAGAAATTTTGCAGGGAGGGCAGTATGAGTGACAAAATGACAATTCCATATTGAAAAAATACACACTTTCTATTGAAGAAGCCGCAGCTTATTTTCGCATTGGTGAGAACAAATTAAGAAAGATAGTAGATGAGGATAGAACAGCAGATTATTTACTTTGGAATGGAAACAGAGTTCAGATTAAAAGAGTATTGTTTGAAAAATACATAGATGAAATTGATGCAATATAAAAGTAATTTATATATTCAATTAAGGAAAAAATAACTGTAAGAAAGTGATGTGATGAATGAAATCTTTAAACATATGAGTGAGAAGTATGTTATACTAACAATACATCACATCACAGTTTCTTGAATAGGAGGAATATGAGTTATTCAAAGAGACGTGATTCAAAAGGCCGTATTCTTTTTGTTGGAGAAACCCAGGAAAAGAGCGGACGATATAAATACAGGTATAGCGATTGTCTTGGTGGTCGAAGGACTATTTATAGTTGGAGATTGACGAAGGCTGATAAAATGCCTGATGGAAAGAAATTAGAAAGACCATTAAGGGAGATTGAGGCAGAAATTCAAAAAGAAATCTTACAGGGCATCACTCAATCTGGTATGATTGAAGATATGGCTAAATTCAGAAGGGAAAGATTAGGATTATGAAAATAATGCTTGATACAAATGTATTGATTTCAGCACTGATATTTGGAGGACAGGCTGGAAGACTACTTTCACAGTTGTTTTTATCAGAGCATGAATTGTTGGTTTAAGAATATGATGATGAAGAATTTCAAGCAAAGTTACAACAAAAGTGGCCAGCAAAAGCTGAAAAGGTTTATCAGTGTTATAGAACTTTAAATATTAACTTTTGTAAAAGTACAGATAAGGTATTGGGGCATTTGAGAGACGAAAAGGATATCCCTGTATTGAGTGATGCAATATATAATAAAGTGGATATAATATTAACAGGTGATAAGGATTTCTTAGAGGCTAATCTAACTAATCCATTAGTATTTTCACCATCTATGCTCTATGAATATTTAAATAAAGATTGACGAAATGAGGTATACTGTATTGAATTGAAGTACAGTATGCCTTTTGTATTAATTAACAATTGGGAGACAGGAGTTATTTCCTGTCTCCTATTTTATTGAAAAAATTTGGAGGAAAAAATGATGAAGAGAAAAA
>ENA-ORTG01001495-ORTG01001495.1-human-gut-metagenome-genome-assembly--contig:-NODE-1495-length-21074-cov-4.477758_pt1 | contig 21074 bp, 8 predicted proteins | sample MGYA00241906_ERZ509176 | MGnify/ENA primary metagenome ERZ509176 (study PRJEB26280, sample SAMEA2338811) | human gut metagenome | biome: human gut; feature: human-associated habitat; material: faeces...
AGTTCATCCGTAAGTACTTCCGTGAGGATGGAAACGGATCAAAGGCAAGGGGAGACAGTATTGCGCTGTTTCCCCTTATTTGTTGATAAGGGTAGATAAGGGCTTTGTTGGTGAAATGGACGGTATTCGATCTTTTTGATTGATATAAGGGGGATATCGTGACATACCCTTTTTGAGAGAGGTATGAAGTAGGGGAGATCGGAGGGGTATAAATAGCCTTTTTCATGCAAAAGGACCACTTTTTACACACGATAGGTGGTAAAAGGCAGTGCGACTAGTCGTGTTTGGCAACGACAGTAGTGCCGTTGGGCATCGTAAACAGTCATGAATAGGGTTGTTAGTACTCATGAATGGGCATCGTAACCCTGTTATATCCCTGTCGTAACTCAATGAGATAGCCCGGATAAGCTATAGGATATGAATTAGGATGAATTAAATTCGCTAGGATAAAAGGCTGTTTTTAACTAATGCCGTATAAGACAAATGATTGCTAATATTTTTTCTCGTATTTGGGGATAAGCTGTACGTTTGCCCGAAAAAAGTGATTCTCGGGCAGTTGAGTTTACAAATTGACAAAATGCCAAGGTGCTTTTTTGTGAGCTTATAGGAAGGGCTAGATCCGAAAACAAACCTTGATTTTAGAGAATGGCATGGGATAAATTCCATGCTTGTACGTGCTTTATTCCTTCTTTGGAAGGAAGCGGCAAATCATCGAGCGAGACAACGATCTTCTCGTAATTATCCTCAATGGCCTCTAACGAGGCATATTCCCGTTCGATGGTTTCTTTGTCGATTAGTAAATAAGTGGATTGGAGATAGATAACCCTCTCTCCTTTGATAGCGACGAAATCCACCTCTTTGTTCTTTATGCTACCTACGTATATTTGATAGCCGGCCCTTAATAAATCTAGATAAATGAGGTTTTCTAGTTTATACCCAATGCCGTAGCCAAAGCCTTGATATAAATAATTGTTGAAACCTAGGTCATTGATGTAATACTTACAATTCCCGGCGATGGTCTCCTTTCCCTTGATTTGGTATTTCTCGACTTTATGTACCAAAAAAGTGTCCTCTATGTAACTAATGTAGGAGGCGATCGTATCATAGCTGGTCTTCCTTCCCGAGCTCTTGAAATAATTGGTGATATTCCGAATTGATATTAAATTAGATGCGTTATTTACCAGATAGACAAAAATGTCCTCAAGCAACTTAGCGTCTTTTATGTTTTGTCTTTGTATGATATCACGTAGTAATACGGTGTCTTTTAATGCGGATATATAATTTCTTTGTACTTCTGGTTGAGATAGATGGTATAATTCAGGCATACCACTACTTTGCATATATTCTAGGTAGTGTACCTTGTTGTTTTCTTTTTGGGTGATTCCAAGAAACTCTGTGTATGAAAAAGGATAGATGGCAAATTCCACATAACGTCCGGCTAATAACGTGGCGAGTTCTCCAGATAGCATTTTAGAGTTGGAGCCACTAATGAATAACTCATATTCGGCGGTATAGTCTTGTGAGTATGAGTTGGCGAAGCGTTCCCATCCCTCTACATTTTGGATTTCGTCAATGAACAGATAGATACGACCTTGAGGATTTATTTGTTTTAAGTAGAGATTAAACAGGGAATCAAGATCTTCATTGGTTTTCAAAAAATAGAAGGCGGATAGCTCACAGTTAATGAAGAATATATTTCGGGGATTTACTCCACTATTGGCGAGATGGCTAGCTAACTGACGAAGGAGATAGCTTTTCCCAGTTGAGTTTACAAATTGACAAAATGTCAAGGCCTCCGTTTGTGAGTTTATAGGATGTAGGATAATATCCTATCTAAATAATCTTGCCGTTTATAGCCTGTTGGAAAATCGTTTCCACCCCATAGGTTATACTTCTCTAATGTCTTAAATCTATCGTCCATACTCGAAACTTTTCCCGTTAAGAATGGGATATACCCTTAAAAAAATAACGGCAACCGCCTTCCGCCGAAAGCCGAGTTGCCGTTCAAAGTTAGGAATAAGGTTTGGTTTGTTCCTTTGTAATGATTCTAACATTAATATGTAATGAGAGTTTTCTACATTTTATCGATACAAAAGTAAATGCCACTTGTTACGATTTGATTACGGGAGTGTTACATTTTTAGTAAAGGTCTCGCCAAATCGGTTGATAACCTTGATCTGTACGTCTTTGACTCCGGCAGAAGGGTGGCAACGGAATAAGTGCGATGTATGATATCCGGAAGGTTTTCCGTGCATGTCGATATAGTCTTGGTCTTCATCATCGAATTGCTCCATGCGACCTTTCTCTATGCCGTTTTCGCTCCATGTAACTTGGTAGGTCGGGTCCCAATCCCATACGTTCACCACTAGGTAATCCGCTTGCGATTTGAACTCATTCGGCTTATAAACCCTGAATTGATAATTCGAATCATGGCCGGTTGCCTTATAATACCAAGTAGCGGCATTCCCTTTCACCTCAACGACCAGATAACCGTTCGGGGTGCCGCACCGGTTTACATGGCCGGCCCACCAAGCTCCGCAAGCGGCTCCGATATTATGCTCGTACAGATTCGGTGTGACTTGGTTGTTCTCGAAGAAATGCGTATGTCCAGCGAAGATATGGACATTATAAGGGCTGACGATCTCTTTCAGGCTCTCAGCGTCCTCGGCGTTTCCTCCCCCTTTATCCGTCTGGTTGAATACCGGGGCATGTACGTTGATAAATACAAGTGTCCCGGGTTTAACGTAACTCAGGTCGTTTTTCAGCCATTCCAGTTGTTCCTTTCCGAAGCGTTCGTCATATTTCTTGTCTTTATAATAATCAATATCTTTTAAGGTGATGATATGTGCATCCCCGACATTGAACGAATAATTGTAAGGGCCGAAATGATCCTCGTAGATACGCTCCGCATAGCTCTCCTCGGTTACCTTTTGATTGGATAAGGCTGGGTAACGTAAGTCGTGGTCGTGATTGCCGATCACGGAGAACATCGGGATGCCTAAGACCGAGACCGCTTCCTTATAAGGAGTGAATAAATCCATGCGATCCCAAGTAATGTCTCCCAGCGCCATACCGTAGACCTCTTTTCCTTGGTAGCGCTCTATAGTCTGCTTCAAGTCGGGGATGGTCTCTTCACGGAAACGTTTCATCTGCCGTTCGTCGATGGTCTGAGGATCGGAGATTGCCAAGTAGACAAACCCGTCGATTGGCTGTTTCCTAGGGGTGAGCGTAAAATCATATTCATTGATCTCCTTACTTTTATCAAGTTGCTGATAGAAAAGATCCGGTATACCTTTTGTTTGCTCGATCTCATAGTTACCCGGTACGGAGAGGTAGACAAAGCGGCTTTTGTCCAGATTCGAATCTAGGCTATATTCTCCCCGCTCATTTGTTTGCGTGAAATTATAACCATCCGTAACGACTACGCCTTGTAGCGGTTTGCCTGCCGTATCGGATACGGTGCCTCTTACGGTAGCGGCTTGCGCTACCCAAGTGGATAACGCAAGTAAAAGCGTGAATGATAAGAATTGTTTCTTCATCGTAATTTTTTTTATGATTTGAATATAGAATATGTTAGTTAGAATTTATAACGTACGCCGATTTGAATCTGCCAAGGGTTTCCGTTCATATTGGATACACCCGTGTTTTTGTTTACGTTATATACGTATTGCTTCTTCTCCGCATCAAAACTCTTGATGGAGTAGATATTCTGCTTGCCTAGATTATGTCCGGCACCCCAGTCCTTGTTCAGCATATTCAGGAAATTGAAAAAGTCTATCGAGGCCTCGATGGAATGAGTCTTATAGATCTTGAAGTTCTTGTTCAAGCGCAAATCGAAAGTACCGTAGAAGCCATTTACGCCACCGTTACGCTCGGCAACCTTCCCATAGTTTTTACGGATATAATCTTTTACGCTCTTCTCCGCTTCCGGATTGTCCAAGATCGCTTGGATACCCTCACGAAGATATTGAGGCGTATTACTATCGTTCGGGTCATAGATATAAGCCAAGTCGTTGGATGATACGAAATCACCGTTCATATTACCACTAACCGCTAAAGAGTAGCGGGTTCCACCGATCCCGGAGAAACGCAAGCCTACGCTGATTCCCCAGAAAGAAGGAGCCGTACCGTAGAATACGACCTTATGGCGGAATTGGTTGTCCGAGTAAGTCATGGTACTCAAATCACGAGGATCATCTTTTACCATCAAGGCTAGGGTCGCTGTATTCGCTACGTTTCCGTTGTAAGAGGTGTTATCCTTGGAATCGTTCCACGTATAGCTGAAAGAAAGCTCGCCATCCTTGAAATAACGCCAAGTTCCATCTACCACGAATGCGTATTGGTTGATTTTTCCATCGCTGATTAATTCCAGCACACGGCCTACCTTATCACTTTTACGTCCTTGCATCCAGTCGGTAGCTCCGTTCTTGGTATTGATACTCTCGGCGGGGACGAACACGCCACGATTCCCCTCGGCGGCGATACGGAAGTAAGGCTCATCCACCATATTACGGTCTACGTACATATAATTATGGCGTGCCCAGTTGGCGTAAGCACTGATACCTACCCGCAAGCGATCGGAGAAGAAATGCGTGTAGCTGGCGTTCAACTTATATACTACCGGTACACGGGCATCCTTACTATTCATATTGATCGTGCTGATCTTTTGGATATTCGGGTTGTTGAATAAATCAATGCCCGGAGCGGTAGAAGGATCTTTGCGGTATGCCGGGAAATTCGGTGTCGGAACCAAATTGCCTTGTATATCCACGGACGCTACCTTCGTACCGTCGAACAGCATATTGTTGATCATGGAATAGTTGTTTAAATCCGAACCGAAGATACCGGCGCCAAGGCGGATAATATCTTGATGTTTATCATTCACGTCCCACGTGAATTGAACGCGGGGTTGCAACTGGAAGGTGGAGATTACGTTGTCCGTACGTAAGCCTAGTTCGTCATAAACAGTCTGGTTAAAGTTCGCGTGGTTGAAATAACGGGTATAATCCGCACGGATACCGGCCATGACCTCGAATCCGGTGAAAAGCTTCGTTTGTAATTGTCCGTAGATAGCGGAGTTCAAGGTATTCATCTTTACGGTAGGATCATCTACCAAGGCGATTTCCCGGGCATAGCGGTAAGGAGTCATATGCTCGAAATTATCCAGTCCCGTGAAATAAAACCGTCCGTTCATCTCACTACCGTAGAGTGATTTCATATTGGTGTACATGAAGTCCGCTCCGAATGTATAGTTGATGCGGTCCGTATTATAATACATATTGTCTACCAATTGAAGTACATTATCCTTAAAATGTTCGGGAGCGTAGCGTTGACCTCCAAGTTGGATGGAAGTGTACATGCTCTTGTCACCAGAAATAGATTCCACGTTCTCTACGATTGCTCTCGGAATATTAGAACTAGGCAATTGCTTGTTCGGGGTCGTAGCCTCGTAAACCAAGAAATGTTGAAGCTTCAACTCATTAGTCAGTTTCGGGCTTAATACCGAGCGTAAGGTAGCGAGTAAGCTGTTGTTATGCGATTTGCGATCGATCCAAACCTCGTAAAGATTGATGCTGGAGTTATCGCTCTCGCTCTGTTTATTATCCTCGTTGATGAAATTATTGCGAATGGTTAACAAGTTGGTAGCGTTCAACTGCCAGTCGATACGGGCGAAGACTGCGTTCGTCTGCTTCTTCTTGCCGAACTCCCCGAATTGAGGATCATTGGAGACTCCGTATTTAGTACGGGCGATATCCAGATAACGGTCTAGCGTAGATTGAGTGACATTATAGCGAGACTCGTCCGCCGCCGTCTTGATATCCGCTATATAAATCGGACGGGAATCCTGTTGGTGATCCCATACGACATAGAAGTGCGCACGGTCTTTCACGATCGGGCCTCCCAAAGAGAAACCATATTGATAGGTAGAGAAGTCGGAAGTCGATTTATTTCCCCGTATATCATAGGAGCTGGATAACCAATCGGCACGACCGAATCCGAATACACTTCCGGTGAAAGTATTGGTTCCTGATTTCGTGACAGCGCTCACGGTGCCGCCCCCGGAACGTCCGTTGGTCACGTCATATTGATTGGTTACCACCTCAAATTCGCGGACGGCTTCCATGGATATCGTATAAGCGCCGGAAGTCGTTCCGCTCGCTACGGTTCCTTTAGCCGTCATACCGTCGATGGTGTAATTCGTTGAGGATGATAATTGCCCGGCGATATTTCCTCCGCTACTCAATGGCGAGAGATCCATTAGGGATGTGAAGTTACGGCCGTTTACAGGAAGCTTCGTGATATTTTGAGCGGAGATAGATGTTGCCGCACCGATCTTCGGAACCATGTTCTTCAAGGAATTAGCGATTACCTCGACGGCTTGTATCTCCACCGATTCCTCCGCCAGCTTGAAATCCACTCGAAGCATATCCCCTTGGTTCAATGCGTATCCTGTCTTTTTCTGTTCTCCATAACCGATATAAGAAGCTGTAACGGTATAAGGAGAACCTAGCGGAAGCTGCTTGATGGTGTATTCTCCTTTATCGTTCGTGATAGAGCCCGTGAAGAATCCGGTAGATTCATTCTTGACTTGGATCGTGGCTCCGATCACTGATTCCCCTTTATTATCCACGACCGTACCGGTGATAATGGCTTGCGTTCCTTGTGCGAATAGGAGAGCCGGTAAGCAATTAAAAAATAACAAACAGGCAAGTAACCTGCAAGTAATGCGTTTGTTAAACATCCTCATAACAATCTTTTTAAAATTAAACCTAAATATCTTTTACGGCGCAAAAGTAAGTGCCCCGTTTTGCAAAGAGATTACATCCGTGTGTAGGTTTAAATAAAGAAAAAAGCCTAATGAAGGATATCCATTAGGCTCAACGAGAAAATTATAAATGTGTCTATAAAAAAGAAGGTTAGTCCTCGTCCAAAGTCTTGATAATGGTAGATGCTATCTTGGATGAACTCTTGCGGCTGCTCTTTCTGAGTTTATCCGGGTTCTCAAGATTCATGCAGGTAAAGAAGTTATTCCCCCTATATACCTCATTTTTATCTTTGTCGAATAAGGTATAGCTGACGATATGGAAAAGCGTGCGCAAGGGTTGGTCTTGCCATTTAAGATAATGCTGGTTTAATACTAGCAGATAATCAGCGTCAGCATTATCCAATACCTTTTGTAACTCTTCGGTCGGCACGGCTGAAAGATCGGAATAGCAATCCTCGCTCTCCCCGTTAACCTTGATCTCATTCAGTACCTGTCCGGTCACTTGTGTAGCGTTTGCCGGAATAAACTTGCAATCTCCGTTCTTTACGGATGCGGCGATATTCTCGGCGATGATCGTATTATACGTTTGGTCGATACTATCCGCTTTCATACCGGTCTCTTCGGCGATCATCCCATTGTAGAAATAGTTTGATTTCACGTTATCGTGCAAACCTACGATGAGAATTTGCTTTGCATGATAATTGTCACCTTCCTTCTTACTTTCTTTAGCGTTCGCTGCTATAGAAGCTACGGCTAAAAAGAACATAACCGTAAAGATTCTGATTTTAAATAACCTTTCCATGATTCTTCTATTAAATTCTGTGTCTATTAATTTCGGAGGCAAAGATATTAGCGGGGTGTTGCAGGGATATTACGGTTGTATAAAGTAATAGTTACCGATAATCCCCCCTGTACCGGCTTGGATATTAAAATCGTGGATTCGTTGTAAAGTCTATTCTACCGTGTGGATGAGTTCAATCAAAAGGCGGTTACCAAGAAACTTTAAGGAGATATAGAAACAAGGGTTGTTTTTAAGGTTCAAAGAACTCTAAAAACAACCCCTGTTATTTTTACTTATTATTCTCGATCCACTTGCGAGCGTTCACGAACGCCTCAATCCATGGAGTGACCTCGTCGTTCTCCTTACGGTCGGCGGGGTAATAACCGCACTGCCAAGGGAAGATCGCACGTTCGGGGTGAGGCATCATAGCTAAATGGCGGCCGTCCTTTGAGCAAACACCGGCAACGGACCAAGGAGAACCGTTCGGGTTGGCGGGATAGCCATCGTAGTTGTATTTAGCGATGATGTTGTACTCCTTCTCCTCGTAGGGGAACTCGAACTTACCTTCACCATGAGCTACCCATACACCCAACTTCGTGCCGCTCAAGGAGCCGAACATTACGGAGTTGTTTTTCGGGATCTCCAAGCTAACGAAGTTAGACTCGAACTTATGGGAATCATTGTGAACCATCTTATGCTTTTTCTCGTGCTCCGGATAAACCAAGCCTAACTCGGCCATCAACTGGCAACCGTTACAGATACCCATGCTCAACGTATCTTTACGTGCGTAATAGTTGTCGATCGCTTTCTTGGCTTTCTCGTTATACAAGAAACCGCCGGCCCAGCCCTTGGCAGAACCTAATACGTCGGAGTTGGAGAAACCACCGCAGAATACGATGAAGTTTACATCCTCCAAAGTCTCACGTCCGCTAGCCAAGTCCGTCATATGGACATCCTTCACGTCGAAACCAGCCAGATACAAGGCGTAAGCGGTCTCACGCTCGCATTGCGTACCCTTCTCACGGATTACCGCAGCCTTGATGCCGTTCGGAGCGCGGCGTTCGGCTGAGAGTCCGTAAGAAGAAAGCTTTCCGGTAAAGTCCTTGTGGAACTTGTACTGTACGGGCTGCATCTTATAGTTCTCGAAACGGTTTCCGGCACAAACGCTTCCGCTCTGCTTTACATCCAGTTTATAAGAAGATTCGTACCATACGTCACGCATATAGTCGATGCCGAAGTGATATTGGATGCCGTCTTTCGATACCAATACATGGCGCTCGTCGGTCGGTTTGGCGATGATGGCGAAACCTACGCCAGCTTCTTCCATCAACTTTTCGAATGCCTTCTTGTCCTTTACCTGAACCAAGATACCCGGATTCTCGGCAAACAGGATCTTCACGATATCGCTCTCGGAGATCTTATCCAAGTTGACATCCAAACCACCCTCTACGTTGGCGAAGCACATCTCTAACAGGGCGGTGATCATACCTCCCGCTGAGATATCGTGTCCGGCAAGGATGAGTCTCTTCTCGATCGCATCTTGTACGGCGTTGAAAGCGTCACGGAAGTATTCCGGATCTTTCACGGTCGGAACCTCATTACCCAGCTTGTTCAAAGCTTGAGCGAAAGCGGAACCACCCAACTTCAAGGTATCGAAAGAGAAGTCTATATAATAAATGTATGTATTCTTGTCTTGAGCTACTACCGGGGAGACGATTTTCTTGATATCGCTAACCTCTGCACCTGCGGAGATAATCACCGTACCCGGGGCGATCACCTTATCGTCGCCATATTTCTGCGTCATGGATAAGGAGTCCTTACCGGTCGGGATATTAATACCTAAGCTGCAAGCGAAGTCGGAAGCGGCTTGTACGGCTGTGTACAGACGGGCATCCTCACCTTCGTTACGGCACGGCCACATCCAGTTGGCACTTAAGGATACGCTCTCCAACTTATCTGTCAGCGGAGCGAATACGATATTGGTCAATGACTCGGCGATTGCCATAACGGAACCGGCGGCCGGATCAACCATGGCTACCTGGGGAGCGTGACCGATAGAAGTAGCGATACCAGCTTTCCCGCGGTAATCCAACGCTACGGCACCTAAGTCGCTCAACGGCAATTGTAATTCACCTTGACATTGCTGGCGGGCGATCTTACCGGTTACGGAACGGTCTACTTTGTTTGTTAACCAATCCTTGCAGGCTACGGCCTCCAATTGAAGTACGTTCTCCAAATAATGGTGAAGTTCGGATTCTTTGTAAACAACTGGTTGATAAGATTCAGTGACCGTATGGTCTGTCATAACCGTTCTAGGCGGTTTACCGAACATATATTCCAGCTTGATATCGATAGGTTTTACGCCGTCCGCTTGTTCGAAGACAAACTTCATGTCGTTAGTAGTCTCGCCTACCACATACATCGGGGCACGTTCACGATCCGCGATACGTTTTACACGGGCTACATCTTCTTCTTTCATCAATAAGCCCATGCGCTCTTGGCTCTCGTTTCCTACGATCTCCTTCGCTGAGAGAGTCGGGTCACCAATCGGCAATTTGCTCATATCGATGTGTCCGCCGGTAGCCTCCACCAACTCAGACAAGCAGTTGAGGTGTCCACCCGCACCATGGTCATGGATAGAGACGATCGGGTTCTCGTCAGACTCGGCGATCGCACGGATCACGTTAGCCGCACGTTTCTGCATTTCCGGGTTGGCACGCTGTACGGCGTTCAACTCGATACCGCTTGTATATTGCCCCGTGTTTACGGAAGAGACGGCTCCACCACCCATACCGATACGGTAGTTATCGCCACCGATCACAACCACTTTCTCGCCTGGTTCCGGATCGCCCTTCAAGGCATCACGCATATTTGCGAAACCTACACCGCCGGCAAGCATGATTACTTTGTCGTAAGCGTATTTCTTATCGTTCTCCGTGTGCTCGAAAGTCAATAAAGAACCACAGATAAGCGGCTGGCCAAATTTATTACCGAAATCGGAAGCGCCATTGGAAGCCTTGATCAAGATCTGCTCCGGAGTCTGGTATAACCAAGGACGAGGGTCTAGGACTTTCTCCCATTCGCGAGCGCCTTCCGTACGAGGGTAAGAGGTCATATAGACCGCTGTTCCCGCTATCGGCAAGGATGCCTTACCACCGCCCAGACGGTCACGAATCTCACCACCTGTTCCGGTAGCGGCACCGTTGAACGGCTCAACGGTTGTCGGGAAGTTATGCGTCTCGGCTTTCAAGGAGATAACCGTCTTGATATCTTTTACGGCGAAGAAATCGGGTTTGTCACCGGATAGGGGAGCGAATTGCTCTACTGTCGGGCCTTCATTGAACGCTACGTTATCTTTATAAGCGGAAACCAATTTATTAGGGTTCTCGGCGGAAGTTTTCTTGATCAAGTTGAACAAGGAACTTTCTTTTTCCTCGCCGTCGATGATGAATACACCTCCGAATATTTTATGTCGGCAGTGTTCCGAGTTTACTTGGGAGAAACCGAACACCTCGCTATCGGTCAACTTACGTCCCAACTTCTGGCTTACCTCGTTCAAGTAAGCGATCTCCTCTTGGCTTAGTGCCAAGCCCTCTTGTTGGTTGTACACTTCCAAATCCTCAATGTAGACAATAGGATCCGGTTTTTTACTGATCGTGAAGATCTCCTGATTCAAGCCATTGTAGATACGTTGCAACATCGGATCGTGATCTGTGTCGCCAGAAGAAACAGGAAAATATTCCTCAATACGGGAAATACCGGTCAGGCCCATGTTCTGGGTAATTTCAACGGCGTTCGTACTCCACGGGGTAATCATTTCCCGGCGTGGCCCTACGTACCAGCCTTCCAATGTTTCTGATTGAACAGGAGTTGCCTCGCTAAACAACCAAACCAGTTTTTGAGTGTCTTCAGGAGAGAAAGCGTGCGCAGCCTCTACAGCCAGCACCGTCTTTGTTGAAGATTGAAAGAATAGAATCATATCGTTGATTTATTAGTATTTATCACGAAATAACGAATAAGCCTCTTTTAGAGAGTGCAAAGATAATGATTTCCCGTGAATTATTATGTCAATACGTTTTAAAAGAAAAGAGGGCGGAACCTCCCGGTCTCGCCCTCTCATGTCCCCTGCATAGTAAAAAATAAGAGTGTGTCTATATTCTACCAGCCTGCGTTCTGTTGTGCGGCTAGCGTGGGGTTTCTTAATATATCATTCAATGGAATCGGCCAAATAAAGCGTTTATCCGTGTACGGGATGAACTGCTTGCTGTTGCCGAACCATTCCGCTTTCACTTCTCCACCAACAACGAATGCGCCTTGGTTCTTCACATTGTTATATTCGATCTTTGCGGGAATACCACCGGACGGCAGCAAGTCGTCAGCCGCTAGACGATGAATGTCTTCCCAACGGCGACCTTCACCTTGGAACTCAATGCGACGTTCCCAAAGGATAGCTTCTACCAGCGCTTTCGTGTTGGCGAAATCGCCAGCCTTATACGTTTGTGTAGCGGGGTCGGCCAAAGAGCGGTCTCTTACTTGATTCAATTTCTCCAATGCGAGAGTATTGTCTCCCGCACGTGCGGCAGCCTCGGCCTCGTTTAGCAATACCTCGGCATAGCGCAGGATCGGGGCGTACTCTTCACGTGTTTGGGGATTCTGGTATTTATCACAGAAGTAATAATCGTCAGACGCACGATAAAGGACGAGGTTACGACGCTTGTCATCCCCTTTCCAGAATTTGGAGTTGTAAAGGGTAGGGGATGTCGGGCACATCGCACGGCCACCTTCACGGGCAGACATCATAGCGGACATAGCTCCATTTACAGACCCGTTATCTTGAGAGTCATTCGGAATGGAGAATATAGATTCCTGATTGTCTTTGTAAGAAACGAAAGGAGTGGCAGGATTGGTTTCCAGAATGAAACGTCCGCCTTCCAGTTTCTTAGCTTCAGTAACTACATTGTTCCAATCACGCATATGCAAATATACGCGCGTTTTCAATGCTATGGCGGCACCTTTGCTCGCCCGTCCGATCTTATCGGCATCGATAATGTCCGGAAGCATGCTTTCCGCATTATTCAAGTCGCTTAATATCTGATCGTAAGTATCCTTAACGGTAGAACGGCCTATGCTTTGTTGCTCAGCGAGTTGGCTGGGGTCGTTTACGGCTTTCGTGTAAATAGGCATACCGTAGTTATTGTTACCTTCTACGTTGTAGGGCAAGGCATAATGGATCATCAAGTTGTGATAGGTTAACGCACGTAAGAACAGGCATTCTCCTTTGTACTGATTCCCTTTCTCTTCGGTTATGACACCCGCCGCTACCGCGCCTTCTATACCTGCGTATACCGTATTATAGCGGTTAATAGCCTCGAATGAGGTTTCCCACATCGCCACGTTATTAGCGGTAGTCAAGTTATAGGTCGCGGAATAGGTATAATCATAGAATTGGGCGGTTAGGTTCATATCTTCACCGCGCATTTCGCCTTGCAATATACTGGCCGCTCCAAAAGGATAACCGCGTGCCCACCCAAAGTCATCTGGATCTACGTACATACCACATTGTGCGGCATCGTAAGCTCCGACTACGGCTAACTCGCAACGTTCTTCTGTCCCGTATGCCGTAAGCTCGGAGAATTTGTCAACAGGTTCAAGGTCTACGACGTCGCTTTCGCAGGCGGTGAACACGGGTAGCGAGAACAGGGCTGTCCCTAGCGCTACTACTGAAATGTTTTTATATAATTTCTTGTATAACATAATTGTAACTTTTCTTAGTTTGTGAAATTAGAATGTAATGTTCGCTCCAAAAGTGAATGAACGTTGCTGTGGCATACCGTTCCAATCTACACCTAAACGAGAGTTTGTCTCAGGATCCAATCCGGAATAACCTGTGATAGTGAGCAAATTCTGTCCTTGAACATAGAAACGAATCTTTGTCATGTTCAGTTTGGATACGACCGCCTTCGGTAGTGTATAGCCTAAAGCTAACGTCGATAGTTTTAGGTAATTGCCGCTCTCAACGAAGTGTGAATCCGTATATCCATCATTGAATAAGGAAGAGGCGTCTCCATAACCGATTTTTGGAGTCATGCCGTCACCCGGTTGCTCTGGAGAAATCCAGCGGCCTAAGATTTCTGTTCCATTGTTGGAGAAATCCATATTGAACAATGCGCTTTGACGAGAAGCGTTCATGATCTTATTACCTCCGGAGAAACGGAAGAATACATTTAAATCGAAATTCTTGTAAGAAACGGTGTTATTCCAACCTCCGTACCAAGTAGGCATAGATGAACCTAATACCTTACGGTCGCTAGCGTCCAAGGAAGAAGCCTTGGAGACATCCGAAGGATTGGAAGGATCATATTCCGCATAGTCGTAAGAGCCGAATGTGTCGAATTGCACCAATGAACCGTCCGCCTTGCTCCAGATCGGATTACCGTTTGCGGCGTTTACGCCGTAATAATCATATCCATATAAAGATCTATAAGATTCCCCTTCACGAATGATTGTGTAATTGTCTACGATGTCTGTTCCGCCGTATAGGCTCTTCACCGTGTTCTTAGCCGTGGAGAAGTTGAAATTAGTTTGCCAGTTCCAATCTTTGGTAGCGATGATTGTAGCGTTAACTGTCAATTCCATACCGGAGTTCTTGATCTTACCGATATTATCAAAATATGAGTTGTAAGGAATACCGGCGGTAGGTGCTGTAGGAACTTCCAACACCAAATCTTTGGAGTTCTTTTGCCAATAAGCTAGCTCGAATGTCAGACGGTTATTAAAGAAAGAGCCATCCAATCCGATATCGAAAGTCTCGGTTGTTTCCCATTTAAGTTGGCTGTTACCCATACGGTTCCAAGCGATAGCTGTATTCGATCCTGCTTTCTTCGCCCCGTAAGTTCCCAGATAAGGGAAATAATTCCCTAGGTCAGAGTTTCCGATTGTAGCGTAGCTGGCACGGATACGTAAGTCGTTAAACCAATCATTAATAGTTGATTCGCTCCAGAATTTTTCGCGAGAGATACGCCAAGCGGCTGATCCTCCCCAGAATGTACCCCAGCGGGTGTCTTTCGGAAGGCTGGATAAGCCGTCCGTGCGGACAGAGGCTCCGATATAATATTTACTATCATAGTTGTAATTCGCACGGAACATATAGGAGGCTAATCCCATAAACGTTTTACCTCCGTATACGAATCTCTCACCAAATGTGTTAGAAATGATATGGTCGGTGAAGAATGCATCGGATATTTGTTGTACGGTTGCGTCCGTATATTCATATTCTTGATGGGTATACTCTTGTACCGCTGTCGCCGTCAGATTATGTACATCATTGAATGTACGATTAAAGTTGATTACGTTTTGCCAGTTCCAGTTTGTGTATGTGGTATTTACCTCATCCAATAAACCACCATAACCATATCCGTCTCCCGATTCCGGGTTCCATACCATGAAGTCTTTAACATTCGAGATGTCTAAGCCTGCTTGTGTCTTTAAAGTCAATCCATCCATGAATGTGATCTCAGCCCATCCACCACCTAATGTGCGGGTATTAGTCGTACGGTTTACGTTATTGTCTAATGCCCAAACGATATTCTGGATGCCATTATCAATATAGGAAAGGTTGCTTCCGCGGCCTAATGTCTTACGGTTTTCAGCGTCAATATTGTAACCTGTAGGATCATCCGGGTTGTATACGGATACGTTCGGTAACATGCGAGTACCGGCGAAACCTACGCCACCCAATGAATTCTCTTCATTCATGACACCGTTAATACGGGTACGGGTCATCTGGCCGTTTAATCCGATGCGTAACCATTTTGTCGCTTGTTGTGTCAAATCAGCCTTTAAGCTCAAACGGTTTAAGTCATTAGCGCGAATGATACCATCTTGTTCCGTGAAACCGAATGATACATAATATTGGCTTTTATCCGTACCTCCACTGGCGGATAAGTTATGATTGTGCTGGAAACCCGTACGGAAAATATAATCATTCCAGTTTGTGTCCGGTCCGTTCGGATCGTAAACAGCCTGTCCTTTCATTCCCCAGTTCTCATATTTCTCGTTAGCGATAGTCACGAAATCCTTCGCTCCCAGAAGATCATGCAATTTAGCTGCGCTGGCTGCGCTTACATAACCATCGTAAGTTACTTGAGTACGTCCCTTGGAACCTTTTTTAGTTGTGATCAATACAACTCCATTTGCCGCACGGGAGCCATAGATAGCTGTAGCCGCACCGTCTTTCAATATTTCAATAGATTCGATGTCATTCGGATTAATATCTGACATCGCATTGTAAGAAGCGTAAGACATACCAAGACCGGTTCCGCTATTAGCGTTATCACCCGTGGCGATCGGCATGCCATCTACGATAAATAACGGCTGAGAGTTTGAACTGATCGTACTCATACCACGGATCTTGAATTGAGGGCCGCTTCCCAATACGCCACTAGGAGTCGTAACCTGTACACCAGCGGCACGTCCGGCTAATTGAGTGTCGAAAGACGCTGTTGCCAAGTTGCTTAAGTCTTCACCTCCTACTTTAGATATGGCACTCGTCACATCCTTTTTTCTTTGAGTTCCGTAACCGACAACCACGACTTCATCCAAGTTCTGAGAGTCGGACTCCATCGTGACTTTAATGATTGGTTTTACTGCCACTTCCACAGATTTCATACCGATGTAGGAAACGATTAGCTTTTTCGCGTTAGAAGGAACATCCAAGGTGAACGCTCCGTTGTAATCCGTTACAGTACCGGTAGTAGTACCAGCTACTACGATAGAGGCTCCAATGATAGGTCCATCGTCTTCCGCCGAGATAACCGTACCGGTCACCTTCGTGGTCTGAGCCGTTGCGAACGCTATACTTGCAAACAAGCATAGTAATAGATAAGTCAACCTTTTCATAGACACATACTTTTTGTTTAATTTGTTAATAAATAGATCGTTGTAATCAATTGTTGCCACTTGGTCGATTGACTTAGTTTCCGAAGAACTTCATGAGAGTAAGGTACTTTGGTGTTACTTCCTAGCATTGATGCGGGATTGAGTTAAAAATAATTTGCATATTAATACTATATATTAATACTAGAATGTATTAAATTAACATATAACTTAAAATAATCCGTATTGACAAAGTTTCGTGTAAGTTTATTTTTATTGTCAATATGTTTGTTTATTACAAATATATCTTTATATTTGCCGTACAGCTATTAAAATAAAATGCTTGCTGTAAATAGTACAATTAGACATAACAGATGTTTACATAGGTTGTATGTTCTATAATTTATTAAGATATTTATAATAATTAATAAATATTGAGCGGAAAAGTGATTTAGTTCTTCGGAGACTAAGGTATTTCGTAAATACTATCTAATGTATTTAAATAAAAAAAGAGTATCTAATTAAAGATACTCTTTAGATATATGTGAATAGAGTGACCTATTTTGATTTTTATAGGCTTTTCGGAGGATATAATGCGTCCCACCACTCCGGTTGATCTTTCAACCACTTAGCGAACCATGCGTAAATTGTGTTATTCCACAAGATACGTTTGTCGTAATCCAGTATATGGTGGTTCTCTCCTTCTACCTGGACAAACGCTGTAGGCTTACCCAATAATTTTAATGCGGTAAACATCTGGATGCTCTCTCCAATCGGAACATTCGTGTCTGCGGTTCCATGTAAGAACAAGATCGGGGTATTGATCTTGTCTGCGTTAAACAGCGGACTTTGTAAAGTGTACATATCCCGGGCATTCCATGGATAACTGTTAGCGCTAGCCAACGAGCTGTATGAATATCCCCAGTAACCTTCTCCCCAATAGCTGGTGATGTCGCTGATTCCCGCGTGAGACATGGCCGCCGCGAATATATCTGTTTTTGTTTGTAGGTATTGAGTCATGAAACCTCCGTATGAAGCCCCCATGCAACCGATTTTCTTCGTGTTGACAAAAGGATGCTCCTCACAGAACTTTTTCGTGCCTTCGATGATCTCGTCAGCGGTAAGTTTACCCCATGCGTTGACATGGCGTGCGGAGAACTCTTGGCCGAATCCAGTCGCTCCACTGGGTTGTATGATGTAGACGATGTACCCTAAGCCGGCGTATACATGCGAAGGATAACGGCTTTCCATCACCCGGGCCGTAGGGGTTGTTCCTCCGTAATAATTCACGATCATCGGATATTTCTTGGTCGCATCAAAATGAGGAGGGAGATAGAAGCGGCCGTAAATCGTATCCCCTTGGGCGGAAACGAAATTCCAATCTTGCACTTCTCCTAAAGTGACGTCTCTCAAGATCTCTTTGGAGAGATCGATCAAGCAGGAAGAGGCGTCGTTTTTCAAGTTATAGGTATAAAGCCTTTGGGAATTGGAAGCGCTTAATCCGAAATAAACCATTTCGAAAGCTTGATTGGCGATGGAGTAATCGGAGATGACATCTTCCTTGGCTTGAAGTTGCTTAATCTTTCCGTTGGACGGGTTTAGACTATACATGCGAACACGGTCCTTATCTTTCGCCGTGATATAGATTTGTTTATCGAGGGCGTTCCACTCGTAGGAATCGACAGAGGGGTCAAAATCTTTCGTAAGCGGCTTTATACTTTTATCTGCTATATTGTATAGGAATAATTGCCCGTCGCTCGTATTCGATGTCTGTCCTTCTTTGATCTTTAATCCGATACCATCGAAAGCCTCTCCAGACGCGTCAACAAGTAATTGGGTGGCATCCGGGGAGAAAACGGCACGGCTTACGAATTTCTCACCTTTTATAAGGGTATCCACATGCATGGTTCGTAGATCCATCTTATATATATATGTACGTGAGAAAGGGCGCTCCGTTAAATTCGGTTCCCTGCGACTGAATAGCAGATAGTGGCCGTCTTGAGATACATCGTTGATGTAAGTAGAAGTATGTCCATAGGTGAGCCGTTGGAACAATCCGGTTCGCAGGTCATATTTATGGATAAACATACGGTTTCTCCATCCCGGTTGGCGATCATCCGGCACCAGTATCTCTTGGATCTCTTTTCGTTCTTGCGGTCCTTTCTCCCGTATGGAGAATAATAGATAGTCTTCGGTAGGCCCGAAGCTGAAAGAACCTTCAGGCAATTGGCTGGAAAGGATGTTCTCCTTTTTGCTGGTAGGGTCTAAGGTCACCAATTCCGTGCCTTTCATCCCTTTCCGGGTGTAATAGGCCAGATTGCTTTTAGGCATCCAGCGTAAGCTCTGTCCGTTCTCAACCAATACGGAACCGGTAGCCTTGTCTAGTATCTGGGTAAATGAGGACTGCTTTCCGCCGGGATAGGTTTCTTGATAGGAGACGATAATGAATTTTCCATTCGGGGACAGGCTGGCGGATTGGATGCGTTTACCATCAAATACATCACTTAATGTATAACGTTTCTCCGGATTGATGGTTGCGGTTACCACCGCGTCTTTTTCCGGGTTGAATGAGGCTTTTAAGGCATTCTCTTTGTGGCTCTCAGATAAATATTTAATTACGATTTCATAGCGTCGCGGCTCCAAGGTCAACGAGGCTTCTCCTTGGGTTAGTTTTGTGAGTTGTCCATCCACGTAGACTTCTGAAATCTCAGGGCCATTGATCCTTAAGGTGCCTTTTGTATAGCGGTCACTATTCAGGTAGAAGGAAACCAAATGTAGTGCGTAGGAAGAGGCCGAGGTTGGCAAGGTCAGCTCTCCGGAAGACGCCGCGTCAAGGGTTTGTCCGCTTTGGGAAAGGTTGCAGAAAGGAACGGTCGTGTTCAATAGTTCCTTGTCAGAGAATCTCTTACTGTTTACATCCAGGCTATCTGCCAAGAAGGGTTTCTTCACCTCGTAAGGGCCGGCGTAATTGTAATGTCGCACGACAACCTCATCCGCCCATAGTGAGCAACAGGAGCATAGGGCTGAAAGAATTAAGATGTTTTTGTTTATCATGATATTTGTTATTTAGTATAAGATAAGAAAGCGAGATGGCGGGTATCTCTCAGCCATCTCGCTGTATCATTATCTTATAAGATTTCTATTTCATCTACGAACAAGAATGCGGGACTTCCGGCGCCACCGTGCCATTTTGGTAGTTTGCTGCTGTTGATGATAACCTCGACATAGCGGGCCTTTACCGGGGCGAAGGATATCTCTTGGGGATATAAACCGTCCTTGTCGTTTTGGGTTAGTTCCGGGATTTTCTTGGAAGCTACTTCCTTGAAATTCTTGCCATCGTCGGATACCTTTACGGTTACGGCGGAGGCTCCCATGATCCAATCGCCTTTCACCACGTTTGTGTTGAAAGATACCTTCTGGATTTCGGTTGGTTCCTTTAGATCGATCGTGGCGTCAAGGTCTTTTCCTTGGAAACCCAGCCAATGGCCGGTCTTGTAATTGCTTCCTCCACGTAAGCCGTCTACCAATACCTGTGCCCCGTTGAAAACGTATCCTTTGCTGGGTTGTTCTTTCAAGGTGATGGGCTTCATCGTCGCTTTATTGAAGAAGATATCTTCTGAGAAGATGCGGCTCGTACCGTTCGGACGGACAACGATCGCCTTGAATTCGCAATCTTGGTTGATCTGTACCGGGCCTTCATACTTGATGCTGGCGATCGTAGGATCGCTACCGTCTACCGTATAATAGATATCTCCTTCACCCAACTTCGTCAAGGCAATGTCGAGTGTTCCGTTCTCCGTATTGGTGGTCAGGGAGGCGTTAATATCGAAGATATGCTTTCCGTAATTATATCCCAAGCGATCGTAAAGTTGTGTCATGCGGGCCACACGGGGCAGGAACGTCTGATAATCTTTCTTGGACGGATCGCTCCACTGGATATCGGCTACGGCGTCGATACGGGGCATGATCATGTATTCTACCTGTGAGAAGGTCGGGATATATTCCGTCCAGAGGTTGGCTTGCGCCCCGATCACGTACTTCTGGTCTTCAGGAGAGATACCGGCTGTCGGCTCAAAAGAATATACTTTCTCTAACGGCAAGTAACCACCGATAGCATCGGGCTCAAGATCCGTATCCGCTGATTGATAGTAATCCAGATATACATATGTATTCGGTGTCATGACCACGTTATGCTTTTGCTTGGCGGCCTCGATACCTCCATCCATGCCTCTCCAGCTCATTACCGTGGCATTCGGGGCCAAGCCTCCTTCTAGGATCTCGTCCCAGCCGATGATATTGCGTCCTTTACCGTTCAGGTATTTTTCCATGCGGGTAACGAAGTAACTTTGCAGTTTATCTTCCTTGCTGTGCTTCACTCCGTCCACTTTGCTGGGAGTCGCGTCATCTTTCAAGCCTAACTGACGAATCAACTGCTGGCAGAAAGTACTGTTCTTCCAGGCTGTTTTGGGGCATTCGTCTCCTCCGATATGAATGTACTCGCTGGGAAATAATTCGACTACCTCGTCCATGACTCCTTCAAAGAACTTGAAAGTGGTCTCGCTCGGGCAGAATACCTGTTCGAATACGCCCCACGTAGGTGATACTTTATATGTCGGTGTAGAATCACAAGACAATTCGGGGTAAGCAGCCAGA
>ENA-ORTG01001506-ORTG01001506.1-human-gut-metagenome-genome-assembly--contig:-NODE-1506-length-20978-cov-3.991110_pt1 | contig 20978 bp, 34 predicted proteins | sample MGYA00241906_ERZ509176 | MGnify/ENA primary metagenome ERZ509176 (study PRJEB26280, sample SAMEA2338811) | human gut metagenome | biome: human gut; feature: human-associated habitat; material: faeces...
GGTTGAAAATAAAGCATGCCGCGGGTATGCTTTATTTGTTTTAAAGAGGTGAAAATGGAATTTCCGGCAGAACTGGTCAGGGGTGAAATTGTCAAGTGTTATAAAAATCTGATTTTGGACGTGCAAATCGGAGACGAGGTGGTGCCGGTTTTTTGTCCGGAGCTTGATGCCCGGCAGAAAATTTATGTTCCGGGGGCGGAAGTCTGGCTTTTGCCGACCGGCAATCCGCGGCGGCGGCTGAAATATGAAACGCAGATGATTAACCGGGACGGCAGTTTGATTATGATTAATCCGACTTATGCGGAAGTTTTGCTGGAAGAAGCTTTTTCCGCCGGGTTGCTGACGGATTTTTCCGCTTATAACCGCCTGCGCCGGGTTGATGAGAGCGACGATGTCAGCTATGCGCAGCTGGAATTTTCCAATGAGAGGGAAGAAAAGTGCTATGTTTATGCGGTGAGCATTTACAATAAGCAGGGGGCTTGCGTCGTGTTTCCTTCTTTTATTAATTTTTTTGAAATGGAAATGTTCAGCGAGTTTGCCAAGCTGCGGGAAATGGGACACGAAACCCGGGTGGTGCTGATTGTGCCGCGGGAAGACTGTGCCGATATCAAATTTGTGTGGAATATTGCGCCGATGGCGGCGGCCAAGATTTTTGACGAGGCAAAAAACGGGTTGAAATTTTGCGGATATGCTTGCACAATCAGCGATAAGAGTATAAAGATAACTCGAAAGATGAAAATTTTATATTAGGAGAAAAACGTTGGCTGTTAAAAGAAGAGACGGAATTATGATTTATGATGCTGCCGATTATGAGGGAATGCGCAAGGCAGGCAAAGTGGCGGCCGAATGTCTCGACTATATCACTCCTTATGTTCAGGTCGGGGTGACAACCGGAGAGCTTGACGATTTGTGCCGGGAATTTATGATTAACAAAGGTGCCGTTCCTGCCTGTTTGGGGTATCACGGCTATCCGAAGTCAACTTGCATTTCGATAAACCATGTCATTTGTCACGGTATTCCGGGGCCGGATCGTAAGCTGGCCGACGGCGATATTCTGAATATTGATGTGACGGCGATTGTTGACGGCTGGTACGGCGACACCAGCCGGATGTATTATGCCGGAAAGCCCAAGCTGAAGGCAACCCGTTTGTGCGACGTGACTTATGAATGCATGATGCGGGGCATTGATGTGGTTAAACCGGGAGCCCATTTCGGCGATATCGGTTATGTGATTGCCGAATATGCTCACAAATACGGTTATTCGGTGGTTGACATGTTTTGCGGTCACGGCGTGGGAAAAGTTTTTCATGATGCGCCGAATGTGATGCATATTGCCAATAAAGGCACGGGACCGATTATGGAAGAGGGAATGATTTTTACCATTGAGCCGATGATTAATATCGGACGTCCGGACGGAATTATTCTGCAAAACGGCTGGACGGCGGTGACCCGCGACAAATCCCTTTCGGCTCAGTTCGAGCATTCTCTGGCGGTTACCAAAGACGGTTATGAAGTCTTTACCTATTCGCCGAAGGGAATGGACAAGCCCCCTTATAAGATTGACTAGATTTATGAACAAAACGAAAGAAAATACCGGTGCTGACGTCAAGCCGGACAATTCCGGACACAGAGAACGGCTGAAAAAGCGTTTTATGCTTGGCGGCGGCAGAGATTTTCCCGACTATGAGATGCTGGAGCTTTTGCTGACGCTGTCTATTCCTCGGCGTGACGTGAAACAGATTGCCAAGCAGCTGCTTGCGAAGTTCGGCAGTTTTGCCGGTGTTATTAATGCGCCGGCGGCTGCATTATATGAAGTTCCGTACGTTAAGGAAAACAGTTATGTCGTTTTCAGTATCGTCAGAGAAGCCGCTATCCGCTCAAGCTGGAGCAGTCTGCAGGATAAGGCGGCTCCGGTTATCAGCAACTGGGATGCGATGATTGATTATTGCCGGACGGCAATCGGCCATCGGGATGTGGAGGAGTTTCGGATTATTTTTCTTGATACCAAGCTGCAGGTTATCGGGGAAGAAGTTCAGCAGCGGGGAACGATTAATCAGGTTTCGATTCATCCGCGCGAAGTTATTAAAGCGGCAATGTTTCGCGGAGCCAGAGCCATTATTCTGGTTCATAATCATCCGTCGGGTGATGTGACGCCGTCGCATGCCGATTTGGATATTACCAATAAAATCAATGTTGCGGCCCATGCGGTGGGAATTAAGCTGTTTGATCATTTGATTGTCAGTAAAAACGGCTATTACAGTTTCAAAGATCACGGGTTGATTGCAGAGTTGAAAAATTAAGCTTGCATTTTAATTTATTTTGGATAAGGTATTGTGCGTTGAGCATTGATTGACCGGTTGTTGAGCGGTTTTGCGGGAGCAAAGAAGCGAGACTGGCAGACCAACGGGGCGAGCAAAGCAAAATGTCGGAGATTATTGTGAAAGTAAAGTTTTTTAACGGGACATAGCTCAGCCTGGTAGAGCGCTTGCTTTGGGAGCAAGATGCCGACGGTTCGAATCCGCCTGTCCCGACCATAAAGGAAAGCCGCCTTCAGGGGTGGCTTTTTTAGTAATCGGAACGAGCGGAAACGCTTTATGATTTATGAGGAAAGGTGAGGGTATTTATCGCTATTTTCTGCAGATTTTACTTGACTTAAAGTTTATAAATCGTTATATTCTCGTCCAGAGCGGCGGTTTTTGCTGCTTTTTGATTAATCAGATGCGCCCTTAGCTCAGCTGGATAGAGCAACAGCCTTCTAAGCTGTGGGTCAGACGTTCGAATCGTCTAGGGCGCGCCATTTAAAGCCCTTGTAAAACAGGGGCTTTGTTATATGTAGAGCAATTTTTTTACAGTGACTAAAATGCTGAAATGTGTAAAAAAGTGCGAGTCGTTTTATTCAAAGTTGCACAAATTTTTCACAATCTTTCACGCTCCTGTTTAAAAACATAATATTTGATTCTTGTGGGTAATTTAATTTTCGAAAACTGAATTTAAGGCTTTTCTTTTTTCTTCGCTCATAACGTGAGCATATTTCATTGTCGTTGTTATGTTGGCATGGCCTAATATTTCTTGAGTAATTTTTAGGTTGTTAGTCTTTTTTAATATCCAAGTTGCAGCAGTGTGTCTTAATGTATGGAAATTGGTATAAGGTAGAGCAGGGTCTTTTAGCACGCCTTTACTGTTATAAAAAATGGAATGCCATGAGTGTTTTATATCTGATATAGGCTTACCATTATAATTAAACACGTACTCATTAATTCTTGGCTGTTCTAAGAGTATGTCTTTTAATTTTTCTATCATAGGAATAGTAAGATTTTTTCCGCCATCTTTAGTGCGGTCTTTTACCTTTACGTTAATAAGATTATTAACAAAGTCTAGCTCTTGCCATTTTAGTTTTAAAATATTACTACGTCTTAATCCTGTATATAATGCAGTATATATGATTGGTTTTAAGTGAGGTGCAGCGCGTTCTATTATTGTAGATGCGATATCCCAATTTTGTAGATATTTAATATTTTCAGCCTTTTCTTTAAGTTTGAATTTGCAAGGTTTTACATCAGGTGTTTTGTATTTCCATAAATGGCATTTTGTAAATAAAGAAGAAAGAATAACCAATTCTCGATTAATTGTACCATTTGATACGGTTGCTTTTCTTCTCTGAATATAGTCTGAAATTTCAGAAGTATCTATTTGATGCAAATATTCTACGGACAGATTGTTTTTTATTAAAATAAGTTTGCGTAAAGTTTCTTCTGGTCTCGCATAATATTGTGCATGCTTTTGATAGAATAGGGTAAATGCATCATTAAGGGTTAGGCTGGGCAATTCGCCGCAAGCCTGTTGACGGTCCTGTTTTTGTAATTCCGATAACCTTTTGAGGCAATATTTAACCGCTTCTCTTTCTCCCGTTGCTCGAGTAGACTCTCTAAGGATAATCCTACCTCTGGTCTCTGATACGAATGAGATATAGGCATGATAGGTTTCGCCTCTTTTATATAATCTATATGGTTCGTTATGTCGTTTTGCCATTTTTCTAAGCACCAAACGGGGAAGAATTTTTTTGTTCCAATTAACTTAAATTCAATGCTTCCTTCTTTTACCGCTTTTTCAAAAGAATAGCGAGGAAGGCCTAAATATTCTCTAGCTTCTTTTGCATTTAGGACTCTTTTTATATTGTTTTGGCTGTTTTGTCGAGTCATTTAAATTTCCTTTATTGAAAATATATCTTCAACAGCAGCATTTGCTGGGCCTTGGTAGGTGTAGCGTTCTAAAAAATAAGGCAGTTCTTCACATTTTGGGCAGACTTCACCGAATATATTCAATTGTAAAAAATAGACGTGGCTTTTACTGTTTTTTTGAATATGTGCTTTGACGGATGGTTTAGTTTTGTATTGCCATATGTCGCGTACTTTAGGCCTTATCATTTTCCTCACTTTCGCTGAGAGCGGCGTTGATACGAGTTAAAAGGTCATTTAGGTTGCTTCCGTTGCAATCTGACACGCCGCGAGCCCTTAAGCTGCGCACGCAACCGTCGCACTCTTTCAGCAGAGAACGTAAATTTTGTAGTTCTTCATATAATGTTTCATAATCGCAAAGGGAGATAATTTCCAAAATATCATTTTGCGAGGCATAAGACATATAACGTTTCCCTTCTAAATCCGATAAATCCCCGTCCATATCAACTACCATGGGTTCTATCCTGTAGCCATATCCGTCTTTTACTTTAACAAAATAGATTCTTCCAGCTTCCATTTTTTTATTCATCCAAGCATCTGTTAATTCTTTACTCATTTTTTCAATCCCTATAAACAATTTTATTAATCTTTTGACAATAATAGTCTAATCCCCATGCCCCAATATCTCTTGCTGCTCTGACTTCAAGTTTTTCTTGACAATCGTAACGATATGGACATTTTATTTCTTCACATTTCTTAAAACGGGGATGTTTTTCCAAAATTTCGCAACATTTTTTCATTTTTTTCTTATAACCTCCCAAAATATAAAATAAAACGAATAGGAGAGCCAGCCAATAATATAACATGCTGTTTGACTAAGCGGCTCTGCGTAGTTAACAAAGACAAGTCCAGCAATGTAGAATGTCATCATTGTTAGGAATTCTTTTCGCATTGCAGTAACTCCTCATCTTCTTCCTTCTCCTCAACGCGAGCATAACCTCGGATATATTCAGTAAGTTCATTTTCGAACCATGCGCCGCCTATGATGTTGCTAATTGCTGCATCTATGTCCCAATCTATATCTTCTTTTGGTTCTTGCCAAAGTTCCCAATCATTAGCATCAATATCACGAGCACATAAGCAACTTTCTCCGATATTTTCAGATGACATAAACACTTTATCTGACCATATCTTTCTTCTAATCTTAGCCCCTTTTCTGAACTCGGGTAGCAGTTTTTCTAAATATGCCATTATTTGCTTACCTTTCTTAAAGATTGTGTCCAGTCGTCAACGGGGGCAATCTCATAACAACTTAGCCAACCCCAAAGCTGCGAACCTCTCCAAATTTCATGTTTTTTGTCAAGTATAGGTTTATCATAAAACCAACACCAAGCTTTATCCTCATCCATAGCCACATAGCCTGGGCGCATTTTAGGCGCTATATCTCTCATAAATTCGTCAATTGTCATTGCTCGGCTCCTTATTTACCTGCTCAAACAGATACAGCCCTAGCTCTGGAAGTACGCAGTTTCTCAATACTTGTCGCTTATTCTTAATACAGCTCTTTTCTACAATTTCAAAATTGTCAAAGTCCGATATTTTGTTTTTGCTACGAATAGCGTCTTTTTCAAAGGCTCGCGGTTCAATATCTTTATTTGACCAAAACAGATGGCGCTGCATAACTACTGTAGGCTCAATGAGAGGCTTATAATATGGTTTAACGTTTTCAACGCACCAATTTCCTTTAAAATATGTTTTTAGGAAAATAATAATAGAATAAAGGCGCATGTCTGGTATAATTGGCGCATATCCTTTACCAAGGACGCCCACGTTATGCCTATATTGTCCGTGGCTTTGGCAGGGTGGAGACGCCCATATAAAATCAAACTCATAATAGTGCTTCTCTAGAAAATCTAGAGCGTCTCCGACAACAACATTATCTTGCGGGAAGCAACTATGATATAAATTAGCAATTTCTGGAGACAGCTCGACAGCAGTAATATCGTGTTCACTACCCCATAGTTTACGATTTCCTCCTATTCCAGCGTACAAATTTAGAATTTTCATTGCTTTTTTCTCCAAGGTTAAAGGCGGGAGGCGGACATATAAACCAATTCGGGTTAAAATGCCTCCCGGAGGCGGACGGTATTCAGGAGTTAGCTATAATTACCGTCCTAAGGGGTGAATCGTTAAAGTTTTAAAGCTAGAACCGGACGAACGTAGGTGTTATTGTAGAGCTTATAGTCCCAATCCCTGAGACCGTCACTCATACGCAACCTCCACGCACCGTCGTTACTATACTCGGTAGAGGACCAGTAATAGCCCTCTAACTTTTCGCCTCCGGCTGCGGACAATCCGGCATTAACATCATCAATATTAAGGTGGAGCAATGAAAGTTCTCTGATATCCGGTACATGGATATTGTCTTGCGAGAATTTTGTTTTCATGGCCTCTTCCCAAGTATATTCTTGAGAATCTCCATCATCGTCTTTTTCGCCGGCATCTTGCAGGGCTGCAAAGATACCGTAAAAGCCGTCCTTTTTTTTCAAGTCTCCGGCATAGATACCTTTGTTTGGATAGTATTTGCCGATTTCATATTTGGTGGAACCGTCCGAAATAACAGATATTTCCGCTTCTTTATCCGGAACAACCAGAGCGAGTTCCGGGTATTCTCCACGCATATGGGCGCTTAAAATTTCGTTGTGGCTTTCGAGTACAATTGCATTTTTCATCTTATAAAGTATCCTTTTCGTTCCAAATAGTTTGCCGGAAGTTCTGACATCATAAATTCGCCTTGGGTTTTTTCCTGCCAAAACAGCAGAAGTTTGTTCATGTATTGGCAGAATTCTCCGGTTGACATTTTTGTTGTTGTTTTAATGCCAAATAGTTTCTTGTTAATTTCGTGAATCAATTGGCCGGTATAAGGGATTTGATGCTCCCCATAACATAACCCGGATTGATTCAAAAAATCTGCCAGTTGTCCGTTAAACAGCCAGTAATATGAGTTTTGCTCATTGCTGCGTTTTTGTTTCTTTTCGGCAATTTCAACCGTAATGCGCTTACCGGCATTAAGCATAAGTTCAGCTTGGGTAAATAGGACGCTGAAACTTTGTTTTAGTTGTGAAATCTGACTGATATACATTTTAAATCCTGTAATCTTTAACGATATTGAAATCTTGCCAAAAGTCTTCCGCTCTATACTTTCAATAGTTTATGTTGTCATCTATGTCGGAAAGCTGCATAAAGCGGCTTTTAATTTCTTCGGCCCAGCTTATGCTTCCGGCCGCAGACAGATCAGTTACCAGTTGGTTAAGACTGTCAATCACTGACTTTGTTGCATTTTTAAAGCTTTCCGGCGTTTGGGTTGCCAGCCATGCCCGAGCTTTTTCAAATCTTTCGGACAGCGGCTTTTGCTGTGGCTGCAGATATGTTGTTCCGTCGGCTTTGGCCCTGTTGATTGCTTTAGTTCTGGTTGCTTTTTCAGCGGCGGCTTCTTTCGCAAAATCATTGTTATCGTTGCTTTTGCTGTGGTCGTTGGTTGCATCGGCATCTTTAGTGTCGTCAATAGCTAAAAGGCCGTTAAGTGCATATTTACGGGCATAAGATGACGTTGCTCCGGTTACCTGTGCCTCATCCATTCCTTTTTTAGCCAGAGGTTCACGGGCAAAAGCAATGTTCTGCACATAATCTTCGGCAGATAAAGACAGGCGTGCGGTTGCTTTGACATAAAAACGGTCTCCGATTGCAACAATTTCATCAGAAACGGTCAGCGAACAATCATCAAGCAGTGGCTTGACGGCTTCTAAAATGTCTTCGCAGGAACGGTAATTGTAACCTCCGAAAGCATTTCTCTGATTCTTTGGGGCCTTTAGCCCTTTTTGAATCCGGCTTAATTCAGCATAGATGGTCATGATAACAGTCTCCAATAGTTGAATCGATAAAGTTACAAAGCTAGAACCGGACGAACGTATTCGTTAGTGTAGTTCTTAACGTAGTTGTACCTGCCACCGTCACTCATACCCAATGTCCACGCACCGTTGCCCGAATACTCGGTAGAGGACCAGTAACAGCTTTCTTTTAACTCCGGCAGGTTGGCTGCTTTCAACGCAGCATTGATTTTGTCTTTATTCAAAAAAATGCCGGTTAGTTCATCAATAGTCGGGCAGCGGCCGCCCTCGGCTTGGCGAAACTGTTGTGCTTCGTCAAAATTAATCCATTCCTCGCTCTCAACCGGCATAATAGCGATTTCGTGCGTGTCGGTAACATTGCACAATATGCCGGCAATCGTTTTAGACTGATCGAGTTCTACCGATCGTGTCCCGTCGGTGTAAATGTATGATCCTGTTTTTTTCATTTCTTTTCCCTCAAATATTAATCATAATGATAAGTGTAATCCACGCGCCCAGTAAACATCCCATAACGGATGAACAGATTACTGATTGTATTTTTTGAGTCTTCTGTTCGCGTTTGTATTGGTAATATCTTGAAGTTGCTTCAAATTCGTCTATCATGGTACATCTCCTTGACAATGGTCCGCATGAACTCTGTTACATCGTTACGCAGGTTCGTTTCGTGGATAAATTCATCAAAATACTCGTCGTTGTCATCGAGTAATTTTTCTTTGGCTATTTTTTCCCGCGCTTCATCAGAGCGCGAATAAATCAGGTTAACGCCATCTATTTTTTCCCGGCTAACAGCTTCAGGCATGAAATGACGGACATAGAAATTGTCTGCGTTAAAATTTTCTTTAAGGCCTTTTGAAAGGGCGAGAAAAGCCGGAAGAGTTTCAAGCTGCTGTATCAGTTGGTTTGTCATGATTGTCTCTAAAATAGTTGAATCGTTAAAAAGCTAGAACCGGACGAACGTAGTAGGTATTGTAGAGCTTATAGCCCCAACCCCTGTTACCGTCACTCATACGCAATTTCCACGCATAGTTGTTATTAAACTCGGTAGAGGACCAGTAGTAAGCTTCATCATCCAAAGCTTCACCACCTGCCGCAATAAAGGCTTTGTTCAAAACTTCTTTATTTTTGTAAATTGCCTCAAGCTGCCGCAGATTAGGCATTTGTGCAAACTGTTCTTCACTTTTGCGTTTTCCGTCCCACCAATCAACATTTTTAACGTCTTTCGCAAGAACTAAAAAAGCGTGGTTATCATCTTCAACAACGGCAATCCCTTTAAGCTTCTTTTCCGGATTAAACTCTGCGCTGTTTGGCGCGTCCCAGTAAATAAATGTTCCTGTTTGCATATCTTTCTCCTGAGCGTTATCTTTTTTAAATTACTAATTTTATATTTCATTCTGTTGTTGATGTAATTAAATTACGATATCCGTAATTATAAGTCAATAGTAAAATTATTAAAATCGTAATTAATTTTGTAAAAAAGATGTATGGTATTGATTTTAGGAAAAAGATTTTTTTTATTGGTTGCTATTTTTAATAAAATATAGTTTACTGTAAATAGAGGAGCAAAATTCAATGCGGTTTTTAGTTGCTTTGTTTGTATGTCTGTGTCTGGTCTGCCCGGTGCAAGCCAAGCATAAACATGCGGAGAGGTATTACCAGGTTAAATATTGCCAAGGTGCTTTAGAATACCGTTTGGCAGATAAAACACGGGTGGACTGTTTGACCGAAGACTATGCAATTGAATTTGATTTTGCCGCCAAATGGGCTGAAGCTGTCGGTCAGTCGCTTTACTATGCTTTAAAAACATGCAGAAAACCGATGATTGCGCTGATTGTGGAGAGCGATAAAGACTGGCGTTATATCAACCGTGCTCGTGAAATTTGCGATAAGTATGGAATAACTTTATGGATTGTCGAATAAAAAATGACTAAGAAATTTAGGTTGATAAGTAAGGAATTTCCACTCCAAGCTATGTTGTTAAGATGAAGATCTATAATCAATAAAAAAACCGCCCGAAGGCGGTGAATAGAAAATTTATTCGTCTGCAAAAGAAATTTTTGCTCCTTCAAAATGGATAATTGGAATTATCATTGGAGGATAAAGTGTTTGAGCCGTTGCAGAACGGATAATCTCTCGTAAGATTCCATATAAAGTTGAAGCTGCTCCATTGCTTAAAAGTTGATCGCGCATTTCTTCATTTGTACATTTAGGGCCAATTTGAAAAATCCCTGTTATTGTTGCATTTATGGTGTAATCCGGAACTTCTTTGTGTGTGGCTGAAAATTTTAATGTTACCATAAATATATTGTCAGTTTCTTTTTGCTTTCCGAATGACAAGTCAGTAGAGAGTTCGCCGGTTAAAGTTCCTCCAACGTGGTTTGGTATTGGCGCTTTAATATTTAACTCTTGTATAAAATATTTTTTTAGTGATAGGTAATCGCTCATGATAATCCTCTAACTGATTTTTATCTGTTGTATAAAGTTGGTTTCGGAATTTTCAAGAGAAGCAGTCTTTTCAAAATTTGATAAATCAAAATTATCATTATTATATGTGAACTCTACAGAACATTCCGTTTTTGTTGTCTGTTTTTCTGTAAGCATAATATTTGCATCAAACAGGTGAGGTTGATTGATTTCCATTTTTAGGGCGTGAGCCAATTTTTCCATGGTGATAATTGAAATATTAACACTACAATTAAATAACTTGGATATATATGCAGGAGAAACTCCCATTTTTTCTGCAAGTTCTTTTTTACTAATGTTTCTGCTTTCTATAATTTCCTCGAGTTGAGACATGAAATTAAGGATTTTACGTTGAGCCTTATAAAAAGGGCTTTTACGGAGGGTTTCAAAGTCTCTCATGATAATTCTCCTTCATCATTTAAGCGCTTGACAATTTCTTTGAATCTTTTTTTATCGGATTTATCTGTTGGTTGCGTTTTTTTTAGTTTTCCGTGAGTAAATATTATCTGTTTTTTTGCTTCAATAAGTATCGCATAAAGGCGGTGTCGATTTTGTTTTAGTCCATACATTTTACATTTTATTTCATTTTTTTGTCCTTTGTTTAGTATAATATCTTCTCCGGCTTCATGGAATACCTTTGTTGGCCTGATATCTCGCCCTTTTTCTGCTAGAGTATCAAGCTTTGCCAAAGCTTCAGCTTTGTCTTCTTCTGACAGCTCTTTAAGATAGTCTTCAATATCACACCGACTTTCGCTGTGTTGGTAGTATAATATTTCCCAATTCTGTTTTATAACGTTTTTCAGTGGCATCACTTAACCTATAAGTTAATTATAGTCAATTAAAATCATTTATTCAATAGTCATTTTTAATACATCCTCATGTCGCCGATGACGACGGCGGCGATTTCGTAATCATTTTTGTCCGGGTGAAGCACAATCGGTTTAATTTCCGGATTGCTTGATTCGGCCACTAATATAATCGTATCATCGTCAATTCTGGTGTATTTCTTCACCGTGGCTTCGCACAGGCCGTCCGGCGTTCGGCGGTAGGCGATGATATATTTTCCTTCCAATTTTTCATCGGGGTTAACATCTACCCAGTCTTCAATCGGGCAGCAGATAAGAGTCGTCTTTTCCGGCGGAAAGATAAGATTCATCGAATCCCCGCGAACACCTAAGGCAAATATACGGCAGCTTTTATAGTTGTCGTTAACCGGGTAGGGGATTGTTTCCCATTCGCTTTCCGGCAACTGGCAGGCTTCGTTGAATTTTCCGGCCTGAACATAGCCCACTTTATAAATAGTTGTTACCAGCGTGCGGGGTTTCAGTTCGGAGTTTTGTCCTGCTACATATTTAACAAAGTCTTCTAAATTTACATTAAGGAACTGTGCCATCAATGGAATTTCAGAAGATTGTATTTTCCGAAGCCCCTTGAATATAGCGCTCAAATGTGAGGGGGCTATGTTTAAAAATTCTGCCAGCTCTTTTTGCATTTTGCCAATTTCTTTGAGTCTGTCTTTTATATATTCATACATGGGATTCTCCTTTTTTAACAAGATAATACGAAAATCATAAATAGTAAATTACTAATATCGTACTTTTGTTGTTGACAGCGATTCTTCTTTTAATTATGATAATCGTAATTGGAGGGTCTTTATGATTAAAAATTTGATTGAGAAATTTGGTGGACTTACTGAAATGAGCCTGAAAACTGGTGTTCCTATTTCAACGATCCAGTATTGGCAGAATGTGAATAAAATTCCTTCTTGGCGTCTCCGATATATTGGAGAAAAAGCTGCAGAGAATGGAATTTTCTTTGATATTGAAACGTTTTCGAATGATGAAATAAAAAAGAAATGAGCCGGTCAGGGTGATGTTATGAAATTGAATTCTCAGACATTTATATTGGATCGGATGGTACAGCAATGGGCTTGCCGCCAGCGGAGCTATATCTCCGGCCGGCCGGCGGAATGCGGACATCATCACATCAGCCGGGAATATCTGCTGACCCGTTGGGACATTAAGAACATTATTCCGCTGACGTTGGAAGAACACCGGGCCGTACATGACGGCAGTTTGAGTTATGAGATTATCAATCCGTTCCGCGAGCAATATCTGATTAACCAAAAAAACAGGAATTTTAAGGATTTCCTGCTCGAAAACGGTTTGACGCTGGCGGAGTTCGTCAAAGCCAAACAAGCCCAATGGGCTGAAAGGGTGCGGGCATGAAACGTTATAAATGGAGCGATTATCAGATTGCCGAATGGCATAAGCGCACATTCCCCGATTGCGATTATGTCGCCCAGATGTGCAAGCTGAATGAAGAAATTCACGAAGCTTATGCCGAGGAGGGAAAAAACTATCAGCGCTGGATTGAAGAAATGGCAGATGTGTCAATTGCCGCTGCAGCATTGGATATGCGTTTTCAGCGTAAAATCGGGCAGGTGGTCAACTGCTATCTGCGCGGGCTTCCCGAGGCTTATAAGATTATGGAAGCCAGAGATGCCAAAATGGACATTAACACACAAAGGATATGGGAGGGAAATCATCATGTTTAAAACTGCACGCAAACTGCTTGACTGGGTTCAGGGTTCGCCGTCCCCGCAGAAATATGACACGCGAATGGAAATGGTTTACAGCTATGAGCTGGAATTGCTGCGCCTTGCGGCTTTCAACAAAGGTGCCCGCGCCGATGCGCAAAAGCGTTTAAAGAGTTTCAATGCCTGGCGTTTACGGGAGGGAAAATAATGAGCGAAGCGTTGAGAATTTGGCGCAATCAGTATCAACTTTTGAATCAAATTCGGTCCAAAAAAGAGCGCGAAAAATTTGCACTTGCTATCTTGGACTATGCTTTTCGGGGCGAAATTCCAGAGCTTAAAGGTTCAAGTTTTATTCTTTTTGAGTGCATAAAACACAATTTAATTGTTCAAAATCAAGGAGGTAGAAATAAACGGTTAGATAACGGTTTGCCAACCGATGACGTTTCAAAAGATGAACCGTTAGATAAGAGTTTGCAAACGGTTATCGAACCTCTATCAGATAACAGAAAGCAGATAACAGATAGTACTATACCTCCCTCAGAAGATAAATCTTCTTCGGTCGGTATAGTTAGCGCTGCCGCGCCAAAAAATCCCGATGGAAAAAAATACGCTTTTGAGGGAAAAATCATCCGCTTGACGTCGGAGGATTTTGCGGCTTGGGAGGAAGCTTACCCTGATTTGAACCTTCGGGCCGAACTGCTGCAGCGCGACCTTTGGCTGCAAAGTCAGCCTCCGGATGTCAGGAAGAACTGGTTTCTGACCACTTCGCAGTACTTCATCCGCCAAAATGAACGGAGAAAGGTGCAAAACCGGGAGTTTGATGAAGAACAGGAAGATTTGGAAAGCTGGTTGAAGAGGAGTGTGGTTTGATGGAAAAAGCGCTTGAAATTTTGCAGCACATGGAAAAGCTCTATGCCAAAGATTACAACGAAAATTATGCTACTGAGCTGTCAGACAAAAATCCCGATATGGTATCCGCCTGGGCCGAAGCTTTTCGGGCTTATGACCTTGTTGATGTGCTGGCGGCGATTGATGATTTCTGGCAGTTCAAAAACTCAAAAAGCCGGCCGAATGTTGCCCAGATAACGGCAATTTTGACAGCCAAGAAAGTGGACACCACAGACAATTCCGTTGCCGGTATGCGGGCCAGAATTCTCAAATGTGCTGATGAGCTGGGCGACAAATGGGGCAGGGAAGCCCGCGACAAGTATCTCAAACTGGCGCGGCAGCAGTGGCCGGATGTCAATCTTTCCGGTCATGAATGGACGGAGCCGGAAATTCCCGCTGCCGAGAAAAATGCGGCCGGCGGTTATGCCGAGGCCTATATGCGCCGGGATATCAAGCTCAACCGCTGTCGTCATCTGCTTCCAGTTTATCAGGCAACGGTGCGTTACATTGCCGAAGACTTGCTGTTGCGGGAGATTCCGGTCGAACAATGGCGGCGCCTGACTTTTGCCCAGCGCTGTGAAATAGCGATAAAAAAGGGGCTGTTTAACGATTTTGACAATCTGCTGACAGCCGTCTGCCGCCGCGATTGGGGCAAAGACTACCAGTTTGATGCTGAAAGCGCGTCTCGGCCGTTCAGCGTTTCCCGGGCGATTAACCGTCTGGGCGCTCACTTCTCGGCACAGGATGACAGCAACGATAATTTTGATTTGGGAGATGTAATCTGATGCAGAGCGTTGAAGATGTCGAAAATATGCTTATCTTAGCCGCAAAGGTTGACAAGTCTTTGCCGCGGGTAAAAGCCCAGGATGCCAAAGCGCTCTGGCCGGATATTGTTCTGACCGAGGCGGAGAAAAAAGCCCTGCGGCTGATGACCCGTGAAGGGGAACCAGATTTTTGCCCCTCACAGGCAGATATTGACCTGTGGTATAAGGTTTGCACCGAGTGGGTCAAACCGTTTGCAGGAGATGAGAAAAAACGGGAGCAATGGGCGGTTATCTGGTTGAAAGCCTGCGGTTGCCCCAGCAAGGTGATTGAGAAAAAGCTTGCTATCAGCCGGACCAAGGTCTGGTACATCTATGACCGGGGAATGGAAAGGCTGGTCAACTATCTGGGCGTTCAGGGCGGCACGTCATCTTATCATTACCGGCCCGAGCTTATCGGAGCTTATCCGCAAGGCAAAGTGGGCGGTTTTTCCCGCATCAATCTGCTTAAGGAATGGCTGGCCGAGCTGGAAGGGCGCAAATAAAGGTGGACAAAATAAATAATTATATTTATTAACCATTGACAAGCTTTTATTATTGTGTTTAAGATTGGTTTGTCTGGCGATGGCGTCAGATGGAGCTTGAAAACCTCCAGACAAAGGGGACATACCAATCTTAACGGAATGGATTATATGTCCGGCGGCTAAGATGATATGTCCAGGCGAAGGCTAAAACATCTTAGACTCGTTTCTCTTTGGCGGGGTTTTCACCGCCGGACACCTATTGAAAACAGGGCGAAGCGGTCTCCAAACTTTTAACAAAGAGAGATTAAGATGAACGATTTGACCGTTTTTAACTTTGAAAGCCAACCTGTAAGAATTCACGTTGAAAATTCGGATACTTGGTTTTGCCTTAATGATGTCTGCAATGTTTTGGAAATTAAAGACCGGCAGCACCTAAGATTAAGGCTTAATGAAAAGGGGTGTTGTTTGATACCTACTCCTTCAAGAGGGGGAATCCAGAAAACATATTTTGTTAACGAAGCTAATCTTTACAGAGCAATATTTAGAAGCGATAAGCCACAGGCGCGCAAGTTTGAAAATTGGGTTTGTGAAGAAGTTTTGCCTTCTATCCGCAAGACCGGTTCTTATGCGGTTGCCAACAAAGAAACCACCAACATCGATGAAATAAAGGAAGCCATTGTTCTTGCTCTGCGCAAAAACAGTGCGCCGTTGTCTTTTAAAATCAATGGGGAAGTTATTTCCGTTCCCGAACCGGTGTATAAGGGAATACACACCGGCCTGCTTCAATTGGATCCGATTATGCATAATCTGTCTAAGGTGATAGAGGGTGCCTGTCGCAAAGCGGTTCGGGAAGAGCTTCAAAGAATTATAATGAATTAGACTGAGAGGAATTCAAATGTTAAACGATGAACAAAAGCAATTTAGAGACCGTTTGGTTCGTCATGCTGAAATGTGCATAAAGCGGAGACAGAGTTGTCAGGGGGAAGAAGCTTGTAAGCAAGGGCTTATTTTGCCGTTTATTCAACTTCTCGGTTATGATATTTTTGATGTTGATGAAGTTCGTCCGGAACATTCGGCTGATTTTTCCGACAAGTATAAAAATCGGGTTGATTATGCAATCCTCAAAGAAGGCGAGGCCGTTATTGCCATTGAGTGCAAGCTTCAGGTTGACAAGGCAGACCGCGGACAGCTGAAGAGTTATTTTAACGCCTGCAAGAGTGTTAAGCTCGGTATTTTAACGGATGGGCTTAATTATGAATTCTTTGCCGATTGTGATTCTCCCAATATGATGGATGACGAGCCTTTTATTTCGTTTAATTTTGAAGAATTTGCTCAGGGCCGTATTGATGATGAGCAGGTTAAAGCAATTTCCAGCTTCAGCAAAAGTGAATTTGACCCGGATAATGTCGGGGCTGAAGCTAAGAAGAAAGTTATTTTTTCTTCTATTATCAATTTTTTGGAAAACAATCTGCAAAATCCGAGTGAAGATTTTATCCGTTATCTTTTAAGCAATGCCGAAGGAATCAACCAGAAAATAACCCGCAAGGTTATGGAAGAAAATACTGATATTGTTAAAACGGCATTTCAGGGGTTTATAGATAAGCGTATTTTGGACCGGGTAGGTTTGGCTGATAAGCGTTTGGTCAAAATTGAAGAGAAAAAGGAAGAAGCCCCGGAAACGGTTCAGATGGTGCCTGCACCTCAATCAGACATTGTTACGACCGATGAAGAAATGTATGCGTTTACTTATGCTAAGCAGCGTTTGGCATTTCTGGTTGACAGTGATGAGCTGTATCAAGGTATTGATAAAATCGAGTGGAGAGATTTTAAAACCACATTTACCGTCTTTTATAAAAAAGAAAGAAGCGGGAAAATTTTTAATTTTGTTGAGAATGGGGACGGTACCAAGAGTTTCTATTTCCCGATGCTGGAAAATCAGGAAGTCAGATGTTCTTCACATGACTATAAAGAAATTGATGCGCTTCTTTTGGAAAGTTATAAAAAAGCGCTTGCAGAAGTACGATAAGGAGGAAAAATGTTTTTAATTCCCTCATCTTTTGCAACAGGAAAAGTTCTGGAAGGAAGATATAAAAATTCCATTATCCAATGGTATGGCGAAAATATTAAAATCCATACCGGATTTATGCAGAGACTTCCGCTCACGCCTGACACGATAGAAAGTTATGAAGTTATTAAGGAAGATAACAATAAGAGTACCGGAAGCGTTGTCGGCAGAGGTTTGCTCGGCGGCCTTTTGTTTGGCGGTTTAGGTGCGTTAGTCGGAGGATATACGGCCAAATCGAACGGTGTGGTTATGGAGGTAAACTTCAAAGACGGTTCATCATCCATTTTGCTTTTGCCGCAGGATTTTTATTTGAAAGTTATTTATGATCTGAAACATAAGAATAACAAAGGGGTACAATTAGAAGAGTTATCGACAGGCGGAAAAATAATCCGTTTGTTGATATTATTTATTCGCAGAACGTTAGGCTTATGTTGCGGTGTGTTGGCTTTTGCTCTTCTGGGATTTGCTTTCAGCGGTGAAAATCCCAACAAGGCTCTCTCTGTTGTCTTTTCGATTTTATTGTTTTGGTTTTCTTCTCTCTTATGGGGAAAAAAGAAATAAAATCAATAACTTATTTGTTTAAACAAAAAACTTGCATGTTTAAACATTTTAATTTTAACACTTTTTGAAAAAATGTGTTATTAAATTTATATGATGTTGGATTTTGACCGTATGGTCAAGGTTCACTCCCAGTCCGCGCCTCCCGGTTTTCCCTACGGGAGGCTTTTTTTATGTGGTTCGCATGGATTTATCCCCGGTTTATCAAATTATCTGTTATGCTTTGGCTGCCTATAACCTGTCTAAAGATGCGCATTATCATGCCAAGTATAACAGTTTTTACGGCAATCACCTTTTGGCCGACCGTCTGTCTGACAAGTGGGATGATTACATTGATGAACTGAAAGAAGTTTTTTATCTGGGCAATGAGGTTAACACGCCGGAATCAAAACAAATTCTTAAAGACACAATCCCGCTTATTCCCGACATTACCGAGAATACCCACGATAACAATATTTTGCTTTATAAATTTTTCTCCGATTTTCACGCTCAAATCAACACGCTTCGCGAAAGCTATAAAATGTCTTACGGCGAAGAAAACCTTATCGGCGACATTGATCAGCTGGTTCAGAACAACAAAGGCCTTCTCTGGCGGGCAACGTTAGGATAATCAATGACATTAACGGCAAAGCAGGAAAAGTTCTGTCAGGGTGTGGCTAAAGGCCTGACTTACTCTGACGCATATCGTGAAGCTTACGATGCTGAGAATATGAAAGCCGAGACAATCAATCGTGTAGCAACCGACCTCATGAAAGACCCCAAGATTACTGCAAGGGTTGAGCAATTAAAGCAGCGGGCCTTAAAACGCTATGACCTCACCGTTGACGATATTATTTCCGAGTTGGAGGAAGCCAGAGAAATAGCCAAGGAGACAAAGACCTCGGCGGCGATGGTTTCGGCATCAATGGGAAAAGCCAAGCTTCTGGGGTTGGTGACTGACAACATTTCAGCCAAGATTACGCAGGCGCCGACCATCGTTGATGATATTTAATTTTGTTTATATTAGTCCATACAGTCAAAAATTGCCGGGTATATACTGAAAATTATAGACAAAAGGCTTAAAGATGGAAGACAGCAAGATAAAATTGTCCGCGCTGGTCGCCCCGTCTTTTTTTGAGCTGCACCGCCTGATTAAAGAAGACGCTTATACGCATTACTGGCTTAAAGGCGGGCGCGGTTCGACCAAATCGTCGTTTATCAGTCTGGAAATCGTCCAGGGGATTATCAAAGACCCGCAGGCGAATGCGGTTTGCTTCCGCAAAGTCGGCGACACGTTGAAAGACAGCGTTTATGCGCAAGTTCTGTGGGCGATTGACGCTCTGGGGCTGGGTGATTTTTTCCGGGTTATGCTGACGCCGCTGCGGATTATCTACAAGCCGACCGGGCAAACGATTTATTTTAAGGGCCTGGACGATGCCAACAAGACAAAGTCCGTCAAGCCGCGAAAGGGCTATTTCAAATTCGTCTGGTTTGAGGAGCTTGAGGAATTCTCCGGTCCGGAGGAAATCCGCAAGACGACACAGTCGTTTTTGCGCGGTGGCAGCCGTTATGTGGTGTTTTACTCCTATAACCCGCCGCGGAATACGTCCAACTGGGTTAACAAGGAATGTGCGGTTCCCCGTCCGGACAAATACGTTCACCATTCCACTTACTTGACGGTTCCGCGCGATTGGCTGGGAGAACAGTTTCTGCTTGATGCCGAATATCTGAAAGCATCCGATGAAGCGTCTTACCGCCATGAATATCTGGGCGAGAGCGTCGGCAACGGAGCCAACGTCTTTACCAATGTTGTGCTGCGGCCGATCGGCGACGATGAGATAAAACGCTTTGACGCAATCAGACAGGGGATTGACTGGGGCTATGCGACCGACCCGTTTGTTTTTCTGAAAATGAACTACGACCGCAAATATCGGCGGCTTTACATTTTCGGTGAGATTTACAAACCCGGCCTGCTGAATGACGACGCCATGACCTTAATCCGCCAGATGTTTGACCCGCGGCAGACGATAATTGCCGACAGCGAGGAGCCGAAATCGATTGCCGAGTTCTGGCGTTCCGGCTTTAACATTCGCGGCGCCGAGAAGGGCAAAGGCTCGGTTGCCTACGGAATTAAATTTTTACAGCGTCTGGAGCAGATAATCATCGACCCGGTGCGCTGCCCGAACACGGCTAAGGAATTTACGGAATATGAATTTATCCGGGAGAAAGACGGAACTTTGCGCGACGATTACCCGGACAAGAACAACCACGCCATTGACACCGCACGTTATGCACTTGAATTTGATATGGACAAGCGAGGCCTCTTTTAATGTTTAAATTTGTAAACAACTGGATTGAAAAAGCCGTTGCCAAAGAGGTTGCCAATCAAAACAAGTCCAAACGCTGGGAAGATATTTACGACAAGCTGAACCTGAACGAGGTTGACCGTCAGAAACTGCTGGCGCGGTCGTTTCAGCGCACGTCGGAAGACATGAAACCGGTAAACGCCAAAGGCCACGCCATGGATGCGGCCTGTGTGGGCGGCAGCCTGAAAAACGTTTTCGGCGTCAGCAATTATGCCGATGACGTTATCTTTACGCATTTTGCCCAGCAGGGATTTATCGGCTATCAGGCCTGCGCCTTGCTGGCTCAGAACTGGATTATCAACAACGCCTGCAGCGTTCCCTGTGAAGACGCCATCCGTCCGGGCTATGAAATAAGCCTGAATCAGGATATCGAGCTTGAGGATCAGGACCTGCTGGTTAAAATCAAACAGGTCTCGGAGCGTAAATATAATATCTCGAACATTGCCCGCAACTTTGCCCGCAATAACAAGATTTTCGGCTGTGCGCTGGCGCTTCCGGTGGTTGACGGCATTGATTATGCGAAACCGTTTAACATTGACGGCGTTCGCCGCGGTTCCTATAAAGGCATTTCGCTGATTGAACCTTACTGGGTTATGCCTGAACTGGATATGGAAGCCACCTCTGCGCCGGAAAGCCTGCACTTTTACGAGCCGACCTGGTGGCGCCTGCCGAACGGCAAGAGAATACACCGCTCGCACGTCATCTATATTACCGGCGACGAGGTGCCCGACGTTCTGAAGCCGACCTATTATTTC
>ENA-ORTG01001512-ORTG01001512.1-human-gut-metagenome-genome-assembly--contig:-NODE-1512-length-20924-cov-3.148306_pt1 | contig 20924 bp, 17 predicted proteins | sample MGYA00241906_ERZ509176 | MGnify/ENA primary metagenome ERZ509176 (study PRJEB26280, sample SAMEA2338811) | human gut metagenome | biome: human gut; feature: human-associated habitat; material: faeces...
AACTTGATCACAATAGCAACAGGGAGGTTGAAAAGATGAAGCTTAAGGATGCAATGCCTATTTATCAGAGATACAGGCAGCAGCTTGTTGATCAGACACGCAGTCTGGTAAAGCAGAGAGATGCTGCGAAAGCTAAATTTGAGGCAACTAATGACCAGACATGGTCGGATGAGGCTGCAACGCTGCAGCTTTCGATTGAAAAGACACAGGAAGAATTCAATAAGAATCAGGAAGTGCTGGACGGTTTGACAGAACAGTGGTGTCTGGCGGCAAATGCGGAAAATGCAAAGGCACTGGCAGACGCACTGCAGAAGCAGGGCTTTAAGATCCTGACCGGCGGTACAGACAACCATCTGATGCTGGTGGACCTGCGCGGCATGGATGTTTCCGGCAAGGAGCTTCAGAACCGCTGCGATGAGGTTTATATCACCCTCAATAAGAACACGGTCCCCAATGATCCCAGAAGTCCGTTCGTTACCTCCGGCGTCCGAATCGGCACCCCGGCCATCACCTCCAGAGGCCTGGTGGAGAGCGACATGGATGAGATCGCCCGCTGCGTCTGGCTGGCAGCCACGGATTTCGAGAATAAGGCGGATGAGATCCGGGCGTCTGTGACAGAGATCTGTGGCAGATACCCCATCTACCAGTAAGACACATATTTCCCCTTCCGTTTTCATACACTGCAAAAGCAGAGATGAGGACGGGAGGGGATTTTTTATGGCAGAGGCCTTTGAAACAAAGACCACAGAGGAGACCGGGCGGCTCCTTCATTCCACGGATCCGGGAGGTCTTTCGGCGGAGGAAGCCAGAAAACGGCTGGAGCAGTATGGCCCCAACCGACTGCAGGAGCCGGAGCAGCCCGGCTTTTTTTCCCGTCTCCTGTCCCAGTTCATGGATCCTCTGATTTATGTGCTGGCGGCGGCCGGAGTCATTTCCGTGTTCCTGGGAGAAATCGGGGACGCCTGTATCATTGCGGCGGTGGCGGCCTTAAACGGGGCTGTGGGGATGATCCAGGAGGGGAAGGCCAAAAGGGCCCTGGATGCCTTGAAAAAAATGACCCGTCTGAAGGCAGTGGTGCGCCGGGATCAGACAGACCAGGAGATCGACGCGGCAGAGCTGGTGCCTGGGGATCTGGTGGTACTGGATGCCGACCTTGCCGGAGCTACCAAAACCGCTATTTTCCAGAAAGTATTCCCGGAAAGACACATCGACTGCGGTATCGCAGAGGGCAATATGATGGGCGTTGCAGCTGGTCTTGCCACCACCGGAAAAGTTCCGTTTGCAAGCTCTTTTGCCATGTTCGCAGCAGGCCGTGCTTTTGAACAGATCCGCAACTCCATCGGTTATCCGCACCTGAATGTCAAGATCGGTGCTACGCATGCCGGTATTTCTGTCGGTGAAGACGGTGCCACACATCAGTGCAACGAAGATATCGCTCTGATGCGTATGATCCCTGGCATGGTGATCATCAACCCTGCCGATGATGTGGAAGCAAGAGCTGCCGTAAAAGCTGCTTATGAATATGTCGGACCGGTTTACATGCGTTTCGGACGTCTGGCAATCCCGGTATTCAATGATGAGAGTACCTATAAATTTGAGCTCGGCAAAGGTGTTGTCCTTCGTGAAGGCAGCGATGTTGCGATCTTTGCAACCGGTCTGGAAGTTTATGAAAGCATGCAGGCCGCAGAAATGCTCGCAGCAGACGGCATCAACGCCAAAGTCATCAACATCCACACGATCAAACCGCTCGATGAAGAACTGGTAGTCGCTTCCGCAAAAGAATGCAAAAAAGTGGTTACCGTTGAAGAACACTCCATCATCGGCGGACTCGGCAGTGCGGTATGCGACACACTCTGTGCAAACTATCCGACTCCGGTATTGAAAATCGGTGTCAACGATGTATACGGCGAGTCCGGTCCTGCAGTACAGCTGGTGAAAAAATACGGTCTGGATGCAGAGAGCATCTACAAGAAAGTAAAAGCTTTTCTTGCGTAAACTCTTTAAACAAAAGGAAGAAAACAAAAACGACTTTCCGCTATGGTTTTTCCATTTGGAAAGTCGTTTTTATTTTTCTGTTTTTCGGTCTGTCTGTGTAAAATACTTTTTATTTTAGATAGTTCGGATAGAAAGAATCTGCAGATACATCGGATAGTAGCCAAGTCCGTAAACGCCCCTTGCCCAACCGTCAAACTGTGCCTCCGGATCATAGTAAAGTCCGTTGATCTTGACCAGAGAATGTCTGGTAAACCCATCCGGTGCACCATCTACGCCGCCCGGGACACGGCCGGCAATGACCTGTGGCTGATAGCCGATTGCTTTGGCGAGCATGGCAAATCCACATGCGAAATTGTAGCAGTTCCCGGCTCTCTTTTCGTACATTTCCAAGGCATAGTCGTATTCCCATCCGTCATACACAGAGAATCCTCTCCAGGTACGGTAACTGAAATTCGCACGGCTTGTCATATACTGAAAAGCTGCGTAAAGCTTCTGGCTCTTACTCATTTTAGAAGTTGTAATCTTAGCAAGAATCTGCTTGGCTTTCTCCAGGGCTTTCTGTTCCTTCAGCTCCGTCTTGCTCCGTTTTACATAGCCACTTTTTCCGATCTTGACACCGTCTACTTTTTTATTGACCTGCATTCTTCCGCTCTTCTTGGAAAAATATGCTTTTTTGCTGCCGAAAATCTGCCAGCCGGTCTGCATTCTTCCCTTCTTATCAAACGAATACCTGAATTTTCCGATCTGCTTTACTTTATTCTTTACTTTTTTGCCCTTCTGATTGTAGTAATAGCGATATCTGCCTTTGTTTACCCACTGATTTATTTTTGGTGCCGCATTTGCACTTACCGGCATAAATACTGCCAGTGTCAGCACCAGAAGCAGCATCTTTATAAAACCTGCTTTTCTTCTTTCGCTTTTCATCTTTATCTTTCCTTTCCTGATCATGCTCTGTGCTTTCCGTCAGACACTTTAGTACTCTTCGATCGCCGTACTTCCGTCAGAATACGTGATCTCGTAGTAACCATGACCGCTTCCGTCGCAGTCATCATAAGCCTGACGGCTCACTTCCGTCTTGCCGCCTGCGGACTGTGAAGGCTGCTGAGCTGCCTGCTGGGCTGCCTGTTCTGCCGCCTGCTGGGCTGCTGCTTCTGCTGCCTGCTGAGCTGCCGCAGCTTCTTCTGCATCCTGTTTTGCTTTGGCAGCTGCTTCTGCCTCTTCTTTCGAATCGGTGATATATTTCTTAACTACATAACCTTCTTTGTCATCGACTTTGACCTGATACCAGTCGCCTTCTTCTCCGAGAACAGTAATTTCTTTTCCGGTTGCCAGAACGGTCACTGCTTTTGCATCCTTGTCTGCTGCTTCACGCATATACACATCGCCGGATACATACATGGTCTTTTCTTTTGCTTCTGTCTCGGCTGCTTTTTCTGCTTTGGCTGTTTCGCTTTCCGTCTCAGTGGCTTTTTCCGTCTCGGATGCCGTCTCTGTCTGTGTTTCGCTCTGTGTTTCTGCCTGTGTCTGCGTCTCTGTCTGTGTTTCTTTTGCTGTTTCCTGTGTGCTGCCATTTCCACATCCTGTCATCATAGCCATTGACAGAGATGCTACGCAAAGTGCTGCCATCCATTTTCTTCTCATTGTGTTTCTCCTTTTCTTCTGTTTTACATCTGTTCAAGAATGTCTCGGGCATTCTTACTTTCCGCCTGCAAAAGCGGGACTCATCTCACATTTACCTTTTATAAACTCTGTGTTCCGACCAAGATCCAGATTCCGTCTTTTTCGATCAGAACCTCGATCTGTTCCTGATCCTGCATCCAGCTATCTGCTGCAAAATAAGCAAGGAATCCATAATCTGAGCTGCTTCCGTCTTCCTGCCCAAGTGTCAGCGGAAATGCTTCAAAGGTATCGCCCCCGTTTCTGCGAATTGCGATCCTGGAATCCGTATCCAGAATCGCCTCATCCACAAGACCGCTGACTTTAACCAAATCTCCCTGCACTTCTGCGGTGACTGTGCCCCGTGCATTTTCTTCCATTTCCGGCTCCATAACTGCTCCGACCGTCAGCTGCGGTGCCTCCATCTGCGGCGGATTTTCTGCCATTTCCGGCAGAAATCGCTCTGCACGCTCCACGATCACAGTATCGGCCTGATGCTCCGCAAGATCGGTCATCTGATAAGGGATACCTCTGGAAAAGTAGGCGTTTGCATAGCTGTTTGCAAAAAACGGAAGGATCGCATTTCCAAAGGAATCGCGGTACATCACCAGACTTCCCGTGCTGCCCGGATTTACCGTTGTGATCTTCGGATCAAAATTGCTCTCCACTTCCCCGACATAGGCAAAGACATCTGCCTTGTCGTAATAAATCTCTTTTTCTTCGGTCAGTGCCAGCGGGTAGAGCATCTCATCGAGATCCCCGGTAAAGTCCACGCACTCTTCATAGCTTTCCTGCGTATAATCCGTATGCTCTTTGTCAAGAGCTGTCATCAGTGCATCCCCTGCCAGTGCCGCACCTTTGTTGTTCCAGTGCGAGTCGCGTTCGTGATAAAGCACTTCATCCGAACTTTCCAAGATCTCTTTCAGATTGACATAATTCACATTTTCTTTTTCCAGATACGCTTCGATCCGGTCCATGTTTTTATCTTCTGAAACGATCATGCTGTCGTAGTACGGCATATTTTCACCGTACAGCGTATTTTTATTCGGAGCGATCGTAAAAAGGAATTTCGCTCCGCTTTTTTCTGTATAATCCTGCATCATACTGAGCGTATGTGCTACATTGAAAAGTGCCCGTTCGCTCATCGGCTCTGTGCCAAGGTAATCGCTTAAGGAATCTTTATAATACAGCCAGCCGTTCTTGCCCTGGATCACGCCGTCGGCTGTGGATACACCAAATATTTTTCCATTTATCAGTGCATTTGCCGTGACAAGCTGCTGACGGAATCCAAAGTGATCCTGGAAATATTCTCCTGCCTCGGAGAGGAAATCGGTATTCCATCCTTCTTCCGTGCGAAGCTGCGGCCAGATGGCAAGTTTGCGGTTCTCCGTGGCACTGCCCTGGGTCTGCGGAAGCAGCATACCGACACTTGGGATCAGACACAGAACAAAGAAAAATCCGACATAGATCATGTTTCCTTTTTTCTTCATAAGTTCCTCCTAAAATCTGAAATAAATGAACGGATTGTACGTGCCGCCCGCAAGACTTAACATGCATAAAACAAGTCCGACGATACTGCATACAAAAGCCATATTGTTATAGAATGCCTGATATCTGCCATCGCTTTTCCACTTTTCAAAAACCGGAAAGGAGGCAATGCATGCCACTGTAAAGGTTACAAGATAAAGTGGTGTGAGCTGCTGCAGTGCCAGGCTTGTCGATGCCGCTCCCGTTGAAAATCCGGTAAACATGGCTTTTACCCACTGCACGCCCTGTGTCATCGTATCTGCCCGGAAAAAGACAAAACCGATGCAAACGACAAGCAGCGTATAAATACGCATCACTGCGGTTTTGATCTTTCCGCCTTCTTTTCGGAAAAACGGCACAAATTCTTCCAGCATCAGGAAACATCCATGATAAATGCCCCAGAACAGGAAGGTTACGTTGGCTCCATGCCAGATACCGGTACACAAAAATACGATAAATTTATTGATGCAGGTACGCACTTTGCCTTTTCGGTTGCCGCCAAGCGGAATATAGAGATATTCCAGAAACCAGCTGGACAGGGAAATATGCCATCTTCTCCAGAATTCCCGGATGCTGGTCGAACTGTAAGGATAGTTGAAATTCTCCTTGAAATGAAATCCGAACATCCATCCAAGTCCGATCGCCATATCGCTGTAGCCGCTGAAATCAAAATAAATCTGGAATAAATAGGAAAGTGCTCCCACCCATGCAGTCGCTGCCCCGAGCGTCCCGGCCGCTGCTCCAAAAAGTGCATCTGCTGTCATGCCCATCACATTTGAGATCAGGACTTTTTTTGACAGACCAGCAATAAAACGGCGGATACCTCTTGCTACGCCATCGGCACTCTGCGTCCGGTGTTCGATTTCCTGCTCAACATCGTGATATTTGACGATCGGACCGGCGATCAGCTGTGGGAAAAAGGATATGTACAAAAGCACTTTTCCAAAATTTTTCTGAGCTTTGTTTGCCCCACGGTACACATCGATCACGTAGGACATCGCCTGAAACGTGAAAAAGGAAATACCGATCGGCAGACGAATGTCCGGAACCGGAAATCCCGTCCCGAACATCGTATTCACGCTCTCTGTAAGAAAGCCTGCATATTTAAAGATCACCAGAAGTGCGAGATTCAGGATCACCGCCACACTGACGATCCATTTCTTCTGATCTTGAAACCGTTCGATCCAAAGTGCAAACAAATAATTACACAGTGCAGATGCGACCATCAGCACTACATAGACCGGTTCCCCGTATGCATAAAACACCAGACTTGCCAGCAGAAGCATGGCGTTTTTCGCACGGATCCCCGGAAGAATCGTATGTCCTAAAAATACAATCGGCAAAAAGATACATAAAAATACAAGGGAACTGAATACCATTTTCTACCTCCGCCGGATCATTCAAAGCCCTGAATGATCTCTTTGCCGTTCTCTTTGTAGGTATACACGATAAATCCCTGATATTTTAAGATGCCGTCCATGCCGGCTCCCATACAGCTGTCAAAATATTCTGCCTTTTTCGGCTCGCCGATCAGTGCTTTCAGCCCTGCAAAATCGGAATTCTGCCTGTAAGCTGCCAGTTTTTTGCTCTTCTTCTGATTCAGTCTGCCTTTTTTGTCGAAACAGTAAAGACGGTTCTTCACTGCCGCAGTCCCGGTCAGGGCAGCTCCCTTTTTATTGAAATAATATTTCTGCTTTTTGCCTTTTACTTTCACCGTAACCCATTTGTTCTTTACTTTTTTCCCTTTTGCATTATAGTAATAATACTTGTTTTTCACTTTTACAAGTCCCTGTTTTACCGTGGCTGCTTCTGCCGTCTGCATGGAAACTGCTGCCGGTGAAATGCTGCTTACGGTAACGCCAAGTCCCAGAACTGCTGCTGCAATCAGTGTTTTGATTTTCTTCATTTGCTCTTCCTTTTCTTAAAAATTTACTTTGATCGTTTTTGATTTTTTGAACGTTGATTTCATGGAGGAAACCGTCTTCATAAAATATTTGCCTTTGCTGTTTGCTGCAAATTTATCCATGTTCGGATCACAGATATACCATTTCTTTCCGACTTTTACTTCACACCATGCATGATCCTGCCATCTTGCTTTATTAAAGCCGTTGGTCCTGCCAAGGCAGATCCTTGCCTCCACACCGGATTCTTTTGCCAGAAATGCATACAGGGCTGCAAAATGATAGCAGCTGCCCTTTTTGTTTTTGATCATCTCTGCCGCAAATGTTTTCTCCCAGCCTCTGCTGTTTTTAAAGCCGATCGCCCTTGCATAGCCGTAATTTTTCTCCACATACTGGAACAATTTTTTCAGCTGCTTTTTCTGTGTCTTTTCTTTCTTTGCTTTGCTCTTCTTTACAAGTTTCTGAACATCTTTTTCAAGCGTGCTCTTTGCTGCTGCCTCTGCGGTCATTGCCGTCTGCGGTCCCATCATACCAAAGGTCAGGGCCGCTGCAAGAATAGATGCTGTCAGCTTTTCAGCCATGTTTCTTTTCATCTTTTTTCTCCTCGTATAGCCATTTTATTTCTTAGTTTTTGCTTCTGTTTCTTAATTTTTCCTGAAACGTTCCTATTATATCACGTTATATCTGCTTATTTCAACAAGTAATCACTATACACGAGTGTCAAAAAATAACTTTTTCCGCTCATTGATGGATACAAAATCACCGTAGCCTGCAAATGCTCAGAATGACCGTCTGCTTTTATTAGACTTCGAAAAACAGAAAAAAGTTGCATCTGTTTGAATTTTATTTCAAACAAATGCAACTGCTGTTTTTCATTTACAAAATGATGTTGGAGTCAAAAGAATCCATACGAATTGTTCCGTACTTCGTACTCCCACAATTCTCTCATAGAATAAAAAAAGAAGCCGAAAATCTTTCCAGATTTTTCGACTCGCCCCTGCCAAGGAATCGATGCGACAGGATTTGAACCTGCGACCTCTACGTCCCGAACGTAGCGCTCTACCAAGCTGAGCCACGCATCGTTTTCTGTTTTATTTTCTGCTGTTTTCGTCAGCTCCATTAATATATCATCTTTCTTTTCAAAATGCAAGTGTTTTTTTTATTTTTTTGTTTTTTTATTTTATTTTTTATTCTGTCCCTGCCGGAGTGCATTTGCTTCTGGCTGTTCGATTGGCTCTGACAGCAATAAAATCGAAAAAAATGACCGCCGGGACTCTTAAAAAGTCCGGCGGTCATTTTAACCAGACAGAATCTGGCGGTCATCATCGGCAACACCTTTTATTTCTTTGATAACCCTGCATTTTCTGTCGCATACATCAAATGGCTGATTTCATTTTTATTACTTTACTACTTTACTTTTACGCTTTTTTTCTGTCCTTTTCCTTTGAACAGTGCTTTGTATGCCTTTTTCTTTGCTTTCGGTACGCGAACCACTGCATGTTTGTTGATGCCTTTCAGTGCCTGCTTACCGACCATTTTCAGCTTTTTGCCCTTCACAGTGATGCTCTTAAGTCTGCTGTCACCATAGAATGCTTTCTTGCCGATCTTCGTTACGTTTGCACCGATCACGGCTTTGGTGGCTTTCTTCTGGCCGGCAAATGCCTGATCTGCAATTGCAGTCACTTTGCATGTCACATCTTTGATGGTTACCGTTGCTGTCACGTTGATGGTCTTGATGTTCTTCTTTGCAGTGCCATATGCTTCTGCTGTCTTGGCTGCCGCATCGGTTACACGGTACTGTACGCCACCTGCGGTAACGGTATCACCGTTTTTCAGTGTCAGAGAATCTTTCAGTTTTTCAATCTCTTCTCTTGCTTTCCGGGCTTCTTCCTGAGCCTTTTTGATTGCTGCCTCAGCTTCTGCACTGTCTTTTGCTGCCTGATCCTGAACTTTCTTCAGTTCTGCCTGCAGAGCTGCTTTTTCTTCTTCCAGAGAAGCTTTTTCGCCGCTCAGTGTCAGGACTTCTGCCCTTGCTGTATTCAATTTCCCCTGAAGTGCTTCGATCTGTTTTTCAAGAGCTGTTTTTTCTTCGGCTGACGTACCTTCCAGTGCAGCCAGCTGATCCTGTGCATCTTTGATTTTATCTTGAAGTGTTGTCACATTTTCTGTTGCTGCTGCCAGTTCTCTCTCTTTATCTTCCAGCTGCTTTGTCTTTTCTTCCAGCTGTTTTTTCAGATCTTCATTTGCCGCCTTGTCTGCACTTTCCAGTCCTTTGATTGCATCCGAGATTGCACTGATCTGTGCACTTATTTCTTCCACGGTTGCATTTTCTGCATCGCAGACTTCTTTTGCTGCTGCCAGTGCATTCTGGAATGCATTCCAGCTTGCATCGCTGTAATCGCCTTTTGTTTTGTCTTTTACTTCTGCAATCTTGCTGTTCAGTACTGCTTTTGCTTCTTCTAACTGTACATTTGTGGTCGGATCTTCCTCCCATTTTGCAAACAGTGTCAGATCTGCACTTACCGGTGATGCTGCTGTATATGCTACTGTGCAGTTTACATCGCTGTACCAGCCCTTGAATACATATCCGGCTCTGGTCGGATTCTGCGGCAGGCTCCAGCTTTCGCCGGCTGCTACTTTCAGAGACTCAATGCTGTTTCCGCCTTTTGTATCAAAAGCAACGGTGATTTTTTTCTGTGTTGTTGTGTTCTTAATTGCTTTTCCGTAAACTTCTACTTCGCAGATATGGTTTCCGCCATGTGCTGTTCCGCTTGTCAGAATACTTCCGCGTGTGTAAATACGGATATAACGTGCTTTCTGTTCTTTTGCTTCAAATGTCTTTCCTTCTGATGTTTCTGCATATTTTGCATCCGGATTTGCAAGCTTTTCATTGCTCAGCAGTCCGTATGCATACTTGGAATCTGAAACGCTGCTGTACAGCACGGTATCATTTGCATCAAAAGCAGCATCTTCAGATGCAACTACGATCGTATCCTGGTAGGTACGTCCGTCCGCAAAATAACGCCACATTTTTATCTGATCCAGCTTGAATACATCGCCAAGATCGATCTGGAAGTATACGCTGGTTCCTGCCAGTACATCACTTTCAATGCTGTCCAGTGTACAGGTAAAGGAGTTTGAACCTTTATCACCATCGATCATTTTTTCCGGACTGCTTTTTTTGTTTGAAACATCCTGATCATTATCTGCACGTTTTACTGTGATGTTGGAAGCCTGCAGAGGGATTTTTCCGTTTCCATCCGGAACAATACCGGAATCTCCGCTGCTGTCTCCGCCAACTGCTGATCCTGCTTTTTCCAGTGCAGCCAGCTTAAGTGTTGCATCTTTTACTTCTGCCTGGCTTACCTGAAGATCAGTTCCGCCTCCAACAGTCAGAGTTCCATCTTTCAAATCTTTGATGTTTTTCTCATATCTGCTTGCATCCAGTGTACCGTTGACATAAACTTTCAGACTGCCATTCTTTTCACGGATACCTGCAATGTGTTTCCATGTTCCATCGTTTACAGCTTCTTTGGAAGTTACGGATACATCTCCAACTGTAAAGACTGCTTTTCCGTCTTTGTCAATGGAAAGGCTGTAAGCACCTTCCTGTTTCAGAATGTTCATATTGTTTCCGGTTGTCTTTACATAAGAAGATACTGCAAAATCAGCGGTTCCTGTAACAGCTGTTCCGTTCAGCTCATATGCTTTTGCAAGGCCAAGTATTGTCTTTCCTGCCAGTGCTTCGTCCGTTGTTTCCGTTACATCATTTGCATTCTTCAGATCTGTTTTTGCTGATGCTTTCGCTACAACCTGATTTTCCTGATATACAACTTCTGTATTTACTGCTGCTGCATTGCCGGTTAAATCTTTTAATCCACTTACAGAAACCGTTACTTTGCTTCCTGCACTCAGAGTGGATGTAGTCAGCGTTACTTTTCGCTGATTTGCACTTACTTCTGCTTTTGTAACATTTGCTCCGGAAACGGTTGCAGCAAGAGTACCGGTTACGCGCTCATCAAATGTCAGCTCAATCGTGTTGTCCGCAATTGCTTTTGCAAGTGTCAGCTGAGGTGCTTTTGTATCTTTTGCAGTAGAAAGAGACCAGATACGTGCCTCACCCGGCTGCAGTGTAACTGTGATCACATCGCCGTATTTTACTGTCTGATAGTCGGTCTGTGCATCGGTTGTCTTGTGATCCAGAATTGTTGTACGGCTGAGTGTCTTGCCTTTCAGACTTTCTGCCGCACCAACGTTTCGATCCAGTGTAAAGCTCAGTGTCTTTACGGATGCACTTGGATTTCGCATGGAAATAATACCTTCTTCACCATCCCAGCAGGAGTATCCGTAGGTATTGCCCTTATCCGGTGTCGTACCGATCAGTTTCGCATTTTTCAAAATGTGATAATTTTTCTTAGCCCACTCCAGATATTCTGCATTGATATCCCATTTCTGACCTTCATCGATCATTTCCGGGCTGTAGTACAGCTCCCAGAATGCCGTTCCTCTGGTTCCCATCATATACAGATACGTTTTGAACTCATCATCTGTCATCTGGTTTGCCAGATTGGTTCCTGTTTTTCCATAGATTGGATCATGGTTGTAAATGTTTGCCAGTGGGAACTGGAACTCTCTTTCTTTTACAAAATCAAAATATCTGCCGTCACGGTAAGAAAGCAGCTGATCTACCTGTCTGTTCTGTCCGACCTGAACACGTCCGATATCCTGGCTGTTCTGGATCCAGATAGAATTTGCCCACTGCAGATACCATGGACTTGGGTTTACATAACAGGTCAGGTTAAACCACAGATTGTCAATGCCGTTTTTCTCTGCATTGGTACGCAGCGTCTCAAACAGATCGATCCATGCTTCCCAGGTATCGGAAAAATAATACATACCATTCTTTCCGCCTGTCATATGTTTATGATTTGCATTTGTACATGGCTTTGTCGCAAATCCATCCAGTTTCCAGTAATTTACTTTATAAGCATCCTGCATCTGTAAGAAAAACTCAGTCAGTTTCGTCACATACCGTCTGTCACCGACATCAATATCATCGGTTACCGCATTGTATGCACCAAAACCTGCTTTTTCAATAATCTTACCCATTGCAGCGTTATAGTTATAACCACCTCTAGGTCCTACCCATACACCAAATCCGGAGCCGAAGCTTTCTGCAAGATCAGAAGCAGGACGGAATCCGTTCGGGAACTTATTGTTGAACTCCCAGAACCCTGTCACATTATCCGTGGTACCGCAGCGTGCCACATCATGAACAGTAGAAGTTGTATTCGAGTTGTTATAATTATTCCATCCGTCATCCACAACATACGAATCCATCGGTTCTACGCCGGATTCAGAGAATCCCTTTTCCATTTTTTTGAATGCAGATTCAATGTTGTCATCGTTAATGGTCATCATATTATCGTACCAGGAATTGTACTGCGTACGGAAATCGCTTCTTGTTGCAATGCTGTTGATATATTCATAAAAGTCAGACTGAATGACATTCATATCCGTACTTCTTGCAGCACCCGCTACGGTCTGCCAGGTCACATATTTTCCGTCTGTGGTAAGCTGGTTATCTTCCTGCAGTTTTTCGAATGTCTTGCCGGAAAAATAACGCATATGTGCATTTTTATTGCTGTCGATCTCTGTTTCTGTCATCGGGAACTCACATCCAAGGAACATTCCCTGAATATAAACCGGCTGGCCAAGAGAAATGACATATCCACTCATACCGCCAACGCCTTCACCCATGATCGGATGTGTCCACACGGTATCATTTGCATTGACATTCAACGATTCCAGATCGATATAATCAATTGCTGCTTTTTCTTTGTCACTTACTTCGATTTCCAGGAATTTACGCATGAAATGATCTCCGTCATCCATGGTAACTTTCATGGTAACATCCCAGTCTACACCGTTTTTGGAAACAGTCTCAAACGGGAATTCTACCATGACTCCGCCGTTCGTATCTACTTTTTTAACTTTGCTGCCTTCCAGAGTCATCTCGCTGGATCTGATCACGGCACTTGCATCTGCTGTACCGACTGCTTTGCTGTACATCTTTACTTCTGCCGCCGTTGCCCATGCCTGACCGTCCGTCTTTGGTGATACAGCAACCAGTTTTACATAACGACCCTTTTTCGGTGCTGTCAGATTGATATAAATCGTTTCTCTGTCATTGTAAGTAAAATCACCTTCTGCCGCAAGGTTTGCATCACTTTCCAGATCTGTTTCACTGTTTCCCACATACAGTTTATATCCTTTGATATCGCCGTTTGTGGAACTGTCCTGACGTGGCTGATAAGAAAATGCGGCAATTTCCTGTTCGCTCTTCATATCAAAAGTCAAGGAATGTGGATATGGCTGATCCGGTGAATACTTGCTGTGCCAGATTGTAGATGCATCACCATCAATAACATTGGCTCCCGGACCGTCTTTTGCACCTACTTCATTATTGTACTGATCGCTGGCAGTAACTGTCCAGTTTGTGCGATCCAGCTCTCCGTCCAGTTTTGTTGTACCATCCTGGCGAAGTTTGATAATGAATTCTTCAGAACCCTGTGCCGGTGTAAACGTCAGATCTGCCCTCTTATTATCCAGTTCTGTCGTTGCCAGCTTGTTGTCTGAAGTAGAAAATTTACGCTCCAGATATTCATTTCCGATCGTAACTTCTCCGTTTTTCACGGAGACCTGTGCTTCTCCTGTCGCTGCCTGAACGGTCGTTCCAATCCCTGTTGCTGGAATACCGGTCACTACCATGGCTGCACTCAAAGCAATTGACAACCATTGTTTTTCTTTCTTTTTCAAAATTTTCCTCCTTGTTTGTGCAATATGCATAATTTTATTCGTCTCCCCCCCCCCGCTTTTTATAGTAACATTTGACATTCTTTCTGTCAATCGAATTTCCTTTTTTATTCATACCTTTCAATCTCTGTTTACTCTGCCTATAAAAAAGAACCGTTTGCATAATTTTTTCATTGCAAACGGTTCCCGTAGAATATTACTTACTCATTTTTTTAATTCAGGATATGAAAAATATTCAGTTAATATCCAAATCCGCTGTCACCTGATAATAATCACAGGCATGTGCCATATATCCGGTTACATTTGCCCGTGAGATCTGGCTCATCTTCAGGAAAGAGCAGTATACAAAGGCATTGTCATCCAGAACCGTCTGCTGCATCTGAACTGCAAGCTTGGCACGTTTGTCGGGGTCAAATTCCTGGCTGAGCTGCTCTTCCAACTGATCCAGTTTCTCATTTTTATAAGCTCCCTGATTTTTCGTTGCATCGGAAGTTGCAAACACGGTAAACCAGTATTCCGGATCTCCGGTCGGAGCCTGCACATTTGCCATGGCAGAGACATCCCACGCTGCCGGATCCTGCACAACACTGTTGTTGTCAGCCGTACAGTTGATATCCACATCCATTCCGATATCTTTTAACGTAGCCTGTGCGGATTCTGCCAGAAGCGGAAGCTCCTGTCTGCTTGGATAGGTAAGCCATTTGATCTGAAGCTTCTGTCCGTCTTTTTCACGGATACCGTCTCCGTCTGTGTCCGTCCATCCGGCTTCTTCGAGAACTTTCTTTGCACCTTCCGGATCATAGGATTCGGTCGTTACTTTATCTCCGCCAAAAGCAGAACCATCCGGGAATGTTCCGTTTGCCGGATAACCGTTTCCTTCCAGCAGATTTTCTACAAATCCTTCTTTGTCAATGCCCATGGCGATTGCTTTTCGCACGGCCGGATCGGTACATACAGATCCTTCGTTAAAATTCATTTTCAGGAAGAAACATCTGGATGTGGAAATCTGTGAAAAGGTAAAGTTATCGTTTTCAAACATCGGATAGCTCTCATATGCCATGCCATACGCTGCCTGTACTTCTCCTGAGAGCAGTGCATTTGCAAGGGTATTTCCATCTGTGATCGTTTTGATCGTCAGTTCATCAATATGTGGCGTTCCATTCCAGTAGTTTTCATTTTTTACCAGGGTCAGATGATCGCCGGACTGACAGTCGGTTGCAATGTATGGACCTGTTCCGGCTACGATTCCATCGTCAAATCCTGCATCTACATCGATGATACAGCCATATGGATCTCCAAGGTAATTCAAAAGTGCCGGCTTTGGCTCGGATGTGTGGATTGTAAGCACCTGACCGTCTGCTTCCATCGAATCAATCTTTGTATCGGCTGCCGCACGGTCATGGTTTGCCAGCAGATGCTCCAGACATTGTTTCACTGCCTCGGCATCCATAGCTCTGCCACTTGAAAACGTCACATTATCCTGCAGTGTGATCTTCCAGGTGAGCGGATCGGTATTTTCCCACTCTTTTGCCAGCCACGGCTCCAGCTCCATATCGTCTGAATATTTTACCAGTGTCTCTCCGATTCCATAGCGGATGCATGCCCATCCGGAGTAAGAATTGTGCGGATTGACATCCAGTTCTTCATTGGAAGAATTGAAAGTCGTATCCCCGATCACCAGCGTTTTTTTCTCAGAACCGTCTGTGGCTGGCGCAGATGTATCCGACTCAGCTGCCGTACTTGTCCCGCTTTCCGTTTTGTCATTCTTGCTTCCGCAACCGTACAGTCCCAGGCTGAGTGTCACGGTAAGAAGCAATGCCATTATTTTTTTCATGTTCTTTTTCATGCGTTTTTCCTCTTTTCTCTGATTTTCTTTCTGTTCTGATGCCATACAAATAATTCTATTTGCCTTTCACATCCTGTTATATCTGCAAATTACTCTGTTGCAAAGTACCTCTCACATTTTGTCATCACAGCACACTGTCCAGCAACATACGCGTGTATTCGTGTTTCGGAAAATGCAGCACTTCTTCTGTTTTCCCCTGTTCTACGATCTTTCCCTGATACATGACCAGCACACGGTCACAGAAATTCTGCACCAGTGCAATATCATGGCAGATAAACAGATACGACATCTGACGTTCTTCCTGCAGAGCATCTAAAAGCTGCAGAATCTCTGCCTGAACGGTGACATCAAGTGCGGACGTCGCTTCATCTAAAATCAGCAGTCTGGGCTTTATTGCAATCGCTCTTGCAATCGCTGCCCTCTGACACTGCCCGCCACTGACTTCATGTGGATAACGTTTCATAAAATCTTCCGGCAGTCCGCACTGCTTAAAAAGCTCTTTTACAATTTCCATGGCTTCTTTTTTGGGTATACCGGCATTTCTCAGGCTTTCTGCCACAGCATCTCCAAGGCGGCATCTCGGATCAAAACTTTCGGTCGACGTCTGAAAAACCATCTGCATTTTCCGGTAAATGTTTTTCATTTTGTTTCTTTTATAGTGGGTGATGTCTTCTCCATCGAGCAGAATCTTTCCATCGGTACTGTCAAGAAGCCTGGTGATCATATTTACAACCGTCGTCTTTCCGCTTCCGCTCTCCCCGATGATCGCCAGCTTTTCTCCCGGAAACAATTCAAAACTGACATCATCCACTGCCTTATATTCATCCTCTTTTCCATCTGAAAAAATTTTAGTCAGATGCGAAATCTGTAATAATGGCTCCATTTTTTCACCTCCGAAGAACAGGAATTGCTGCAAGTAATCGCCTCGTATAATCCGACTGTGGATGACTCAGTACTTCCTGCGTTTTTCCGTATTCTTCCATTTTGCCGTCTTTCAATACCAGCATAGAATCTGCCATCGCACGGATCACTCCGATGTTGTGCGTAACGATAAGGATCGTTGTCCCATACTGTTCTCGGATCATTTTCATCTGCTCTACGACCTGTTTCTGAATCGAAACATCCAGTGCCGAAGTCGGCTCATCCGCAAGCAGGATCTTCGGTTTTAAGAGCATCGCTGCCGCAACGCCAACACGCTGCTGCATGCCACCCGACAGCTCAAACGGATAACTTTTCAGGATTCTTTTTGGATCCTGAAATCCGAATTTTGCAAGCATTTCCGCTGCTTCATCCTCAAATTCGGCTTTTTTTATTTTTCGGTGCTCTTTCATTTCTTCCAGCAGCTGCTCCCCGACGGTTCGGATCGGGCAGAAAGAACTTCCGGCATTCTGGAAGATCATGCCAATTTCGTTCCCGCAGATTTTACGTAGTTCTTTTGCATTTAAATCCAGAAGATTTTTTTCTTCGTACCAGATCTTTCCGCCTGTGACGCTTCCATTCTTTCCAAGCAATCCGATTGCTGCCTTAATCAATGTGGATTTGCCGCTTCCGCTCTCCCCTGCGATCCCTAAGATTTCACCTTTTTCTGCCGAAAAGCTGACCTTTTTGATTACCGGACTGCCATTGTAACAGATATCGACGTTTTCATAATAAATGATTCCTGACATATCTACCTCTCATTTCTTGGATCCAACAGATCCCTTACCGTATCGCCAAGCAGGTTGAAAACCATGACTGAAAGAAAAATGGCAATTCCCGGTGCAAAGGTTACCCAAGGATGTGTCGTCAGCAGATTTCTGGTATCACTCATCATGCTTCCCCACTCCGCAACCGGCGGTTTTGCACCAAGTCCCAGAAACGACAGGCCTGCAAGCTCCATCATCATCGTTCCGATATCCAGCATGGCAGTCACAAGGATCGGTCCTGTGATATTCGGCAGAATATGTTTCAAAATCAGTTTTCCTGTACTGCATCCAGATAAGATTGCCGCCCGCATATAGAGGCTTTCTTTCTGTGCCAATGTCTGACTTCTGGCAATCCTTGCATATTTCGGCCAGCTGATCGCCCCAAGGGCTATAACCGCATTCTGTACGCCGCCTCCCATCACGGCTGCAACTGCCAGGGCAAAAACCAGACCGGGAAATGCAAGGAAAATGTCGGATATCCGCATCAGAATCGTATCCAGTTTCTTTCCGTTCCATCCACAGATGATCCCGACGATCGTTCCGATCACCGTGATCCCGACAACCAGAAGCAAAGTCGAATAGATACTGGTCTTGCTTCCGACGATGACTCTGGATAACATATCCCTCCCATAACGATCTGTTCCGAACGGATGTGCCAGTGACGGACTTGCTTTTGCGATACTAAGATTCTGCTCATAAGGATCATATGGGCATAAGCGTTCGCTGAAATAAGAACCGACAACAAGAATCAGTGCCAGCGTGGCAAAAATAAAAAATCGCTTTTTCAGATGATTTTTCTGCTTCTTCGTTTTTCTTCGTGCTGATTTATCCATTTTGATTCACCCCCAGACGGATTCTCGGATCCAGGCAGTGGTATAAGAGATCCGTGATCAGATTGACTATGACATAGATCAGTGCCATCCATACGACATATGCCTGAATCATCGGGTAATCGCGTGTCGTGATCGCATCCACTGCCAGCTTTCCGACCCCATCCCACATAAAAATACTCTCAATGATCGCCGTACCGCCAAGCAAACTTCCAATGGATAATGCAAGCAATGTAATGATTGTAAGCATGGCTGATTTTATGACGTTTTTCCATAAGATCACGCTCTCCCTAATACCTCTCGCCCTGGCTCCCTGAACATAATCTTTGTTCAGCTCCTCCAGAACGGCTGCACGAACCTGCCGCATATACTTTGCAGACATGGAAATTGCCAGCGTCAGCATCGGCATCAGTGCACTTCTGATATTTACACCGCTTGCGATGACCGGCAGAAGATTCAGTTTGATCGACAGCAGCTGCATCAGAAGCATCGCCACAAAAAAATTCGGCATCGCATTACCGATAAAGCTGAAAAACCGCAAAAGCAGATCCACCCACTTATCCTGACAGACTGCCGCCAGAACACCAAGCGGGATGGAGATCACAACCGTTGCCAAAATCGACATGACCGTAAGCAGCAGCGTTGCCGGAAGTTTGGATACAAATTCATCAAACACCTTTTTCCCGGACACATAGCTTGTCCCCATATCACCATGCAAAAATCCATTCAGCCAGCTTACATACTGAATCAGAAACGGCTGATCCAAGCCAAGTTCTGCTTTCTTTGCATCAATGATCTCCTGCGACACCGCCGTGCCGCGGTTTTCATACATCTCCGTGACAGCATCGCTTCCCGCCACCCGCATCATGGCAAAAGACAAAAAAGTAATCCCTATAAGAATAGGAATCAACTGCAAAAATCGTTGTATGATATATTTTCTCATTACATTACCATCCTGTATACCATTGTCACCGATCGAGCTGTCACACTCGCACCGGGAACACTCTGACTTTTATAACGAAATACAAACCGCACTGTTATTGTATCCCCCCCGCAGGCTTCTTTCTTTTTTATTTTTATGATAGGATACTACCTGATAAAATAATGAAAGGAACCTTGAATATGGATATCTCAAACATGAATAATATAGAATCACGTGTCCAGAGTTACTGGACAAAACGGGCACACAACTTCAATATCGTGCGAAAAAATGAATTAAACAGCAGCATTTCCGAACGCTGGAGAGAAGAAATCGTTCATTTTCTGCCGGAGGGCAAAGTGCTGCAGATCCTGGATGTCGGCACCGGAACCGGATATTTTGCCATCCTGCTTTCTCAGAGCGGACATCAGGTGACCGGGATCGACCTCACCGATGCCATGCTGAAGGAAGCCCGTGATAACGCTGCACTCTATCAGGTCCATCCCACGTTTCAGCAAATGGATGCCCAGAAGCTTGCGTTTTTGGATCAGTCTTTTGACGTTGTCATCTCACGCAACCTGACGTGGACGCTGCCGGATCCGGAATCTGCATACAGAGAATGGATGCGCGTGCTGAAAAAGGGCGGCATCCTGCTGAATTTTGATGCTGACTATGCATCTAATGTCCGAAATCAAAATACTTCCGCTTCTCATATATCCGATACTGAAGTGTATGGTCACTGTGGTGTCACCCCGGAATTGGAACAGGAAAATGCATCCATCACTCTTTCCATGCCGATGAGCCGGAAACAACGTCCGTACTGGGATAAACAATTTCTGAAAAAAATTGGCTTTTCCAGATCCGGATACGACCTTTCCGTCGGTCAGAATATCTTAAAAGAGCACGACCTGAAAGATGCTCCTATGTTCCTTGTATGGGGTGTGCGGTGATTATTTTACCGCACAGACCATAAACACAGGTGTAGACTGGTAATTGATCTTCTCTGCATCGCTGAGCACTCGCTCTCCGATTGTCTCATCTGCCCAGCAGTCAAATCCAATTTTCTTCAGGATATCCAAATCCCATTTCGGACGCTTCAGCGGGCTTAACGGAACTTGCTTTGCAATGTTCTCCATCCACGCAATGTCCGTTCCTTCATAATAATCTTCTACCTGTTCCTCTTTTGCCCGTTGCCTGTCCTGCTCATATCCGAGTTTTAATTTATCATCATAAAGATATGCATACCAGTTCGCATCAAAATTCAGGATCTTCCCTCCTGGTTTCAGCACCCGCTGCCACTCCCTGTATGCACGCTTCGGATGTTCCAGATTCCAGGTTACATTTCTCGTCACGATATAATCAAACGTCTCCTTTGGAAATTCTAGATTCTGAGCATCCATTCTCTTAAAACTAATCTGATCCGCCAGATCCGCCGCATTGGATTTCGCTTCCTGCAGCATCTGCTCCGTATAATCTACCGCTGTTACCTGATATCCTTCTCTGGCAAGTCTTCGTGACATTTTTCCTGTTCCGCACCCAAGATCTAATACTTGTGCAGCTTTTTTTATCTTATATTCTTTAAAAACATTTAAAATGTTTAAAAGCCATTCATCATATGGTGTCTGATCCATAAATTCATCATACACCCTTGCAAAATCTTTGTAACTTTCCATCTCATCCTCTTATAATAATGGGGCCAGTAATCTCAACACACTTTGTGCCAATGTCTTTTTTAAACTTCCCTGACAC
>ENA-ORTG01001524-ORTG01001524.1-human-gut-metagenome-genome-assembly--contig:-NODE-1524-length-20762-cov-16.097262_pt1 | contig 20762 bp, 16 predicted proteins | sample MGYA00241906_ERZ509176 | MGnify/ENA primary metagenome ERZ509176 (study PRJEB26280, sample SAMEA2338811) | human gut metagenome | biome: human gut; feature: human-associated habitat; material: faeces...
GAATGCAGCTGATCCTTGGAGTCCGAACTGACCCGGCAGTAGGCCGCCACCCGCAGATGTTCCGCTTCCCGCGTCTGCGGCGCGATGATTTTTACCTGTGCCATGGTTTTCACTTCCCTGTATCTTTTTTGTCAACACACAAGCTACCACACGATCCGCAGAATATCCAGCACTATTCCCAAACAGTCTGCGGGGTGTATTTTTCTCCGGCCAGCCTTTTGGCATAGACCAGCTCTTCCGCGCTCAGCAGGCCGATTTCCGCCAGATGCTCCAGCATCCTGACTGCCAGCCGATACTGCAATTCTTTCTTTGCGTCGATCATCTTCCCACCTCAAAATAGCTCTCCGGCTTTTTCTCCCGCAGAAACCTTGTCACTTCCCGCAGGCTGCCGGTCCTCCGCATTTCCGGCAATGCCTCACTCACAGCCTGGGCGTATCTGCGGCCACGGCAGGCCCGTTCATCCAGAATGGCGATGACGCAGGTATCGCTCTCCGTGCGGATGGCCCGTCCAAATCCCTGGCGCAGCTTGATCTGCATCTCTGGTACAGCTACCTCACGGATGAATGCGTGAAGGGAAGGATACTTTTCCAATTCCCGCTCCTTCCGGGCGTCCGGATAGGCGAAAGGCAGGCGTGGGATGATCAGCAGAGATACACAGTCGCCGGGGAAATCGAATCCCTCCCATGCCGCGCCGGTGGCCAGCAGCACCGCTCCCGGCGTGTGCCGGAACTGTTCAATGATGTGGGGCGCGTTGCGGCCCAGCGTCAGCAATGGGAATGGGAGAGATTCCTCCCGCAGCCGCTCCTTCACAGCCGACATGGCTGCGTAGGAGGTAAAGAGCACCAGCGCGTGACCGGTGGCCGCTTTGATGAGTCCGACGAGCTCGGCAGTCAGCTCATTAAAGTACACATCCGTATCCTCCACTCTCTGGCGGGGCGGGATTTGCGGAAGGTAGAGCAGGCAGTTGTTCCGGTAGTCAAAGGGGGATGGAGAAACGGATTCCATGACACGGTGTCCCTTCTCCAATCCTGCCTGCGTTTTGAAACGGCGGAAATCACTGCCCACCGCCATGGTGCCGGAGGTCAGAACAAACGCCTGATCCGGCTGCCACAGGATCTTTTTTATTCGCTGCGTGATATCGCCGGCTGCGGCGCACAGCATGGCACCGCCTGTGCTGACATCTTCGGCAGTGTAAAAAATCATATCTGCCTGGGAACTGGTGAACAGCTTGACCGCGTCCAGCACCGTATCCAGCTGGCGGCTTCCCAGCGGGGAGAGCAGGCTGCCGATCTGCCGCTGGATGATGGGCAGTGTGCAGGATGGCGCGGTCAGCAATCGCAAACAGGCTTCCACCGGCTCCGCTTCCTCTCTGGGCTGCGCCAGCTTGCGCAGCAGAGGGCCGGTGCTGTCCTCCAGCATTTCTGCCGCCAGTAAGTACCGCTCCTCTTTTAGCTGAAGGATAAGGTTTCGTATCTCTTCGGCCGCCAACGTCACACCCAGCATCTGCTGTGCGGTTTCCGGGAGCTTATGGGCTTCATCCACGATGATGATGCTGTGCTCCGGGAAGATGGGGCGTTTTCCCTCGCTGTGGTGGATGGCGTCTGCCACCAGCAGATTATGATTGCAGATTTGAAACAAAAATTGATCTTTGTCGCAGGTCTTGAGGAACCGCTGATAGCGGCAGTCCCTCTGCTTGCAGTCGCAGACCTGCGGTACGCAGACACGCTCCCGGTCATAGCCGCTGAGATGAGAAACTCTGTCCATGTCCAGCGTTTCCCTAAGAGTCCGGAGCGCCGTCAGCGCTTCCGGATTTTTCTTTGCAGGATATACCTGACGCAGCCGCCTGTCCAGCCGCTCGTCGCAGACATAATGGCTTTTGCCTTTGCGGATGACCGCTTTCAGTGGCTTGGTAAGAATCCCGTCCGCCATTAGGACGCAGGACAGCAGCGGCAGATACTCCGTCAGCACCGCGTTTTGCAGCGCGATACTGGAAGTGGAAATGATGATGGGGCGGGCGATCTGCCCTGTCGGGAAAGCAGACGCTGCCGTGGCAGCCGCCAGATAAGCGTAGGTCTTGCCGATGCCCGTCCCGGCATCGCACAAGGCGATCCTCCCGTCCTGCATGGCTTCCAGCATCCGGTGACTCAATTGGATCTGCTCCGGACGCTGCGCCATACCGTGGGCGGGAAGAAGGTCCTGAAAAATATGGTCGATCAGTTTATGGGCTTTCAGCCTGTTATCGTTGGTATTCATCCGAATATTACCTCTTTTTCTGTCATGCTTTAATTTCGTTCCCATCGTATTTGCAGCGCGCGCCCCGGTGGGAAAAGGGAACAATACGGACAAGGTCCGGCAAGACCTTCACGGGCGTATTTCCGGGATCTCTACTGCTTTCAATCCCGGAGCAGCCCAGCCTCTTCATGCTGGCCAGTGCATTGTGTCTCATTATCTGCCCGGACAGCGTCTCTGCGGGCGGCGCTGCCAACGCCGCCCCTGCGCAGGTAAAATCGCTCGCCGCGGGAAGCTGCAAGGCTTCCCACGGGTCGTGGCGCACACTGCGCGGATCGCTCTTCTGTCCGGGTGGTTATCCGTATTGCTGGTATGCAACTTTCAAGGAACAGCGAGGGGCATTCGGAGCCCCTCACTGTCCTCCCGAAAATTGCGTTCGGTGAATACCCTTATTTCGAGGAATTTTCAAAAAACTTTTTGAGATCCCGCAGGATGCGGTCTCTCCGCTTGATGACCGCCCGCTGGCTGACGCCCATTCTTTGGGCGTATTCCCGTGTAGACGCGCCGTCGAAGAACAGGGCGTTGATGAGTTCCCGGTCGATATCCTTTAGTGACAGCAGCGCCAGCAAAAGGATCTGCTTCTGTTCTGCCAGATTCCGAAGTTCCTCACGCTCCAGTGCCTCAGTTTCGGCGCTGGGGGCCGTTTCTGCTCCGACATAGTCCGGCAAAAGCGCATCTTCCTCCATCTGCTCCAGAGAGAGCAGTTTTCCGGAGGACTGTTCCTCTGCGATGTATCGCTCCCTGCGGTCTGCCTGCGCATAGGCGAGGTAGACATCCTCCGGCACCTCTACGTCCATGCCGTCTACAGTGATGATATTGGCGATGACTTCGCCACCTTCGCTTCGAACGCGCCGATAGTTGCGTTCTTCCTGCCATTTTTTCATGATTCATGACTCCAATCTCAGATTTTTTTGAAATGTCTGAGATGGGGTCACGGATATTTAGCGATATAGGGCTGCCAGCGTCTGCGCATTGTCTGCCTTTCCGCTTTTCAGCCGAAGAAAGGCGCAAAAAAAGAGCCTTACACATAGCTGAAAAGCTACTTGTAAGGCTCCTAACTCAATACTCCCGATTGCGTCTCTCGCCCTTCCCAAATCGCAGCCCAACAAAGTGGGTGCGATTTGGAGAGGAGAAGCAGCGAAGTGAACAAGTTTTCGCGCTTGCGCGGAAACGAGTGATACGCAGCTTGCTTCGACGATGGGTGGCTGGTGCGCTTGACGAAGTCATATCAATTGGATTTTTAATTTATGCCTGAACATATCCCATAAATGGGATGGGCGTGTGGATCAGGGGGTGAGCATCCGGTGTCAGCACCGTGATGCCGATCTGTTCGCCGCACTTGGGGCATTTGGCGATCAGGTCAGGGTGTTCCGCTCTGTGCAGATCAAATAGCTTGTACTGAGACTGCTCCGCACCGCTGGGGATATCCGCGATGCGACCCTTGCCGCACAGCGGACAGCGCAGGGAATTGGTTTTTGACATAGCGCCTCGCTTTCCCCGTTCTCTTTTTTGAGAACAGTATGTGAAAATTTTTTACAGCAGGTTATGGTTCTCCAACCGAATGCGCATGGCCTGTTTGGATACCTGAAAGATACCTGCCATATCCGTCACCAGCTGTTGGTTCGTTCGTCCGGAGCGCAGCTGATAGAAGCAGCGCTTGACCTGCGGCAGCGGCAGCAGAAGGATAGAGCCCAGCAGGTTCGCCTGCACTTCCAATGTGTTGTCGCTCTCATTGCCGGAACGGAGCGCCGCGTTTTCGCCGGTCCCGCTGAACAGTTTCTTGTGGAGCAGCCAGTGCCCCAGCTCATGGGCGCAGGTAAAGCGTAGCCGCCCGGTAGATGCTTCCTCTTCGCAGAGAGAGCAGTCGATGAGGATGGTGCCGCCCTTGACGGGAAGAAGGTCATAGCGGTGGTTTTCCCGGTCATAGATCGCTGTGAGACCGTCGTCAAAGATTGTCTCGCCCAAAACCCGCCCATTATTCCGCAGATATTGATACTCCAGCACCAGCCCCTGTGCCTCGATGATGTCCTCAATGGGAATGGCTGCGGGGGAACCGTAATAAAGTCTGGGGTCATAGGCGATGATCACATCGCGGGCGATCCGCTCCAGCGCCTGTTCGCGGTAATATGCTTTTTTCATGCGTCTATTTCACCGCCCTCTTTGGATTTCTTTGCGCGCTGGGTGATTCGGTCGATAAATTCCTGCCACTCCTGGTCTGTGGCGTCTGCCTCCTTTGCCGTGCGGAGCGCGGCCCGGACGATCTCCCGATCCATGATGTAGTCCGGCAGGTCTGCGGATACCCGGTTATTCTGGGACTTGGCGGCAAGATCCAGCATCTGCTCGGTTTCCACCTTGCTCAGATGCAGTTCCTGCTCCAATCGTTCCAAATATGCGCGCGTCGGCGCCGGTCTGCGGTCGTTCTCAATGTTGCTCAGATAGACCGGCGACAAGTCCAGCTTTGCCGCCAGCGTGCGCAGGGACAATCCGATAGATTGCCGTTTCTCCCGAACGAAGCTGCCGAATGTCTGTTCCAAGTAACTCACCTCCTATCCGTGTTCTCTTCTCTGGAAACACTGTAGCCTCAGTATAGCAAACATTCGTTCGATTGGCAAGACGTGAAAAAGATGGTGTTCCCCGCAGGGAACACCACCCAGAAATTATTTCAGCCACGCTGCCATATCCCGCATTTCCTCCAGCACCGTTAACGGGCTGATGATGCGGATCTTACCGCTAAAGGTAAAGACCCAACTGAAGAACGGAGGGCTTGGTGCGACCTCGACTGTGGCACGGAAATGCTGTTCATCTACAGTTTCCGTCTGCACATTTTCACCGAAGCGGTCGATCACGCTGCGCATGACCTCATTATCGCACAGCAGCTCTACGGTACAGAGGTTGTCCGGGTACATCCCAAACACCTTACGGACATACTCCGCCGGATCAAAATCCAGTGTCTGGACTGCCGCCTGTTTCAGTGGTTCGACTGCCGTCATGCGGTCTACCCGGAACTGTGCGATCTTTCCGTGCTTTTCCGACCAGCCTACGGCATAGTAGCAATCCCGATTCCAGATCATGGCGTAGGGGCTGAACCGATACTTGTATCCATCGTGTTTGAGCACTTTCTCTTTTTTGGGTGTGTACTCAAAATATTGGAAGGTGATTTGCTGTTTCTTCTGGACGGCGTTGTGGATAGTATCCACATTGTAGTAGATGCTCTCATTCTCCGGCTTTGGAGTGCCGCCCATGTAAATGCGGCGGTTCAGCTGTTCCGCCTGCGCTGTGCTGGTGAGATGGCCCAACTTCTTGATGAGGGCGGTGCTCTTTTTCTCCGTGATAAACCGGGAGGATTCCACCGCATCCACCAGCAGCTTCAGCTCCGGAAGTTCGAAAAGCCGCTGCCCAACAAAGTATTTGTTCTGGCTGCTTTTGACACAGACGATATCCATCCCGGCGTTCTGCAGCAATTCGATGTCAGTGTAAACACTCTTGCGTCCGGCCTGAATGCCGTGCTGCTGCCAGAATGCGAGAATGTCCGTGACCGAGGCCGGATGCTGCTCGTCTGTCTGCTGATATAGATATTGCCGGAGAAGCAGCAGTGCCTGCTGTGATTCGTTCTTCATGCGGTGGCTCCTTTACTCTCTTTCCCCAAATTTCAGTCTCGACAGCGGTAAGAGAATAGCGGTCGCATTATACGACCGCTGTTCTCATTGCTATGTCATTTGCTCAGATAGCTGCGGTGCAGGAAGGTTGCGATCTGAGCACGGGTGCAGGTGGAGTTGGGGTCGAAACGACCATTGCCCACACCGGCAGTGATGCCGTTCTCCACGGCCCAAGCCACCGCCTGCGCGTAGTAAGCGTCAGCGGGGACATCGGTAAAGTTCGCCGCACTGCCCGCCGCAGACTGACCCATGGCCCGCCACAGCATGGTGACCATCTGGGCGCGGTTGATGGTGCCGTTGGGGTTCGTGCCGTCAGAGATACCCTTCTCCTTGGCCCAGTTCTGGGCGTTCTCGAACCAGGTCGCGCCGCCGGTCAGGTCCGCATTGTTCTGGCGGGCGAGGATCGTCCACAGCTGGGCGCGGGTGGTGGAGGCGTTGGGCGCGTAGATCGTGGCGCTCATGCCGTTCACCAGCCCACGGGCACTGACGAAGTCGATGGCATCCTTCGCCCAGTGGTTCCGGGTGTCGATGAAATCCTTAGAATTATCAACGATCTTCACCGTCGCGCCGCCATTGACCGTCAGCTGGATGCCGTCCTCGGTGGGCAGGGAGTTCTTGACGATCTCCTCGGTGCCGTCAGGATGGACGATGACCGCCACAGTGCCGGGCTTTACATTGGTGACAGGAATTTCCACCTTGGTGTCGCCGGAATTCTTGGGCAGCTCCACCTTGACGGTGGGGGCGGTGCTGGAATCACGGGAGGCCTTGACCTCCACGGGAGCCTTCACCGGCTCGCCGGACTTCTTTGCGTCCTCGATGGCCTTGCTGCTGAGAGTGGTCTCCGCCGTGGTCTGACCGTTTTTGTCGGTCTTGACGGTGCCGATGGAGCCGTCAGCGGCCTTGATCTCGGTGACGGAGCTGCCGTTGGGATTGGTGGTGGTCTTAGTGACGGAGCCATCCTTCTTGGTCTCGGTCTGGATCTTGGTGCCGTCCTTCTTGGTCTCAGTCTGAACCTTGGTGCCGTCGGGTTTGGTGGTGGTCGTCGTATCGGTCTTGCCGCTGCCACCGCCGGAGCTGCTGGAGCCGCCGCCCCCGCCAGAGGAACTGCCCCCGCCGCTGCTGGGTTTCTTCACCGCTGTCAGCGCAATGGTTGTCTCGGACTGGGCGTATTCGGTATCTGCGGCCTTGACCGCTTTGATTTGAATTTCGCCGATGCCAGTTACCGTAACCTTACCGTTGGCATCCACTGTTGCGGGGCCGCTGATGATCTCCCATGTGACCGTCCCTGTACCGGAACCGCCGGTGGTCGTCAAGGTAAAGGTGTCCCCGTTGTAGACGGTAGTGGGCTTGCCGGTGATGGAAAGAGCCGCCTGCTCTGCCTTACCCACGGTAAGTGCATCGGTTTTGGCCGTTTTTCCGCCATAGCTGATGGTGACAGTTTTTCCGCTATGCCCGGTAACGGTCAGCACCGTGCCCTGGGCGGGATCGGCGGTCAGCTTGTTGGCGTCCCAGCCAATGGTTTTGCTGGTGTTGTCTCTATAGCTTACCTGCACCGACAGGCCGTTCAGATCCAGCGTCTGGCCGCTGGTGTAGGCCAGCTTGGCGGGCTGGGTTTGGATGGAAATGCTGCTGACCTCTTTTTCGGGGGTGGTAATTGCCACGCCTGTGCTGATGGTTTCCGCATAGTTGGTGGTGGCCGCCACCTTTGCAAAGAAGTAGTAGGTGGTATCTGCGGTCAAGCCGGAGAATGCTTTCTCTGCCTGCCACTTACTGGGGGCTGTGTTGGTGGTATTCATGCCGTAGCTGACTGCTGCGCCGGTGTTGCCGGGTTCTACCTGAGCCTCCTCCAAGGTGATCTGCGTGGGGCTGTCCGCTTGCCCGGTAAGGGTGATCTTATAAGAAGCAGGGCTTACCTTCACTGTAAGGTTTTGCTGTACCGGGTTATAGTTGCCGCTACTATCTTTGTTGTAAGTAGCAGGGAAGGTGTTCTCTCCTACATTGCCAACCGAAGTATTTAGATCATTCCAAGCCCAGCCGTCTGTCAGAGGTACATCCTTCAGCGTGTCGCCATAAGTGGCGGTCAGACCGGTAGGGGGCGTGTAGTTCGGTTGGGCCTTGTTGATGGTAAATGTCCCTGTGGCGGTGGCTGTGTAATTGCCCTTACCGGTGGCGGTCACTGTGACCGTTCCGGCATTGGTGAGGTTTCCGTCCCCGCCGTTGCTGTTGGAATAGGAGAGGGTGTAGTCTGTGCTTGCACTCAGGGTCTTACTGTCCAGCGTCACCGTCACAGTGGGATCTTTGGAGGTTCCGTCATAGGTAAACGGCCCGCCGCTGACCTCCACCTTGGCGTCGTTCAGCGAGGCTAGAGCGATGGTAAATTTCCCGCTGGCCGAACCGGTGTAGTTTCCACCTGCCTTCGCGGTCACAGTTGCAGTCGCCTGCCCAGCGTTCATATTGTCGCTGGCGCTGATGGTGTACTGATCGCTGGGGACGGTCTTGCCGCCCAGCGTGACAACCACATCATTAGAGGCTGGGGTCTGCGCCTGGCCGGTGTAGGTATAGGTGCCGTTTACTTTCACTGTCGCGTCGTTCAGCTGGGCCGGAGCGATGGTAAAGCTCCCCGTTTTTGTGCTGATATAGTTGCCTGTACCGGTGACAGTTACGGTAGCCGTGCCCACATTGGTGTTATCCGTATAGTTAACCGTATAGTCGGTGTCCTTTGTAAGCTGCGTACCGTTCCATGTTACACTTACCTCTGGGATAATAGGAGAATTGGTATAAAAATACTCGCCGTTCACCGTCACAATGGCATCCTTCAAATCTCCCTTTACCGTAAGCCGGCTGCTGCCTGTTTGCGGCTTCAGCCCCATGCTGCCGCCATATTCGGCGGTAATAGTATTTTCTCCAACCGCAAAGCCTTTCGCTTGTGAAATTTCCACATCGGAAAGGGTGGCAGCATCGCCGCTGACATTTGCTGTGCCAAGGCTTCTCTTATTGCTGTCTGTTCCAACGAAAAATTCCACTTGATTTTCTGCTGCACGAGTGATGGCATTTGCCGCTCTGGATATAGTGGCCGCTCTGGATATGGTGGCAGTGATGTTCACCTTGGAACCGTAGGTTGCCAGTGATGGGCTGACGTTGACCGTTACTTTCGAATCCTTTTGCAGATTGTTCCGAATGGTATTTGCAACGGTGCCGGAACCCACAAGATTTCCTTCGCCACCCAGAGTGCCGTCTCCTGTGATTGTTCCGCTATTGGTGAGGGTCACGCCGTCCTTCACAGTCAGGGTGATGTTTTTCGGTACGGTCAGCGTTTTGCCCGATGGAATCTCCAAATTCTCTTGCAGGGTTTGATCTCCATAGACTGTGCCAGTATTTCCATCGAAGATAATGCCGCTCCAACTATTCTGATTGCTTGTATCGCTGATACCCCCATTGGCAACAATCAGGGCATGACCGTCCGTTCTGGTTGCGAAGCTGCCGCCAGAACCACCATATCCATCGCCGATTCCGGCTGTCAAAGATCCGCAGGTTGCGGTGACACTGCCGCCGTGGATGGTGATTATGCCGCCAGAACCATTTAATCCGCCGCCGATTCCGGCTGCACTCATTCCGCCGGTTGCGGTGACATTGCCGCCGTGGATGGTGATTGTGCCGCCAGAACCATCATATCCGCCGCCGATTCCGGCTGCACTCATTCCGCCGGTTGCGGTGACACTGCCGCCGTTGATAGTGATGTTGCCGCCAGAACCCCCCTGTCCGCCGCCGATTCCGGCTGCATTTTCTCCACCGGTTGCGGTGACACTGCCGCCGTGGATGGTGATTGTGCCGCCAGAAGCATCAAATCCGACGCCGCTTCCGCCGCCGATGCCCGCGCCGCCTTTGCTACCGTTTGCGGTCACTTCGCCGCCGTGGATGGTGATTGTGCCTGCAGCCTTCCCGTTTCCGCCGCCGATGCCCGCACCCCAGTCGCCGCTGTTTGCGGTCAGCCTTCCCGTGTTTTCCCCGACAGACTGGGCATAAACGGAAAAACTGTTGCCCTTTGCCACATTGATGCCGCCGATGCCGCCGTTGACGGTCAAAGTTGTGCCATCCGTCAAAATCAAGCGGACATTCCCGGTAACGGTGACGAGTTCATCAATTGTTACATTGCGGTTGACCACATACCAGCCGTCACTCCATGCGGTCGTACTGCCGTCCACCACAGTGTAGTTTCTACATTCCTTGGTTTCCCAGTTCTGCCCATTTTCATCACAGGTTCGGTAAGAAACAGGTGGAGGTGGTAAAAGCGGTTGGTTCCCCTCGACTGTGCCGTTTCCTGTGATTGTTCCATTGTTGGTGATTTTTCCGTTGTTTATAATTTTTCCGTTATTGGTGAGGGTCACGCCGTCCTTCACGGTCAGGGTGGTGTTTTTCGGTACGGTTAGCGTTTTGCCCGATGGAATCTCTATATTCTCTTGAATGGTTGGATTTCCATAGACTTCACCAGTATTTCCCTCGAAGATCATGCCGCTCCAACTTTTTTGATTTCTCTTATCGCCGATACCCCCATTGACAACAATCAGGGCATGACCGTCCGTTCCGGTTGCAAAGCTGACGCCAGAACCCTCCTTTCCGCTGCCAATTCCGGATGCAGAAAGTCCACCGGTTGCAGTGACACTGCCGCCGTGGATGGTGACTGTTCCGCCAGAAGCATCATATCCGCCGCCGATTCCGGCTGCATCTTGTCCGCCAGTTGCGGTGACACTGCCGCCGTGGATGGTGATCTCGCCGCCAGAACCCCTCCGTCCGCCGCCGATTCCGGCTCCAGAATCTCCACCGTTTGCTTTGACCCTGCCGCCGTTGATGGTGATAGTGCCGCCAGAACCACTATATCCGCCGCCGATTCCGGCTCCAGAATCTCCGCTGCTTGCGGTGACATTGCCGCCGTGGATGGTGACTGTTCCGCCAGAACCACCATTTCCGCCGCCGATTCCGGCTGCATATTGTCCGCCGGTTGCGGTGACATTGCCGCCATTGATGGTGATATTGCCGCCTGAGCCTGAATCGCCGCCGCCGATGCCCGCGCCGCCGTTATTACCGTTTGCGGTCAGCGCACCCATGTTTTCCTTGTCGGACTGGGCATAGATGGTCAGTTTATTGGCGCTGCCATTGCTGGGGTCTCGGTCATCATCCTGTACTTGAATGCCTCTATTGATTGTGAGGACGGCACCGTCCTCCAAAATCAGGCGGACATCGCCGGAAACAGTGACGCGTTCGGAGATGGTCACACTGCCGTTGACTACATACCAGCCGCCATTCCATGCGGTTGTGCCGCTTTCCACCACAGTGACATTATCTGCTGTCTGTTTACTGCCGTTTTCGTCCAAATAGGAAACGCCGTTCTCCGCCAGTAAATTGACCATACCATTGAAGAAGTGGAACAGGCTCTCGAAAACCTCTGTCCCGGTAAGCAGTGCCTGTTCGTCCTCGGTCAGGGTTTCGTAGGCTTCGTATGCCGCCTGCAAGTCGGCGTAAACTGCGTTCTGCTCATCTTTTGTCATGGTCGTCAACTTGTCCGTTGCGGGTAGGGCGTCGATCAGCTTTTGCACGTCCCCTGCGGAAAGCTGCGCCGCATTAGAGGGGGTGGCCGTTTCCGGCTCGTCCTCTACGTCGCACTCGCCGCAGATATAACCGCAGGGCCTCCCCTCGATGCCCTCGGTATAGCCGCAGTCGGCGTTGTGTTCTGTGTGGTGTTCGCATAAACCGCCTACGTTTTGATTTGAATTTTCCACCGCCAGTACATTTACCGGCAAAGTGGAGCATACCATCGCGCCCGCCATCAGCAGAGCAGCGATCCGTTTCTTTAATTTCATAGTCATCCTCCTGTTCCTGTGCTGGTCTATCAAAAAACGCAAAAAGGAAGCGGTTATCCATCCGGCCGGAATGGACAACTGCTTCCTCTGTTATAGCGATATGCGGACAGCACAAAAACAGGCAGATTTAACTCTGTCTGTCTGTCTGTCTGTCTGTCGTAAGTATATTGTTCAACGGCATAGTTTGTCAACCCCTTTTCCCGCAAAAAAGCGCATAATTTTCCCTTCCCCTGTATTTTACGATACGGCGTTTTGGGTGTCAATAGGTTTGGAGTGAATGAAGTGTTTTCTCTTGCGCTGCCCCCGGTACAGCTTGTCCGTCAATGTAAAGATACCGTTGTTTTCTTTCATTGCTCATGGTGTTCCTCCGTTTTTCGTGTAGAGTCCACGCATAGCGCGTGGACTCTATGCAGCTTGGCAAAAAAGCGGCGAAGCCACTTTTTCGACAAGCTGAGGTTCCCGCCGATTTCTCGGTGGGAGCCTTTTTGCTGCTGGGGTCTGCTGGGAAAGTGGATCGCTTACTTCATGTAGCGATACAGGAAGGTTGCGATCTGGCCGCGGGTGCAGGTGGAGTTGGGGGCGAAACGACCGCCGCCAACACCGGCGGTAATGCCGTTCTCGATGGCCCAAGCCACGGCCCGCGCATAGTAGCTGTCAGCGGGAACGTCAGCAAAGCTGGCGCCGCTGGCAGCGGCAGACTGACCCATGGCCCGCCACAGCATGGTGACCATCTGGGCGCGGTTGATGGTGCCGTTGGGGTTCGTGCCGTCAGAGATACCCTTCTCCTTGGCCCAATTCTGCGCGTTCTCGTACCAGGTCGCGCCGCCGGTCAGATCCGCGTCGGCCTGCCGGGCCAACACGGTCCAGAGCTGGGCGCGGGTGGTGGGGGCATTGGGCGAGAAGGTGTTGGCGCTGGTGCCGTTCAGCAGGCCGCGGGCGCTGACGAAGTCGATGGCGTCCTTCGCCCAGTGGTTCCGGGTGTCAGCGAAGTCCTTGGAATTGTCCACGATCTTCACGGTCGCGCCGCCGTTGACGGTGAGCTGGATGCCGTCCTCGGTGGGCAGGGAGTTCTTGACGATCTCCTCGGTGCCGTCCGCGTGGACGAGGACCGCCACCGTGCCGGGTTTCATGTTGGAAACGGGAATTTCCACCTTGGTGTCGCCGGAGTTTCTGGGCAGCTCGATTTTGACGGTGGGGGCGGTGTTGCTGTTCCGGGTGGCCTCGACTTCCACAGGAGCCTTGACCGGCTCGCCGGACTTTTTCGCGTTCTCGACCGCCTTGTCGCTCAGCTTGGCAGATGCCTCGGTTTTGCCGTCTTTGTCGGTTTTCACCGTACCGGTAGAGCCGTCAGCGGCCTTGGTCTCGGTGACGGAACTGCCGTTGGGGTTGGTGGTGGTCTTGGAAGTGCTGCCGTCCTTGGCGGTAGTGGTCTCCACCTTGGTGCCGTCCTTCTTGGTCTCAGTCTGCACCTTGGTGCCGTCGGGCTTGGTGGTGGTCGTCGTATCGGTATTTCCGCTGCTGGAGGAGGGTCTGCTGGAGCCGCCGCCACCGCCGCCGCCGGAGGAAGAGCCTCCGCCGGTAGAGGCAGTGCTTGTGTTCCGCGGCGGGCGGCTGGATGGGTGCGCTTGCTCAGAAATGAGATGTATTTTTAATCGGCATAGTATGTAGGGCGGCCAATGGATGCAAAGCCGCTCTTTCCCGTCACAACCACATTGTTGTACCCGCTGGCGCAGTGGATGATAAGCACATTGCCGTTTCCGTCAAATCCACAGACAATGCCGACATGGCTGTCTCCCGGATAGAACACAAGGTCTCCCGGCTGGGCATCGCTCCATGAAATATCGGTGCAATAGCTGTGCTGACTGGACGCTCCACCGCCATGGCCGATGACATAACTGCCGCCAGACTGGTTGTAAAACACCCAATCGACAAAGCCGGAACAGTCTAATCCGAATGGGCGCATCGTTCCGGTCGTAGAGCTGCCTGCCGCCGTGACCTCCATTGGCGTTCCCCAGCGGGAGTCCCATCCAAGCACAAGGCTCTTTCCGCCCCAGAAATAGTTGACCTTGCCCAGAAGCTGATACGCCGTCAGCACCACCTGCTTGCGCTCCTCGCTGAGATCCGCAGGGAGCTTTTTCATGATCTCTGTAACTTCCTTATCGCCGAGTGCAATATCCTGGTAGCTGCCGGTAAGCCGCATGAACAGTTCTTCATACTCCGGCTGCACCAGTTCCTCCAGCAGCTTCTTCTGTTCTGCCGTGAAATGGTATTCCTCCGCCATTTGCAGATGATCCTTGACTGTGACAGTGATGTGCAGGATGACGGTATCGCTTTCATCCTCGTCGCCTGAGATGGTTTCCACCCAATAAGAGATGGCGTTCATATCCCAGAAAATCTGCCGCAGAATATCCAGCTTTTCTTCCGTCAACGTCGCCACCTCGTCCGGAGACGCTGCATCCATCGTTGTCCGCACAGCATAGATGGCCAACACATCCCGCCAGTTCGCCACCATAGCGGCGCTGCCCGCGTTGTCCATATCCAGTTCGTCATAAGGGTTATCCACCTTGATCTGCTCGATGCGGTCTGTGAACTCCGCGTTCAGCATGGTCACAGCCTCCGGCATCGTATATCCGGTGCCGCTGTCCTCGCCGGAGAAGAAAATCCCAAACGGCGACGCGATCAGAAGCCCGATCAGGCAAATGACTAACACCATTGAGAGGACCGTACTGCCGCCAGCCATCATCGCCGCCGCAAGGCTTCTGGCGGCGGACAGGATCGCCCGCAGCGCCCGTCCCGCCGCCTGGGATGCTTTCTGCGCGGTGGCCTGCGCCGCTTTCGCGGCTTGCTGATACCGCGTTGTCTGCACCACTGCTTCCCGTGCGGCATGGGCGCTGCTTTGCAGCATGGCCGCCTGCTTCTGTACGGACTCTGCGGCTTTCACCGCGTCGCCCATCTTGCGTGAACGAGACAAAGTCGGTGATACTTTCCGTTCCATTGGCAGACTGTGTTTTCGCGCCGATTTTGGCAAGCTGGTTGCCGCCCGCTCTTTAATGCGAGGAGTCTGTGCTGAACGTTTCCTGTCGGGCATGGTGCTGCCGTCCCTGTCTGAATGCAAGGCTTGCGCCGTCTTGACCTGGTGCCGCGATACGGCTCGTTTTTGCTCCGCCTGCCGTCGGGCGGCTTTGCGCCCGCGTTCCTCCATAAATACTCTCTGCCCCTGCCGCTGCGGTTCCGCTGCCACTGTGACCTGTGTCTCTGTCTGTGCGCCGATATAGGCGTCTTTGGTCTTGATCTTGGTAGCTTTTTGCGCGGCGTTCTGACGCGCCTGATGCCGTCCACGCTCCGCAGCGGTCTGCGGCTGTGAAACGGCAGAAGTGGTATCTTTTCCCTTGATAGCAGCAGGCTTTTGCTCTGTGGCATCGGCAGCAGGAGCACCGCCCTCCGGCGGCTGCTCCTGCTGTTTCTTCTTCCGCTGCCGGGTGAGTTCCTTTTCTGCCCGACGCAGGCCGCGGGCGGCGGTATCCTCAATGGTGTCGCCGCCGTACTCGTCTGCCTGCCCGTGCTGGGCCGTATCCCGCAGCTGCGTCCGCAGCCGCTCAGAGCCGTCGTCTAAGCCTTTGCGTAGCAGTTCTCTGGGTGTCGATACCGCCTTTTCCTTGATGCGTTCAGAGAGCGTGGGTTTTTCTTTGATTTTTTTCATAGCACATCACGCAATAAGGTCGGAGGGGCGGGTCGTCATCATCTGATACAGCCTGGTGTGGCGGGGAAAGCTGTCCACGAAAGGCACGATGGCGCTGCCGCACTTGATGAGTCCCCGCCCGGAATCCACATTGGTGATGTAGGAGAGCTGATTATCCGAGATGTTCAGCAGGCGTGCCAGCTCCTCCCGGTCTGTGGCCGCCTGATTCAGCATGATGAGAAATTCTGAGTTTGCCAGCATGGTGCGGGCCGTATGGGACTGCAGCAGATCCTCGATATTCTGGCTGATCCCCGTGCCGCAAGCCTGATACTTTCTCATACGCTTCCAGAGGGTGAACAGGAAATTGGCGCTGTACTCATGCTGGAACAGCAGATAGATCTCATCAATATAGATCCAGGTGTTACGCTTCAGCCCACGGTTGCGGATGATGCGGTTGAAGATGCTGTCCAGCACCACCAGCATCCCCACCGGCAGAAGCTGCTTGCCAAGGTCTCGGATATCGTAGCAGAGGATACGGGCATTGGTGTCCACATTGGTGGGCTTGGCAAAGGTGTTGAGACTGCCGTCTGTAAACAGCTCAATGGCCAGCGCCACATCCTGTGCTTCCTTTTCCGGCTGGCGAAGCAGCTCGGCGTGGAAGTCCTGCAAGGTGGGGACCGCACCGTGATAGCCGCTGCGGATATAGTCCCGGTACACCTGCGCGGTGCAGCGGTCGATGACGGATTTTTCCTTGGCAGACAGCTTGCCCGCCCCGATAAGCTGTTCACAGAGGGAGAGCAGGAACTCGGATTTCAGCACCACAGGGTTCTCTCCGTCACCATAGCCCTGCTCCATATCCATGGCGTTGATGTGGTTGGGCGAGGTGGCGGAGATATTGATGACCTGACCGCCCAGTCCTTCGATGAGGGGCCGGTACTCCGACTCCGGATCGATGACGATGATATCGTCCTGCGTGGACAGCGCCAGTGACACCATCTCCTTCTTGGCGCTGAAGGATTTGCCGGAGCCGGAGACGCCCAGAATGAATGCGTTGCCGTTGAGAAGCTGCCTGCGGTCCGCCACGATGAGATTTTTGCTGATGGCGTTCTGCCCGTAGTACACACCGCCCCGGTCCCAGATCTCCTGCGCCTTAAAGGGCATGAGAACAGCCAGCGCCTCCGTGGTCAGAGTACGCAGGGCATCGATGCGGCGCAGGCCCAGCGGCAGCGCCGTCACCAGTCCGTCTGCCTGCTGCCAGTTCAGGGTCGTGAGCTGACAGAGGTGCTTGCGGGTAATGGACTGGAGCGTTTCCGTGTCGCTGTCCAATTCCTCCTTGCTGTCTGCCAGATGTACCAGCGTCACCACAGCAAACATCATCCGCTGGTCGCGGGTGGTGAGATCGTCCAGCATCTCGCGGGTCTCCTTGCGCTGCTGCTCCAAATCGTAAGGGACAACGGCGGAGAAGTTGTTGTTGGCGTTCTGCCGGCGCTGCCAGTTGGTCACATTGGTCTCCACGCCCAGCAGACGGTTCTGCATCTCCCGTACCGCCTCGTCTGTGGGAACGGGGATGATGTCGATGGACAGCATGAGGCTGCGATTCAGGCTGGTCAGTTCGTTGATCATGGAGTCTTTGATGTAGCTGGCGTACTCCTTCAGGAACAGCACCCGGCCATACTTATTGCCCATGACAAAGTGATCCTTTTTGAATTCCATGCTGTCCGGGCAGATGGCATCCTTGAAGAAACGCCCATTCTTCATGCAGTCCGCCAGATCCAACCGGAACTGCGTTTCCTCGCCGACCCGATAGAAGTCGTGGAGGATGCGGAGCCTCTCCACAGCGTCCAGTTCCTCGCAGCGGGAGTCCATATGGTTCAGGCGAGAGACCGCGTCGCCCATCGTGCGGTCGAAGAAGGTGCGCGCTTCCTCGATGTTCTTCTTGTGTGCGGACAGCGTGATGTACCTCTCCTGCACGACACTGTTGGAGGAGTCGGTCACCTTGTCCAGCAGTATGGCATTGTACTCTGCCCGTCCGCCATCCAGAAAATCTCCTTGGGGTGGGATGAGGATCTCCTGCTCAAAATTGTGGCGGTTGATCCGCTTGTTGTTGATGGTGATCTTGGTGGTGGAGCCGGTATCCAGTGCGTTCAGCAGCTCGGAGTAGCTGAGAAACATCGCCGTCTTATCCTCCTTGGAGGCGATGGCATAATTGATGTCGCTAAAACGCATCGTTTTAGAATACTTGCTGCCAAATTGAAAGATCCCATCCGGCCAGAGGCGGCGGATGGGAATGATGTCTTGTACGGATCTCGGTACCTTGAACCGTTCTTTGTCCTGCTTGAGTGTGGTTTGCAGAGTTTTAATCAAGTTTTAGCGCCTCCTTCATCGATGTGTGTTCCATCAGTTTTGCATATATATTTTCCGATTTGAACACAAGCCGTTTTGGGGTGAGAAATTCCGAGCGGAAAAACGCCAATAAAAATTGTTCCAGATTCATGCCGTTGTACTGGAAAAAACCGCCCAAGGCAAATGGGAACGCGGCCAGAATGCAGACCCAGCCGATCTCGCCATGCCCCAGCACGGGGCGCAGCCCAAAATAAACGCCTACCGCCACGGCCACCGCCAGCAGGGCAAACAAAAACTGCCGCAGTGACAGTCCGAAAAACAAGCTTTCCTGATAATTGCGTACTTCTTTGTTGATGCGTACCTCCAATGTACCACCTCCGATATCTTCTGAGTTTTCCCGAACAGATACTTGCTTTTTCTGCCCGTTTATGTTACCATCTGCCAAACTTGATAAGGAGGTCATGGCAAATGATGTTTTGGATGATCGGCGCAGGACTCGGCGTCCTGGCACTCCTGTTCCGCCTTGCCGCACTGACCCGGCTGACGATCCCGCTGCTGTACACGGTGTCCATGCTGACCGTTTTTCACGGCTGGTATCAGACGCATACCGCGTTGGCGGACAATATCCTGTTCGTGCTGGTCGGTCTGATCGTTCTGTCCTGGCTGTTTTCTTTGTTGGGACGGGTCTGGAGCTTCATTCAGGAGAAGCAGGATGACCGCGCCGCCGTAGAATATTTCAAATATCGCGTCCGCAAGGCAAGAGAGAACGGCGAGGACACCATCAGCACCGAGGGCCTGTGGCGTTGAATCAACCCAGCCCCATCAGTTCCCGGATAATCCGGTCGCTCATCTTGATCGCGCCCACCAGCACCAGCATATTGAAGATCAGTTCGCCTACATAGTTCCACACGATGGTGGCTGCGGCCAGCGTATCGTCCGCGATGGCGGGCGGCGAGGACGCGAACGCCGAAAAGATCACACAAGCCAATACGATAACGCAGCCCTCCAGACAGATGGCGGCATAGCTTTTCAAAAAGGCTACGCCAATACTGCTGGAGGGCTGTCCTGCAAAGCTGGCCAAGGGCACAGGTGCGATAGCCGTCGCGATATACAACTTAAAAAAGCGGCTGTACACCGTCAGGATCATTACGAGAGACAGCACCCAGATAAAAAGCGAGCCCAGCAGCGTCACCGCCCACAGGGGGATGGAGTCGATAAATCCCACATCCTCGATGATGCTCACCATCTCGTCCGGCAGTGCGGTGGCCGACATGGCACTCAGTCCAGACGAGTCGATGATCGTGGTCACCATGCCCTGGGCTACCCGGAAAGCTCCTGTCATCAGCTCCATGCCCCAGCTTACCGCAGCCTGCGCCAGCACAAAGCGGATAAAGCATTTGAACGCCATCTCCGGTTTCTTCATCTCCGCAAAGCTGCCACAGGTCTTGACTACGCCCATGACGAAGAACAACACCAGCAGCGCATAGCCGACCGCCTTCAACCCATCGTTGATATTGACGATAACATTCCAGATACCGCCGCCCTTAAAGTTTTCCGGCGAGGTGGTAATAAGCTGCCAGATCTCCGCCAGTCTGCCGTTCCACATCTCCAGTGCGGAGTTCAGATTGTCTACGATCCAGTTTCCACTTCCCATTCAAAATCACCTCCTTGATCATTGGCGTCGAGTAGGATATACTTAGGTCAGCCCCAAAGCGGGGGCATTGTGTAGAAAAAGAAGCCGTCAAGCGACTTCGGCGTCCATATGGGGCAATCGTCGATAGTTGTTATGGGGGTGTTGCCTATGGTTATTCAATTTTTGACTACGGCTTCGGATGTTGTGAGTGCGCTGTCATGTGTCCTTTTTGTATCATTGAAGTGCCTGACTTTCCTTTCTGCTTCTGCCGCCCCTTTAAATGCTACGCTGTGGACCTTGCGGTCCACAGCGTTTTTTCTTATGCTTAGCCGGTGATCAGGTTGAGGATCTCCTTGGTAAAGGTGATCACGATGCCGCCTGCAACGGTGAGCATACCATTGGCGCGCTGGGAGGGATCGTGGCTCTTGAGGGACAGACCCACCTGCAAAATGCCGAAGCCAAGCAGGATGAGTCCAATGGCACGGATCAGCGAGAAAATAAAATCGGACAGGTTGTTGACCACCGTCAGCGGGTCGTCTGCGGCCAGCGCGGGAACTGCGGTGACCATCATCACCATCGCAGTGCAGGCAAGGACGGCGTAGACGCGCTTTGCCTTTCTCTCAAAGTTCGTGGTTTTCAAATCGTGTTTCATTACGCAGCGTTCTCCTTTTCATTGTTAGAATAAAATTGGAACAGCGGTTCTCCCGTCAGGGCCGGTGCGGCTGTCCCGTGATGGATATAGGGCGGCGCTCCGCCGTCCATGGTGTAGCGGATCGCGGGATGCTCCATCAGTTCGTATTTCAAATCCAGAATCGGTCTGGCCCCTCGTATGAACAGGATGCAATACCGGTTGTCCAGCATCCGCACCTCGTCCGGGGTCAGCAGTTCTCTGCCGCTCATCTGGAAGTTGGTGGAGTAGGAGCCGGAGCGTCCCTTCGTCTGCCCATGGGTCTTGGTGTCGATGGTGGACTTGCCCAGGGCCTCCGAAATGTACTTGTGGGTACTGCTCTCGTTACCGCCGAGGTAAAGAAGGGTATCCGAGTTGCCGGGGATGGTTTCCCAGGAATCCTTGTAGAGTTCCTTGATCTGCGCCATGTTCTGGATGATGGTGCTGCAGGAGATGTTGCGGGAACGCATGGTCGCAAGCTCCCGCGGCAGCCCCGGCAGATTGACCGATGGCGCTTCGTCCAAGATAAAGTGGACATGACACGGCAGTGCCCCATGGTGGATCTGGTCTGCACAGTAGTAAAGCGTCTGGAAGATCTGGGAGTACAGCAGGCTGACGAGGAAATTGAAGGTCGTATCAT
>ENA-ORTG01001525-ORTG01001525.1-human-gut-metagenome-genome-assembly--contig:-NODE-1525-length-20751-cov-2.894182_pt1 | contig 20751 bp, 21 predicted proteins | sample MGYA00241906_ERZ509176 | MGnify/ENA primary metagenome ERZ509176 (study PRJEB26280, sample SAMEA2338811) | human gut metagenome | biome: human gut; feature: human-associated habitat; material: faeces...
CCCCAGCCACAGCAGCACAAAGTTCAGTGCCATGACACGGCACAGCTCAAAGAAGCCCTGCCGCGCGTATTCGGCAACGGTGAAGTCCACTGGCAGTGTCCGTGTGAATGCTCCGAACATGTACCCGCCCTGAAGGACGAAAAACACTGCGTACACCGCGATAAACGCCGCGAGGCAGACGTTCCAGACCGCCGCCGGTACGATGCGCAGCGCGCCGAGCGCCGATTCGACCTGCCCGCGCCGCTCCGTGAGCCGTTCGGCGCTCAGGCGTGTTCCGCCGGATATCAGGCCGAAAATAAATGCGCCGACAGGGAGACTTAGCAGGAAGTTGATCCAGAAGTGCACAAAATTGACGTTATTGCCGAAAAAGTCGGTTACAGTCTCGACCAGCGCGCCGAAACCGTCGTCCGCGCTGCTGAGCAGGTTCAGCGCGCTGACCAGCAGCACCACCGCCAGCAGCACAGCCAATATGCTGCCCAGCAGCGCCGTGGTGTTGAGCTTCTTCCCCTCGCGGCGCGGGCGGGAGACAAAGAACCACCACGTCCGTATTCTGAGGAAAAAGTTCCCGAACGGCAGCAGAATGAAGCCGTTCAGCGCGTCATACGGCAGAAAATGTCCGCTCTCTCCGCCGAGCAGCACTCCGGCGCGGCTCAGTGTCCACCACACGGCGAAGATGTGCGCGAAGACGAAGGTCAGGAAATCGCCCCAGACATCGCAGGTCGCGAACACGCAGGCGCACACCGACGAGACCATGCAGCCGAGCCACACCCAGCTCTCCCACGCCCGCGGCCGCCCCGCGCACAAGTATTCGACCAGCGCGATATACCCCGCCGCGAATATGAGCGGCCACGCTCCGGTGAAATTAAAGCCGAAAGCGGCATAAATATACGAAACAAAATAGCTTGCCAGCGCCGCGATAAGCTCCTTTTTTGTCGCGCTGAAGGCGGGCTTATTCAAGTTTTCGTCCATATTCGCCTCCGAGCGCTCAGCCCTCGACGCTCAGCCAGTCGCTAAAGCCCGTGTCGAGCTCATCAAACTGCGCCTCACTCCGATAGCCCTCGACTGAGCCGTTATGCAGCGACACGCGGTAATAAAGAGTCATGTCCCGCAGCTCCGCACCGCTCAGCGCGGAGAGCTCACCCTCAAGCTCAAGCCCGAGCTCATAGGGCAGCGCCTTGACGCCGATATACGCCCCGTTGTCGCTGACGCAGTAGGCATAGACGTAGTCCTCGACCAGTATGCAGCTCACGCGCTCACTTTCGCGCCGCGATAGCACACATTCTCCGCTGCCGATGCGCTCTATCTCGCAGCCGCCGGGCAGCGGCGTTACGCCCTTTGCCTTGGCAGAGCAGCCGCAGAGCGCGAGCATCAGCGCGAAAACCAGCAGCAGCGAAAAGCTTATTTTAATATTTTTATTCATGTTTCCCTCCTTGGTCGTCAATGAACTCCAAAATATCCCCGGGCTGGCATTGCAGCTCGTGGCACAGCGCCATCAGCGTTGAGAAGCGGATGGCCTTGGCCTTGTTGTTCTTGAGAATGGACAGATTGGCTGGGGTGATGCCGACGCGCTCGGCAAGCTCTCCCGCGGATATCTTGCGCCGTGCCATCATCACGTCCAGATTTACGATTATTTCCATGGCGGCACCTCAGATTGTGTAGTCCAGCTCATCCTTCATGCGGATGGCCTGCTCGAACACGTTTTTGACGATGCGCACGATGAGCGCCATGAAGCCGGCCGCGATCGCAATGGCGGCGAAGGGGATGTAGAACAGTGTGCTGACAAGGCATATCGCACCGGCGGCCACGCAGCACCAGCTGACGATGCGCAGGCAGCGGATATTTTCGGGGATGAACACCTCACTCCTGCGGATGTTGTTCAGCAGAGTCCACATCTGCCAGAGCAGCACCCAGCCGAAGATGCTGCAAAGGTACAGCGTCACGATCATGCCCGCGCCGGACTGCCACGCCATGCCACGCAGGTGGATATACCAGGTGACCAGCCAGTAGGCACCGAAATCGAGCGCCGCGAGCAGCAGCGCGAATATCGCAACGCATATGCGCGAGAGAAGTATGCTTTTGTTTGTGCTCCAGTTCATGGTAAACACTCCTTTTCTGCCCATAGCTTAGCATGATGAATATCGTTTGTCAACTAAAATTTATCGAAAAACAATAAACAATGGCGCTGAAAAACCGAGGACTCGGCAAAAGCCCTCGGCGAAGCGGTCAAAAACAGTCAAGCAGAGCATCGACTGCAGCGCGCCGCTTTGGTGTGAGGCGGCGGTACTTTTGCAGGAGCAGGCGCTCGCTCTCAGTGAGTTCACCATCGTCCTCCGCATGGCCGATGACAGTATCGACCGACACCGCAAAGTAGTCAGCGATGCGGACAAGTGTTTCAATATCAGGTTCGATGTTGTGGTTCTCATATTTGTTGACGGACTGCTGGCTGACGCCGATAGCCTCGGCGAGCTGCCGCTGCGTAGTCCCAGTCTTCTCGCGCAGCTTTTTCAGGTTCTCAAGCATTTTCAACACCTCCACATATACAGAGTAACAACTTACAGGCGTTTAATAAAACTCCTATAATTAGTTATTGACAACAACTGCAAGGTGTTATACAATGTTTGCCAGAAGCACTGCAAAATGATGGAGGTCAAAAAATGTACGACGATATTGGGAAAAAGATAAAGATCCTGTCAAAAGTTCTCGGCATTCTGAGCGCCATAGGCGCGATCATTATTACGATTGAACAGGAGTGGAGCGCACTCTTTGGAATTACGCTGGCCGCGACGTTCTTTTTAGATTCGTGGTTTGGCTACGGATTTGGGCAGCTTGTGGATGATATTCATTTGATAGCGGAAGAGAAACGCGGCAAAGAACGCGTGATGCCCGAGACATCACGGCCATATGCGCAGGAACAGACGGAGCCATACTCGGATAATGTCGCGGTATATCTGCTTTCTGTCGGCAGCAATCCGGCGTCTGTGAGCTGTTCCGTGGCAGCTCTTCTGGGGATCAGCCGCACGGCGGCGGACTTTATGATCACAGACCTGCCGTGCGAAATAAAAGGAAACATCAGCATAGAACGCGCCAAACTCATTCAGAGTCAGCTCGAGGCGTTAGGCGCCGTTGTTGAGATACGCGGTGCTGACTGAGTGCAGGAATTATTAACATAATATAATTTACATAATCAAAAGAGAGGCAAGAATGAAAAGAATTATCAGTATAATTGTCCTCACGGCCATGTTCACCGCAATAGCAGTAGGTTTGGCAGGATGCGGCGTGAAGACTACGCTGAGATTCGGCAATGACCCAATTATAGGCAAGTGGAAATGTAATGAAGCCTATGACGAGAATTTTGATTGGCTTGGAAGGGTATATTATGGCCTTGATATCGATGCGAGCGGATGGGGAATATTCTGTCAGTGAAACAGTTGGTCCATCTGCTTACCAACGGCAAAAGATTTTAAAGGCGCTGATTGATGAAGGAAAATGTACAAAGCACGATGTAATATCATATCTACAAAACAGAGTTTCTCTTAACTCAAACAGGCAGGGATTTAATTCCGCGCTTACAAAATGGAAGGCTGATATTTCCTATGTAAAACAATTATGACACGTCTAAAAATAAACGCGGCCACAAGGTTAATCCCCGTGGCCGCGTTTTTTATTGCAGACTATTGATTTTTCATGCCTGTTTCGCTTCCGGCTCACTTACCGGAAAACAAGCACGCTATCAGCACAAAAAAGCTGACTATGCCGAGAACAAGCGTAAAGAAATTGGCTCCGACCGAGCCTTGCAGAAGTGCGCCGAGGTACGCCGCCGACAAAAACGCCCCGATAATAGCTCTACCGCTCATATGTCCGCGAGTGCTGCCATGGCTTGACGTGCTGTTCTCGCTCTCGTTAGAAAACAAATCCTCATACAGATATACGTCCTGCATATCGCTCTTGCCGTCGTGGTTGAAATCAAAATCCGGTGTCATGGCTCATACCTCCTTATTCGTTTGCCCGTGCCTTGTCTATCAGGCGCTGCCAATACTGCGCCTTTTCGTATGGCGACAGCATTGAATACGCCATGCATAAAAATGCTCTGCCGATTTCCTTTACGCTCTTAGCGCCAAGATTTCTTATATTGCGCAAGCAATAGGCAGACAAATCGTGCAGCTTTGCGTTAGCAAAGGGCGCGAGAAAGAATATCATAATGCCATTGATTCTCCCCTCGTATGTCTCGAAAGCTTGTGTGATGGGGTTGAATCTGATACAACAGCGTTTTTTCCATCTAACCACGCCCCTTTCTACGTTCATATACTATCGCAGCGTTAATCAGAAAGTCAATACGCGAGGCATTTTTTCGCCGTGTTTTTCTCATTAAGCCGGTATGCTGACAGGCCACATTACAGAGCAAAGAACTAATTGAGCCGTTTCTGCCGGTTTTATGCTGCCCCCGCTGCCTGAAAGCCGCATGAACACAAGCATTTTCGCCATTTTCTAAAGCACACAAAAAGCACACTGGCCACATTGATTTTAACGATTTTAAAATTTTACTTGCTTTTTTGCGTATAGTATGCTATCATATAGGAGTTAAGAAAACTGTGAAATTTGACAAGTTTACGGTACTTTTTCTTACGAAAAGTTATGGAGGGCTAGCTCAGCTGGTTAGAGCGTCCGCCTCACACGCGGAAGGTCAACGGTTCGAGTCCGCTGCTCTCCACCATCATGGTCAGCCAAATTTGATGACACTGCGTCAAACGCAGTGTCATCAAGGCTTTCCGGGCTTTTTCAGCTCGGAAATTTTTTTATTTTTCCATTGATGACAAACGCCGTTTTTACGCAGCGTTGCGGACTTGAACCGCGACAGAGCCATTTTATGCGCAACTTATTGTACATTATCGAAAAACCACCCGCTTAGCGGGTGGCTGTTTATTTTGGGCTTAAATGCCCGGATTTTATTTTTTATGGTTCTATGTAAATAGTTGGATAATGTTGGGGCAGGCTTCTCGAGCAGAGAAATCTACACCCAACATTTTTGCTTTTTTTAGAACCTCTTCATATTCGTCCTGTGTAATGCTCTCAAATAATGCGCAGTGATTTTTGGATATATTCCATAGAGCGCTCCTTGCTGAGCAGAATATCATCCGGCAGCGCCTTGAGCTTGGCTATGAGCCGCTCTACCACGGCGCAGCCTTTGTCAGAGGTGATATAATATGCCTCCCGTTCCTCGCTTTCCTCGCAACAGTTAATTACCAAACACACGTCAGCCGCAGAAAAAATCGAAAAGCGGCAGTCGTTTGCCTTCAGGACCGGGTTTGTATCTCGGACAATATATATATCCAGCCCGGAACATTCTTTCATACGTTGAAGCAGCGTTTCTATGTGGTGCTTTCTTTCTTCGCGCCCGAGGACAATGTGCCTTGTATTATTAATGCACATAGAGCCGTCTACGAAATAGTTTAAAAACACAGATTCAAAAATATATACTGAAGTTGTCCCCGCATATTCATAATAGAAGTTTTTGTTGGAATCTGCCGAGGTTGGGCTGAGCTGCGTGTTGAAAACCAGCTTCTGTATCTCGCTGTCCATGTATATTGGGAACATTTCACCGAGAATATAGACATGGGAGGGGTTAGTGGCATACTTATACGAATACTTCTTTGCCTTCTCCGAGTATGGTTTTGCATGGTCAAAAACGCTTGTCTGCTTGTAGAAGTAGGAGAGCGCCGAGTGATATATCTTTTCAACCGATTCGTGATTAGATATGCTGGCGCAAAGCGCCTCGCCGCTGAACGGATCCCGTATTCCGCAGACGGCAAAGCAATCGTTTAGCACACACAGTCCGCCGTACTTTGAGTAATCCGCCTGAGAGATGTAATAAAGCTGAAAGCTCGAATTAAAGAAAACGTGCGCCAGTGACAGAATGAAAACCTCCATACTGTCGTCCTCCTCAAGGGTACTGTCTGTGTAGAACAGTCGGAGAGAGACGCGCTGACGCTCCGTTGAGCCTATTTTGAAAAATGCCAACAGTTCCGGCTTTTTCTCCACCGCCAGTTTGAAGACATTCAGCGGTATGATCAAGTCAAATTTATCTGCCCCGCGCTCTATATGAACCATGAGCTGCTCAAAAACGAGGTCAATATTCAGCGGGCAAGTGACAGGCAAAGCGGCCTTCTTACGCGGCTGTGTTTCTCTTTCCGTCTCAAAAAAACTGTTGACGATAATGCTCTTTATCATTTTTTTGCATGCAGTCTTGTCCGATACGTCGACTGATTGTATATTGTAGTTTTCCGCGAGCTTTTCAAATGCGGAGGTGTCGCCGCTGTGCACACAGACCTTGGCAATCTCTTCTGCAGTGCCGTCAATCATTGCGGCCGGAGGTCGCTTGCTGTTGTTCAGCCATTTGCTCAGGTAGGAGGGATCGTAGCCGAGCGCGTCAGCAAGTATATATGATTTTACGCCGCAAACCTTTATGATGCTGCGCAGTGTGCTTCCAAAGTCCGACATATAATTTCTCCGTTGCTAATAATAGTTTTGCAGAGTAAATTCGCTGGTCTTTAACAGCTCTGCCCTTAAATAATAGCGCGTTGACTGAGTTGTTGTCAAGCATTAGACAGAATTTCTTGACTTTCGTTGTGGAGAAAAGTCAAGAAATGACCACATTCGAGTCAAGAAGGGCACGTTCGTTCATTTCTTGTCAATGTACTTTTCGCCGAATGTGTGTTAAATTACAGGCAAGCAATCCTGAAGATACCGAAAGGAGCAAAAATATGAAAAAGAAAGTGCTTATAACCGGCGTGACCGGAACCATGGGCTTTGCTACTCTCAAGCAGTTTGCCGCACATCTCGACGAATTTGACGTCCGCGTGCTTGCAAGAAAGTCCGATTTCAATGAGAATATGCTCAAGCCTTACGCTGAGCAGATAGAGATTGTTTGGGGCGATCTCACTGACGACGAATGCCTGCACGAGTGTGTAAAGGACATGGATTATATCCTGGCGATCGGCGCCTTTGTCTCCCCAATGGCAGACGCACATCCGGAGGAATGCATACGCACAAACTACGGCTCTACGCTGTCGATGCTCCGTTCGATAAAAGAACTGGGGCAGACGGATAAGACTCACTTCGTATTCATCGGCTCTGTCTCCATGTATGGCGACAGACAGACTCCCATACACTGGGCAAAGGTCGGCGACCCGCTCAAGTCCTCCATTCTTGACCACTATGCACTTGGCAAGATATTCTCCGAGAGAGCTGTCATCGACTCCGGACTCAAGCATTGGGCCTCTATCCGCCAGACCGGAATGTACCCCACCAATATCCACAACATCACTGTCGGCTATCCGATAAGAAGCCATATCCCTCTCAACAACGTCTGCGAGTGGTCTGACTGTGATGACTCTGCACGCCTGATGTTCAACATTTGCGCAAGCGCTCCGGAGAAGTTCTGGAACCACTGTTACAACCTCGGCGGTGGCGCAGACTACAGAAAAACTCAGCTTGAGCATGACAAGCTTAACGGACTCGACAGATCCAAGATTGCCGACACCAACTGGTACGCTCTTTACAACCACCACTGCGCATGGTTCCTTGACTCCGACAATCTTCAGGAGCTCGTCCCCTTCAGAGAGAAGCCCTTCGAGAAGTGTGTTGCCGACAGCCGTGCCTATCTTGCCGAGAAGTTTAAGGAGATTGGCTACACTCTCAAGCCCAAAACTGACGAAGAAAAGCGCCAGAAAAATTTTGAAGACTTCAGTAAATGGGGCGGAACTCTGTGGGCACTCAATCAGGAGGATCCCGCCTATATGCAGGCATTTTACGGCTCGAAGAAGAAGTACGATGCTATCCCCAAGGACTGGGAGACCTACTACAAGCGCGGCATAATCCCTGAGGAGTACAACCAGATTGAGCTTGGCTTCGACCAGAATAAGCCCGTTGAGGAGCTTGACATTGAAGATATGAGACAGGCAGCAGCTTTCCGCGGCGGTGAGTGCCTCTCCGAGACGATGGAAAAGGGGCAGCTTTACAAGAAGCTGCGCTGGAGATGCGCCTGCGGACACGAATTTGAGGGAACTCCCTATGCAATACTCTTCGCCGGTCACTGGTGCGAGGACTGCATGGGCGCTGAGTGGCGTTACGGCGACATGGCCGACGAGAATCCGTTCTTTGCCCAGGTATGGAAGCCCCTGCACGCAGATGACGAGAACTTCGTGGTCAAGACCGAGTTTGACCCGAGGATAGTAAAAAACAAGTACGAAGAGTGAGGAAATCATGTCACATCTTTTTGAAGAATACAAAATAGGTTCCGTTACACTGAAAAACCGTGTAGCGATGGCTCCGATGGGACACGTTCATGCTGCTGACGGCGGCGTATCGGAGCAGCAGCATGCATACATACTTGAGCGTGCCAAGGGCGGCTTCGGGCTCATCTATCCCTCCGCCCACACCGTAACCGACAAATACGAGAAGCCAGAGGGCAGCGGCAACTTCCTCTTTAATTATTCGCAGGCAGCGCGCCTTGCACATCTCGTTGATGAGGTACACCAGTACGGCGCCAAGTTTGCTATTCAGCTCACTCCGGGCTATGGTCGCGTGAACAAGGGAAATCCCGCGCAGACCATTCACGTCTCCGCAAGCGACAACCGCGCCTTCTACTATCCCGACGTCGTGTGTCACACGCTCACTGTAGACGAGATACATGAGCTCGTTGCCTGCATGGGCAAGAGCGCAGCTCTGGCAAAGATGGCCGGCGTTGACATTATCGAGATACACGCCTACGGCGGCTACCTGATAGACCAGTTCATGAGCAAGGTATGGAATCGTCGTGACGATGAGTACGGCGGGTCTCTTGATAACCGTATGCGCTTCTTTAATGAGTGCACACAGGCCGTTCGCCGTGCAGTTGGCCCCGACTTCCCCATTTCTGTAAAATATACGCCTGTCCACGAGATTGAGGGTGGACGCACCTTTGAGGACGAGGGCATAGAGATTGCCCGCCGTCTGCAGGATATGGACTTTGCCTATATGCATGTCGACTATGGCTGCTATGAACGCTGGAATCTTGCCATTCCAAGCGCATACGAGAAGCAGGGGGCACAGCTCCACGTCGCAGAGCGCCTGCGCAAGGAAGGCATCACAATGCCTTTCCTCATTCAGGGCAAGCTCAATGATCCCGTTGAGGCGGAGAGAGTCATCGAGTCCGGACTCACGGATATGATAGCCCTCGGCAAGCAGTCTCTTGCCGACCCCTACTGGCCCAGCAAGGTCAAGAACGGCAGAGTGGACGACATAGACTTCTGCTGCGCCTGCCTTGAGTGTCTCAACCACAGCTACCCATTTATTCGCCGCTCCTCCTGCGCGATAAATCCCAGAACTGCGGCCGAGCGTGAGTACAAGCTCGAAAAGACTGCACATCCCAGAAAGCTGCTTGTTGTCGGCGGCGGCCCCGGTGGCATGGCGGCGGCCAAGTATGCCGCCCAAGTCGGCCACAGCGTTGAGCTGTGGGAGAAGAGCGACAGACTCGGCGGCAACATGAACGCTGCTGGCGGTCCTGACTTCAAGTTTGATGTTCGTCGCTTCAGCATGAATTTGCAGAAGCAGCTCTATAACAGCGGCGCCGTCGTCAGACTCTCCAAGGAGGCCAATGCCGACTCCATCAAGGAATTTGCTCCTGACGCTGTCATCGTGGCCGCCGGTGCAAAGCCCATAAAGCCGCGTATCCCAGGCATCGACAACAGCAAGGTCATTGATGCGCTCGATCTTTTGTCCAACAGAATTCCCACCGGTGAGAAGGTCTATGTTCTCGGTGGCGGCGAGGTCGGCTGCGAAGCCGCCGCGTATCTGGACTCTGTTGGCAAGGACGTCACCATTATCGAGATGCAAAGCGAGATTCTCTCCACTGCGAACATGGCGGATAACGCACGCAAGGGTCTGGAGGATCTTCTCGGCAGAACGAAGGTACGCATACTGACCGGCACAAAGCTCACCGAGATAAAGGACAACCTTATCGTTTGCGAGAAGGGCACGGAAACACTGGAGCTTGCCTATGACAATCTCGTTCTCGCCGTCGGCTTCAAGTCCGATCACACGCTCTGTGACGAGCTAAAGAGTGCCGGCATCAAGGTATTCCCCATCGGCGACTATAACAGTCCGCGCAAGATATATTACGGCATACACGAGGGCTTCCATGTCATCAGATTGCTTGACGATCTGATGGAGATTTAATAAAAAGTGAGGGGAAATCAATGGAGATTAGCAAATCCAAAAGAACATGGATCATAATCGGTGCAGTTCTCATGACAGCCACGGTACAGCTTTCGTCCGCCGGGCTCAACAACACGATGTACGCAATACTAAGCGGCATGAATGGCCTGCAGTATTACGCACTCCTGGCAACACTCTCATCCCTTGGCATGGCGATTATGTGCGTCATCGGCGGTCGTATAGGTGATATGATTGGCAGACGCGCCGTCATTCTCGCAGGTGCGGTACTCAGCCTCGCAAGCGCGATAGTAATGGGTCTGGCGCAGAGCCTGTCCGTTTTCATCGTAGCCCGTGCAGTGCTGTCCTTCGGCATCGGCACCTTCCCCGGCAACGCATTCGTCGTGGCGGCGGACGTCTCCGACGCCAAACAGTACCCCAAAGTCGCAGCGCTTCTCACCGCTACTCTGATGGTCGCAACCTTCCTCGGCTCTACCATTGCGGGTTATCTCGTTGACGCAGGTCTCATCCCCGCAGCCATCATCTATCCGGGTGTTGTCGGTCTCATCGGTGCCGTCATTGCTGCGGCAAAGATGGATAAGAAGCCTACAACTGACGGCGTTCGCGGTAAGGTTGACGGCATCGGCATGGTTCTGCTCGCAGTATTCATGCTCAGTCTCTGCCTGTCTCTCAACCAGGGTGCAAACCTCGGCTTCGGCAATCCCATCATCATCTGCGGCTTTGTTGTTGCCGTTGTCAGCCTCCTTGCTCTTCTCAAGGTCGAAAAGAAGGCGGAAGTTCCCGTAATTCCCCTGTACCTCTTCAAGAACAAAAAGTACACCGGCGTTATCATTGCAGGCGCATTCATAACCTTCTATGAAGTCGTTATGGCATCCTACGTTCCCGTAAGCGGTCAGGCTCTCATGGGCCTGAGTGCTTCCATCACCGGCTACTTCTCTCTCCCTCGTACAATAATTGCAATTGCCCTTGCGGCTCCTGCCGCCGCATGGGTGGTAAAGAATCAGGCAAAGAACTCCGCAATCGGTCTCGCCGCCGCAGGTCTGCTTGCAGCCGTAGCCTTCCTCGGCATGATATTTGTCGGCGCAGGCTCCCCCGTTGCATTGCCCTTCATCCTTATCGGCATCACCGGCTTCACCGAGGCTCTCAAGGGGGCATCTTTCAGACCTCTGGTTATCAGCCAGCTCGAGCCGAAGGACTTCGGCGTCGGTATCGGCATGATGACCGCAACTGGCACGCTTCTCATGACCATTTTGCTGAGCATTGTTGGCCCCGTATTCACCGCCGTCTCCGCTCAGAACATGGGCAGTGCACTCAGATTCGTATACATCGTGACCGTATGCTGCGCACTCATCGCCGTAGCGATAACCGTCTTTGCAACCAAGGACAGCAAATCCAAGAATTAAGCTCAATACATGGAGGTGCGGTGTCTGCATTGCGGACATCGCACCCCAAAAGCACACCCAATAGTACAAGGACGGTGAATTACAATTAAGAAAAGCAGTATATTTTTCCTTACAATGTCCGTCGCGTTCACATGGTTCACCTTCGTGTTCGGCGGAGGTGCGGCAACCGGCGCTCAGGCATACTCCCTCTTCGCCGTCCATGGCTGGACAGCGCTATGGATGCCTCTGGTCGCAATTGCAATAGTTGCGGTTGTCGGCTGGCTCTGCGTTGATTACGCGAACAAAATAGGTGCACATCACTACCGCGAGGTCATAGAGACGCTGTATCGCAGTAAGCTCGTTGGAACGATATATGAGATAGGCTGCATATACGGCACTGTCCTCGGACTTGCCACCTGCTTTGCATCGCTCGGAAGTCTTACGGTAAGTCTGGGCTTTAACTACTGGCTCGGCCTGCACTCTTGGCTGCCTGTTCGGCGCGGCTACCGTCAGAGCAATATCCACGGTGCTCGGTCTTGTCATCGGTGTTATCATCGTGCTTATATTCTCTCTCGACCTCAGCATAGACAGCGGCGCTGCACGGCATATTATCTCCGAGCATCAGGTGTTTAGCTCATACGGTAAGGCGTGGTACGGCTGCTTTTATTTTGCTGCCAGTAACTGCGGAACAATGCTGGCTCTGCTGCCGGTATTCGACCGCGTAAAGAACAGAAAACGTCTTACCGCCACAATACTTGCAGGTTTTTTACTGAATATTGTCATGTTCAGCATGGTCATATTTGCCGTGCTTAACAGCATGCCCGGCGTGACTGAGGCTCAGGTTCCGTATCTCTATGTAATACAGACTCTCGGCGTCCCGGGGCTTGTGAATATATACAGCGTAATTCTCGCCGCCGCAGTAATAACGACCGGTATTACTCTGCTTTATACCTATACCATACGCTTCAGAAAATATGTAAAGGTCAAGAGCGACCGTATCAGCGCATTCATCATTCTGACGGCCTTTGAGATAGTTGGCGCGGTCATCTCAAAGTTTGGGCTCATCACGCTCGTCTCTAAGGGCTTTTCGTTGACCGTCTGGATAAACATCGTTATCCTGATAATCGGCGTCCCAATCATGTACTTTATCAGGACTCACCAAGCATCAAGGCAGCATTAATGCCCATCTCGGCAGTTCCTGCATTCGTAGCATCAAATTCACTTATCATTTTATGACTCCACCGTGATTAATTCTGATTACGGTGGAGTCTTTATTATATGGCATGAAAACACCATCGGCTGAAAAGGAAAATCAAAGCTTGGAAAATCCTGCTCAGCTCCCACCTAATTAAATACTTAATATCAAAGATAACGAACAGACTTGAGAAGTATTTTGACGAACTCATCATTGACGAAATACAAGATATTGGCGGACGGGACTTCAACTTTCTTGAGGCTATTATGGAAGCCAATATCAACATGTTATTTGTAGGTGATTTCTATCAGCACACATTTGACACCAGCCGTGATGGTGCAACAAACAGCACATTATTTAACAGTAAGGCAAAATATGAATCACGTTTTACTGCAAAAGGATTTATATGTGATAATACAAGCTTAGTTAATAGTTGGCGTTGCAGTAAAAATGTTTGTCAATTCTACACCACATCGGAGGTTTACACAATCTTTGGGATGGCCTCTGTCAACATATGAAATCCTTGATTTTACTCTGGAGAAGTATGGGCACGAGCTATCGGTCAATGGTTCCACGCCGTACCTGTTTTCGGTCGAGCCTGATGGAACTGCTATGAGATTGTGATTTTTCAATGACAGCATTATACTTCCACAGGCTCCTGTCCTCAAAATTGGCTGACCCTGCCATCATGGTCAGCCAATTTTGATGACACTGCGTCAAACGCAGTGTCATCAAGGCTTTCCGGGCTTTCTCCCGGAGTTGATGCACCAATCGTCTGACCGTTGTCTCACCGCCTGTGAATCCGTATTCCTCAACCAGTCGGTCATAGATCCGCTTTGCGGTATGGTGCTGTTTTTTGGAACGGCAGTGAGCATCCTCATCCAGGCACCGCTTGACGAAGGAAATGACATCATCTGTAATGACGGTAACCTCTCTGCTGTAGTCCTTGCGCTCCCAGGGGACGCTGTTGCCATCCCAATACTTTTTGTCGGTGTTGCGGGAAATGTGCAGCTCACCGGCAATCTGCCGCTTATATTATTATATTGAAAATCCCGTAGCTCAAAGGCTACGGGATTTTTGACTGCGGCGTAAGCTGATGCTACCGACCACACTATGTCTTTATATCGCGGCTGATGTCTTTTTTCCTATCAGGCAAGCAAAGCAGTATGGCAGCCAGCACTACCGAAAGCGCGGAGATTATCTGTGACACAGACATGCCCAGCAAAAAGCCTCTATACGCGTCACCTCGTATACACTCAAGGACAAAGCGCATAATGCCATAAGCCAGCAGATAAGCGGCAAGCATTCTTTTGCCGTCTGCCTTTTTTGCTCCCATATATGCTAAACCAGCGAATAAAAGCAGCGCGCCTACGGCCTCATAAAGCTGCACGGGCAGCAACGGCACGTCATGCGGCGCAATCTCGGACTGGGAAAAATATACGCCCCATTTTTCGGAATACTTTCCGTAGCAGCAGCCGGCGCAGAAACACCCCATGCGTCCCATACAGTGGATCAGCGGAAGCGCGGGAAGAAGAATGCTCAGCAGTCTTTGCGCAGGTACTTTAGCCGCCCGGGCATATAGACGGACTGCTAACACTGCCCCATATAGCCCGCCGTAAAAAACAAATCCGGCATATAGATATTTCTCTAAAAACGCCGCTGTTTGCGTACACAAGTAGTGACGGTCCGCCCAAAAATCAGGGAAAACCGTGACTAAAAACAGAAGCTTCGCGCCCACAAAGGCCCCTACTATGCCATAAACGAATGCCAGCTCCACATCCGCTTCCAACTCTGGGCATCGCTTTTCGGCGTGTTTTAAATAAAGTACAGCTAAGAGAACACCCACTCCAGCCATGATGCCATACATAGGGATTTCTCGGGATAAAACATGAATATAAGGCAGCATATAATATCTCAAAATAAAAGCAGATACGCCGCAGCGTAGCGTATCTGCCCATCATAGTTACATATTATTAAACATAAGGGCACCAGAAGTACCGATTGCGCCGATAGCACCCACGCAGGCAATGCAAGCCACGAAGAAAATGGCTCCGCCGATTAGTCCAATCAAAGACAATACAAACCCGGCTGTTTGAATGCCGCCGACAAACCCGGCTTTCTTGGCATTGCCAGCAAGGATTAGACCAACGATACCTAAAATGACAGACACTAGAGCGGAGTAACCAAAAAACCACAGTACAACAGAAATAATGCCCAGCACCATACTGGCAGTTGCTGCCCCTTTCCCGGGAATCTTATCATTGCTTTCCATTTTTTCGTCTCCTTTTTCTCTATTTTGCAAATAAATGCAAATAAATTATAATTGCTTTTTATATGTAAGTCAAGAGACAACGTATAGAATTGTATGGGGAGAGTGCAGAGAGAGGACGGGAGTTCCTTTTTAAGCTATCAAGCCATGTCGACGCCTTAAAAATCCCGTAGCTCAAGGCTACGGGATTTTTGACTGCGGCGTAAGCCGTCGGCAATGTATAAAATCGCACGGGGGAAGTGCAAAGCGGGGAGGGGAGTCCCGTCAAGGCGCCGCATGGTTAACAGCTTGAATGCGGCGCAAGGGCGTAGAATTTTTTATAATGTGACTTCGTCACGGTAAACGGCGGCGCAATGCATTATTATGTAGCAATAAGAAGGAGGTAAAGACGTGTAAAATAATAATTAAAAGATAGAAAGGAGCCTATACGATGGCTGAACTGAAAATTATGAAAATGAGGTGCATCGCTCCGACAAGCCCGTCCTGCTCGACTTCTGCGCCGACTGGTGTGGCCCCTGCAAGATGCTTGCTCCTCTGCTGCATGAGCTTGCAGAGGAATACGACGGAGTCTACAAGGTAGGCAAGGTCAACGTGGACGAGCAGATGGAGCTTGCCATGCGCTATCAGGTCTCAAGCATCCCGATGCTCGTGGTTCTTAAGGACGGCAAGCCCGTCTCCAAGGCTGTCGGCTACCGCTCCAAGGCGGATCTACTCGACATGCTGAAAAATGCAATCTGATAAAGAAACAATCCCCCTCCTGCCGATTGGCAGGAGGGGGAAAGCTATATATATCGTTTTGTCACACGATCCTTCTGTCTCTGACCTGAGAATCGTAATGCTTGTTGAGCAACGGGCGGACGACGTAGTAGATGAGCTTGTTCTCGCCGTTGAACATGTACAGCGCGAAGGTCGCCACGAAGCCGACAAGCCCGATGACAATGAGCTTCTTTATGAGCTTGAATATGAATTTCCAGAACTTTTTCATGTGCTATCCTGCCTTTCTCAGTATGCCATGGAGTCGTCGAACTCGACGATGGTCGGGTCGAGAGGCTTCTCGTTGAGAACAACGGACATGTAGTTATTGATGCAGTTTCTCATATCCTGACGGGACACGGTACGGCAGTCCTCAAGGTCATGCTCGATGAAGACGAAGTGGAAGCCGAGGTCGCGCGCCTGCTCTTCCATGACGGCGTGGACGCCGAGCATGCCCTTGCAGGCGATGTTGTCGTTGAAGAGAACCATGTCGCAGTTGAAGTTCTTTGCCCACTCCCAGATGGCGTTGACGTTCTCCCAGCCGCCGACTGCGTGGTGACGCATGGTGGCCTTCTCGGAGAACAGAGCCAGATCCTTGATGGCCTGCTCGGGATCGGTCGTGCTGATCATGTTGTGACCCATGGTGGAGTCCATGTTCAGGACGATGTTGATGCCCCAGCAGTTCTGGGTCCAAGTCGGGAAGTCGGTGTAGTAAACGGCGGAGGGGCCCCACAGGAAGGCGCGGTGACGGGTCTTGCCCGCAAACGGCTCGTACTTCTCTTCGTAGGCCTTACGCATGATCTTGATGACCTTGCGGTCGACCTTGTTGAAGTACGGATCCTGACCGTTGACGGACGCCCAGGAGTACAGACGGTACAGAGTCTCGGCGATGCCGACGAGCGGGGAGTACGGGGTCTTGAAGTAGTCCCACTTCTCAAGCTCGATGGTGTTCTGCTCGTTCATGAGCTCGGCGTACTTGAACAGCTCGTTCCAGTCGTACTTCACGCCGTATTCCTTCTCGATGAAGGCGATGGCGTCCTTGAGCATCTGGGTGGAGTAGGGGTGTGCGCCCGGCTCGTTGTGGATCATGGCGAGAGTTACGGGGAAGTCAGGCAGATTCACGCGGCGGCGCTGGAACATGGACGTCGCCTCGGAGGCGTTGCAGGGCATATTCGTGGAGATCATGGCCTTGCCGAAGAGCGGGAAGTCGTCGTTGAGGGCAACGCCGGTCTCCGCCGCGCAGCGGGAGCAGACGTCTGCCGGCAGACCGAAGGACTCGGCTACGTCGATGTAGTACGGCTCGAGCTGCTGGTCAACATCGCAGATGATGAACTCCGGCAGCGTCTGCAGCGGGATGGGGATCAGGTCTTTGAAGCCGGTCAGGAACAGCGGCGGCATGACCTCGTCCACAGGGATGATCTTATCGCTGTCCTTGCCGCCGATGCGCAGGTCGTGAGACAGCACAAGGGCGATCTTCTTGGTCAGGCTCTGCACGATGGCGTGCATATTCATGTGCGCGATCACGAGCTCGGGGCCGCGGTAGCCCTCAAACAGACGGTCGATGAACATGAACGTGCCGAGGTAGGAGCCCATCCAGCGGTATTCCCAGAAGCCCTTCAGGCACGGGATCGGCGCGGAGGCGACCATGGCAGCCATGGACATGACGTTTTTGAGCCATGCACGGTAGTCGACCATGGTGTCGTGCAGACCACGCCACTCACGGTACTTGGCGACGCCGGTCTTATCATAGTAACGGCTGCGGAGACCGCCGACACCGTTCTGAGCCTGCCAGAGGGGGTCGAATCTCTGCATCTTGGAGTCAATAAATTTCGTAACAGGGCAATTCATAGTTTTCATTCCCCTCCTGTTCAAGAATTGATTTTCTTGATTTCCAGACTCTCAACGAAGGCCTGGAAACGGGTACGGAGCTGGCCGACGGAGCCGAGCGCGTATTCCTTCTCGATCGTGCAGCACGGCACGCCCATCTCCTCGGTCAGGATATGGGAGGCGAGCACCTTCTCATAGCTCCAGAACTCGCAGAACTTCATGTTCTCGTAGATCACGCCGTCAGCATGGAACTCGTCGACAAGGCGCTTGACCTCAGCATGGCGCTGGTCGATCTTCGCACCCTCCATGAAGCGGGCGCACTGGTTCCAGTGCAGGTAGTGGCGGCAGATGGCGTCGAACGCGGTCTCGCCGGGCAGAATCTCGATCTGTTCGCGGCTGGGGAAGCTGCCGAAGCAGTAGCGGTCGGCAACGACCATGGCGCCGCAGGTCTCGATGAGCTTGGTGAACTCCGGATCGTCCACCTCGGAGCCGACGAGGACTACGCGGGCGCGGAACGGGAACTTCTCTTCCGGTTCGCGGGTCTTCAGCTCTTCCAGAGTCTCCTCGAGGTAGGGCTTGATGAGGTAGTGCGGGCATACCTGGCTGACGAGGTTGATGACGTGGAACTCGTAGCCGGTGATGTTCGGGTTCTCGCTCTTGCGGAAATCGCCGATCTCGGTGATGATGCGGCTGATCTCGTTGTGATCCTCAATGGCCTTGCGCATTGCGGCGTCGGACACGTCCACGCCAAAGCGGTTCTTGAGCTCATCGACGACCTTGAGCTTGAGCTGAGCCTTGTAGTAGTCGAGGTTGGTCTTGTCGCCCTTCATGGGAGGGTCGATCTGAGTGACGAAGAAGCGGGGGTTCTTTACGGGGTTGATGAGGAAGAAGTGCTCTTCCATACGCTCCATGGTGGCGCAGGATTCGGCGCCGAGCAGCGCGTCGAGGTAGTTGTAGCCGCCCTCGATGGCGCGCTCGAGAATGGAGCGGGCGTAGGGACATGTACGGGTGGTCATGTAGTAGCTTGCAAGGTCGGTAGACGTGCAGCGTGGCGCGCGCAGGCGGCTTGAGAAGCAGCCGGGCAGATTCAGCAGAACCTCAGGGACGTAATAGCAGTTGTATCCCAGTGCGTACATTCCTTCTTCGACCGCCTTCGTGACAAGCTCGTTCTGAGCGTCCTGAAGGAGGTTTTCAAAGTAGATAAGATGCTTAAGGTCTTTCAAGCAATACACCTCTTTTTCAAATTTACCACACGAAAAATTTTGATTCCGGGCATGGCATATCTGGGAAAATATTAACACAATCCCGCCCAAACGTCAAGGAAAAGCCGGAGATATGAGCAAAAAAGGCGATAGACAAAATGCATGTATTGTATAACTTGGGTAAAAATATGAACCAAGTCAGGACCGGACGGCCCTGGCTTGGTTGGAGTGATATAAACTTTATCTGCGCTTGCCCGCGACCTGATACATATCCTCGTCGGAGATGACGGCGGTCACATCCAGGTACCTGCCGAATATCCCCGCAAGCTGTTCGGCGGGCATCAGACCCATCGACACCTTGCTGGCGGAGCCGTGATGGTGCGCATCGATCTTCTCGCGGCTCATGCCGTGCGCCACGGTGAGCACGCCGCCCTCGGCGAGCAGCCCCGACAGATGCGTTATCAGCCGCTCGGGGTCGGGGAAGTGGGGGAAGGCGTTGTAGACCACGATTGCGTCAAAGCCCTGCCCGACATCGGCAGTCTCGATGTCGCCGCAGATGAAGCGGACGCCGGTTCCGGCATATTTCCGCTCCGCAAGCTTTATCATCTCCGGCGAGATGTCGATGCCCGTGACATCCGCGCCGCGCCTGATGTAATCCGGTATCAGAACTCCGGTGCCGCAGGCCACGTCGAGAACGCGGCTGCCCTCTCTGACTCCGGCGTTGTCGAGGATTATGTTTATCTTCCGGTCGCTGCGTATCAGTCCCGCGTCCCAGCTTGGGGCGCAGCGGTCAAAGAATTCTATTACGTCGGCTTTATCTATCATGGCACTCTCCGTATCACGCGAAGAAGGACGCGGTGTCGATCTTCTGGTAGCCGCCGAAGCTGTTCGGGCAGGCGTAGATCTCTTCGGCCAGAGGCTTTCCGAGGAACGCAGTCGTGACGCGGTCCGTCACTTCGGTCATGTCAACATCCTCAAAGCGATCGGGATAGGCGGTCTTCGCGGCGAACCACGTGTTGATGAGCGCGATCTCATAGTTGGTATAGTAGGCGTTGTAGGCAAGCTGGAGATACGCCTCGCCCTCGCGCCAGGCACGGCAGGTATCGAACATCGTGGGATCCTCGGCGTAAAGAGGCTTGATGTTCTTCACGGCGGCGGCGTCAAAGATCATGGCGTCCATGTCCTCGCCGAGCGCGACGAATTTCTCCGCCTCGATCGGCTGCGCGCCGGGCGCTCCAAGGTCGGAGACAACGTTCTTCACGTTCGCCACGCGGAAAGAAACATAGTCCTGCGCAGTCATCAGGTGGTTCGTCGTGCCCCAGTTGCCGAGACCGCAGATATAAACGGCGGGCTTGTCTTCTTCGGCGATATCGGCGGTACGCGCTTCGATCCCGGCGCGCTCGGCGGCGATGAAGCCGATGAGCGTCTCTGCCTTCTCGCTCTCTTCAAAGATCGTGCCGAGGAGGCGGACGCTTTCGTTGAATCTCTCGTCAAACACGCTGTCCGGCCCGCTCATCAGCGTCACGACCGGGACGCCGAGCTGCTCCTGCAGGGCATTGGCCTTATCCGCATCGCCGTAAAGGGAGATGACGATATCTGGCTCGCAGGTGAGGATCTTCTCCGCCTCGGGGCTCTGGGCATTCGGCCCGCCGACGCCGCAGGAGGGCAGCGACGCGAACATATCGCTGTGGGCGAGCACATAGGGCCGCGCGACGGAATCGAACATCTTCGGGCGCTCGGAGAGCGTTTCGTTGTCGATATCCTCCACGCCGCAGAGCAGGGATACGTCGCCGATGTAGCTGTAGAGCCGCAGCGCGCCCGCGCCGATGCACACAACACGCTGATACGAGCCCGGCGTCACGGTGATCTCCCGGCCGATGAGGTCGGTAACGGTGATCTCCGCGCTCTCGGCGG
>ENA-ORTG01001543-ORTG01001543.1-human-gut-metagenome-genome-assembly--contig:-NODE-1543-length-20564-cov-12.644351_pt1 | contig 20564 bp, 19 predicted proteins | sample MGYA00241906_ERZ509176 | MGnify/ENA primary metagenome ERZ509176 (study PRJEB26280, sample SAMEA2338811) | human gut metagenome | biome: human gut; feature: human-associated habitat; material: faeces...
GAAAAGTTGCTTAAATAATGTAAGGTGTGCATGTCGTTACTTTCCTGTGGCATTGTTTTGTTGATACAATGCCATCGCCTGCATGAGCTTCAGGTTCTTGCGGCTGAGCCACGGGAAGTCGGGGCTGCATACGGGAGTCTGGTATTCGTCGAGAACGGTGTAGAACAGCGGGTTGGCGATCAGTCCGTCCATGCTTTCCACCACCAGCAGAGCGTTCTTGCGGAAGGCGTAGAAAGCAGCCTTTTTCAGCTCGTCCAGCCGTTTGCCTGCGTCGGTGTCCGGTGTGTCGGCAAAGCGTGCCAGCGGCTGGGGCAGATGATGAGCCGTCAGCCAGTCGGACAGGCGGGAGTCGTCGGCGGGAGTGCCGTAGGCGTATGCCACCACGTCGCGGTCGTCGGAACGGACGGCGGACTCGGCGGGGGCGAGGCTTTCCGCCTGCTGGCTCAGGGAGCTGTACTGCTTGTCGAGTTGCAGACGGGTGAGGTTGCGCATTTTCTTTACCGTATAATAAATGTACTGTACGATGTATTTTCCTCCGCGCACGAACGAGTCGTAGTGCTCGTAGTAGAACGCCCGCAGCAGGGTACTCTGACGGCGCAGCAGTTCTGCCGGCACGTGTTCGATGTCGGGACGCTCGAACTCGATGATGGTGGAGGAAATGTATTTCATTGGTCGACAACGATTTCGCACCACGTGAAGCTGACTTTCAGCAGGGCGGTGCTGTGTGGCATTTCGATGGCGATGTAGTGGCGCCCTCCGTAGCGGAGGAACTTGCCCGTGACGCCGTATAGCGGACCGCGGCGTACTACCCGGACGGGGACGCTGCGTTTGCCCCGGAGCTTTTCCGAGTCGATGAAGCGGGTGCCCTGAATCTCGGGGTCGGTGGCACGCATGAAGTTCTGCATGTCCTGCTCGCTCACCGTACAGAAGTCGGTTCCGTTGCGCTCTTTTTTCATAAAATACAAGGGAAGAGGTGCCTGTACCGCAAACTTCCTACACCAGTCGTTGTCGTAGGAGTGCCGTACGAAAAGCAGGTTATGAATGGCAGGTACGAGTACACGGCAGCATTCTTCGCTGTGCTCCATGTCGCGAAGTTCGTATGTCATAGGGATGTAATACTCTATGCCCTGCTCCTTGAGATAGTCGCCTACCAGCAGCTCTTTGTTGTAGACGGTCTGCAGGGGAAGCCATACCTGTTCTTTTTTCATAATCTTAAAATTTTTAAACAATCGGTGATTGAAAAAAATTACAATTAATAATTTTGTTCTATGATTTATTTTATTTTCTGAATGATTTTTTCCCTGTTGGTTTCCTGGTTTGATTTTGTTGAAAAACGAGTGTACTTTTCTCTCCTTCCTAGCGCCTGAAAGCACTATGAATCAGTTTGTTATCTCCATAAGTAGAAGATCCCGCACGTCGTACTTCTGTATAGGAGGTATGCTCCCACAGCCGCATAGGAAGTCGTTCTTCGCCGCAAAGATAGTAAATTATCCGTAATAAAAACTCTTTTTCCGCATTTTAACTCTCCTTTTGACATCCATTTTCCCAGAGCTGAAAGTAAACAGGGTACTTACATTAGCATAGTGCCTTTACGAGGGCATACCTCCTATACAGAGGCGCGTCGGGAAAAATAATTCTCCCGACGAGTGCATCCGGTGGGAAGGTCGTTGGGAGAATTTTTAAAAATTTGTACAAAACATGCGTGTGTTTTGTACAAAAAACGCACAAAAAGAGATGCGTTCGGGGAGAAATTTCCCCGTTTGCGAGATACAACAAGCAGCACTGCGGCAGGTGTGCCGTAGCGACCGATGCATGTTTTCCTCAAAAATCAGGGACGCTTCGCTTTAGTATCTGCACTTTTTTTCGGTCTGACGCCTAAGCAGCTTCTGGCTCCCTTCTGGAATTTCTTCTCCAGGCTTTACCTCGTGGATGACGAGCTCAGTTCCTTCGTTGATACTTTTTTCGATGATTCTCAGTAGCGTGAGGTACTCAAATTTTATCCGGTGTATCTGTTCTATCGCACGGAAGAACGTATACAGGGTACTGATCTGGTAGTTGCGACTGTCGGAACAGGTATGGGTACCTGTGCCCGTAATGCGCTGAATCTCACTTTTCGATACGCGTGCCGAACGGTATTGCCGATCGAGGAAACGCTTGAGGGTTATCAACAAAAATCTCTTTTGTTTTTCCGTTACTTCACACGAACGATAGAGTACGTGCATGAATCTTACCATAATTCTTCATAATGTTTGGTTTTGCTATTTCTCTGCCGTTTATGGCAGAGGTTAATACACTCTCAGTGCGTATTTTTACGCACAGAAAGCGGAGAAACACCGAAATTCATCGACTGAAGTAACTTGATTGCAGATGTTGCCGTGCGTGTTGTTAAGCCTTTCTGTCGGCGGGTTTACCTGGCAGTAACGGTGCCGGAGGGGGCTTAAAAGCGGACTTTCTGACGAACCGGACGGTGATGTCTGGAATCGGGTTTTGAAGTCTTCGGGGGCAAAGATAGAATAATCTTTGAATTGGCGTGTTCTCCGGACTGGAAAACTTTCCTTCGCCTTCGGTTTGTTCCGTTTCCGTGGTTCTGTTTCGGCTCTTCGGGTCGGCAGAACACGCGGGGCGGTCGAAATCGGGGTTGCGAAATCGGGCTGCGAAATCAAGCTTCGGCGTGAGGAATGTTTTTCGGAACGGAAAACTTCCTTTGATTATATCTTTGTTTATAATATAAAAAGGAAAGGGTGGTGCCACTGATGGTGACACCCGTGTTCCGCTTTCGAGAATAAGTATTTGTAAACCAGTGCGGTAAGTGTGACATTTATGGTGACACTAGTGGTGCCATCGGTGCTCCGCTTTCCGGGTTTACGCATTTCCTAACCTATTAAAAAAGTGAAGAATATGGGTTGTGTAGATTTAAAAATCCCTGGGAAACAAGGATTTATGGCGCTCTCTAGGCGCCTGTTGAACACGATGTTCGACGAAATGTATGGCAGGATGCATACAGAGGCGGAAGCCTACGTGTATTTGCTCATGAAAGCATGCTTCAGCGATCAGGGGGAAGGACCGGGGGAGCTGAAAAGGGGGGAAATGGTGTATTCGGTGCGCGAGTTGAGTATGCGTTTCGGATGGAGCAAGAGGAAGGTGATACGTTTTCTTGCCCGATTGAGGCTGGAAGGGGTGGTAAGCACGGCGCGTACCGCCCACGGCTCGAAGCTGAAGCTGCTGTATTACGAGGAACTGTGCCACCTGAAGGTGAGCCGCAAGTCGGGCGAGCGTCCCAAGAACCTGACCGACGAGTCGTTCGATGTGTTCTGGGAGCAGTACCACGCACTGACGCAGCAGCCCGCACTCGACATCGAGGCGGCGCGCAAGGCGTGGGGCAAGCTGACGCTGACCGAGCGGGAGGAGGCTATCGGCAACATGGAGATGTATCTCTGTCTGCTGCCGTCCATCGACCGGGCAAGGTCGGCGCTCAACTATCTGCTGATGAAGAGTTTCGTGATCAATTGAGGGGTACCGGACGTAAGAATTGGATGATCTGACTATGAAAAAGATTCGTTTTCCGAGGATTCGGAAAGGCTATGGAAAACTGGTTTCTGTGTTGCGGCGCAGAGGAGGACGAAAACGGACGGAGCAATTGCCGGAGGTTTTGCTCGAAGCGGAACGGTGTGAGAATGAGCAGCTTGCGATGAAACAGCATGAGGCGATGCAATGTGAAGATGAGCGGCATGAAGCGGTGCAATGTGAGGCGGGAGGTTTTGAGGATGAACAGCGTGGAAATGAACAGCTTGCGATGGAACAGCATGAAGATGAGCGGCGTGAAGTAGAACGGCATGAAGATGAGCAGCGTGTAAATGAGCATCACAGAAAAGCCGAAGCGTGCAATCAGCAGCAATGTTCTTTGCGGGAGTTCTGTTTGAAGAGGTTCTCCGAAAAGCGGGATGCTCATGCTGCCGGCGGTGCTTCTCCGGATAAAGCGAAACGGTAATGTATCGGGTTGATTTTCAGGCGATGCAGCGTGAAGATGAGCAGAGTGAAGCGGTGCAATGTGAGGCGGAACGTTATGAGGATGAACGACGTGAAGCGGTGCAGCATGAAGATGAACAGCATGAGAATAAGCATCTACTTGATTTTCAGCAGATACTACTTCAAGAATTAGAAAAACAACAGTAAAATTATTTTTAAAGATTACAGGGGGAATGATTTACGCAGAAGAAATAGAAAGAGCCGTTTTAGGAGCCTGTCTGCTGGAGCGGACGGCACAGTCGACGGCACTGAAGAGCCTGCGGGCGGAGATGTTTTACATTACGGCGCACCGGGCGGTGTTCGAGGCTATCAGCGCACTGTATGCGCGGGGAGCGGCGGTGGACATGCTCACGGTGTGCGAGGAACTGCGTGCTTCGGGACGGCTGGACGAGGCGGGAGGTCCGTTTGCGGTGGCGAAGCTGGCGGGCGAGGTGGCCACGTCGGCGCACCTGGAGTATCACTGCACCATCTTGTTCCAGTACTTCCTGCGCAGGCGACTGGTGGAGGTGCTGACGCGGGAGCTGGCGGCGGCAAACGACATGACGTGCGACGTGTACGACGTGCTGATAGGCACGCAGCGGGAACTGGGGGCGCTGCTCGACGACTCGCCGCTGGAGAATCACCTGCACCCCATGCCGGAGGTGATGGAGGACACGGTGGCGCTGGTGGACCGCCGGCAGGAGCTGTCGGTGAACGGACTCACGGGGGTGCCTACGGGCTTGCAGCGCCTGAACGAGATGACGGGGGGATGGCAGCCGGGCAACCTGATTTTCACGGCGGCGCGTCCGGCGGACGGAAAGACGGCACTCGACTTGTTCTTTGCGCGTCAGGCGGCGATGGCGGGGGTGCCGGTGGTGTTCTTCACGCTGGAGATGACGGCTTCGGAGCTGGGCGAGCGCATGGTGCTGGCGGAGAGCCGTGCCGACCCGCTGCGCATCCGGCAGGGGAAGCTCACGGCGGAGGAGGTGGAGGATGTGCATCGCACGGCGGAACGGATGAGTGCGCTGCCGGTGCATGTGGACGATACGCCGTACATCAACGTCGATCAGTTGTGTGTCATCGCCAAGTCGCTGCGGGCGAAAGGGGAGCTGGGGCTGCTCATCGTGGACTATCTGCAGCTGCTTGCCACGGTGAACCCGGGGCGTACGCGCGAGCAGGAGGTGGCGGAGTGCAGTCGCAAGCTGAAGGGGCTGGCACGTTCGCTGGGCTGTCCGGTCATCGTGTCGAGTCAGCTCAACCGTCAGGCGGAGGATCGGGCGGGGAGTCCGGAACTGCGTCACCTGCGCGAGAGCGGGGCGATAGAGCAGGATGCCGATCTGGTGATTCTGCTGCACCGTCCGGAGCGGTATCACATCCGGGTGGACCCCGACACGGGCTGCTCGACCAAGGGAATGGGGATCGCTACCCTCGCCAAGCATCGTAACGGGGCGACGGGGAAAGTGTATTACGGGTACAATCCCAGCATGACGAAAATCGGCGAGTTCGAGGGCGTGCATGTGGCTGTACCGGGAAAATCGTATAAGGAGAAAAACTATGAAGGAAAGATCGGTGACATATTCGGTGGTGCCGCGCGTTGATCCGCGGGACCTTTCGGCGGGGGTGACGTACTACGCCCGGGCTCAGGCGCGCGGGGTGGTGTCGCTTGCCGACATGGCGGTGCGCATTCAGGAGCGTTGCACGGTGACCAAGGCGGACACGCTGGCGGTGCTCACGGCACTGGAGGAGGAGATCGGCAACGGGCTGTGCAACGGGGAGATTATCCGTCTGGGCGACATCGGTTCGCTGCAGGTGGGGGTGAAGAGCGAGGGCGTGAAGTGCGAGGCCGACTTCCGTCCGTCGATGCTGGGCAAGGTATGGGTGCATTTTCGTCCGGGCACCGTACTGAAGGAGATGATGGACGATTTGGCCTTCGAGCGGGTGGCTCCGCACAAGAAGGTGGTACGACGTAAAAAGTGAGGTGTACGATGAAAAAAGATGAATCCGACGGAACATTCCGTCTGCGTATCTACGGCAAGGCAGAGCTGGCTTGCCTGTATTTTCCGAACCGTTCGCCGGAGACGGCACGGCGCAACTTGTACCGGTGGATGTACCGCTGTCCTTCCATCCGCGAGGGTCTGGCGGCACTGGGACACGACAAGCATCGCAAGTTTTTCCTGAAACCGGAGGTGGAGGTGATCGTGAGGGGGCTGGGAGAGCCGTAAGGAAAAGAAGAAAGAAAAGAGGAATTTTCCCCCCTGCCTGTGAGGTTGGCGGACGGCTTTCACTCTGTAATATTATATTTTGTGCTATGTTTAGTAGATTATTTCGTATTTTTGCCGTTAAATAACTATTGGCAATGAAACTGGATTGGGTAAAGACAAGAGTAGGTTCAGAATAACACCCGTTCCACCGATGGCTATGTATCTCCTGAAAGGGCACTGAGCATGGTAGATGCTAATAGGCAAATTTGGAGAGGTGTATGTTAGAAACAGTGATTAAAAATACGGATGATTTTGTCGTTTCAGTTCCAAAAACTGAACGAAAAAAATATGGCCAGTTTTTTACGAATGGGACGACGGCTGCTTATATGGCTTCACTGTTCAATTTCGATCTCTCAAAGCCTGAAATCCATATACTGGATGCCGGTGCGGGGACAGGCATCTTGTCGGCAGCGGCTGTCGACAGGCTGGTGGCATTAGGTTATAAGGGTAAGATTCTGCTTACCTGCTATGAAACCGATAAAAGGGTCTTGCCTGTTCTGGAAGCTAATCTTGATTTGCTTCATTGTGAGTATGGGATTGAGTATACGGTGTTTCGCGATAATTATATCACTTCGCAGGATTTTGAAGGGAATACATTGTTCTCCGTGCCAGATCGGGTATATGATTACGTGATCGGTAATCCTCCTTATCTCAAAATACCGAAAGAGGCGGATGAGGCAAAAGTAATGCCCGGTATATGCTACGGAGCTCCTAATTTGTATTTTCTTTTTTGGGCCATGGGCATCCACAACCTGAAAGAGGGGCAGGAACTGGTATATATTGTTCCACGTTCATGGACGTCGGGAGCTTATTTCAGAAAGTTCAGAGAATATGTGTTCAAGAACTGTGTCATTACCGATATGCACTTGTTCGAAAGCCGGGATAAGGTTTTCGACGGTGAATCGGTGTTGCAGGAAACGGTCATCATAAAGGTGAAGAAGACAACAGTTAAACCGGATTATATCCATATAACTTCTTCTTCTACCTCCAGCTTTTCTGACTTGAATACTTTTCGGGCTTCTTACGATACAATTGTGTCACGGAATCAGTTTGTATATTTGGTGACCAATGAAAGTGATGCGGCTGTGCTTGCAATGATTAATCGTTTTGATAAGACGCTTCCGGATATAAATTTGCGTATGCAGACGGGGCTGATAGTCGATTTCAGAACGAGGGAAGTACTTCGTGACCAGCTTGAGGATGGATCATATCCCCTTTTATATTCACAGCATATCCGAAACGGGAGGGTTGTATGGCCATTGGGAAAAGAAGGGGAAGTGATAAAGACTGACCGGAAAGCGTTCCTGCAGGAAAACAGTGATTTTCTTTTGGTAAAGCGATTCACGTCGAAAGAAGAGGAACGGAGACTACAGTGTGGCATATACCTGAAACAAAGGTTTCCGCAATTTCCGTATATCAGCACTCAAAATAAAATAAACTTTATAAAATGTGATTCTCCTTGTGTCACCTATGGCTTATATGTATTGCTGAATTCCAGTTTTTATGATAAATACTATAGGATATTGAATGGTTCTACTCAGGTTAATTCTACTGAAATCAATCAGATACCGGTTCCCGACAGAACTGTAATAGAAAATATGGGAAGGGAGTTGATGCACAAAGAGTTATCGGTCACAAGTTGTAATGAAATATTGAATAAATGGATAAGCTAGAATCAGTAAAGGATTTGTTGGAGAGAATCAATATGCCTTTAAGGCAGCAAAGTGAACTCTGTTGTCTGACCCTTCTTGCAATGGCTGGCCTGAAAGAGGATATGCCTTGGTGTGAAGCGGCCAGTGAATGGATCAGAATACATGATATTATTTCTTTTATTGCGGATAATTACGGCATCGTGTATGCCGAGAATTCGCGAGAGACTTTTCGTAAACAGGCTATACATCCCTTCAGAACTGCCGCGCTGATAGAGGATAACGGTAAATCTACCAACAGTCCTAATTATCGGTATCGGATAACGCCTGAGTTTTTGGATGTTATTCGTTCTTTATCTGATAGTAGGGAAGGTACAGGCAAGGAAAGTGCGGCTCTTGTGCGGTTTCTTGACAAGCATGATACGTTGTCTGAAATATATGCTTCCAAAAAGAAGATGCAAAAGATGCCTGTCAAAATCAATGGTAAGGATTTTACGTTTAGTCCTGGAAAACACAATCAGTTGCAGAAAGCTATTCTGGAGGAATTTGCGCCTCGGTTTGCACCTCATGCCGAATGTCTGTATGTGGGTGATACCATCAAGAAGGATATGATAAAGAATGTAGAGAAATTATCTTCTCTCGGTTTTGAGATTACCTTACATGATAAAATGCCGGATGTCGTTTTGTACAGGGAGGATAAAAACTGGATATACTTTATAGAATCAGTCACATCTGTCGGACCGATGGATCCTAAAAGGATACTGGAGATTGAAACGATGACAAGAAATGTAACCGCTGGCCGTATATATGTGACTGCTTTCCTTGACTTTGCTACGTTTAAGAAATTTTCCGCACAGCTTGCTTGGGAAACTGAGGTCTGGATAGCTGATATGCCGGACCATATGATTCATTTGAACGGGGATAAATTTCTTGGGCCTCGTTGACAGGATTTATTCTTGTTAAAAAAGATATTTCGGGCTGCACCCTTGGCGGTGTAGCCCGTTTTTTTATCCCCCTCCCCTTGCATCACAAACTTAACCGTTTTGAAACAGGAATGCCACATCGGCGTTTCGCTTTTGAAATACGCTGCATCTAATTTTGCGCACAGGAAATTAAGGTTTTTTAGGTAATGACAACACCTTAATATCCAGACAGATAAAAAAACAGGCAAAATAAAAAACGGGTTAGGAGATTTACAATTTAAACATAGCATGAAAAAAATTGCAGCGTATTTAGTTTGGTTTGTGTTGGTTGCTGGATTGCCCCTCATGGCATGCAGCAAGGATGAGGCGACAGAAGTTGCATCGGACAGCTTTGGCGTCAGTTTCGATTGCCCGTCGCTGATAGAAGTCAGCAAGGGCGGAGAATACACCTTTCAGGTGGAAGGCGGAGAGGAACCGCAGGCATCGGATGTGCTGGTGCTGGAGTCGACCGACGGCATTTCGTACACCTGCACACTGGTGAGTGTGTCGGAAAACAGCTTTACCGTAAAGATTTCGGAAGGATGCGAGAGTGGTACGTACCGGGTGTTCATCAAGCGGGGCGACCGCAAGAAACAGATCGGCAGTACTTATATTAATATTGTAGAGGGAATGGACTTTACGCCGGATGCCGGAACAACGGTGTACGGGGTGGTTTCGACTGCCGACGGACCGGTGCCGGGGGTAGTGGTTTCGGATGGCGTGGAAGTGACCGTCACCAATGAGCAGGGTATCTACCAGCTCCAGTCGGACAAGGAGTGGGGATATGTGTTCATCTCTGTTCCTGCGGGTTACGAGGTGCCTGCCGAAGGGGTGCTCCCTCAGTTCTACAAGATGATGAAGGGCGACGCTTCTACTGCCGAGCGGGTGGACTTCTCGCTGACGGCGGTGGACGGACAGGATGACTATAAGGTGCTGGTGCTGGGCGATATGCATCTGGCAAACCGTACGGGCGACCTGAAGCAGTTCATGGAGTTTACCAGCGACCTGAACGCTTACCGTGCGCTGCACCAGCAGGAAAAGATGTATGCCATCGCGCTGGGCGACATGACCTGGGACCTGTACTGGTATTCCAACAGTTACGCGCTGCCCGAGTACCTGAACACCATCAACTCGCAGGTGAAGGGGCTTCAGATTTTCCATACCATCGGAAATCATGACTACGACTATAAGGCGACGAACGACCGGGATGCGGAGAGCCGTTTCATGGATTACATCGCGCCTACTTATTATTCATTTAACTTGGGAAAGGTACACTACGTGGTGCTGGATGACATCGATTGCAGCAATTACGACGGTACGACTTCGCGCGACTACGAGAAGCGGGTATCGGCCGGACAGCTGAGCTGGCTGGCAAAGGACTTGTCGCACGTAGACAAGTCGGTGCCGCTGGTGGTAGTGATGCACGCGCAGGTGTTCTATCCTTCGCAGACGGACGGCTTCAAGGTGGATCACGACGCGGTGAACACGACGCAGCTGCTGAACGTGCTGGACGGCTACAAGGTGCATTTCATTACCGGACATACACACATGAACTATAACGTGACGCCCGATGATGCCGTGACTGGCGGACGGGAGGTGTACGAACATAACACGGGTGCTATCTGCGGCTCCTGGTGGTGGTCGGGCTACCTTACTTCGGGCGTGCACCTCAGCCCCGACGGTACGCCGGGCGGTTATGCTATCTGGAGCGTGAACGGTACGGACATGGAGTGGATGTACAAGGCTACGGGATGGACGGAGGATTACCAGTTCCGCAGCTACGACCTGAACAACGTGCATTTCTCGCTGGCGGATGTGCCGCAGATGCCTGCCGGTGTACCGGCTTCGGTCAAGAAGGAGTACATGAAGTATGTGGATGCTTATCCGGGAAATCAGGACAATGAGGTGCTGATCAATATCTGGAACTGGAACCCGCGCTGGACGCTGAAGGTGACCGACGAAAACGGCAATACGCTGACTCCCGAGGAGGTATGGGCGTACGACCCGCTGCACGTGGCGGCTATGAGCGTGAAGCGTTTCAACTCGTCGACGCTGACTTCTACGCCGAGCTTCATTACCGAGAAGTTCCCGCATTTCTTCAAGGTGAAGGCTGCCGATGCCGACGTGGACCTGACCATCACCGTGTGCGACGAGTTCGGACACCAGTGGACGGAGAACATGCAGCGTCCGAAGGCTTTCTCGACGGATGCTTACTTGCCTCGCTGACTTAACTTATGTTTTACTTAATACTTATTTATGAAAGTTTTCAATTCGTACGTGTTGGGCTTGTTGCTGTTGCTGGCAGGCAGTATCTCTACGCTGTCGGCACAGAACAGGAAGGTATCGGGTAAGGTACTGGATGCCTTACAGGAACCGCTTGTAGGGGTTTCGATTCGCATTGAGGGGACTACTCAGGGAACAATTACTGATGTAGACGGTGCGTTCGATGTACAGGTACCTGCCGCAGGGGCAACCCTGGATTTCTCTTATGTGGGCTACCTCACACAAAAGGTGAAGGTGAAGCCGGGACAGAAAAACATTGTGGTATATATGCAGGAAGATGCCATCATGCTGGATGAGGCGGTGGTAGTAGGTTACGGTACGCAGAAGAAGGTGAACCTGACGGGTGCCGTGGCTACGGTGGGCAGCGAGAAGCTGGAGAACCGTGCCACTCAGTCGCTGGCCAGCATGCTGCAAGGTTCGGTACCGGGCTTGAACGTCACTACTTCTTCGGGTGTGCCGGGTAGCTCGCCCGATATCAACGTGCGTGGTGTGACTTCCATCAACAGCTCGGGTCCGCTGGTGCTGATAGACGGTGCGGTGGGCGAACTGGACCGTGTGAACCCGAACGATGTGGAGTCTATCTCGGTCATCAAGGATGCGTCGGCTGCGGCGGTATATGGCGCGCGTGCGGCATTCGGTGTGATTCTGGTCACCACCAAGTCGGGCTCGGCGCAGGACGGTAAGGCTACCGTGCGCTACAGCGGCCGTCTGGGATGGCAGGCTCCTACCACGACTACCGACTACGAAACGACCGGTTACTGGTCGGTGTATACGGTGAATACCTTCTGGCAGGCGAAGAACGGAACTAACTACGTTGACTATACCGACTACGACATGCAGCAGCTGCTGGCTCGTGTGAACGACAAGACGGAAAATCCCGACCGCCCGTGGGTGGTGGAGGACGTGCGCAACGGACGCCGCCAGTGGGTGTACTACGGCAACTACGACTGGTGGCACATGTTGTACAACGACCGTCGTCCTACTCAGCAGCACAGCATCTCGCTGAGCGGGGGCACGAAGGATGTGAAATACCTCGTGAGCGGGGCGTACGATTATCAGAAGGGTATCCTGAACATGAATCCGGATATCTACCGCAAGTATAATCTGCGTTCGAAGATTGACTTTACCATCAACCGCTATGCTACGCTGAGCAACAATACTTCGTTCTATGGCTCGCAGTATTCGTTTCAGGGGAATGGCAGTATCGACGATACCATCGGTTACAGCGGACGTCATGCGCTGGCGTGCTTCCCGATGAAGAATCCGGACGGCTCATGGCTGTACGGTATTCCTTACCTGAACTACAAGGTGGCTAACGGACGTCACATTATGCTGGGAGAGGGTTCGCACCGCAACGTGGACCGTACGACGGACTTCTCGAATACGACACGGCTGGTCATCAAGCCGATTGAACAGCTGAGCCTGACGGGTGACTTTACGTATCGTCTGTATCAGACACGCAATACACACCGTTCCAACAACTTGTTCTACCGCGAGTATCCGGACGGACCGATGGAGTCGTATGCTACCGGAGCAGGTCTGAACCAGCTGACTGAATCGGTGAACACACGCAACTATTATTCGGCCAACGTGTATGCCAACTACGAGGATACCTTCGGCGAGGCACATCACGTGACGGCTATGGCGGGTTTCAACTACGAGCGGATGCACCTGAAAAATGTTTCGGCTGCGGGACAGAACCTGACTTCTACTTCGCTGGACGACCTCGACCTGGTGGGACAGAATGCCGAGGGAGAAGTGCTGACCGAAGTGGGCGGCGGACAGAATGAGTATGCGCTGGCTGGTTTCTTCGGCCGTGTGAACTATGACTACAAGGGACGTTACCTGCTGGAGGCGAGCGGACGTTACGACGGTACGTCGCGTTTTGCTGCCGGAAGCCGCTGGGGATTCTTCCCTTCGGGTTCGGTGGGATGGCGTATCTCCGAAGAGCCGTTCTTCAAGCCGCTGAGCGAATATGTGGACAACCTGAAGCTGCGTGCTTCGTTTGGTAGCTTGGGTAACCAGAATGTTTCTTCTTATTATACGTACATGCGACTGATTTCGCTGAGCAACTTTGCCGGATATTCTTTCGGCGAGGGCAGCTCGATGGCAAAATACTCTACGCTGAGTGCGCCGGTGGCATCGGACCTGACATGGGAAACGTCCGAACAGTGGGACTTGGGTTTCGACCTGACCATGCTGAAGAACCGACTGAACGTGACGGTGGACGGATATGTGCGCAACACGCTGAACATGCTGACCGACGGTATCGAGTTGCCGGCTGTGTATGGTGCCAGCGTGCCGGACATGAATACGGCCGACTTGCAGACCCGGGGATACGAGGTGACGGTTTCGTGGAGAGACCAGTTCGCTCTGGGAAGACACCCGCTGGAATATAGTGTGGGATTCAACGTGAGCAACTACAGAAGTTATATTACGAAATACGACAACAAGGATAAGACCTTTGCCAAGGATTACTACGAGGGCATGCGCATAGGAGAAATCTGGGGCTTTGTGACCGACGGTCTGTTTGCTACCGACGAGGAGGCACAGGACTATGCCAAGAAGGTGGACCTGAGCTACATGGCCGACGGACTGACGGGAGGCTGGAAGGCCGGCGACGTGAAGTTTGTCGACCTCGACGGTGACGGCATGGTGGACATCGGCAGCAACAATGTGGCCGATCCGGGCGACCGCAAGATTTTGGGTAACTCACTGCCCAGCCTGTCGTACGGTATCAATGCCAGTGTACGCTGGTGCGGATTCGATGTGTCGGTGTTCTTCCAGGGAACCGGTAATCATTACTGGTATCCTCACGGTCACATGATGTCGTTCTGGGGCCCGTTCTCTTATCCTTACCAGACGTTCCTGCAGAAGAATTTCATGGACAAGGTGTGGGCCGAAGATAATCCGGATGCTTACTTCCCGCGTCCGATGGCCTACTCGTCGACTTCCGGTCCGCTGAGCAAGGTGAACGACCGCTACTTGCAGAATATCCGCTACATGCGCCTGAAGAACCTGACCGTGGGATATACGCTTCCGGTGAAGCTGACCAAGAGGATCGGCGTGGAACAGGCTCGTTTCTACTTCTCGGGCGAAAACCTCTGCTACTGGTCGCCGCTGAAGAAGATTACCAAGTACGTGGATCCGGAAGGAGCTATCAGCCGCAGCAACGATACGTACAACGAGAGCTTCTATCCGTGGCAGAAGACGTTGCTGTTTGGCGTGGATGTCACTTTCTAAACGAGAATTCATAGAGTAAACAACAAAGAACAGATTCAGATGAAAAAATATATATTTACAGCACTGGTGCTGACAATGGGGTTGACTTCGTGTGACGGTTTGCTCGACCTGACTCCTCAAAGCCAGATATCGCAGACCGACTATTTCAAGACCGAAAGCGACTTGCAGCTTTTCAGCAACACGTTTTACAACAACTTGCTGGACAAGAGCCCTTTCGACGATCAGAGTGACGTGTATGTGCAGCAGAATCTTTCCGACGAGATGCTGGGCGGAAACAATCGTACCGTACCTGCATCGGGCGGGGGATGGACGTGGACCGACCTGCGCAAGATGAATACGCTGCTGGAGTATATCGACCAGTGCAGCGACGAGAAGGCGGTGGTGAAGTATACGGCACTGACTCGCTTCTTCCGTGCTTTCTTCTACTTTGAAAAGGTGAAACGCTTCGGCGATGTGCCTTGGTACGACGTGGAGCTGGGTTCTGCCGACGAGGCGCTGTACAAGCCGCGTGACTCGCGCGAGCTGGTGATGACCAAGATGCTGGAGGATGTGGATTATGCCATCAAGAACCTGCCTGACGAGAAGGAGGAAACCAGCAGCCCGTTCCGTGTGAACCGCTGGGCGGCACTGGCGCTGAAGGCGCAGTTCTGTCTGTACGAGGGTACGTACCGCAAGTATCACGAACTGTCGCTGGAGGGACACGACTATACCTATTATCTGGATCAGGCGGCACAGGCGGCTCAGGAGATTATGGAGCAGGGACCTTACAAGCTGTACTCTACCGGTCATCCGGAAAGTGACTACCTGATGCTCTTCGCCGAGGAGGATGCCAATCCCGACGAGTATATCCTGGCTATCAAGTTCGACTATAGTCTGGCTATTCATCACAATGCCAACGGACATACGCTGGTGCCTACGCAGGGCCGTCCGGGACTAACGCGCAAGATGGTGAATATGTATCTGATGAAGGACGGCAGCCGGTTTACCGACCAGCCGGGATGGCAGGAAATGACTTTCCTGGAGGAAACCAAGAACCGTGACCCGCGTCTGGCTCAGAGCATCCGTACCCCGGGGTATACCCGTATCGGGGAAACAACGGTGCTGCCTCCCGATCTCTCGGTCAGTGTGACCGGTTATCAGCCGATCAAGTTCGTGCAGGAACCGACGGCTTCCGGCGGACAGGTGGACCGCAACGACCGTAATACGAACGACTTGCCGGTGTACCGTTATGCGGAGGTGCTGCTGAACTATGCCGAGGCAAAGGCGGAACTGGGTACGCTGACGCAGACCGACCTGGATAACTCCATCAACCTGATCCGCCATCGTGTGGGCATGCCGGATCTGAAAATGAGTGAGGCGAACGCCAATCCGGACCGTTACCTGTCGGATGCGGCAACGGGTTACCCGAACGTGACGGGCAGCAACAAGGGTGTGATTCTGGAAATCCGCCGCGAACGTACCATCGAGCTGGATCAGGAGGGCTTCCGTTTCGACGATCTGGTGCGCTGGAAAGCGGGTGCCTGCATCAATCAGGATATCTACGGTATGTATTTCCCCGGTGCGGGTGAGTACGACCTGAGCGGCGACGGAAAGCCGGATGTCATTCTGTATGCCAAGGGTACTGCCAAGCCGAGTGCGGACAGCGGGGTGCTGGTGTATGAGATTGGTAAGGATATCTTGCTGACGGGCAGCAACAGCGGGTATGTGTATTATCACAAGAATATCGCGCGTACGCCGTTCAACGAGGAGCGTGACTATCTGTACCCGATTCCTATCAACGAACGTTCGCTGAACCCGAATTTGACGCAGAATCCGGGCTGGAACGATGGTCTGGGCTTCTAAACCCGGGCTTCTCTTCCGGAACGGAACAGCAGATCTTTCTTGAAACATCAGCAGGTTTTTCCGAAGATGAAACAAGAATTGGATTCAGGTTTCTTTTCCGGAACGGAATGGCAGGTTTTTCTTGAGATATCAGCAGTTTTTCCAAAGATAAAACAAGAATTGGATTCAGGTTTCTTTTCCGGAACGGAACAGCAGATCTTTCTTGAAACATCAGCAGGTTTTTCCGAGGATAAACCAAGAATTGGATTCAGGCTTTTCTTCCGGAAAATTACGTCAGGTTTTTCTTGAAACATCAGCAGGTTTTCAACATCAAACAAAAAATTTAACTCTGTAAAAAAATATGAAACTGATCAATTATATCATGGCTTCGGTGCTGTTTCTCTCGGCAACGCTTTTGGGCAGTTGCAGCGAGGAGGAAACGACGCTCTCGAAGGCTGTACTGGCAAGTGCCAGCGAACTGAACTTTGAGGCTGAGGGGGCGCAGCCGAAAACAATTACCGTGTATGCGGATGCCGACTGGGTGATGGAGGATGTACCCGACTGGATTACGGTATCGCCTGCTACGGGTAACGGTACGATGGATGTGACGGTGTCGGTGACCGACAACATGCGCGACGGGGCGAAGGATAATCCGCGCAAGGCGACAATCGTATTCAAGGGTTGTACGCTGGCAAGCCGTGCGGAGGTCATCGTGTCGCAGGAAGGCGACAAGTATCGCGACTGTCAGGAGTATACGGTAGACGAGCTGCCGGCTCTGGAGGATGAAACGGTGGTATCGGTACCGGAAGCGCTGGTTACGGCGGTAACGACATCGGGCTGCGTGGTAACCGACGCTGACTATGCGGTGAATATGTTCTTGCAGACAACGACTGCGGTAAATGTGGGCGACAAGGTGGCCGTGAAGGGTACAAAGAATACGGATACGCACTCGCTGCCTTACGTGGCATGCGACGAGGCGCGTGTGGTTTCGGAAGGCAATAACGTGGATTATCCGGAAGCGCACGACGTGACGGCTGAGGTGGACAGCTATACATCGGACAGCCGCGAATGGATTTCGGCAAGCGGTGTGCTGAACGGCAGCAATATCACCATCGACGGGGCGGTGAACTCGGTTTCCATCATCGACGCGCCCGAGAGCCTGAACTTGTCTGCCCTGAACGGACATCGGGTGACGGTATACGGTTACTTCGACGGAGTGGCTGCTCCTGCACTGCGCATACGGGCGGCACGCATCGAAGACAAAGGGGTAGTAGAGGTGATCTACTTTGCCGACGACTTTGAATGGCTCCTGCCGTGGGCCGAGAACAGCGGTGCCGGACAGACGGTGGAAAACGACGGTACGGGGGATGCTCCGCAGATTTACAGTGCCAAGAACGACGAGGGACAGACAGCGGCTGAGGCGTTGCTGGCTCGCGGATACGGACTGGAAGAGAGTCGCGGTGCTTCCATTTACTTGCAGAAGTGCTACCTGAAGTTCGGTAAGACGGATTATCAGGCGGGCTTGACGCTGCCGCCGGTAGACGGTATTCCGGAAGGCGAGAAGGTAATGCTTTCGTTCGACTGGGCTCCGATGGTGGGCGGTACACGGAAGTTCGACCCGGTACAGCTGATCATTACGGTGACAAACGGTAGCAAGACGGTGGAAATGAATCCGATAGGACATAACTTCGTGAACACGGTGGATAAGCTGGAATGGCTGCATGCCGACGTGGTGCTGGAGGGTGTTTCCATCACGAAGGATACACGCATCACCATCAAGTCGGATGCGTGGGGTGAAACGGCTGCTACTTCGGGCAGCAGTGTCTATCGCCGCTGGTTTATCGATAACATAAAATTGAGCCGGGCCAACTGACAGGTCCGGCGGCCGGATGCTCTCCGTCCGGCTTCCTTTTCTTTTCAGCTGACAGGCTGTACAGGCTTGCGCAGGCGGTTGTCCGTCGGGGTGCAAGGCCGGTACAGCCTGTTTTTTTTTGTTTATTGTAACAATGTGTCCGCATGACGGACGGTGACGGACATTACCAAAACCGGGCTGTATATCTTTGTGATACAGAAAAGAAGTTTGAAAGCTTTCAACAGGTATTCGTTTTATTAATCATTTAAAAAGGTAAAAAGATTATGGAAAGAGCAGTGACTTATTCGGTAGTGGCAAGAAAGAAACCCAACGACATGGAAGGGGAAGCCAAGTTTTATGCGCAGGCGCAGGCGCGCGGCGAAATGGGAATCCGTGAAATGACGGAACGTATCCAGCAGATGTGTACGGTGACACGTGCCGATACCATGGCGGTACTGGTTTCGCTCGGTACGGTGATGCGTGAGGGACTGGCAGGCGGAGAGATCGTGCGTCTGGGCGACTTGGGTTCGTTCCAGATCGGACTGAAGAGCGAGGGGGCTGACGTGGAAGAGGATTTCCATGCAGGACTCATCAAGAAGGCGCACATCAATTTCCGTCCGGGAGCTGATCTGACGGATATCCTCACTTCGCTGAGCTACGAGCGTGTGGCGGTGAAGCCGAAAAAAGAGGAATAAACTATGATCTGGAAGCAGGTAAAACAAATAACAATGAGGAGGGGAAGGTATGACTGGAAAGGTGAAATGGATTTTACTCGGAATTCTGAAGTGCCTGTACTGCTTGCTCACAGGAAGAAAGGGGGGAAGCAGTGAGAAAAATTGACTTGATTGTGGTTCATTGTTCGGCTACGAGGGCAGACAAGCCGCTCTCGCCCGAACAGCTGGAACAGATGCACCGGCAGCGGGGCTTCAAGTGCTGCGGGTATCATTTCTATGTGAGACGCGATGGAAAGATTTGTACCATGCGTCCGGTGCAGCAGGAGGGGGCTCATGCCAAGGGGTTCAACCGCAACAGCATCGGGGTGTGCTACGAAGGAGGGCTGGACGAACAGGGACGGCCTGCCGATACGCGGACGGAGCTTCAGAAGCGGGCGCTAAGGGTGCTGGTCAGGGTACTTGCCATGGACTTCCAGACACGGCGTATCGTGGGGCACCGCGACCTGAGCCCCGACCTGGATGGCGACGGGATTGTGGAACCGGAAGAGTGGACCAAAATGTGTCCGTGCTTTGATGTGGCTACGGAACTGTAAAATGTAAGAAGTAAAATATCTTTGTGTAAGGTTTTCGTGTTTCTGTCTTATCAAAGTGTTAGAAGTGAAAGATGTGTGATTTTTATCAAAATTTAACTATCGCATAAGTATTTGTAGATTAGTGTTTTAAGTAAAGGGGTTCTTGTAGTGAGCCCCTTTATTTTTAATGTTTATTAGCGTTTGTGCATACGTAAATTTGTCTATTGAATTTGTTAAATCCTATATTTGCAAAGTTTTTGTTATGAAAACAGCCTTATTTACGATGAAATTCGTTCTTTTTAGTGTCTATTTGATATTGATATGACATGTGCAAGTATATTTATTACTTTTTCTATTATTTTTTTGTTTTTTAATAAAATGCTATATATATTTGCCAACGTTATCAAAAAAATATTGGAATATGAAAAAGCGAATTACACTTTTTTGTGCCTTTTTGTTAATTGGCATAAGTCTGGCGATAGCTCAGGCTGTACAAGTGACAGGCTTGGTAGTTTCTTCGGAAGATAACATGCCTGTTGTGGGAGCTTCTGTTTTAGTAAAAGGAACTTCTAACGGTACAATTACGGATATCGACGGAAAGTTTACGCTGAAAGTAGACAAAGGGGCAAAGCTCGAGATCAGTTATATCGGTATGAAATCGCAGACGGTGACGGCCAAAAATAATATGAAGGTGGTGCTGGAATCGGATACGGAAGTGCTGGATGAAGTAGTCGTAACCGGTATGCAGCGCATGGATAAGCGACTGTTCAGTGGTGCTGCCACTCAGATTTCCGGTGAGGACGTGAAGATGGATGGTCTTGCCGATATCAGCCGTGGTCTGGAAGGTAAGGCTGCCGGTGTATCGGTACAGAACGTTTCCGGTACTTTCGGTACAGCTCCGAAAATCCGTGTACGTGGTGCTACATCCATCTACGGTAGTTCCAAGCCGTTGTGGGTTGTGGATGGAGTGATCATGGAAGATGCGGTAGAAGTAAGTGCCGACCAGCTTTCTTCGGGTGACGCCGAGACGTTGATCAGTTCTGCCATTGCAGGATTGAATGCCGACGATATCGAGAGCTTCCAGATATTGAAGGATGGTTCTGCGACTTCTATCTACGGTGCGCGCGCCATGGCAGGTGTAATCGTCGTTACAACCAAAAAAGGTAAGGCTGGTTCCAGTAGAGTAAATTAACGTGAGTTCGATGAAAATTAAGTGATTGAAAAATTGGTGATTAGCGATAA
>ENA-ORTG01001547-ORTG01001547.1-human-gut-metagenome-genome-assembly--contig:-NODE-1547-length-20496-cov-3.400274_pt1 | contig 20496 bp, 18 predicted proteins | sample MGYA00241906_ERZ509176 | MGnify/ENA primary metagenome ERZ509176 (study PRJEB26280, sample SAMEA2338811) | human gut metagenome | biome: human gut; feature: human-associated habitat; material: faeces...
TTCCCCGCAGGCTACCCCCACCATGGGCTCCATGCTGGGCCTGAAGGCCTTTGTGGCTGCCGTTCTGGGCGGCATCGGTTCCATCCCCGGTGCCATGATCGGCGGCATTGCCGCGGCGGAAATCATCAGTCACTACGGCGCCCGTGCCGAAGTATCGCTGCGCGGTTTTGCCCGCAACCGTCTCAGAGCTTACGGCAAATCTTTTTCGTAAAAATCGTCGTTTTCACAGCAGGATTTTCTTGAAAAATAATTTTAACTTGGTATGTTAAGGCGAATTATACATAAAGATTTCAGGCAAAATATCCAGAACTCCTTATTAATAAGGTAACGCTGGAAATAAATTTGAACCGTCCGTGCAGACAGCTGCACAAAGAGAACAAATTTATCATATGATTTGCCTTTGCAAAGGAATTCCAAAATGAGTATGAGAAATATCGCCATCATCGCCCACGTTGACCATGGTAAAACCACGCTGGTAGATGGCCTGTTAAGACAAAGCGGAACTTTCCGCGACAATCAAAAAGTTGCCGAATGCGTTATGGACAGCAATGATCTGGAACGCGAACGCGGCATTACCATCTTGTCCAAATGCACCTCCGTCAACTGGAACGGCACCCACATTAACATCGTTGACACGCCGGGCCACGCCGACTTCGGCGGCGAAGTCGAACGCATTCTCTCCATGGTGGATGGTGTCGTCTTGCTGGTTGACTCTTCCGAAGGCCCGATGCCGCAAACAAAATTCGTGCTCGGCAAAGCCCTCAAACTCGGCCTGCGCCCGATTGTTGTCATTAACAAAGCCGATAAAGCCGACGCCCGGGTTGATGAAGTTCTTGATGAAATTTTCGACCTTTTTGTTAGCCTGAACGCCAACGATCAGCAACTTGACTTCCCGGTTCTCTATGCTTCCGGGCGCAATGGCTGGGCCGTTAAGGAAATGACCGACGAAAAGAAAGATTTGAGCCCGTTGTTCCAGCTGATTCTCGACTATGTTCCCGAACCGTCCTGCGACCTCAACGCGCCTTTTTCCATGCTGGCCACCACTTTGGAAGCCAACAAATTTATCGGCCGTCTGTTGACCGGAAAAATCCAAACCGGAACTCTGCATGTAAACGACACGGTAAAAGTTCTTAACGGAGAAAATCAGGAACTTGAGCGTGTTCGCATCAGCAAGATTTTGGCTTACCGCGGTTTGGAACGGGTCGCTCTGGAAGAAGCCCATGCCGGAGACATCGTTGCCGTTGCCGGCATCGTTAAAGGCACCGTTGCCGACACCATCTGCGCGCTCGACGTCAACCAGTCAATCAAAGCACAGCCGATTGATCCGCCGACCTTGGCCATGACCTTTTCAATTAACGATTCGCCGCTGGCCGGACGAGAAGGCGACAAAGTCACCTCCCGCATGATTTGGGATCGTCTGTGCAAAGAAGCCGAAGGCAACATTGCCCTTAAAATTTCCCGCACCGATTCTTCGGATTCGTTTGAAGTTGCCGGACGCGGCGAATTGCAGCTCGGCGTTCTGATTGAAACCATGCGCCGCGAGGGTTTTGAACTGTCTATCTCCCGTCCCCGCGTTTTAATGAAACGCGACGAAAACGGACAGCTGCTCGAACCGTTTGAAGAAGTCGTCGTTGACGTTGATGAAGAATTTTCCGGCACGGTTGTTGAAAAACTCGGCCAACGCAAAGCCGAACTGGTAGAAATGATTCCTTCCCAAATCGGCAACAAAGTCCGTTTGATTTTCAATGCGCCTTCCCGCGGCCTCATCGGTTACCATTCGGAATTTTTGACCGACACCCGCGGTACCGGCATCATGAACCGCATTTTCAAGGACTATGAGCCCTACAAAGGCGAAATCGACAGCCGCCGCAACGGCGTGCTGATTTCTTCCGAAAACGGCACCGCCATAGCTTATTCCCTGTGGAAGTTGCAAGACCGCGGCCCGATGTTCATCGATGCCAACGTTCCGGTTTATGTCGGCATGATTATCGGCGAACATACCAAGTCAAACGACCTGGAAGTCAATCCGACCAAATCCAAACAGCTGACCAATATTCGTGCGGCCGGTAAAGATGAAGCAATTGATCTGATTCCGCCGCGCAAACTGTCGCTGGAACAGGCTCTGTCTTATATCCAGGAAGACGAATTGCTTGAAGTTACCCCGAAAACGCTGCGTCTGCGCAAAAGAATTCTTGACCCGATTGCCCGCAAACGTGCTAAACCCGAGGTAATGGCCTGATTTGCAAACCGGACTGAAAAGTCCGGTTTTTTTTATGCTAAATATCTAAAGGTTTTAGAAAGAATAACAGATACCTCTCATTATATATTGACACTTCACAGGCGCTGTGATATTCTGTCTTCAGGCTATGATTCAGTTATATGTGAGGTGTATGATGAAAAAACTCAGCAAAACTCTGTTAATGTCACCGGCGGTCTCCTTAGTTCTGCCGGCGTCTCTCTTTGTCTCGTTTAATTCGGCGTATGCCTCCCTCGTAGATACAAGCCAAAACCAAACCTTTGAATCACGGCCTCAGGCCGCCGCAGTTTCTAAGCGGCCTGTTTCTTCCCCTTTTATCAAACTGGCCGCCGTTCATTTTATTGCCAATGACGGCAATTTGAGTTTCGGCAATCAGGAGTTTCTGCCTGAAGACATCTGCAAACAGGGCGGCTACACCCATAAAGGCTGTCCCGCCGGATATGTCAAGGGCGAGGCCTGTCCCGAAGACGGTTCTTATGTCAAAGACTGCATCGACCCCGACACCTGGTGCAAGAACAACGGCTATGAGGTAACAGGCTGTCAGGTTCCGCAATATCCGCAGGGAGCCTGTCCGTACGGCTCGGGTTATTACAAAAGCTGTGAGACCGACAATATCCGCGCCTGCAAGGAGCTTGGCTACAGCCTGACCTGTGAGGCTGGGAAAGTCGGCGACACCAATCAGAGCTGCCCTTATAACGAGAGCTATAAGAAATGCGTGTGCAATCCCTGCAGCGGATATGACTATACGGCCTCGGAAGCGAATGCGCAGGGTTACACGCCGGGCGAGGTGTGCAATTCGTGCGGAACGATGAAATACAAACGCAGCGCCAATGCCTGCGACGGCTTCAAGGAATGTACCGACGGGGGAGCCGCCGGCGCCGAGGTATGCTATTCCGGAAGCCTCAAGAAATTCTCCGAATGCAAGGACGGCTGTGCCGAAGAAGGGTTTATTTACACACCTGAAGATTGTGCTGCCATGGGCGGTGATTATGTTGTTGACGACAGTCGGGGATGGTGTTTTGGAAAATATATCGGCTGTAAAAAAGGCGCTAGAATTCTGTATGGTGACGGAACGGTCGGTATGGTTACTGAAGTTAATATCAACAAAGAGAAGACACCGATAGGTTTTGTTATTGATGAGGATAAACATATTGCTGTGGCTCTGACAAATATTAATGAACCGGGAACGTTAACGGATAAAAAAGTGAAATTTGCTTCCGGTATTAATGGAGAAGCTGATTTACAAAGAGGAGTAGATTATAATGTGGCTAAATTTTCTTCAGGTCAGGAAAATACAAAGGCACTATTAAATGTTTCGTCAGGTTCTATAATGCAGGCTCCGTTTGAGGCCGCAGAACTGGTTCGGCAATATCAGCCGCCGGCTTGTTCACAATCCTTTTGCTCTAATGGGCGTTGGTTTTTAGCCAGTAAGGATGAATGGCTGATGATGAGAGAGAAAAAAGAAGATATTTTAACATCTATAAGTGAACTTTATGGATATATTTGGACAGAAGATGTCGGAGCCTATTACGGATTAAAATCAGAGGGCTACTATAAGGATGCTGAGCTAATTGCAAAAATGAATGAAGATATAAGCGGAAAGAGCGTTTCCGGACTTTTTGAGTATACGCCTTTTTGGCTTGGGCAGGATAATATACACTTTTCTAATGGGAAATGGAATTTTGAAGCCTATACTTCGGATGATTCAAATTTATGGAATTATAATGAATATTCTTTCGTAAACAGTGTTCGTGCTTTTGTGAACTATTAACTCGGTCGGATAAAAAAATCCCCGGAAATATCCGGGGATTTTGTGTTTTTTGTATTTATTTGCCAAAGATGCCGATTTCTTTGATGCGTTCCTTAACACCACCGACAACATTGTTGAGATTTTCTTCGGCGACGTTTTTAAGGTCAGCGATTTTACTGTCAACAATGGTTTTATATGCGGTATTGAGAATTTTGGTCAGAACTTTGGAAACCGTTTCGGCAACGGAAGCGCCTTTTTTGTCTTCGCCGATATTGGTCAGAGTGATTTCCGGCAGTTTTGCCGTGGTTTTGGTGATATCGGCCGCAGCGCTGGCCGCAACGGAAATTTCACCGCCGCGGACAACCAGCTTTTTAATGATGACTTTTTTCCCTCCGCTGTCTTTTTCAGCTGAAGAAGTTTGCTTTTCCTGTGCTTTAACTTCTTTCTGTTCGGCTTTTTCGGCTGAAGCCGTGTTCTTTTTGATGTTTTCCAGAAGTTGGGAGAGGTTATTTTGCGTCAGCGACAGAATTTCATAATTGATAACGGGTTTATCTATTTCAACCGATTCAATTACAATGGTGTCCTGCGTAAGGCTTTTGATATTTACTTTGACAGAGATGCCGCCGAGCTCCATGGCATTCTTTAATTTATAGTTTTTGGGGTTTCCGACGGTGATTTTGCCGATGTGCCCTTCCCCGTCTGCCAGTTTGAGGTTAAAACCTTCCAGGTTGACGTCGGTTCCGGTGACTGCCGAGCCGTATTTGTGAACAACTTGTTTGACAATGCTTTCAAATGAAGGCGTCAGGTAATAGAAGCCGGCAAAAGCGGCAACCAATACCAATAAAAAGATATATTTTTTCTTCATCATAGGGTTCCTTGTAGCTGTTGATATTTGTTATTCAAATAATCGTTTACGGCCGTTTCGATTTTCTTTTGGCTTTGGGCATCCGCATTGCTCTTGTTCAGCAGCTGCAGCAGAAAATCAAAACATTCGTTTTTCCGGATGTATGAAAACGATGAATTGTAGTTTAAATCAAAAATCCAACAAATCAAGCTTAATATGGAATCGCTGAGGGTGCGGACATCTTCCCTTTTTACCGGGCGTTTTTCAAAAACGCAGGCCTGTACCGCCGGAGACAGCGGTGTGCGGGCCGTTTTGCTTTTGAGGTCAATGTTGAAAAGACGGCGGATATCTTTGTCGCTGTGGGCGAGAAGGTTAAAGTTGGCGATTTTGTCGGCATCCCGAACCAGAAAAGTTATTTTTTCGATTTCGTATTTTATTTGAGGATCTTCGACGTTTTGATATTCGTGGTCTTTATAAAGTTCTTCAATCATACAGCTGTGATATTTTACCGGAAGCAGAATGCGGAGATCGTTATATTCGGGATACTGCCGCAGAAAGTCATATCCCAACAGGGCATGATCGCTGTAAACATTAGGATATTTCAGCTTGTCAACGGTTTCCTGAAAGCGTCCGACGTCGTGGAACAGAACGGCAGTCCGTGCCATTCTGATGAGCTTTGACGACCAGTTTTTAAAGGCGTTTTCATTTTTCAGGAGATAATTCCCCGCCTCAAAGACTTGCAGTGAATGGGCTATTTTTTCATCAACGAAACAGCGGTGCGTTTTGCTGCCCTTGACAATGTTTAAGCTGCGTTCATACTCATCTTGAAGAATTTTCTTTTCTTTTTCCAGCATAAGGCCTCCTTTCCTCTATTCTCTTTATGCTTGGAAAAAATTAATTTTGCTTTAAAAAAACAAAAGAGTATCTTAAAAATTTTATCACCGAAAGATAAAATCCCAAGATACTCTTTTGCCTAAAAGACAGACCAAAGGTCTGGTTTCCAATTACAAACTTTCAAATGAAAGCTTTACATCGTCTTCGCAGATAACATAAAGCAGATGTCTTCAATACGAAATCGTATGCCGGTCTCTTCACAGAGATTTGGTCGGCATCAATTTATATATGACTTATCCAAATTTCATTGTTTTTTGTAATTGTCTGACATTCGGGTTTTTAGATGAAAATCTAAAATAAACGGAATAAATCCCGGTTGTCGCACAATTATATATCACTAATATTTTTATTGGTTCTTAATCTAATACAGAAAGCGGCAAAGTCAAGCGGAATTTTAGGAATGAGGCCGAGCGCCGCTCAGGGACTTGGCGCAGGCAACAAAAAAGCCTGCATAAAGCAGGCTTTTTTTATTGGTAGGCGCGTGGGGGTTCGAACCCCAGACCCACTGATTAAGAGTCAGTTGCTCTACCAACTGAGCTACGCACCCATAAGTCACAGACTTAAGATAAGGCGGAATATAAACCGCCTTATTTTTTTTTGCAAGAGTTTTTTTACAGATTTTGCAAAAATCTCAAGTCTTCGAGCCAAGGGGTGATGTTTTGCGGAATTTCGTGTCCGGTTTCCATCGTTACCAGGGCGTTCGGTTCAACATATTCCGTCAGCAGCCGTTTCAGGTCGTAGTTCCCTTCCCCGTAATGCAGATGCTCATCGTCTGTGCCGTTTATGTTTCCGTCACAGAGGTGATACATTGACGGATTCAGGGCCGCAAAGGCGTTTAATGTCTGCCAGACATCCGCGTTTGTGCTGTTGGCCGCACAGACGGCATGAGAAAAATCAAGGCAGAATTTGCATCCGGTTTCGGTAATTATCCGCTGTATTTCAGCCGGTGTGTTGCCATGGAGCCGTACATGTGTTGACGAGCATATTAACGGAAGGTTTTCGACGGCAATCCGGCTATCGCCGATATTGCGGAACTGGCGGATTGTTTCGCTCAGGCAGGTTTCGCCTGCTCCGGCACCGGCGTGAAGGATTATGATTTCTGCATTTAACAAGTCGGCAAATCGGCGGGAATCTTCAAATTTCTTTTGATTGGAAGTTTCAAGTTCCGGATTTCCCGTGTCCAGGCCAAAGCAGGAATGCGGCGCATGAATAACCACGGGGAGCCCTTTAATCGCAGGGGCTATCAGAGATTGGGTTTCATTGAAACTGTCCGGAATTGCAAAAAGCTCAATATAACCGAAAGTTCCGTTTTTAACGGCTTCGGCGGCTTCGTTAAAGAAGTCCGGATTTTTCAGAACGTCTTTCGACCAGACTTTTATTCCATATCGGGGCATACTTTCTCCTTTTGTCAGAAGTTATCGGCCAGTTGTTTAGACTGTTTGATAACCGCATCCATATTCAAATATTCGAAAGAGCCGAAACGTCCGTTCAAATTTATTCCTTCTCCTTTGAAATAGTCTTTCAATTTATCCATATTGCGGCGATGGTTAAGATCATAAATGACATAAGCGTATTCAAAACGTTTCAGGTCGGTGAAATTAACATCTTCCTGAGAGGAAATAAAGCCGATTTTTTGCAAACCGTCAATAACTTGTTGCATTATTTCTTCATCAGAGGCCAAATCGGTCAGGTCGTTTTTACGGTAAGTGATTTCCAGCATATAACTGACGGAATTTTCCTTATGGTAATGGCTGCCGAGGAAGTCAAGTTTTGACAGACGGTGAAATTTGACTTCCTTGTCGGCAATCATAAAGGCAAAATTATCTTTGGCCGCATCGGGTTTGACATTGACAACAGCGATAACAATTGAATTATATTTCAGTTCTTCGGCCGTTTTTCTGATATCTTCCGGCGTATTTTCATACTGTTTGGCCAAAAGATTAACCGGCATGGTTGAAACCAGACGTTCAGATGAAAAGCTTCCCTTGGTTGTTTCAATAATGAAGATATCCTGCTGTTTTTTAACGGAAAGAACTTCAGTCCCGGTATGAATTTTGACTTTTGGGGACAATCTTTTTATCAAAGCTTTAACCAATGCTTCCGTTCCGCCTTGTTGCGGATAAGTAAAATAAAGCTGGTGCAGGTAGCCTTCGACGGTTTCGCCGGCAGCACTGCGCAGAATGTCTTCTTTGGGTGGCTTGGGAATACGGTCAACCATCTGCGTATCCATAAAGCTGGGATCATATTTCCAGATTTTTTCGTTATAAGGGCGCAGATAGGTGTTGGTTATGCCTTCGCCAAAGGTTTTAAGAAAAAATTGCAGCATATTTTGAGCATCATAGTTTTCATAGGGGTTATGCAGAAAAGCATTGACGCAGTAGTTTTTGTCCTGTTCCGGCAGTTTGGACAGGTCGTTTTCAAACGGATACTGCACAAAGCGTTTTTGATGCAAAATGCGGTTGGAACGGCGAATTTGGGCAATATTGTCTTCCAGCAGGCCGTTCATAAAATCTAATATCTCTTTGTCTTTGGAGAAAATAATATGCGGGCCGACGTCATATTCAATGCCGTTGGTTTCAAAAGTCCGGCACAGGCCCCCTGCCCGGTCTTCCTTTTCCAGAATATTGATTTCGGCAATATCTTCCCGATTTTGCAGGAAGCAGGCTAAAGAGATGGCGGACAGGCCGCCGCCGAGAATTGTCAGTTTCATGAGCTTATCCTTTTTTACAGATGGGAATGAAGTTAAACAGTTTAATAATCGTTTTATGCTGTTTGCGGGTAATTTTATATAACGGGAGAATTCCTCCCAGCAAAGCACGGGAAGACAAAGACTGCTCTTTTATCTTAACCAGAGGCAAAATGCCGCAAAGCTTTATCCAGCGGACTTTTTCTATCAGCTTTTGACTGATTTGCTTTGCAGACAGGTTTTGCCGGAGCCCATGCAAAAAAATCAATTGGTATGAATCCAGCCGTGTCAAATCCTTTTCTTTTAAATTCAGCTTTCTGATGTATTGCGATGCTGCTTGCAGAAAAGCGTTTTTTGCTTTGTTTTGGCTTAATCTTTTAAAATTCCAGAAAAGGTGGTCGATAACAGCCTGAATAATCCAGGGCTTATAATTTTCCCGTGATGTTTTATCCAGCCGGGAGAGGAAAAAATCATTGGTGGCAATGATGTCGGTGACATGACGGTCATCTTTAACAGACTGTCCGGGGTTATCCTGATAGTAATAATATAACGGCTCGTTAATGAAAGCATAGCGCGTTGCTTTAAGAAATGTTTCCATGTGAAACGGGGAATCTACGAAAGACAGGCGCTGTTCCGGGAGAACAATATTTTGTTTTTGCAAAAAAGATTTCTTATAAATTGCGCTCCAGATTGAAGCCTGATAGCTCAAAAAAGCAGGATAATCGCGGATATTGCAGATTTTATGCGGATTTTGAAAGTCCGGTGCTTTTGTGTTGATGTCATTGTCATGACTGAAATAAAACGACGCTTTAACAACATCGGCCTTTGTTTCACAAGCTGTCTGATAAAGTTTTTCATACATGTGCGGAGCAATCCAGTCGTCAGTTTCGACAATACCGATGAAATCGCTCTGAGCCTGCTCTATTCCCCGGTTGACAGCTGCTCCATAGCTCCCCGGGCGTTCAATAAGCTTAATCCGGCTGTCTTCGGCGGCATATTCCCGACAAATGGCATCGCAGTCTTCGGGGCCGTCTGAAGCCAGAATAATTTCAATATCCCGCATTGTCTGATTTATGACAGAATCCAGGCATCTGCGCAAATACGCCGCCGTGTTGTAAACGGGAATAATAACGGAGAGCTCAGGCATTTTTTTTAAGCTGCTCCAGTTCTTTGTTTTTTTCTGAAAGCATAAACTGCAACTCAGATATTGTTTGTTTCAATTTTTTCGTTTTTCCAAACATAGTAATTTTACTTTCCCAGTTTAAAGATAAAGTCTATTATTCCAAACAGATTAAGATTAAACTTGATAATGGGAAATTTGATATTTCTCAATAAATTAAACTCAATATGGTTGTGGTGCAGCTTTAATACTATTGAGATAAAGGACTTTTTCTTCTGTCTGAAGGACAAATGTACTTTTGAAAAGAAATCGTCTCTGTTTTGAGCGTATTTTGCGCACAATATGTATTTTTTTTGAGTTGCATCTAATACAGGCGAGTTGTCTATTATACTATCATTGATATGAAGTAAGTTTTCCTGGAGTAACTTAAATTGTTCTTCACTCGGAAAAAAGTTGAAACATTGCCCTACTGTATTTAAATATTCGTCAATAATTAAATATGGTCCGACCTTAGAATATAGGCCTTTGTATTCTTTTTCAAATTTTTTATGAGCTTCATTCCATCTTTTTAACATTGCAGATAGGTTAAAATTATTTGTTGTTGAGCCTTCTGCATCAATTCTGTAATTATAGAAAGGTTTGTTTAACCAGGCTATTTTTTTTGATTTTATCAGTGTGTCTATGCGAAAACCGACATCAACATAAGCTCCGCCTTTGGCTTCAACAAAGCGAATTTTTTCTTTTTTAATGTAAGATGTTTTGTATATTCCAGACCATAAACTTGCATGAATAGACATTTGATGCGGGTAGTCTAGGATTGAAAATATTTTATTTTTAGGTGAGTTTTTAGTAATAAAATCGTTGTACCAGCAGACTTTTTTGAAGTCTTTAATGCCATCTTTTTGTGACCAATATTCATAATAAGGGGTTTTGACAACGTCTGCATCAAGTTTTTTAGCGTAGTTGTACATTTCTTCATACATTTCAGGAGCGATAAAATCGTCTGATTCCACAATTCCGATGTATTCCCCCTTGGCTATGTCAAATCCTTTATTGACGGAGGCTCCGTAACCGCCGTTCTTTTCGTGGATGGCGATGACGCGTTTGTCTGCCTGTTCATAATGGTCGATGATATAGCGACAGGCGTCCTTATCCCCTTCGTCAACGATAATAATTTCAATATCTTTCAGCGTTTGTCCGACGATAGAATCCAGACACTGAACCAGATATTTTTCAACTTTGTAAACAGGAATAATTACACTTACTTTAGGCTGTTTCATTGTTATCCCCTTTTATTCAGCTTTGGCTAAGGTTTCGGAAATCATATTATTGGTGATGACTTTCATTGACAGGTGGTCAAGCATCATGTGCAGGTCTTCACTTATCTGCATATCATCAATGTTCATATTGACGGAATATTTTGCCATTTGGCGGAGTTTTCCGCCGTCAAAGCCGGTCAGTCCGATGGTGAGGCCGCCGTTGGCATTGGCGTATTCAATGGCTTTTAAAACATTTTTAGAGTTGCCGCTGCCGGAAATGCCGATAACGATGTCACCGTTTTGGTAAAAGTTTTTCAGCTGTTCGACAAACACGTCATCATAGCTGACGTCATTGGCGTAAGCCATCATTCCGGCAACATTGTCGTTCAGGCAAATAAATTTGAAACGTTTGTCGTAGCCGTAGCTGGCGCCTTTGTTAAAATCGCAGCAATAGTGTGAAGCCGTTGCGGCGCTGCCGCCGTTTCCCATTATGAAAATTTGTCTGTCCTGGTCACGGGCTTCAATCAACAGATTGATAAAGGTATTGATTTCGTTTTTATCCAGTTTGCCGATGGTTGCCTGCAAACGAGCCAGATAGCAAGATATATCGTTGGTGAAATCGTGTTTCATGACTAAAATTCCCCTCTCAGTGAGTGTTTGTTGTAATGAATGATAGTGGTGCCTTTATTGTCAAATTTGAATTTGAGTTCTTTGAGGTCACGCAAGGCATGGCGGACACGTTCGTGATTTTCTTCTTTGACGTAAAAGAGCAGAAAGCCCCCTCCTCCAGCCCCAAGCAGTTTGCCGCCGGAAGCGCCGTTTTGCATGGCGAGGTCATAATACCGGTTGATCAACTCGTTGGAGATACCGCCGGCGAGTTCTTTTTTATACATCCAGCCCTGATGAAGAATGTCTCCCATCGCATCAATATTATTATGCAGGAGTTCTTCCTTCAGCGTATAGGCCAGCCTGACCATTTTATGCAGATTTTCGATTTTCTTCCGGTCGTCGGTCGTGTTCTTTTTCTGCTCTTTCAAAATATCTCCGGCAGCGCGGGTTTGGCCGGTGTAAAACATCAGGAGATTGTTCTCCAGCCGTTTGTACCCCGCCGTGGTGAGGAAAACCTTTTCAACATTAACCTTGCCGCTGGTTTCAAAAGTAATGAAATTCAGCCCGCCGCAAGCGCAGGCATACTGGTCCTGCTTACCAATCGGTTCTCCCAGCAGGTCAATTTCCACATGGCAGGCCTGCTCGGCAATGTCTTCTTTGTTCATATAGGTTTCGTTGTAGGCATTGCAGAGGTTTATCAGCCCGGCAGTGAATGCCGAAGATGACGCCAGTCCCGTGCCGGAAGGAATATCGGCGCTGGAGTTAAAATCGACGCCCCGGATGTTATAGAGTTTAAACACCTCTTTGACAATGCGATGTTTTATGTCGTTAATGTCATGAACGTCTTCAACCTGCGAATATTTAAGAAAATAGCCGTCTTTGAAAAAATACGGGTGCATTGACAGGTAAATGTATTTGTCAATGGCCGTGCTGATAACAGCGCCGCCGAATTTTTCATAATAATTGGCCAAATCGCTGCCGCCTCCGGCAAAACTTATGCGAAACGGGGTTCGTGCTATAATCATCAGGCAACCTCTTTTAACAAATTTTCTTTTAACAGAATTTCCCGAATTCCCTGTTCAAGAGAGATTTGCGGGTTCCAACCAAAGGTCTTTTTTATTTTGGAAATATCGGCGTATTCAATAGACGTCTCATCATGTCTGAGCCGATTGGAATCTATTTTTATTTCAAGTTGCCTTCCGGTCAATCTGCTGATAATTTCCAAAATATCACGGACGCTGTAGGCGTTTCCACTACCAACATTATAGATATCGAGCTGTTTTATTTGTTGCTTATCACCAAATAAAACCATTGAAATACAATTTGTTAAATCACGTATGTTGATGTAGTCGCGGGCGTCATCAATGTTTCCTAACGTTAAGGTATTTCCCTCTTTTAGCTGTTGCATTATATAAGGGATGACAAATGTCGGACGTTGCTGCCAGCCATAAATATTGAACATTCGGAGAATACTGAATTTATGTCCTGGATTATCATTGGCATAATATTCAATCAGTTCTTCAGTCATCCTTTTTAATTTTCCCAGTGTATTCATCGGATTAGCCGGCGTATTTTCATCAATCGGCTGTGTTTTTCCTCCTCCGTAAACTTTTCCTGTCGAGGAATAAAGAAATGTTCCTTCGCTGCAATATCGGTTGAATGCAGAGATTATGTTTTCCGTGCCTCTCAAGCTGGTGTCCAGAGAATATTTTTTACGGTTGACAATATCATCATGAAATGTAACCGCAGCCAAGTGAATGACTTTATCAAAACGGTATTCTCGGAATAGTTCTTCAACAGCCGTTGCATCAAGGACGTCAATTTTTTTATAGTTGGCCATAGGCAACGGGTTATCTGAATGTCCAATTCCGATAACTTCCGCTTCTTGAGGCAGAATACTTTTAATATTTCTGCCAATAAAGCCGTTGGCTCCGGTTACAAGAATTTTCATGATGTTGTTTACCTCATTTCCTTTTTAGCTACTTCATTACGCCAGTAGTTCAGAACAGTTTCGAGTGTTTCATCAATTTTGTATCTGATATTCCACCCTGTTTGGCTTTTGAATTTTGAATAATTTCCAATGAAAGTCATTAGTTCGGTCGGGCGTACGCGGGCAGGATCAACTTCAATTTTGATTTTGTCTTTGGCAGGTGAATGATTAATCAGTTTGTGCAACAGCTCTTCCATTGTATAAATCTGATCAGTACCGATTAAGTAAAGTTCTCCCGCCTCACCTTTTTCCATTGCCAGAAAATAGGCGTTTACAGTATCGCGGATATCTGTAAAGTTGCGGGTAGCAGAAAGATTTCCGACTTTAATGACCGGTTCTTGTAAGCCGGCTTCAATGCATGCAATTTGATATGCAAAAGATGCTATTGCGCCATGAACATTACGACGCGGTCCTTCATGATTAAAAGCACGGGTTCTGACAATGTCCATTTTATAACTGGCATAATATGTCATACAAACCATATCTTGGGCAGCTTTACTTGCTGCATATGGATTGATTGGATGAATACGAGTGGTTTCTGTTATTGGAATCATATCTGCGGGAACGTCACCGAATTCTTCAGGCGTTGCGCTGGTTAAAACTCTAGCTTTACAGTTTGTTATTCGCATCGCTTCAAAAAGATTTATGGTTCCAATTGCATTTGTTTGCATATAGACGGCAGGCATATTCCAAGAAGGGGTAACCCAGCTCAAGGCTCCCAGATGATAAATTTGGTCTGGCTTAGCTATATTCAGTGCATTTATCAAGCTGGTTTCGTCAAGCAAATCCCCATCTATCAAATGAATTTTATCCAAGGCATGCTGAACGTTTTTCAAACTTGAATTCATTCTTTTTAATCCAAATACTTTATAGTCTGTATTTTGGAGGATATGATCCATTAGATGGCTTCCTGCAAATCCAGTAATTCCAGTGATCAATACATTTTTAGTCATTGTTTTCCTTTCGTGTTAAAATAAATCGGACGGCTTCCAAAAGGTTGGGAAACCGGTAATCGGCAGCTGTCGAGCCGCTGATGGTGTCACCGACCAGAATTGTATGGCAGCCGGCGTTTTTGCCTGCCTGCATATCGCTGTCGCGGTCGCCGATCATCCATGAAGATTGCAAGTCGATGTTAAAGTCCTCTTTGGCTCGAAGAAGCATGCCGGGTTTTGGCTTGCGGCAGCCGCAATCAATTTTGAGTTCGGCCACTTCGCCGGGAAAACCTTTCTCCGGGTGATGCGGGCAAAAATAAATTCCGTCAAGATAAGCTTTTTCATTGCCCAACTCGGTTTCCAACCGCTTGTGAACCTCGTCCACATCGTGAAATGTTACAAAGCCTTTGGCTATCATCGGCTGATTGGTTACAACGATACTGAGGTAATCGCTTTGATTCAAAAGCCGGACAGCTTCGGAAACTCCGGGCAGAAGTTCAAAGTTTTCCGCTCGCGGCGCTTTATCCATATCCCGGTTGAGGACGCCGTCCCGGTCAAGAAAAACAGCGGGACGGGCATTCTTTTTATTCAGACGGCTGACTTTGCCGCTTTCGACATCGGCACAGATAACCGGAAGCCGGTCTTTGGTTCCCATATCTTTAACATATTCGGCGCTGTGATAGGCTCTGAGCGTTTCTCCCGCCTGCAGCAGTCTGGGAAAGATGTCTTTGCCGAAATCCTGCGCCGTATCGGCTGCAATATATGAGAGTATTTTCTTGTTGAAGACATATACCGCGGCATTAACCAGATTGTGGTAAATCAGGCCATCAGGATGCGGCTTGGGCAATAAAGCGGTTACCCTGCCCCGGCTGTCGATTTGAAGCAAATCGCTGTCATAAGGGTGATTGTTGGGATGAACCAACAGTGTCGCCACTGCCGGCATTCGATTTGCAAAAGCGAGCATTGCCTGCATATCAAAGTCCATAACGACATCGCCGTAAATAACCATAAAGTTTTCGGCAAGCTTGTTTTCGATCAGTTTTAAAGCACCGGCAGTGCCCAGAGGCTTGTCTTCAACGATATGATGAATCTTAACGCCCCAACGCGAACCGTCGCCGAAATAATCGCTGATAACATGCGCCAAATGTCCGGACAGAATAAAAATTTCATCAAATCCGTATGTTTTAGCCAGTTCAATCTGTCTTTCCAGCAGCGGTTTTCCGGCTATCGGGCACATCGGTTTGGGAATGTCGGTCAGTCCAAGGCGGGTTCCTTTGCCGCCAGCTAGAATTACAAGTTGCATGCCTTTCTCTTTTTTATAGTCTGATGACCGGGAAGTTGAACGGCTGCCGGATATGGCAACTCCATAACTTTTAAAGCGCTGGGCTTCTGGACATAGTGTACGGCTTCCCGGTTATGTTATTTTGGACACATATTATTCCATCCCCCTATAATAGTCAAACTAAAATATTTTATTCAACAAAAGTGTGTATGAATGTTTTAATCGTGATTTTTATTTGTATTTTTAAAGAGGAAATTTTTTAATCATCCTTTAATGACTATGTGATATGGTATGTTCAGATGAGTTTAGGCCTAACAATTTTGAGAAAGGATAGCTTGATGCGTAAGAATATCGGATGTCTGGTCGTTGCCGCGGCCGCGGTTTTTGCCAGCGGCGCCAAGGCTGATTTATATCAGGAATGCTTGGACAAGCATTATATGAGCGATAATGAGATGGCCGGCTGCAATGAGGCCGAAGCGGACCGGATTATGGGCGAAATAAGAAAAAGAATGAATTCAATTGCCGCAACCAGCTATTTCAATAACTGGAATTCCAGCCGGAAAGATTTTACTCAGCTGTTGGACAACTGGGTCGAGTTTCGCGACAAATACTGCGATTTGTACGGTTATACCTATACGCAGGATTTAGGAACCATTTCAAACCTTCAGAGAACCAAGTGTCAAATTGACATGAACAAACGTTTTTTGGACGATGTTGAAGCAATTGTCAAAATCTATCAGGAAAACGCTTAGTTTGAAGAAAGGACTGTAAAATGAAAAAATTAGCGGCTGTTATTTTGGGATTGGGAATTTTTGGGGCTGCCGGCGCCCAAGCTTCAGACTATGGCTTGTGCATCAACCGTTCTCAGGGCGACTGGCGGAAACAGGTTGTCTGCAATCAGGATGAGACAAGGAGCCTGATGCGTGAGATTACCACGATTTACGGACGGTTGGCCCGTAATCCGCTTTTCGGAAAATTTAACCGGGGAGCGGAATCGCTTGACAATCAATTTAAAAGCTGGAAAGCCTATCGGGACAATTACTGTCTTTATTACGAAGCCTCCAAATCAGGATACGGCGACGAAGAATTTCATCGTACCGACTGTTTGCGGACAATGACGGAAAAGCATCGGGATGATTTGGATGCTCTGCTGAAAAATGCCGTTGCCGATATGGATTAGTCGTTTGTCAGACGGCAAACCCCGTATTGTTTATCAATGCGGGGTTTTGTTTTGAGGAATTTTGAAACTGAAACAGCTGCCCTGCCCGAGTTTGCTCTTGACCTCCACCTCGGTTTTGAGCAGTCCGGCAATTCGGCTGACTATTCCGAGCCCGAGACCGGCTCCTTGTTTTTTGCGGCAGAATTGTTGTCGGCTTTGATAGAAATCTTTGAAAATGTTTTTTATGTCTTCCGGAGCTATACCGCAGCCGTTATCCATCACAATCAGGCAGACGTCTTTTCCGCAGCGGCGGACTCCCAGCAAAATTTTATCTTTGGTATATTTGAAAGCGTTATTGAGCAGATTGCGGATTACCCGCTCAATTAAAACAGGATCGCTGTTCACATACTGATGCAGCGGCACGCAGCGAAAGGAAATATCCTTATCTTTCGCCAATTCCCGGTATTCGCGGGCCAGTCCGCCGACCAACAGTCCGATATCAAAAACGACCGGGCGATAATCGACACCGCCGGCCTCTATTTTGGAAATATCAAGCAGATTGTCCAGCAATGTATTTAGATTTTCGGCCGAATCTTCAATTTTTTGTGCCAGATGATGCTGATGAGAGGTCAGTTTTTCTTCCAGCAATGTGGCAATGAATATTTTTAAAGCCTGCATCGGCTGGCGAAGGTCGTGGCTGGCCTGGGCGAGAAAGTAAGATTTGGCGTTGCTCAGTTCTTCGGCCTGCTGTTTGGCGTGTTGCAGTTCTTTCTGGGTTTCAATCATTGCCGTTATATCCTGAAAAGTTCCGGCAATCAGGCGCTGGTGGTTTTCATAAATGAGGCCGGCCCTGAACGAGCAATGGATCAGGCGGTTGTCAAGCCGTCGGAGCCGCAGGACGCCGTTAACGTTTCGTCCGCGGACGAGAAGCTCCCTTAATTTGGCTTTGTAGAGAGGAATGTCTTCGGGCAGCATCTGTTCGCGAATCAAATTACGACGGGGTGACAACCGGCCTTCGGGCAGGCCGAAAATCCGATACATTTCCGCCGACCAGTAAATTTTTCGTGTCCGGGTATTGATTTCCCAATAGCCGAGGTTTGCCGTCTTTTCGGCAAAATCAAGCCGGCGGGCAGTCTTTTGCAGCTTGACCGACAGATTATGACGGTCGCTGATGTCTTCAAGGCAAAGCAACAGCCGCCCCGAAGACGGAGGATATAAAGCGGCGGCATAAAGGCGGCCCCGGTCGGTCAGAATAAAATTGCAGGGAGCATTTCCGGTTATGACCCGGTTCAGAGCATTGTCAATTACGTTAACCGAAAGTGCATCGAGGTAATCTATCAGGCGCAGGGATTTCCGGGCGGAAATCTGCCAGGTCTGTTCCGCCTTGCGGTTGGCGTACAAAATTCTTCCCGAGGTATTCAGCTCGAAGAGCAAATTGGTTGATATGTTTAATAAATTCTGTTCGTTATCCCCGCCGGCCATTTTTTACCAATTATCAGAGTTTATATTGAAACAAGGTGCGTCCCGTTTCGGCGGAGAGCTTAAAAAACCATCCGTCATAGAGGAATGCGCTGTTTCTGATATAATCATTGGTTTCGGTGGTTGGAAGAGGTGTGGCCGATAAAGTTAACTTTGCCCAATAATCCTGATTGTCGGCATAAAGTTCCAGATTATAGATCAGCCCGTCGAAGGTCGTAAACGCCATCTGCCGGCGCCGGGGATAACGGGTGTCGTCAAAATTCTGCGCCGACATGACGGCCTCGCTGCCCAGATATGACAGCTGCCGTTCAAGCACTTCCAACCGCACCAGCTTTTGCGGGTGATTGTTTTCAAAAATGATGAAAGCCTGAGCCGGAGCCTTGCGGGAAACCTTTTCCCCGTCAATCTGAACGGCCTGCAGGTCTTTTAATTCCAAAGACATCAGAGGCTGCTGAATCCAGGAGGAAAGTTCGGTGGGGAGCGTATATTGCCCGCTGACGGTAAAAATATCAGGCAAGGACGGAATGCGGGCAAAACGGGTTTGGTTTTCAGCTCCGGCTTTACCCAAAATCAGATGATTCAATTCCCTTCCCTGCTCGTCCAGAATGCTTATGCTGGTGCCAGCATGGGCGTCACTCCGATACGGATTGCCCAAATCAAGTTCGGACAAGAGCTGCGGCGTTGCCGTTTGTTTGCGGATAAAGCGTGTTTCCCGGAAGTTTTTGAACAGCGAACGCACCAAATCAAAATTAGCGTAATAGTTATCGGCTTCCCGTATATGCCAGAAATCATTGTCATTTTCCAGAGTTGCCGTATATTCGGGGCTGCGGATGACAATTTCCTTTATTTTACTTTCCGGACGGACGGTTTCAGCAAAAACCAAACTGCCGATCAGGTGGGCATGCCCGCTGCGGTAAACCCAGTATAAAGAAGCGGCGGCGGCACAAAGGCTGACGGCCGCTAAAACGGCGGCAGACTTAATCAGACGAGGATACATTAAAAATCTCCTTTACAGCGTTGAGTTTCCGGCGGCGAATAAAGAGAAAACAGCCGGCAAGCAGGATAATGACCGCGGCAGGAATAATGATAACGTTTGCGGTGATGATTGAACTCAGGCGTTTTTCGTTTTCCTGTTTAATCTGATATTCAATTTGTTTTAATTCCTGTTGTAATCGTCCGATTTCTTTCCGGTGTTGTTCGATTGCGCTCATCGTTTCCGCCGAAAGGGCGAGCTTGTTTCGGGAAAGCTCCTGCTCAACGACGGACATGGCCCGGGTGTTGATTTCCAATTCCTGCTGGAGAAGATTGTATTCACGGGCGTGGCGGTTGAAAACATCGCTGTAAATTATTTCGCCGACGGTTTTGCTGCTGCCGGTTTCTTTATCAGTCAGGCCGAGGACGTCATCTCTTCCGACCAGATAGTCAACCGCACGCAAGATAAAATTTCCGTTATCATAAACCGGAGCCAGTCCGTAAACCGGGTTGTCGATCGTTTCCGAGGTGTCGGCCCAGTTTTCGGCAACAATCAAATCGCTGTCGGCCACGGCAACAATGCGCGCCGGGGCAATCGAATGCGGCAGAAAAGACGGCATTTTTCTTTCAAATTCAGTACCGGCCATAATATTTGCGGTAAAAAGGGAATCAAATTTTCCTTCTGCCAGCAGGGCAAGAGTATATTTTCCTTCATTTCCTTTAAACATGGCAGCCAGTTCGGGCTGGGTATGTCCGGTAAATTCGCGTACCGACAGGGTTCCGCCGGATGCGGCCGTTGTCAGCAGCGGTGTCAGCCGGACTCCGTCGGGATTTTCTTCCGGACGAAGACTTCCCGGCGTTTTAAGACGGATATTTTTCAAGCCGGACGTTAACGGATGATCCTGATTAATCTGTTCTGCGGTGAGCTGCATCCAGAAAGGGAAATTTTTGGCCTGGTTGGACGATCCCACTTTCATCAGCATAATTTCACCGAGACCGCGATCACCGACGACATTTTGATTATCCTGCCGGAAACCCCAGTTGCGGAACAATCGGTTCATATCCGCGGCCGCGAAATTCTGGGCATTGTACAGTTCAACCTGCTTTTCGCTGAAGACATCATTAAAGACCAAGAGTCTGCCGCCGCGCAGAATATACTGGTCAAGCGCGTAAGTCAGCAGCGGAGACAGTTCTTTCAGGTTAATGACGACCAGAACGTCAACATTGCCCGGAATAACGGGGGTTTCTTCGCTTAACGGCAGG
>ENA-ORTG01001562-ORTG01001562.1-human-gut-metagenome-genome-assembly--contig:-NODE-1562-length-20402-cov-5.480022_pt1 | contig 20402 bp, 15 predicted proteins | sample MGYA00241906_ERZ509176 | MGnify/ENA primary metagenome ERZ509176 (study PRJEB26280, sample SAMEA2338811) | human gut metagenome | biome: human gut; feature: human-associated habitat; material: faeces...
GAGATATACGTGTTTTAGTGGTGGATAGAATATGCAATATGATTATTGGTTTGAAAGGAAAAATGTCAATGATAACTTCCTTAGTGTTTGTAATTTTATTTTTTGGTCTTGCTGGTGGATTGATATTATATCCAATAAATAAGAAAAAAATAGATGTAATAAGAGTACTTCCTATTGTTCTTATGACAATATTTTGTTTACAAACATTGACAGTTTTTCTTTTAAATAAATTTGGAATAGGAATTGATATCAAATCAGCTATTGTTGTGTTAGTGGTTTCAAATATGGTAGTTTGGTTTGGAATTAAGCAGAAAAAACAGATTCGGAAATTAGTTTGTCCTAAAAAAGATATATTTCTTCTTATAATACCAATTGGATTGGTACTTTTTGAAGCTTATCACATGTTTTCTGGGGCTGCCAGATTAAGTTATTTGAATGATGATGCAGAAAATCATTTTGCGATGGCGCTATATATTGTGAGAAATAAGAAAATTTATGGAACATATTTTAATGCATATCTGAATGCAATGCTTATTGAACTAGCTTCTCCATGGCTGTCTGTTGTCAGATATTATAAGGCATTTATTGCTGGCGATATCATTATGCACATAGTGGAAATTTGGATGTTTTATTCTGTTTTGTGTAGTTTGTGTAAAAAAGAGGTTACAAAATATGCATTTCCGATTATCTGTGCTCTATATTTTTTGGGATATCCAACTTTTAGTTTTATGAGAGGAAATTTTGTCTATTGGAGTACAGGAGGAGTTTTATTTTTATATTTAATATACATATTAATAAAATTGCAAAGACAGTGGGAAAATAGAAAATTTTATTATATTCTGCTGGTATTGGGAATTTATGGGAGTGTAATATGCAATCGATTGTATGCGGTTGTTAATACTGTTTGTGTATTTATTGGTGTTATCATCATTATTTTTGAAAAGAAAAAAATCAGTTTTTCAAAGGTACAGAAGAGTGCATTGATAGTGGCAGGGATGATTGTAGCAGCGGCAGGTTTTCTATGTCGAAAGAAAATATTAAGTATAATTATCATGATTAGTGCAAAACTTTCAGAAGAGGGTTATGCATATAGCTCCTTATATAAGCAGTTTGTATTGTTTATCCCAATTTTGATATTATTATTTGTATATGTATATGTTGAAAAGAAGAGAGCTCATTTATTATTTGATATAGCAGTAAGTGTGATGATGATTGCAGCAGGCATGTATTGGCTGTGCAGTCAGGGGGATATTTCAAACTATTATTTTTATAAAATATATTATTGTCTCTGGATTATGGCATGGCTGCTAGTAACAATGCACTTAGATATTTTGATTGAACAGCATCAATTAATATATAGTGGAATATATGGAAGCGTGATAGTTTGTCTGGCATTATTACAGATCGGCAATAGTGAAAATAATTATTTAGGTAAATGGAGTGCCACGGCAGGAATAAATGGCGATTTTTTTGATCTGTATGAGAATAATTTGAGTTATTTTGAGTTGGATTATGCAAGTGAAGCACTGGAAAATGCTGGGCGTTATAGTCCGCCTGAATTATTAGATACTTATGAATATATATGGGAAAATTATAAAGATGATACAATTTGGTTCCTTTCCGATCATGGAAACTATATGCAGGGGCGTTGGTTTTCAACTATATTAAATAAAACACATAATATTATTTATGAAAATTACGAACAACTTGTTGATGCATATATGCAGTTGGACAATATATATATTGTTATAGGAAAACAGTCAGGTATTTATGGAGCAGCGCAATATGTATATGATGAAAGCAACGTTGTATATGAGGACAATTTGATTGTTATGATTAAATCATATGGAAACTGACAGTTAGTGTTATGCTTATAAAGATAGATAGGTTCAAAAATTATGAATATATTTCCAAAGAGAGTGAACGGAAAACAAAAAGGGAGGACAAGGTCAGATAAAATGATGTGTGTCATTTTGGCATGTATGGTAATGTTTATGGCGTATCATATGTTTTCCTTTTTTCTGCGTCTGGTGTTTCCGAGCAATAATGCAGCAAACGAATTTTCCAGTATTATGGGAATGGTTCGTGACAAGCAGATACCATTTGGGACATGGACATATTTGCCAATTGCTGTTTTAGTAAAAATACTGAGTATTTTTTTTAGTGAAGCTAAAATCTATAAAGCTTTTATTTTGGCAGATATTGTGATCAATATTATTTTCATATGGTCGTTATATGTTTTGCTGATAAAATTATTCGGTTCACAACTTAAGAAGATTACCTTAATGCTGATTAGTGTGGCATGTTATTTTGGAATGCCTGGATATTGTTTCCTGTATGGTGGTAATTTAAAGTGTACGATATGGTTAATGGTATTCTTTTTCTTACTATATATTTTGTATCAAAAAAGAATTATTGTAGAGAGAATTATTAACACTTTACCAGATGTTTTCTGGAAGATAATAAGCGTGTTTGTAATAGTTTTTAGTTATTTGTTTTTATGCAGGGGACTTTCCAATGATTTTGTGTACTTTATTCCAATTGAACTTGTTATAATGGTAAGAGCCTTTTGGAAAGATAAAGAAGAACGACTTCTCGGCACGGTCTATAGTTTTGTTGTTGTGTTGGAATCTTTTGTGATATTTGTGGTTCATAATGAAGCAGCAACAGAGTCAGTAGCAATAGGAATGGCAAGCCTTTACTGGTGTATAATGTGGATAATGGTTGCACAAGTTATATATTTTGCAAAGCAGGAAAATGCAATTATGATACTGGGAGCTTATGCAGGATTTTTATTAATATTGTTGTTCATACAAATTAGTGGCGTTGATGAGCATTTGCGGGAAGAGCGATGGAATTTGGTGTCAAATGAGACGATATATGATACAGAGTATTTTCATATTTATGGGAATAATATAGAGATGTTGAAAAGTAATTATACCGACAATGATCATATTTTCTATGGTTCTGCAGAATTTATTGATCTGGCAGAACAGGCAATGTCTTATTCAAAGGATGAACTTTTAGTTTTATCAGATGAAATTACAGAGACAGATCGAACTTGGTTTACAGCGATTGCGGATCGGGATTATGTGGAAATTGATGGATTAAATAGTACGGATGAGGACATTTCAAAAGTGTTAAGAGAACAGAATCCAGAGTATGTGGTTATTTTTACGAATTCGAGAATCTATATGGCGCATTATGAATTTGTATCGGGGTATCCACATATTTATGAAAACGATAGAGGGATGATTCTTGAGAGACCGGAAGATGGATGGTAGAAAGGATTCCAAGAAGAAGTTATTTGGGGGGACAATGCATGCGAAAGCTTCAAGCAGGCATTGGGGAAAGAAAATATTGCAGTGTGTGGGGATTGTTGCGGAGTAAGCGAGAGTGGATTGTTTGAGGGCTTCCGGGAGGAAGCACTTAAATAAATGATGATTGAACTACGAATGAAATTTAAACAAGTAAGTGTTAAAAATGTATAATATGACCATGCTCTATTTTGAAAAAACAAGAAATTTTTAGGAGAAAAGCTTATTTGGCAATGGTATAATATTATTGTGTGAGTTCAGTACATTGTTTATGAAACCTTTTTAGCTGCTGTTCTATCTCAGAAATTTCAAAGGATAAAGAGGATTGCATTGAGGGTTGGAGGTTTATAAATTGTTGGTTCATATCTAAAAATTGATAAATCTCATTTAACATCTTTATAGAATTTTGTAATCGAAAAGGATGAATTCGATTAGTAAGATTTTGATTATTTAGACATTGGTCATGGTAAATGAGAATTTTGTTTATAATGGAGATAGATACTTTGGTGTAGTATATAATTTCATAAAGATAGAATTCTTTTAAATTTGCTGAGGTGTTTTGATCATTATAGGCTTTAATAAAATTTTGTGATATTAATATATTGTCGCAGGCAATATGGTCAAAATCATCAATAAATTCTTTGATTTTTGCCTTGGAAGGTAGTTTCTCTTTTTTTAAAGAATTGCGGAAAAAACAAAAAAGTTTTTGTGATGTTTTAAAAATTATCATTCCTATAATGAATAAAACGGTAAATAGGGCAGTTGAAAAAAATATTTTGCCGAACTGTCCGTATTTAGCCGAATCCATTCCAAAGTATGTCCCTAGTATAGAAAATGAGCCAGAGAAAATACTACCAGCGATTAGTGAAAAATTTGAAGAATTTTGTTTTATTATTTTGTCAACGTTTTTATTTAAGTCAACGCGGATAAAGTATCTGAATAATTCTGTATTTTTAAATGAAGAAAACATAGATACCTCCTATTTGACAACTGTATTTAATACACTACCTTCAGAATGAAAATCATTATGTAATTCTGCTTTGAGTCGATAACCACTGCTATTAAAATTTAACTTTAGAATCTCTTGGTAAAATGCGTCATATGTTGCTACATATTTTTCATAAAATGCAATTCTATAAGTTAGGTTTAGTGTATGTTGTAAATCAGGAGACAATTCTACATTATTTTGTATCTTAATATTTTCGATAATAGAAATAATTGCTTTAAAAATATAAGATATTTTGTAGGGAATTTTTAGGTACTGTTTACCATTTAGTTTGCTTGTATAATTATTGCGAAGTGATTTTATTTCGTACTTGGAAATTTTTAATTTCCTCGGGGAATAACGTCCAACTCCAAAAAATTTGTTGGCTTCCTTTCTGATAATATAGTATGCATTTCCATAGCGATTGTCTTTTCCAAAATCAGAATAGTATTCAATAAAATCAAGTAAAAGAGAAAAATTAATATTTGAATATTGTTCTGGAATTTGTAACCAGAGATAATTTGCTGGATTGCGTAATAAGTCTTTTTTGGTAATATTACTAAGTGTATTTGGCTTCATGGTATCTCTCCCTTCATAAGTAATTTTTATATTTAAATTATACAATATATGTTGGAGTGTATCAATGGCATAGTTGGTATTTGTAGTTGGTCATCATATTTCACAGATAGGATTGCTCGTAAAGGATTCCAAGAAGAAGTTATTGTCGAATCAATGGGGAGATAATTTGAGAAATCATGGTAAACTTAAATTTACATCGGCACAGTCTATGGAATTGGCAGTTGCAGCAGTTAAGATTGCAGCAGTGAAAAATGGTTTGGATCATGTGTGCCTGATGGGCTGCAATTTGGCAGAGGGAGCAATCAATGCATGCGAAAGTATTAAGCAGGCATTGGAGAAAGAAGATATTGCAGTGACAATTCTTGATAATGTATTATATAATGCCGAGGCAATGGAGAAACTGGAGAACGAGAAAGGGGGAGTTTTAGTAGAAAAAGCTGGCTCTACATTGTACAATGAGGTAGCAAAGGAAATTGAATTACTTACGAGACAAGATATTATTGTGTTGGGTGGTATTGTTGTGGAGTAAGTGAGAGGGGATGAGTTAAGGGCTTCTGGGAGGAAGCCCTTAAATAAGAAATAAATAAACTACGAATGAAGTTTAAAAACTGCGTTAGATTACGTCATATCGAATTGAGTTATTGGAGAAAAGGTATACAATGAATGTGAAAAAACTATTACAAGAAGGAAATCAATACAGTGAACGATTTAATGAAATTATGTGATAAATTAGAAAATTGTAGCAAAAATGAAATTTGCAATAAAAATGAAATTGTATGTACAAAGGCAGTGTTACAATCTTATATAAATGGAGATGAGAATAAAAGATTAAAGTTAAAAGTCCAAATTGAACAGCATGAAAAGGGAATATATGAAACAATGACAGAAACACTTTCGCTAGTTACGACTGTAGATGCATTAGCCATATCGTGTATTAGCCTTATAGTATCAGCAACAAATACAGAGAGTGGAAATAACAAACCAGTAGAGGTTTTGGTTATTGTGTTGATTATTCTTAGTATAGTATTAGTATTAGCCCTAATTGCAAAATGGGGAATTAATAAGTTTAGTTATAGAGATAAATGGAAGAAATATATAGAAGTAGTTTTAGAAGATATGGAGAAGGAAAAAGAGAGTGCATAATATAGAAAAAATTTCAGGCGTCAGGTAAAATAGAAGTATTTTAAGTAATTATCGGATATATAGCATAAAACAAAAGAAGGTATGATATGGTTCATTCAAAAAAATTAGAAGAAACAGCATTATGGAAAGAGTATACAAAACGAAATGATGTCGATTGTGAAAGGTATGTATGGGTAAATGCTGTTTATGAATACGCTGCAAATTATCTGAAGGATGTTCGCAGAACCTTTGGAAATTATACGTTGCATGACGAAACACATATTTTAAATGTATTGGAGGCTATGGGCGGATTACTAGGAAATCAGATTACTAATTTGTCGGTTGGTGAATTGGAACTGCTTATTTTAGCTGCAAGTCTGCATGATATAGGTATGGTTTACACGGATAAAGAAAAGGCGGAACAGTATGAGGATACAGAGACTTGCAAAAAATTCTTGAGGGAATACTATCCGGAGTTTCTTGGGAGTACAGTGGAAGATTGGACAGAGGATATGCAACAAAGATATCTTCGCACTTTACACTCTGAACGGATTGCGGAAGTGTTGAACAATAAGGCATGGAGAGAACTGATACATGATAAGCGTCCGTTAAAGGTTGCACCTTTGAGTTGTATTATAGAGGTTTGTAAAGCACATGGTTATAATTTATCAGATATGATTAATAATTCAAATTTGGAGGATTTATCTGCTGCTGATGTAAGTCCGTTATTTTGTGCGTTACTGTTACGATTGGCAGATTTGTTAGATTTTGATGACACTCGGGCACCCGAAGTATTGTATAGCTATGTGGAGTGTAGTGAAAAAATTATGGAAGAGTGGAAAAAGCATCAGGCTTCTGCCGGATTTTTTTATCCAGACACACCATCAGCTGATGCACTACCATATAAAGCTCGTTGTACTAATCCGGGAGTGGAGCATGCAATTCGTGACTTCCTGGATTGGATTGAAGTTGAACTTTGGAATTGTATAAAGTTACAAAAGTATTGTAAAAAAGATTGGCAGCAGAAATTCCCATTTCCTAAAGCAATTCTACGCAATGAAATCGAATCTGATGGGTACATGAGTGGAGATTTCTGTATTACGATGGATCAGACGAAGATATTGGAGTTGTTAACTGGAGAAAACTTATATGATGACCGGGATGTTTTTGTAAGAGAATTGCTTCAAAATGCAATCGATGCGACTTTACTACGGGCGAAAATGGATCCTAATTTTATACCGGAGAAATCTCGTATTGATTTCTGGGAGTGGAATGACAAAGATGGAAACATTTGGTTTCGCATTGATGATGAGGGAACTGGAATGACAATGGGAATGCTGCAAAGATATTTTCTAAAGGTGGGTAATTCGTACTATTCTTCTTCAGAAATTGACAGAGATTTGAGAGAACACAATCAAATGGACAAATACCACAGTATCAGTCGCTTTGGTATTGGTTTCCTATCATGTTTCCTTAACGGAGACTATGCAGAAGTGTCGACGCTTTATTTTGATCCTGATAAGAACCGCAGAGAAGAGGAGACAACAAGTTCCAGTCTCAAAAGACATTACGGACTTCGGTTGCAAGTGACAGGGCTCAGTGGATATTATACATTATTAAACCAGGCCAAGGAACATTCTGCAAATGAGCAAATGCCAAAACCGGAAGATTATGATTTACAAACACAGGCATCATATAAGCAAGAAAGAAATGGCTATCGGAAGAAACCTGGAACTTCGATTGCTATACGTTTGAATCCGGGTAAATTGGGGACTTTGAATCTTAAAAATACAGTGAAAAAATATTTGTGTGGTGCTAGAATCCCGGTATATTACAACAATGAAAGAATCGGGAAAACTTATGAAGAAATAATGGAGGCAGCTCATGCTGTGGCGGGGGAGAAAGTTTATGAATTGCCAGATGAAATCAAAGAACAGTTTGATCAGACTTTCCCGGAAGTACGTGGACAGTATCCTAAAATTGCAATAACAACCGTTCCGCTGGATACAAAAGAGGATTATGTACTACCGGGGGTATCTGGGGTGGTAGTGAAATATGATGTGCGTTTTGAGAAAACTCCTTGCTGGCAGATAAAAGATTTGGAGTATAAAATCGAGAGCTGGATATCAGGCAGTGGGACATTTAAAATAAGACTATATAGTTACAGTTTAGAAGAAAATATAGATGATCGCTTGAGGTGGGAGGACTTAGAAGAAGAATATGATGAAAAAACAGTAGCTACACTTGTGGCCGCCTTTGAAAATTGTGATACATGTCCTGAGTCAGAAGAACAGTTAGGAAAAGTAGGGGTGCTGTTTCGTGAAGGTCATTTCGGGTTGAAGGAAATCTGGAAAAGTTATCACGACTATATACAATATCGATTCATGGATTTTTCATTAAAAAAATGTGGATATCCAGATATTATTTCTAAAGAATTTGATTTTTCGACAGAAAATGCTAAATGTGCATATCAAGGTGTTTATGCGGGAAAAATTAGTACTGGTGCATATGCTGGTTCGTTTTCTCCTTATAATGTTGGAATATTTTTTCTGGAAAATACAGGGCAGCCGACAACACAGGCAAATCGTGCTCATGTGGTGAAACTTCCTATAGAAGTAAGTTTGTATATTTTGGGCGTTGTATACAAATATAAGTTGGAAGAATTTTGGTATGAGATAATAAGAAAAGAATATGCATGGAATCCAGAGATGGATTTTACACGAAAAGATTGGAGAAATATTGAAAAGCTGCCTTTATGTCAATGGATGGAATATAGTCTAAAGGATTATTTTGAACAAAGAAAACGTTTCTTGAACAAAAATATCTTATGCCTAATAGATATCCGTAAATTCAATGATATAAATGTGGGATTGTTCAATTTGTGCCAAGATGCATACTTACAAGAACATAAACAGATGAAGATTAATTATGAAAAAGGACAAACTATTTCATTTTTGAAAATAGAGAAAAATGAATTAAAAGAAGTTTTGAATCTTTTTCCACCGATGCTATTTTGTAAAGCGGCAAATGATAGAAATAGAAAATATATATGTTGTGCAGATGCTTATTGGCGAAAAGGTCTTACATTAGATCATCCATTTATAATTTGGCTCATGAAGAATGCATTTTTGTTAGATAAATACTACCAAAGGCAGTTTAGACAGATCATAGACTGTCTTCGGGATAAGGAGGCACCCAATATTATTTCTGAAATAAATGATATTCGTCAGCAGCTAATTAATTTACCAGAGCATCATGGAGTGGATGTAAACGGCTTTCCACAACTTAGCGAGGAAGATTTCTGGTATATTGATAGATGATAAATATACGGCTATTATGAATCCCTAAATATTGGCAAGTTTGTAGTTTTGTTGCAATTGTCCATATTATAGGCTATAGATGTCACATTTGGAATTTCGGTAATTCCGGCTGTGGCATCTGCAGATTTGTGGAAGTTCTGTTAGAATTGATAAAAACAATAGGTGGATTGGCTTTCTTTCTGATGATGTAGTATGTATTTTCATAGCGATGGTCTATTCCAAAATCAGAATAGTTTTCAAGCAAATAAAGTAATAGAGAAAAATCCATAAAACATTATTCAACCAATCCGGCTGAGGGGAAAAGGATTGCTTTGGAATGAACTAATAGTGTGAGGAGAGTTTGAATGATGATAGATGCAAACAAAAAGATGGCAGTTGTTTATATGAAAGAAAATCCGGTTCAGCATAAAGGGGAAACTGGAAGAGAAATTAATTTTGAGGATTCAAAATTGTTTACAGAGCCAGAAATAGAAAAAATATTTCAGGCGGCAGGTAAAATAGAAGTATTTTTTGAAGACATTTTTAGAAATGAATCTTTTAATGAAGCAGCTCAGGAGTTGTTTGAAGCATGTGATAATTTACATAGTCCTGATGAAATGAGGAGTTTACGTATCAAACGGTATGTGAGAAGTTACATATTAGAGGCAGATATCTTTTTGAAGCACTGGGAACGATATATGCGCCATAGAGAAGTTGGGGATGGGAATGTATTTAAACAAATTACCAGTGAGATATATGATACAAATGAGGCATATGCTATGCTTTGTATTTTAAGAAATTATCTTGTACATTCCAACGACGTGGTGCATGGTGTGCACATCGGATTTGATGGTTTAAAAATTTGGACGGATCGGGATATTGTGCTTCGAGATATAGAATGGTCAAAAGCCAAAAAGGAATTACTACAGAGGCAGGAAAAAAAGTTAGATTTGCTGAAAGTGATTAAAGACAGCAAAGGTGCTTTGAATATAATTCATGATAGTATATTATCCAAGATTGTTACAGATGAGTTAAAAGAGCAATGCGAATTCCTTGTCAACATGGGGAAAAGGACAGTGATGATAAATTCAGATGTGTGGTTTGTATTTAGATTTACTGGTAATGAAGAAAATAAGGACAACATTTCCCTGGGTTTGGGAGTGGACTATTATCAATTGTATTGGAACAGATATAGGGCAGTTTGGGAGAAAATGAATAAAAAATAAAGTTGCACTTAGGGGATTTAAAGGATTATACTGTAAAGCTGTAAACGTAAGTCGCCACTTGTTCTTTGAATGTATATACGATAAAATATTACAAAGTGAGAATAATAAAAATGAAACTTAAAACACCGATTTACGTCAGTGTACTGAATGGATGAACTAGTGGTAAAAGACAAATGTATGTGAATCTAATGGGGCAGAGTTGGAGGACGTTGTTCAAATCTATCATGCATGCGGGATACAGTGGGACGAAGCAAATATAAGAAATTCAGTATCAGTAGGTGAAACAGTTCATATATGTGTAGAATCGCAGGATGGTTCGAGGTTTGATCCTAATATGACAGACGAGGAATGTTTTAAATTGTGTAAAAGTAAATTCCATTTTAGGACTTCTGTGTAGGAAGTCCTAAAATAAAAACCAATCAAACTACAAACGAAGTAAAATAAAGGGATTACATTATATCGAATGGTTTTATTTTGAATAAAAGTGTATAATCTTTAAATTGACCAATAATATGTATCTGTTATGCAAAAACCAGGGCATGTGTGTTCTTGAAAAAGTGATGATTTGGAAAGAAGTATAAAAAATTGACTTTATAATAGATGCAGATAAAAGAATGCTAAGTGTTTATATGAAAGGGAAAAACTGGTTATGAATAATACACAGAAAGAAGTATTTGATTTTAAATATTTAGGACCAAAGGATGATATTAATTCAATTGAAGTATACGAAGAGGCGTTAGATTATGCATTATCGAATTCCAAAATAAAGAATATTGCAGTAACAGGCTCATATGGCGCAGGAAAGAGCAGCATTATAGAGACATATAAGCTTAAAAGGAATAATAAAAAAAGATTCTTACATATATCATTAACTCATTTTGAAAATAAAGAAGAAAATAAAGTGGAGTTAGAAGCACAGCTTGAAAGTAAAATCATAAATCAGCTTGCACATAAAATAGGTCCGGAAAAACTCAAAGACAGCAGTATCAGAATGAAAAAGACCCCAAATTGGGTAAGTGTGACTTTATGGAGTGTATTCATTTTTATTTTAATAAGTTGCACATTGTATCTGAAAAGCTATGTGGTTATCACAAAGATAGTTTCAAAGGATGAGGTGTTAAATATTATCAAAAACATAATGACAACAAGCAGATTGTTTGTGGCTGTCGTATGTGCAGAGGCTGTATGTGTGTTTGTGACGATTTGGTATATTGTAAATGCACAGATAAAGCATCGATTTTTTCGGAAAGTTTGTATAAAAGACAACGAAATTGAATTATTTGAAGAAGAGGGTAAAGAATCCTATTTTGACAAATATATGGATGAGATTAAATATATGTTGTGTAAAGCAGAGGAGGATATTATTGTATTTGAAGATATAGATCGTTATGATTCGAGACTTATTTTTCAAAAATTGAGAGAGATAAACATGATTTGCAATCATAATACAAAGAAGATAATTCGTTTCATATATTTAATCAGGGATGATATGTTTGAGCAAAAGGATAGGACAAAGTTTTTTGATTTTATAATTCCAATTCTTCCGGTGGTAAATTGTGCCAATTCCTATGAAATTTTTATGACATTATTTGAGGGAACAGAATTGGAAAAAGAAAGACGGTTCTTTAAACAGTTGTCACTTTATGTGGATGAGATGCGTTTAGTAAATAATATTTATAATGAATTTCTCATTTATGAGAAAAATTTAAGAAAAATCAGTGTCGGAAAAACGAAGAAAAAAATCTTTGCGTTAGTTGTATATAAAAATATTTTTCCTTCAGACTATATTTTGTTACAAAATAACCGTGGTTTTATAGCGGAAGTATTTCATGTAAAAGAACAATGTGTTAATTCAAGAGTAAAGTTGATTGATGAACAGATAAGACAAATTGATAAAAAGGTTGTGGAAGAAAAACAAGAATTCGAAAAGGAATATTTGGAAAATGAAAATGAAGTCAAGGCAATGTATTTTCCGATAAGCGAGATTTACTATTATAATAATAAAACGGAAGCAGATTATCCTGATAGGATAGCTTTTGTAACAGATATTATTAATAATGCAAATGAGGTTAAAGTACGTGATAATAATAGATATAGTTATAGTTATAGTTTTTTAGACGCAGCAGATAGTGTGAATAAGGCTATAAAAAGAATGGAACAGAATTTAGAGTATCAGAAACATTTAGAAAAAGTTCTTAAAAAAAGGAATGGTGGAAAGGAAAGGAACATTTTTATATTGAACAGATAAAAGAATTGCAGGAAGAAAAAAGAGAAATTTCCAGATTCACAGTACAACAGTTTATAAGAAAATATGGATACGAAGAACTCTATACAAAGATTCAGGAGGTAAATATAACTTTATTTGAAAAAATAGATGCAAGTGATTACAAGGGGGTAATTCAGTTTTTTCTTGCAACGGGAGCTATTGATGAAAGTTATGGAGATTTGGTTGCAGTATTCCATGGGAAGGATGTAAAGCAGGGAGATAAACGTTATATAAGAGCGGTATTAGACGGTGTAGAGATTCCGTATGACTATGAAATTGAGAATGCCACTGCGATATTAGAAAGTCTTAGTGCGGATGAATTGCGTAGGGAGAATACTTTGAATTTTAAGCTATTTGCATACGTAATGGTAAATGGTGATGAGCAATTACAAAATGCAATGGTTGACGCAATCGTACAAAATAGGGTATATGAATTTATTCAAAAGTTTTCAGAAAAATCTTTGATTAAGAGAAAAAAGTGGGTTCCAAACATTGCAGAGAAAAATCCACAATTTATTGGAGACTGCTTACATTGTATGCACACAATAGAGGGATTAGATTTATTTGTTGCAGCAGCCATATTATATTCAGATTCCAGAAAAGTGTTAACTAAGATTGAATGGTTGGAAGAAGAATTTGAAGTGTATTTTAGAGAAGATACGTTATATGAAAATGTTATGAGAGAAGATGGATTGACAGAAGATGAACGCAAAGAGGCAATCCAAAATATGGTGAAATTTTATGAATTTTTTCATATAAAAAATGAAAACTTTCATATAAAAATGCATGCGCAGTCAGAAATTTTTGATGCAATATATGAAAATAATTTGTACCAGATTAATAAAAACATGTTGAATCTTGTATTACAGAAAAAATATGGATTAAATCCTGATGATATAGGATATTTAAATTCATTATCAGAGGCAGATGCTATAGAAGGTAAAGTGTCGGCAGTACATGCGTATGTGGAAGAGAATATTGATGATTTCATGGAGATGATCAAACAACAAAATATTGTGTTCATAGATAGTTCAGAGCATCTTTCAAAGTTAATACAGATGGCGGATATTACATGGACAGAGTTGATTTGTGATCATATGCAGAATACAGTTGAAAATCTGGAATGTATAACAAGTATTGACAAAGTAAATCTGCTTATAAAGAAAAAGAAACTTGCATTTTTAACAAAAAATATAGTTGAATACTATATGATGTGGTGTGAGGTTACAGAACCAGAAAAAGAGGATATGTTGATAAGTTATATGAACGATTTCCCAACACAGCAAATTGCATTAAAAGATTCAGAACGTAAACAGCTTCAGAACAAAGGGGATGAAAGAAGTAATTCATTGTTTTTAAAAATTGCAAAGGATGAAATGCTTTCAGATGAAAAATACAAATCGTTTCTGTTAAGTTTATGCAGAATTTGGTGTACAGGATTAGATAATACGTTACCAAATACGCGAGTAAGCCTTCTCATTTCAGCAGGAATTATCAAAATGACAAAAGAAACGTTAGAAGTGATGAGGAAGGCATATCCAAGACATGTTTCTTATTTTATTCAATGTAATGCAAAAAAATATGTAGAGAAAGTTATAACGGAAGATAACTTTGATTTGGATGAATGTTTATGTGTACTGGAGTGTGACATATCAGATGATATTAAAATTTCACTTCTTTCATTTACAGATGAAGCCGTAAGTGTACAAAACGATAAGTATTCTGAAAAATTGATTTCCTATTTATTGGAACATAATTATGATAAAGAGGATGAAGATTATCTGCTTGAAAATGAGTATCAGATGCAAGAAATTCAAAATTTCAGGGAACAACTTGCATTGGATGATATAAAAGGGATAATAGGCGGACATAAAAGAATGTCATTGAAACTTTTTCTGACAGTTATTGAAAATAATACATTACAGCTTACAGAAAATGAGTATAAAATTCTGCTTGCGGATCATTTGGAGCTGCTTTCGGAAGAACAGTTAGTAATTATATTCAGAAAGCATAAGTGGATAGGGTATTTGAAAATTATGAACGGAAAAAATCCATTGATATCAGTAACTTCTACAAATAAATTGCTGTTGGACAGAATGAAGCAAAGGGGATATATTTCAAGCTATAAGGATGATAAGAATGAAGAGTATTACCGGGTTTTTGCAAAACGGCGGAGAAAAGGTTAAGTGAGGATTAAATTAGATAAAGAAAGGTAGAATAGAATGGAAAAAGTTTTAATAATACTAGAGAATCCACTTGTTGTTGCAATAATTACAACAGGGGTTAATGTTTTATTTAATTATTTAGATAAGTGGATTCTTAATTATAATATAAAAAAAGATCAAGCAAGAGATAAGAAAATAGCATATATATCAGAAGAAATAGTAAAAACAAGGTTTGGAGGGTATGGAAGCAGAAATATAGAAAAGTATTTGTTAGAGTTGGAATGTGTACTGGATTTATGCGGAAAGCACAATCAATATGATTATATATATGATGGTCATATATGGAAAATAATAGAAGATATTAAAAGGAGTAGTACAGAAACAGAGTTTGAAAAAAATAAACAGATTTTGATTCAATATCTGACTTTGGCTAAAAATAAAGGAAATCAGAAGCAAAGACTAAAAATGAATGTGACGGTTCTGATAGTTTGGACGCTTGTTATGGATCTTGTGATAAGTTTTATATATATAAGCTATTTCTATTTTATTTTTAATATCAAGAATATAATGTTTATTTTTGGTGGTATAATGACGGTAATTTTAATGTGTACAGCATGTATATTGCTTGTACGTATTAACATGGATGAGATAGAAAAAAGTAAAGTTACATTAATGAACATGAGGCGAAGAAAAATAGCAATTTTTGTGAGAACATTTTTTGAACTTTTTTGCTTTGTGGGAGCACTTGGAATAAATTATGTAGCTTTAAGTATTTATGCACCTAATGTAGCGGTACAGAATATGTTGTTTAGCGAAGATAATGACAAAATATATATATATACGGAACAAAAAATGGATTTGTTTGAAAGTTTAAGATACTCTGTTGAAAAGGAAACTGGAAAAAAAGTGGAATTTGTATCGGAGAAAAAGGAATTGCCTACAGTTGATAAAGACACACATAGTGAGCAAATAGTGGCGAAAAAAATGAGAAATATAGCTGATGAATGGGGGTATGTGATTTGTTTCATCATATACATAATGATGTTTAGCATTATTATGTATATGATGAATAAAGGAGTGGACTTGAAAGTTTACACAAATGAAATAAGAATGATCAACTATACATATAATGAACCATACCAGGAAAAAACTAAAATAGCAGATGACTTTATAGATAAAGCAGAACAATATAGAAAAAAGGACAGGAAAAAATATAGAAAAGATATAAATAAGTGTTTTGAAATAGCATTTGGAATATTGGAAGAACAGAGTTGGGCACTTAATAAAAAAATAAAATATCAAGAAAAAATGATTGAAAATGTAGAGGATTATGATGAATTAAAATTATTGGAAGAAAACTTGGAATATGTAAATGAAAAGATGAAAGAAATAAAATTACTGTATTGAAAAAGTTTGTTTTTATATGAAAAGAATACTAAGCAGTAATATTTTATTAACAAGAGGAGTGTTATATCCGAATGCTGGGGCTTTCGTGTCCGCAAAATGCTGTCGGTGTTTTTTAGATTTGAAAATTAATTACATTACATAAGCGAAAGGAAAAACTATGGGAGATATTTTATTGATAGGAAATGGATTCGACCTGGCTCATGGATTGCACACAAGTTATAATGATTTTTTGTATGTTATTAAGAACTGGACGTCTATTTCTACAATGTATCGTAGTATCAGGGATGGAAATGGTATAAATGAAAGTGAAAGTCTTGGTAAATATCTGAAAAATGTCAGTGCAATGGATGATGCAAAGATACAATTATTTGACAAAATAATTGAAAGAAATGCTTGGATACAGTATTACCGTAAATGCGAGGCTGAGATTGATGGATGGATAGATTTTGAACGAGAAATATATCCAGTAATGAAATTATTCGGAAAAGTATTTAGTCAGACTAGATATTCGGTAATGACACATGGAAAATCGGAGGCGGAAATATGTATTCCAAAAGAGGAATTTAATAATGGCGAGATAAATACAAGTGAATTATGGAGCACATATTTTAAATTTGATTATAAATCTATAGTGGTACAACAGCAATACAGTTCGAAACAATATGGAATTTTAAAAAAGAAAATACTTAATTCATTAAGAAAATCATTTGATGAATTTATTTTGGCTTTTGAAATATATTTACATGAATTTGTATACAAAGAAACAAATGTTCCTATTATTGATCAGATTAGAAGGATAAATCCGAAGTATGTAATAAGCTTCAATTATACATTGACTGAAAAATTATATGGAATAAAAGAAGAAAATGTTCATCATATTCATGGAAAAATAAGGGAAGATTTGAATTTTGGAAAGAATAATATGGTACTTGGAGTTAATGAACAGCAAGATATGGATTTTATCTATTTTGTAAAATATTTTCAGCGGATACAAAAAGCATCTGGAGTTAGTTATAAAAATTTTATAAACAGTTATATTCGAAATGATAGAGGGAGAAATGTAAAAGAAGAATATAAGTTACATATTTATGGTCATTCTTTAGATGAAACAGATGAAGATATATTGCGGTATATAATCGGTAAAACAGATGAACAGGGGCGGTTGAATTTAAATTCAAAGCAGATTGTGATTTACTATTATGATGCATCTGATTATGAACAGAAAGTTGTCAACTTGATCAAATTATATGGGAGACCAATCGTAGAAGAAAATATTGAGAAAGAAATATTCAAGTTTGTAAAAACGGACAATACGCCGATAAATGAGAATTTTAAGTAAACATGAAAGAACGAGGCGCAATGTTAAAAAGTTAGAAGATATTGCGGGAATATGAATTTTTTGTTAAAAGCGGCAAACTTGTGTATTGCACAGGCAAATATTCCGTTTATCATTTGTGTTCTGGCAATGATGATGTTAATGGCGATAGAGATATTGGGAGTGTGGATTTATGGGGAACTGAAAGGGCATGTGAGAAAGAGATAATGGTGAGGACTTCTGTGAGGAAACTCATAAATGAAAGATAATAAAGAACACTTATTTTGATTTATCTGGAGCGGAAAAGGGGAAAACAGTATGAGAAAAAGAGTATATATTAGTGCGGATTATTCTGAAAATAATGGGGATTGCGATGTTGTCAATGAACTTCACAAATGGGGAAATGACAATAAACATATGGTGGATTATGTAGATACTGCCGAAGTGGTGTCAGGAAGTGTATCTGATGATGAAGATTGTCGACCTTGTGATTTGAAAAGGGAATTTAATGCGCAAATAAATGCTTCATCAGCAGTGATTTTTATTGTTGGTGATAAAACTGCTGATCGAACAGCTGGCAGTACGTGCTGCAGATGCAATGAAGGTGAGGGTTGCGCGTGTACACCTTATAAACAAAACGCGAAAGGAAGTAATATTTGTAAAATATATGGAGAGACATATGCACCCGGTCCGGAGGAGGATGTAGGAGAGATTAATATGTGGTCTTATTTAAAACACGAATATAGACAAGCTCAAAAGGAAAAATCAAATATTATTGTGGTATACAATTCATTATACAAACAACCAGGCTGGCTTCCTTATTATATGAGAGATAGTGAAGAAAATGCGCAACCATTTTGGAAAAAGAATTCATTAGGGGAAAAGGTAGGTGATTATCAGTATATAAAAAAGGCACTTGGATATGAATAAGGAGTGAAAATGTGCGATAGGATAAAAGTAAAATTAAAGAGTTTAGTAACCGAAAAAAATTCATTAATGTCTATATGGAAAATAATATATACTGCGATAGGTTATATCTCATCTGTTTTTGCATTCGCAGTTCTTATAAAAGATATGATGTCAATTGACGCATTTGAATTGTTGTGTAAGAAGTTTTGGTGGGCATTAATATTAATAGGATTTTTAGCATCACTGGTACATAATCATGAAAAAACAGTATATAAGAGAACGATGCGTGATAATGATTTGCAAATTGAAGTAAAGGTTGCTGATTTGTTTTCTGCGAATGCATTAAGTTATGTTATTCCTACTAATACGTATTTTAGAACGATAATGAAAGATGATTATATTAGTTCAGAGAGCGTACAGGGCGCATTTCAATTAAAATATTTTAAAGATAATTTTCAAGAACTGGATAGAATGATTTTTGCCAGTTTGTCACAGCAGAAAATTAAAGGTCAAGAGGAATCTGATATTTGGGGTGATGTAATGAAATATCCGCTTGGAACAGTTGCAAAGGTGGATTTTGATAAAAAACACTTTTATTTCGTTGCCATAAATGATGTAAACCAATATGGAAAGCCTGTAAATCAAGCATATAATAATGTTGAGACCGCTTTTGATGGATTATTTAAAGCAATTAACTCCATAGGACATTATGATGATTTGGCAATGCCATTAATAGGAACTGGCAAAGCAGCAATTCGTGAAGCCACAATAGAAAATGTTGTTGAAGATACAATCAATCGATTTGTATGTGCTGATGATAAAATTGCAAGAAAATTAATAATCTGTATTAGACCGAAAGATTATCTTGAAGGAAGAGTAGATTTTAGTAAAATAGTGAAATACCTTGATTATAAAAGTGAGTTTGTTTGATGTTGTATATATTTTGGTGGTAAGTGAAGAAAAAAATATAGTTGATGTGGATAAAATTCGTAAATGTATTTTAGTGGGAGAAAAGTTTCAACCGGAGTACATGAAAAAATTAGAGAAATATATTTTTAAAGAGGCGTATGTCTATACGCCGCAAGTGTTAGAAAAAGAATTTGTAAAAAAATTTACTTATTAAATTGTGTATTTGGTAAATTGTGTTTGTGAAAATATTTATAAGGGGTATGATGACTTACGTTTGAAAGAAAAAGATGATGGCGAGGGCTTCTGGAAGAAGCCCTTGAATATAAGATAATTAAACTACAAAAGAAGTTTGATACAAAAACGAATTACATCATATCGAATTGATTAAATGGAAGAAAAGGCATAAAATTTAAAGGTAATAGAACATCGTAGAAGGTTAGTATGTAAGAATGGTAAAAGGTGGGATTGATTTTGAGTGCGTTTACAAAAACGGAATTAGATAAATCGTTAAGGAAAGAATCGAAGGTGGTGCAAACGAAAAAGCAGTATTGAGACTTTTCATTAACTGCCCTTTCGTTTGCATCAATTTCGATTTTTTCTGGTTGAACAAAGCGCGTCAACTCTATATGGACTTTTAATTCTGACACTCTATTTATAATAGGATAGCGTGTACAGATAGAAATACATAGGATTTTTAATTCAGTCCTGTATTACGGCATCAGAAACAAGCCTCCTTAAGGAAGCTAAAAAAACATTCTGTTACGATTCATTAACAGAGCATATGTGGTTTCGGTTTTATGAAATGTTGTTCTGTGGGTAGAGGAATAATCTTACCACCACAGGAAGAGCACTTGCATATATCTTTATTATAAAGAAGACGGATAATGGCAGGTGCATCCATAT
>ENA-ORTG01001569-ORTG01001569.1-human-gut-metagenome-genome-assembly--contig:-NODE-1569-length-20335-cov-30.895611_pt1 | contig 20335 bp, 19 predicted proteins | sample MGYA00241906_ERZ509176 | MGnify/ENA primary metagenome ERZ509176 (study PRJEB26280, sample SAMEA2338811) | human gut metagenome | biome: human gut; feature: human-associated habitat; material: faeces...
AATACCAAACACTTACTTTATTTATCCAAATTTTGCCGTTTTTTTGCGAGTTCTTTATATATTTGTGCAGTTATCGAAACGGAAATAACAATTTAATACATAATTATATCAACAAGATGAAAAGAACATTGTGTTTCATGGCACTGTTGGCCGGTGCCGTAATTTTCGCCTCGTGCAGCCGCAGCAACGGTTCGATCACGATGGGCAGCAAGTCGCAGTTCGACTCTTTGTCGTACGCTTTGGGTAATAACGTCGGAGCGGGACTCAACCGGATGATGTCGGATATTCCCTTCGATTTCGACGCGATGACCGAAGGTGTGACCGAAGGTGCCCTCGGAACGGCAAAAATGACGCATCCAGAGGCACTCGATACATTGCGCACGTTCTTTATGGTTACGCGTCCGGAACGCGCTCAGGCTATTGCCAAGAAGAACGCGATGACTCCCGATTCGCTGAAGACACCCGAAGAGTCGTTGGCCGATCCCGCGATGTTCGAGAGCGAGGAGGAGCGTCGGTTCATTTCGTATGCTTTCGGTATCGATCTGGGTAACAATATGCTGGGAGAAGACCTTCCGATTCAGTTGGTTTGGTTTGGTCAGGGCTTGAAAGACATTACCGGCAACCGTGAAGAAGCCCGTATGACCGAGCAGGAAGCTGTCAAATTCTTGCAAAATTGGTTTATGGTAGTTCGTCCGGCCGAAAATAAGAAAGCCAATGAAGAGTGGATCGCTTCGATCGAGAAGAAATCCGGCGTTCAGAAAACCGAATCGGGATTGCTTTACAAGATCGAAAAGAAGGGCGATGAAACCCTGATGCCGACGGACTCCCGCGACCGGGTGAAAGTTCATTACACGGGAACCAATTATAAGGGACAGGTTTTCGACAGCTCCTATTTCGAGAACAAGCCCGAAGAGATGAAGGAGTACCTCAAGCAGATAGATCCGGAAGGTTATGACAAGGACGAAGCTGTCGAGTTCGAATTGGGACAGGTGATTCCCGGCTGGACCGAAGGTTTGAAGCTGATCGGCAAAGGCGGCAAGATAACGCTTTGGATTCCTGCGGAACTGGCTTATGGTCGGCAGGCGCGCGGTAAGTATATCTTGCCTAATTCGGCTCTTAAATTCGAGGTAGAGTTGGAGGATGTGATTCCTTTCGTCGAGGAAACGACCCCGGCAACAACGGATGAAGCTGCGGCTGCGACGACTCAGGCAGCGAACTCTGCTCTTCCGGTGAAGAAGTAGTCGCCTCCCGGGGACCGAAAAATAGCCGACCTTTGTAGGGTCGGCTATTTTGTTGTTTTAGAGAGCGGATGGCTTCTGCCTTCGTGCGTGAAAAATTAAAAGGGCAGGTCGTCTACTTCTGCTGCGGGAGTACTGTACGATGGCTCTTCGAGCGGGGCTGCGTCGGGCATCGGCGGGATCCCGGCGTTTTGAGCGGTTTCTTTGGGTTGCAGGCGCCATGCCCGCACATCGGTATACCAGCGGCCGTTATATTCGCGGGATTCGACGTTTACCGAAACCGTATAGGTAGCCCCTTCGCGGAGTTTGGCCACGTCGCTCGGCTTGTTGAAGAACGTGACGCAGATTTTGCGTGAAAATTCCGAGGGCAGCTCGAAAACCACGTCCTGACGCTGCCATTCTCCCCGGGCGGACGTACCTTGTGTCAGGGGCAGGATTTTATATACGACACCTTCGAATTCCATAAAAACAGTAATTTTAGTAGATTACAAAAGTAATGTTTGTGCCGCAAACCCCCAAATTTTTTCCGTAAAAGTTCTTTTGTCCTGTTTCGGGCCGGACCGGATGATTGGTCGTGTACCATCTTGCGTATGCTGCCGATTCCGGTCGGCAGCTTCGGGCCGGATAAAGCGGATGTCCCCTGCGCTTTTTGACGACGGTCGGAGTGTGCGGCATCCGGCGAATGCGGACCGGTGAGAATCGGGTGCCGAAGGAGAATAAAAAAGGATTCGCCCCAGGCGAATCCTTTTTTATTTTGAAGCGTCAAACGGTCCTTCGAACTATTTGGCGGCTTTCTTATCGTAGCGTTTTGCGTAACGGCTCATAAACTTATCGACGCGACCAGCGGTATCCACCAACTTCATCTTACCGGTGTAGAACGGGTGAGAGGTGTTGGAAATTTCCATCTTATACACGGGATAGGTTTCGCCGTTCACTTCGATGGTTTCTTTTGTCGAAACGGCGGACCTGCACAAAAACACGTGGTCATTCGACATGTCTTTGAATGCCACTAAACGATAATTTTCGGGATGAATACCTTTTTTCATTTCGTTTGTTTTGTTTGTAATTAGATGCTTAAGCGGAGCAAAGGTAGTAAATTTTTTCCAGTTAGCTAATTTTCCGAAGAAAAATCTTCCGTACAGAGGCGATTGCCAATGCCGAAAGTTCCGGGATGCCTTCTTATTTCTGTTGTACGGAAGGGGAAAGAGCCGGCAATCGCTTCGGTTGCAGGAGGGTATGCGGCGATGAAAAAATGGGCTTTTATTTTGTGAATCCGGTCGAAATGTCTATTTTTGTGTCCGTATTCGGATTTTCCCGAATGCAAAAGGACCCATAGCTCAGTCGGTTAGAGCAGCGGACTCATAATCCGAAGGTCGTGGGATCATGCCCCTCTGGGTCCACTTGAAAGTCAGGGAGTTGCACAGTGTGTGCGACTCCTTTTTGTTTTTTCATTGCGGTTTTATGCAAGTGTAGGCTGGCCGTGCGAGCCATGAGTGCAACAGTTGAAGTCGTTGTTTTACAGGCTTGAAGTATTCAAACGGTAAATTCGCATTGATGTTACGCGCTGCGTAGGGCGAAAAGCAGGTGTTCGAACGTTGGGATTCCGGGAAGCCCTGTCTGTTAGTATTTTGAGAAGAAACTACCGCCTGTATGGATTACCCCGATAGAGTCGCTATTTCAAATTGATTGGGTAACTTTTTGCACAAAATCATAATTTTACGTATTTTTCGAAAAATAAACCATAAAAATCCATAGAAACGATGCGAGCAAAATACCTGGGGCTGGATCTTCCGAGTCCGATCATTGTCAGCAGTTCTCCCTATACCTCTAATGTCAAGAGCGTCGAGCAGTGCGCTGCGAGCGGTGCCGGTGCCGTAGTGCTCAAATCCATATTCGAGGAGCAGATCCTGCATCATGCGGCGGCGCTGGACGCCGTATCCGATTCGGCTTACGGCGATGCGGAGGTTTATTTGCAGCGCTATCTGGGCGAGGATTACAAGGCCGGATTTCTCCGGTTGGTACAGGAGGCTCGGTCGAAGACGGATCTTCCGGTAATCGCCAGCATCAATTGCGTGGCCGATAAAGGCGATTGGATCGAATACGCTACAGCGATGGCCGATGCCGGAGCTTCCGCGCTGGAGCTTAATATTTTCATCCAACCTACGGACATTCACGCCCAGGCCCGCGAACTGGAGTTGAACTATGCGGAGATCGTCGGCCGGGTGGCCGGTGCGGTGAAGATTCCCGTTTCGGTGAAGCTGCCCATGCGCCTGACCAATGTCTTCGCCTTGTCGAGCGCTTTGCTCGGTTACGGGGCCCGGGGTGTGGTCTTCTTCAACCGCTTCTTCGAGCCGGACGTGGATGTCGAGCGGATGACTTTCGTGGAGAGTTCGCCTTACAGCGAGCCGACGGAATTGCGCAACGTCCTGCGTATGGTGGCGATCTGCTCGGCCGTGTTGCCGCAGTTGGACCTTTCTGTTTCGACGGGCGTGCACGATGGCGAGGCTGCGGTCAAAGCGCTTTTGTGCGGAGCCGAGGCAGTGCAGGTCTGCACGGCGATCCACCAGAAGGGATTCGAAGTCATTGCCGAAATGAACGAGTACATCGACCGTTGGGCCGAGCGGCAGGGTTTCGGTTCGCTCGATGAGTTCCGGGGGCGTCTGAATTTCAAGAACGACACTTCGGCCATGTTCCAGCGCGTACAGTATATGAAGTATTTCCCGTCGGAGGCGAAATAGTATTTGCCGAAGTAGTTTCGGTTTTCGATAACGAGCGAGCCGTACAGTTCACTGTACGGCTCGCTTTTGTATTGGTGTTTTCCGCTTAATATTCGATCTTGTCGAGAATCCCTTGCAGGTAAGCGATCGCCACGCCGTAGTTGGTCATCGGGACGCGCTGGGCGCGGGCTTGGGCGACGCGGCTCAATACGTGGCGCCGGTTGAACATACAGGCGCCGCAGTGGATCACCAGGTCGTAGGGCGTGAGGTCGGCGGGAAAGTCCGTGCCGGCAACCACATTGACCCGCAGTGCGGGTCCGATCCGTTTGCGGAGCATGGCCGGAATTTTGACCCGGCCGATGTCTTCGCCCACCGGAGCGTGCGTACAGGCTTCGGCGATCAGCACGCGGGAGTCTTCACGGAGCTGTCCGATGGCTGCCGCGCTCTCCACGAAGTAGTCGATGTCGCCCTTGTAACGGGCGAAGAGCACCGAGAACGAAGTCAGCAAGCTTGCGGCGGGCTTCTGCGCATAGACAGTCGAGAAAACCTGCGAGTCGGTGATAATCAGTTTCGGCGGTGCGGCCAGCGACGAGAGCGTGCCTTCGATCTGGTCGGTGGTACAGCAGACCACGCGGCACTTCTTATCGAGCAGCTCGCGGATCGTCTGGACTTGCGGGAGGATGAGGCGTCCCTTGGGGGCCTGGATGTCCTGCGGCATGACGAGCATCACCACGTCGCCTGCCGAGGCGAGGCTGCCCGTGATTTCGGGCTGGTTGTAGTCTTCGGGCAGGTTGCGGATCAGGGCTTCGCGCAGGGCGTCGAGTCCCGTGCTGTTCGAGGCGCTGACCCGGAGCGGCCGTTGCCCGAAGAGTGCTTCGGCCTCCGCATCGGGCATACCGGCAACCAAGTCGGCCTTGCTGCGTACCACTACCGTCGGAATATGCCTTTCTTCCAAGAGTCGGAACCATTCTATTTCGTCGTTCTGCGGCACGGCTTCGGAGAGGAGAAGGACGGCCAGGTCGGTCTTCTCCAGCATCTTGCGGCTTTGCTGCACACGCAGTATGCCGAGGTCGCCTTCATCGTCGAAACCCGGCGTGTCGATCAGTACGCAAGGTCCCAGCCCGTGTATCTCCATCGTCTTGAGTACGGGGTCGGTCGTCGTGCCCGGCGTCGCGGAAACGACAGCGCTCTGTTGGCCCGTGAGGGCGTTGATCAGCGACGACTTGCCGCTGTTGCACCGCCCGTAGAAAGCGATATGCAGCCGTTCGGCGCGGGGAGTCTGCTCGTTCATCGTGCGAAACTTTTAGAAGCGGAAATCCCGTTTACCTTCGGCGATCGCTGCGAGGTTCTTCTCTGTGATGCGGCGCACACGCTCGTTGAGGAGCATCGGAACCTCTTTCGCAATCATCTTTTCACCCAGGGTTCGGGTTTCGGGCGATGCGTAGTCTTCGAGATACTCCTTGAGGGTCATCAGGGCGTTGGGCGTACAGCAGTTGGCGATCTTTCCGGTCTTGGCCAGCGACATGAAGCGGTCGCCCGTGCGGCCTTCGCGGTAGCAGGCCGTGCAGAAGCTCGGCACGTAGCCCAGTTCCAGCAGCCAACGCACCACTTCGTCCAGCGTGCGGTGATCGCTCACGTCGAATTGTGCGGAATCCTGTTCGGCATGCGTCGTGCCGGCGTAACCGCCGACGCTGGTGCGCGAGCCGCCGCTGATCTGCGAAATGCCGATTTCCAACACCTGCTCGCGCGAGCGCTGCGATTCGCGGGTCGAGATAATCATGCCCGTATAAGGGACGGCGATGCGGATCACGGCGACGATCTTGCGGAATATTTCGTCCGAAATGGCATCCGGGAAGTCCTTGGTGTCGATGTCGTCGGCCGGGCAGATGCGGGGTACGCTGATGGTGTGGGGACCGACGCCGAAGCGGGCTTCGAGGTGCTCGGCGTGCATGAGCAGTCCCGTGAAGTCGTACCGGTAGGTATTCAGACCGAACAGTACGCCGATGCCCACGTCGTCGATACCACCTTCCATCGCGCGGTCCATCGCTTCGGTGTGGTAGGCGTAGTCGCTCTTCGGGCCGGTGGGGTGGAGTGCTTCGTAAGCGGTTTTGTTGTAGGTTTCCTGGAAGAGAATGTAGGTGCCGATGCCTGCATCGCGCAGTTTGCGGTAGTTCTCGACCGTCGTAGCCGCGATATTTACGTTCACGCGGCGGATCGCCCCGTTCTTGTGATGTACGGAGTAGATCGTCTTGATCGATTCGAGAATGTACTCGATCGGATTGTTGCGCGGGTCCTCTCCGGCTTCGAGTGCCAGACGCTTGTGACCCATATCCTGCAGGGCAATCACCTCGCGGCGGATTTCGTCCTGGGTGAGTTTGCGGCGCGGAATGGTTTTGTTTTTCTGGTGATACGGGCAATATACGCAGCCGTTGATGCAGTAGTTCGACAGATAGAGCGGCGCGAACATTACGATACGGTTGCCGTAGATTTTCTCCTTGATCTGTTTGGCCAGCGTGAACATGCGTTGGTTCAGGTCTTCGAGTTCGCACTCGAGCAGCACGGCCGCTTCGCGGTGCGTGACCCCTTTGCCTTCGGCCGCTTTTTGCAGGATCGCCTCGATCAGGGGGCGGTTCGCACGATTTTCGCGGGCGTAAGCCAGCGTTTCGACGATTTCTCCGTCATGGATGAACTCCTCCGCCTTGGAGGATGCGACTTGGTACATATCTTTGTGTTTTTATAAGCTATTCTTGATAATCTCCCCGGCTCCACGAGATGTGGCGGCCGATTTCGTTGAGCTCCCGCTCCAGAGCGGCCAATCCTTCGGCAGCTTCGGCACCGAAGGCGGCCTTGCCGTCGTAGAGGTTGTATTTCGACCGTTCGTCCGGCGGCGAAAGGTTGGGCATCACCACGTTGGCACCGGCCAAAATACCCCGCATCCGGCCGTCGCCCGAGAGGGTGGCGAGCGCGGTGGTCGAAGGGATCAGTGCTGCGGGACGCATCAGCCGCAGAATCGACAGCAGGGTGAGCGTTCGTTCGACGCTTCCGGCCGGTTCGTGGCCGAAGGGGGTGTCGCGGTGCGGGATGAAAGGTCCGATACCGATCATCTGGGGTTCGAACTCCCGGATGAAAAGCAGATCCCGGACCAGATCGTCCACCGTTTGTCCCGGGCTGCCGACCATGATGCCCGTACCGGTCTGGTAGCCGATCTTTTTGAGGGTGTGCAGGCATTCGATGCGGTGATCGAGGGACATCCGGACGGGATGGAGCCAACGATAGTGATCGGGAGTGATCGTTTCATGCCGCAGCAGGTAACGGTTCGCGCCCGCTTCGAACAACGCCCGGTAGGAGGCTTCTGTCCGTTCCCCCAGCGAGAGGGTGATGGCGCAGTCGGGCCAGCGGCGACGCATCTCCCGGATCAATCCGGTCAGCAGTTCGTCGTTCAGAGCCGGGTCTTCTCCGCTCTGAAGTACGAATGTCCGGAATCCCAGCCGGTAGCCCTCTTCGCAGCAGGCCAGTACGGTTTCCGGGGTCAGACGGTAGCGTTCTGCCAGACGATTGCTGCGTCGAATGCCGCAGTAGCGGCAGTCGTTGCGGCAGTAATTGCTGATTTCGATCAGCCCCCGAACGAAAACTCCGTTTCCGAAATGCACACGGGCGACCTCGCGGGCCGCCCTGTGCAGGTATTCTCTCTCTTCGGGGGACGCATCGGTCAGCAGAAGGCGCAACTCTTCCGGGGAAAGGGTGCGGTTGCGTTTCAACTGATCGACGAGCTCTTTCATAGCCCCGTCGGATTTAGCGTTTAGCCAGCTCCTTCGCGAATTGCCGTTTACCGGCATCGTGCAGGTTGTGGGTGCTGGGACCCGTGATACATCCGCCTTCGCAGGCCATGACCTCGATGAACTTGGCCGGGGCTTTGCCCGATTTGGCATAGGCGCGGAGCAGGGATACGTTTTTCTTGTTCAGGTTGGAGACCTGGATGCCTTCGACCTTCGGCCGGTTGTTGTCCGCCAGGAAGAGCTGTACGGCGCCCATCACGCCTCCGGCCTGTGCGAAGCCGTGGGCGGCCCGGGTCGAAACGAACGGAATGGGGAACGGATCGGTGGTTTCGACTTCGATACCCAGACCGTCGAAAATGGAGTTGATCTCCTCGAAGGTCATCACGAAATCGACGCATTCGTCGCGGCGTGCCTCCTTGCGTTTGGCTACGCACGGGCCGATGAAGACCACTTGCGCGTCGGGGTGTTTCTCCTTGGCGATCCGTGCGGCGTAATACATCGGCGATCCGGTACTCGAAATGAAGGGCTTCATCTCGGGGATATGCTTGTTGGCCAGTTCGATCCACGAAGGACAGCAGGAGGTGGTCATGAACGCCTGTCCCTCCTCGATTTTCTCTTCGAGTTCCGCACCTTCATTGCGGATGGTTTCCATGGCGCCCTGCGCTACTTCGATCACGTCCTCGAAGCCGATGGCCTTGATCGCGCCATATACTTTTTCCGTGGGGGCGTTGTATTGTCCGAGAATGGCCGGAGCGACGACGGCGACCATCTTTTCTCCTTCGCGCAGACGCTGCAACACGTCGAACACCTGCGAAACTTCGAAGATCGCTCCGAACGGACAACTGTTGATGCACTTGCCGCAATAGATGCATTTGCTCTCGTCGATATGCTCCACGCCGCGTTCGTCCTTGGTAATCGCCTTTACGGGGCAGGCCTCTTCGCACGGTACGGGCATATAGACGATGGCATGGTAGGGGCAGTTGCTGTGGCAGATGCCGCAGCTGATGCAGATATCGTGGTTGATGACCGCTTTGCCGGCACGATTGAATTCGATGGCGTTTTTCGGGCAGTTGGTGGCACAGGCCCGGGCCACGCAGCCCTTGCAGAGGTTGGTGATCTCGTAGTTGGTCTGTACGCACGACGAGCAGGCCTCGTCGATTACGCAGAGAATATTGTCTTTCTGTTGCTGCCCCTTGCGTTCCAGGGCTTTGCGGGCATATTCGGACAGCGGGGTGAGTTCGTCGGTTTCGTCGGACATGTCGAAACCCATCAGCGGGAAAGATTTGTATTTCCACACGGCGCGCTCCTTGTGTACGCAGCAGCGACCCAAAACCCGTGAGGTACGGGGACTCAATTCGATCGGCAAGCGGTCGATTCGCTCGACGAGCTGGTTGTCTTTCCACAATTTGATGAGATTGGTCAGCAACTTGTGTCTGACAATCATTACGTTATTGGTAAGAGGCATGTCGGAATAATAGAATGTTAAACGAAATTTCCGTCGCAAAGATAGGTTATTACCCGTATGTTCACAAACAAATAAGTATAAAAAAGAGAGTAAATATTATTTTCGGATAATTTTGATTTTCAAATTTTATATAATATATTGCAATACACATGAACGGCATTTATGTTTTGACCATCTAATCCTAAATATTATGCTTATGAAAAAATTATTACTATTTTTAATTGGTGGTATCTTGTTAATCGGCACTTATGGTTGTGCTAATTATGAAGAAGATTTGTTGGACGAAATTTCGCCGAAACAAATGTTAGCTACTGTTACGACCGAAATTGAGTTGGCGGATGCGGTGTATCATAGAGACACAGTCTTGGATCCGGCCGCAGAATGATCCGTACAGGCTTGAGAACTTTCAGCAGGCGTACGACAATATAGTATCGGGTGAATCGAAAATTGTCAGGGCATCTGATGAGTTTGCAGCAAGCGCGCGGAGTGTGCGAAAAGAATTCTCAGCAACTGCCAAAACGCAGTTGAAACTGAAAGCTACCCACTATGCCTTGAAAATTTTTCCAAAAACGGAAGAGGAACAACGAAGCCTTGAACTGGACGAGCAGATCAAGATCGCGTATACGCCTTTCAATTATACGTCATTACCTGATGAGGCGACCCAGAGTCTTGTGTTTTCGAAATTCCGGACACAGTTTTGCGAGGAAGATGAGGAGAGGCGTTATTCTGTGACTTACGAGGGCGGTATGATTAAGGATGGACCAGTGGAGCCTGTGACAATTATATTGCCTGTATTATATGCCGTTTGGCCTGTCGAAAAAACGTTCCCTGTTGAAATGGATTTTGAAATCCTTTATGAAGTTTTCCTCCCTAAATATATTACTCTTGGTGAGAATGGATTGAGTGCGGAGGCAATACAAATTTTGGAGCAAGAAGCCATTGCTTTGGCTTTAGATGAAGAGAGACATTTACCAGGTGGATTCCCGCGCGGAAAAGTACTATGTTACGATACTCATTTAAAGCGTTATGTGCCGTTGGAGAATCTGAAAATCCGGTTTACATTGGGCTCGAGTATTGATGAGGTTTATACGGACAAAACGGGATATTATGCTATCAATAATAAGCTGATCGACAATCAGGCAACGGTAAGTTTTGTTTTTCAGCACGAAAAATGGACGATTGTCAAGGGTTCTGAGGAAGGAGGACGGATAGAGGAAATAAAGGGAATTTATGGAGAATTAAGAAGTGGTAAAGATTTGAACTTTAATATTAACTCTTCTTCGGCTCCGGATCCCCGCTACGAAATTCATCGTGCTGTCAATTTTTATCATTATGGCGAACACGATTTTATAATTTCTACTTTTGTTAATAACAGAATATCAATAGTTGCATTAGCCGTTGATCCTGGTGGGTGGCAAGGCCGATTTAATTATTGGCCGACTTCTGTGGGGAGAATGCCTTTTATACAAGTTGGCAATTGTAACAGGAATAATCATCCGAGACTAATAGGAACCACTTTGCATGAATTGGGACATTATTGTCAATTTCATTTGCGTGGCGGCACATTCAGTGCGTACGATGGTACTTGGAATATATTGCTCGAAAGTTATGCTTCTTATGCCGGATGGCATATGGGAGAAGCATATTATTTAAATCAGGGTTGGAAAAAAACATCTCTAAACTCGGATATAACAGGTCAAGCAAGGCAAGAATGGGATTATCAAAATACAACCAATAATTATTATACTCCTTTGTTTGTCGATTTGGTGGATGATTACAACCAGGGTGTTGGCTATCCTTCTCGCTGCTACGATCAAATTAAGATGCCTCAATTCGTGGTGAATTTGTTTGGAGCCTATAGAACCTGGAATGATTTTGAAAGTGCACTTCGTAAGTATACAGGGTCATATTTTACAGAAAATCAAATAAATGAATTTCTTTTTTACGAGCGTAGCTGGCTTCAACGTAACGGTTATATATAAAAATGGGTTTATGAGGAAATTCTTATTTTTTGCGTTGTCGGCGATATTTACCGCAGGGACTCCGGCAGGTTGCAATACCGATTACAATGCAATCAGTTATTTTGTGTGGGTCAACGACAGCGATCATAAGATCACTCTTTTCGTAGAATCCGATTTAGGGTGTGAGTTCAAAAATGAAGTGATACTGCCTGGAGAAAGTTTTACTGCGATGGATAATGGTATGGGTGTTTGCCCCGTTCCTTCAAGTTACATTTGGAAAATGACGATTATTTTCGACGATGGGAGGCTTGGATTCACTTATGGTGTCCGTTATTACCAGGACGACGGTCGGTCGTACCCTCCGAATTACGACGCACATTACGACCCTTCGATCGATGATAATTATGTATTCGAGGATTTGAGGGGTAACGGTCGTCAACCTAAAGAGCGTTGGACTTATGTCTTCACCAATGCCGATTACGATGCGGCGGAGGCGATGGTCCCGTTCGAGTAAATAGTTTGTGGCTCTGAAAAACGAACGCCTCCCGAATCTGAAATTCGGGAGGCGTTCGTTCGATGGCGGCCTGTCTTTTGGCTCTAACGATCCAGCTCTTGGAAGAAGCTCTGGAAATCGGCCATGAAAACGTCCTTGCCCCGCAGTACTTCCCGCTTGGCGAGCAGCTCCGAAAGGCGGATGTAGCCGATCACGTAATTGCCGTCCTCGCCCCGATATTGCTCGGTGATGCGGTCGAAGTGGAGGATTTTCAGTACGTCGGTTTCCGTGTATCGCACATAAACTTTCAGCTCCACGTCGGTCGTGTACTCCGGACGGTCGAGGTAGTGCTGTTTCTTGTATTCGTACCGGTAGTCGTGCTGACGGGCCATGATGTCGCTCAGGATCGACGAGGCGGTAGGCAGGCTGCCGGCGCCCTTGCCGAACATGAACTGGCGGTCGTAGCATTCGCCCCGGATCACCACGCCGTTGTATTCGTCATCGACGCTGTAGATGTATTTGCCGGGGGTGACGAATTCGGGCATGACGAACATCGTGAACTTCCGGTCGCTGACCTTGACCACTTGGGCGACCAGTTTGATCTTGACCCCTTTTTCGCGGGCGTACCGGATGTCCGAGTCGTGGATAGTCGAGATGCCGTAGGTGAAGATCCGGTCGGGATGGACATACACTCCGAGCGCGTGAACGGTAATGATGACTAATTTGAAGAGCGAGTCGTAGCCTTCGATGTCGAACGAAGGATCGCTCTCGGCGAATCCCAATGCCTGGGCCTGGGCCAGCGCCGCGTCGTAGGACTCCTGGTGGTCGAACACCCGCGAAAGGATGTAGTTGGACGAACCGTTCAGGATGCCTTTGACTTCGAGCAGCAGGTCGTTGTCGTAGTACTCCTCGAGGTTGCGGATCACGGGGATCGAGCCGCACGACGAGGCGTCGTACAGCAGTGCCACATTGTGTTTCTTTTGCAGGTCGATCAGCTCCGGCAGGTGGCGGGCGAGCATGGCCTTGTTGCCCGAAACGACGGGGATGCCTTTCTGGAGGGCCGCCTTGACGATTTTGTAGGAGGCCGCCGCATCGTCGATCACCTCCACGATCAGGTCGATCTCCGGATTGGAGAGGATCACTTCCGGATCGGTCGTGAAATAGGACGCGTCGATGCTGCGGGGTTTGTTCGACCGCACGCAGATCTTGACGATTTCCGCATGGGCGTTGCGGGATTTGCTGAGTACCTGGAAGATGCCTTGTCCGACTACGCCGAAGCCGAAAAGGCCGATTTTGATCTTATTCATGGGTTGGATGGATGAAAGGGTTGAGGATTCGGTTCAGTTGTTCGTGCTCGACCAGAAACCCGTCGTGTCCGAACGGGGAGTCGATCTGATGGTAGGTGCTGCGCGGCAGCATCCGGTGCAGCGCCTGCATTTCGGGCACGGTGAAGATGATATCGGTCGAAATGCCGACGACCAGACATTCGGCCGTGATTCGTTGCAGCGCCGCTGCCACGCCTCCGCGCTGGTAGCCGACGTCGTGCGTGTCGAAAGCGTTGAGGATCTTGTAATAGGAGTAGGCATTATAACGCCGGCAGAGCTTTTCTCCTTGGTACTGCTGGTAGGTGCAGGCCCGGCGAGAGGAGAAGTCGTCGTTCTCGTCCCGCTGCGAGAGGTCGTAGCCTTCGGGTCCCCGGTAGGTGAGCAGCCCGATAGCCCGGGCCGCTGCGAGTCCCTTCATGCCGGCAGTGGCGTAAGGTTCCCCGAAGGTCGAATCGGCTTCGATGGCCATGCGCTGCGTTTCGTCGATGGCGATGCTCCAGGGCGACGCTTTGGCGGCCGTGGCGATCAGGACCAGCTTGCCGATCCGCTCGGGTTCCTGGACGGCCCATTCGACCGCCTGAAAGCCGCCGACGGAGCTGCCGACCAAGGTGTGGATGCGGTGGATGCCCAGAATGTCGGCCAGCAGCCGGTGGGCCCGTACCATGTCGCGGATCGTCAGTTCGGGGAAATCCTTGTAATAGGGGCGTCCGGTCGCCGGATTGACGTGCAGCGGCCCGGTCGTGCCGTAGTGCGAGCCGAGGATGTTGGCGCAGATGATGAAATGCTCGGTGGGGTCGAGGAATTTGCCCGCCTCGACCGTGTGCGGCCACCACGAGGCCACGTCCGAATCGGCGGTCAGGGCGTGGCAGACCCAGATGACATTGTCGTGGGCCGCATTCAGTTTCCCGTAGGTGCTGAATGCGATCGTCAGTTCGGGCAGAATGCCTCCCCGCTCCAATTCGAAAGGTTGGTTATGACGGTATATATTCATTGTGTTTACAGTCGTTTTAATGCGTTGCCGATCTCTTCTTTCAGGTCGTCGATGTGTTCGATGCCCAGCGAGAAGCGCAGCATGTTGGGATAAACGCCCGAAGCGACCAGTTCGCGTTCGTTGAGCTGGGAGTGCGTCGTCGAAGCGGGGTGTACCAAGAGGCTCCGGGTGTCGCCCACGTTGGCCAGGTGGCTGATGATCTCCAGGTGGTTGAGCAGCGAGGAGGCTTGTTCGGCCGATCCTTTGACGCGGAAGGTCAGTACGCCGCCGAAACCGTTGGTCAGATACTTCTTGGCCAAATCGTGGAACGGGCTACTCTTCAAACCGGGGTAGTTTACGCTCTCGATCTTGGGGTGCTTCTCGAGCCACTGAGCCATTTCGAGTGCATTGTCCACCGATCGCTGTACGCGCAACGAGAGGGTTTCGAGTCCTTGCAGCAGCAGGAAGGAGTTGAACGGACTCTGGCAGGCACCCGTGTCGCGGAGCACTTCGCACCGTGCCCGTACGGCGAAAGCCTGGTCGCCGCAGTTTTCCCAGAAGTTGAATCCGTGATACCCTTCCGAGGGTTCGCTGATCAAGGGGTAGCGGCCGTTGCCCCAATCGAAGTTGCCGCCGTCGATAGCCACGCCACCCATGCTGTTGCCGTGACCTCCGATCCATTTGGTCGCTGCGTGCAGCACGACATTGGCGCCCCATTTGATCGGCTGGCAAAGGTAGCCGCCGGCTCCGAACGTATTGTCGGCGATTACCGCGATGCCGTGTTTGCGGCCGATTTCGGCGATCGCCTCGAAATCGGGGATATTGAAGGCCGGGTTGCCGATCGTTTCGATGTAGATGGCCCGCGTACGGTCGTCGATGAGTGCCGAGATGCTCTTTGGGTCGTCCCCTTGTGCGAAACGGACCTCGATGCCGAGTCGGCGGAGCGTGTATTTGAACTGGTTGGTCGTTCCGCCGTAGAGGTAGGAGGTGCTTACGATATTATCGCCTGCCTGGGCGATGTTCGTGATGGCGAGCATTTGGGCGGCCATGCCCGATGCCGTTGCAACGGCTCCGGTACCTCCTTCGAGGGCGGCGATGCGCTCTTCGAAAACGGCGGTCGTGGGGTTGTTCAGGCGGGTGTAGATGTACCCCGGTTCCGTGAGGGCGAAAACGGCGGCGCTCTTTTCCGCACTTTCGAAGGTGTAGGCCACCGTCTGGTGGATGGGGACGGCGCACGATCCGGTCGCTGGATCGGCCTGTTGGCCTGCATGTACTTGCAGGGTTTCGAAACGGAGATTCTGTTTTTTCATGGTTTTGAAAGTTGATTTATGTTTTCGGGATTGTTACAAACAAAAAAATCCGGCTGAACCAGCCGGATTTAAGAGATACACGTACGACGAATCTTACACCCGGCATTTACACCTGCGCATCGACATCATCATACCCATCATCGAAACCGAAAGTCCGACGATCAGCGAGTAAGAATTATTGGATGTAATGCCGTTTTTCATGCGGGTAAAATACGGGTTTGTTATCGTATTGATGTCGCAAATATAGTTATTTTTCGTGAAATGGTGCTGTCGAGAGAAAAATATTTTACAATGCCATTATTTCGATGCATCATCATATTCTCATTGATTATCAATGGTTTACAACTTAAAAGGTAGACTACTCAAAAATTTACTTGTTTTTTTGCGAAAAATCTAAGATTTAACGTTTTTTTTCATCGACTCTCTCCGAACAGAGGGAAAAAAGGCAAAAACAGCCTTTTCAGGTCCCGACAGACACCGTTTGCAAAGATAGGGCATGTCGGGGTTTATTTCGCCAAAAAGAGCTGTAAAATTGAGGACGGATTCATGGATATTTTCAGGCTCCAATCGTGGAATCTTGTCTTTGGTCAGAGTGTCATTTTGCTCGGCTTTAATAACACCAGGAGCACAAATAAATTTTGCAGCCAAAAGAAAAAGGCTGTAGCCAATTTTGCCATGGCGCAGCCATCTCTTTTCTTCCCTTAATTTGACTTTACTTTAATGAACGTATATATGAATACGGGGATAAAGTAAAGCAATTGATTTCATGGAAAAGTGAACGATTATTGCAGATTAAAGTGCTACAGACTGTACATAAGTATAGTTGTAAATGTCAATTAGCTATAAGATTTCGCCATGCTTTGTGCTCAAAATATTATTTAAATAAACAATTTGAAAATTAAGCAGTGAAATAACGAATCTCTGGAATGTTACCGACATTATCACTTGTCACTATTGGTAGAGCATTCATCGACTGCCAGATAGTAATCAATCAATTTTAGTATGCTTTTAATAGGTGTTACATATAAAGATTGTTTGCCAGCTACAACTTCATTAAGCATTCCAACCAAATTACCATCTTCATTAAATACAGGAGAACCACTAAGGCCCTTCCAATCAGATAGTATCACATTTGAGGGATTTTCCAATACGCTTAACCCGAAGCGTTGAGTACCTGCATATGTGATTCTTTCCCTGAAAGTGGTCGTCCTATTCATTACTATTCCACTAATCTTATTCCTAATACATCCGGTAATTACATATTCTTTGCTGATGTCCAAATCAGCGGTGTGATCGGCGTTGATAAACAGTTTCGGTTCTCCTTCATGCACCCATATTGAGCCATCGTAGCCACACAATCTATTTGTTAAAATAGGCAACATAAAGTCATTCTTTAGTTCTGCAAAAGTCACATCCTTCAATTCTGTTAATTCTGGCATATCAATATCGAACGTATCGTAATAAATAAAACCAGACACAGTTATTAGCCCCATGCTTAATGGATTGTCCGGATCAGAATAATTGCAAATAATACCAACGCCATAATCAATACCCTTACGTTCACCCTCGCTATAGTCGTCTTCCATATGAACATTGTGATCACATGTGACCAAAAATCGATGGCCTTTATACAACAATAAGAAGCCGCTTCCCCAACCCTCAATATCCGGATTAGGTGCCTTATTGGGAGTCAACATCACAATTTGCTGCGATGCTTTCCAGAAATACTCTACGAGCGTCATTGGTAAATTGTTATTCGTCATCTTCGCTATTTTTTAATAAACTGTGTTTGAACTTGGCCGTTTTTACTTCTTCCCAAAAATCATCGTCAAGCAAGAATGGATTTGCAAGCCTTTCAATAAACAGGCGCACATATCCTTGTGAATTCACCATATCAATAAATTCATATGGAATACTGCCTTCCTGGTAAGCCGGGAATTCTTCAAGTTCTTTGTCGGAATGTGTTCTAATGTACTCGTAATCAATCCGTGCATATTCAAAGAATAGCTGTCTGAATATTCCCGTTAAATGAATATCCAAATTGTTGCTCAAATAATCTTCGTCGTTATCAAGAAGGGTCTCCCACGTAAAATCACCATGTTCTTTTGAAACATAGTTTCTTTCAAATGTTTGTGTCAGGAAGTTAGGGACCTCAAACCCTATTTCGTCAAGTTTACTTGCCCATGTTTCTTCAAGATTCTCAAGATAGTTCTCGTCTGTATTAATGTCACCTGCCTTCGATGCAAGCGAAGGCAGAATATCGAGCATATTCACTCCAAACTTATTGATCCTATTAGCGAGCTTTTTTGTGCAGTTAGGTGCAATGTCTGATAAGAATCTTTCACGAGTTACTTTGTAAGGATTAACTCCGGCAAGGACAATAGCATTCATGTCGAAACCTGTTTTTGTAAATTCCGAAATTAATTGTGCGCAGTAGACAAAACCATGAATACCTCTTTCTTCCATAATTTGAGCTGCAATAGAGGAAACTTTGTTAAGACGTTTGTACATTTCGGGCGTTGGCTTTTCTCCAGGCTTTGGAGACCATTCGCCAGGAAGAGACTCCCACACAATCTTACTGACCGAAATATTTTCTTTATTGAAACATGAGTAACTTAAATCTTTAAACACCTTTTTATCTGGAATCCAGAGCTCTAATTTTAAAGTACTAATATCATTATTTTCATATTTTGGAACGAGTAAACACACTTTATTGTTGTCATAAATAAGTGTGTTGATTGTGGCCTGTTCGACGATTCTTTCGCCTATTGGAGAAATGAGAACATAGATAATGTCACCACCAGACATTGGCGTGAATTTGGTTCGCAAATAACTGCCATATGCGAGCAACTCAGTATATGCTTGACGTGCTGTCTGGTCTGACTTTTTCAACTCAATGACAACAATTCCATCATCACCGCATCGATTAGCAAGGAAGTCTGTCCTCATTGTAGATTGTCCTTCCTCTGTTAGTGACACTTCGCAGCCAAAGAAACCGATATCGCTTATTGATTCCCACAATTTTTTGTAACGGTCGATGACCATATTGTATAAAACATCCGAGGGAGAGGCAAATGCCGGATTTTCAAATTTTACTTTTGGGAATTGAGGCGTCACCAACAAGTCGGCAAAGCTTTCACGCTTTTCCCAAATATAGTTTTGTATTTGTTTCTCGTTCATAATTAATGAATTAATATACAAATGTAAGATAATAGCATGACATGATTGATAGAATCGATCAGAAAAGCGACATTGTATATGAAATTAGCTATAGAAGAAGGGATATTTGCGAACTGCAGAGTCATTGCACTGGCGCAAAGAATGAGAGTAGCGTCTGTTGAGCCTCGACTCCGTCGAGAGCCAGGAGATAGGCAACTGCAGTACCACTGAATACACAATAGTAGTAGATGTATAGGTTGGAACCGGTGTGTTTGGCATAGAAGCCGAGTATTCGTTTATTAGCCTGAGAGAGCAAATGCGTTCCAAGTGAGAATTTACGCATTGGTGAGAGATTTCCAGTTCTTGAAGAGCTGCCTGAAAATGGATTTCGCTGATGTTTGGTAGTTGGTTCTAACAGAATCACCAGTACCTTTGTTGAGAATGCACTTACGGTTGCAAACCTTTGCTGCGGTCACGTCTTTGGCAGAAACTGTCATTTCTTCGAATTCATTTGAAAGAATATACGTTATAGCTGAAAAATTTAGGTTAAAGTTTGTGGTTTTAGTTTTAGCGGTCTGTCTTAAATATCATATTGTATAGATAATGATTTTGTGATATACAACAATTTACAGAAAAATGAAGAAATGACTCCAGCCATTTCTTCATGGCGCAGCCATCTCTTTTCTTCCCTTATTTTGACTTTACTTTAATGAACGTATATATGAATACGGGGATAAAGTAAAGGTGCTGATTTCATGGAAAAGTGTAGTTCTCAAGCCTCAATTTTGATGGAAAAGTGTATAAATGGAGCCTCGATCGCAGGAAAAAGTGTGAGGAATCCGATTTATTCGCTTGAAAAAGTGTAGAACCACTTAAATATCACATCTTCAATTCTTGCGATTTTTACCTATAATATATCATTAAATAGATAAAAAGTAGTATATTTGCATATTATATGATATGTTGAATATGGCAAAGAATACAATGGGCACCAAGTTGCCAAGAAAGCTGGAGCAGAAGATGCAGATAGTGGGTGAGCAGATCAAACTGGCTAGACTGCGCAGGAATCTCAGCATGGCTCAGGTTGCCGAACGCGCAACCTGCTCACCGCTTACGGTTGGCCGGATTGAAAAGGGAGCACCGACAGTAGCTATCGGCATTTATCTCAGAGTTCTCTATGCGCTTCAACTGGATGATGATATACTTCTGCTTGCCAAAGAAGACGCAATGGGAAAGGCTTTACAGGATTTGAGTTTGAAAAAGCGAGAGAGAGCCTCCAAAAAAGAATAAGCCATGAAACGACTCTATGTATTTGCTGATTTTGATTGGCTGAAAGAACCAAGGCTAATAGGAGAGCTGAGCTATGAATCACTTCGTGGCTCGGACAGTTATGGATTTTGCTATAGTGATGATTGGCTAAGGGACTATGGCAACTTGTTTCTTAGTGATGACTTGAACAACTATCCAGGGCAGCAATATACGGCTCCGGGCAAGGATATTTTCGGATGTTTTTCTGATGCCCTCCCAGACCGATGGGGACGCACATTGATAAATCGCAGGGAACAGATTCTGGCGAAAGAGGAGAAACGTCCTGTTCGCCGTCTTTCATCATTTGACTATCTTGTCGGAATCGAAGACTACTCCCGCATGGGTGGTTTCCGTTTTAAGGAATCCTTGGAAGGAGAATATATCAATGCAAGTGAATCTCTACGGATACCACCGTTAACCGATATCCGTGAACTGATTGCTGCCAGTTCTGAGATCGAAAAAAGTGAAGAGGAGAATCACCTGCCTGAAAGACGCTGGATCGAGCAGCTTGTACAACCGGGGTCATCCCTTGGCGGGGCGCGTCCAAAGGCAAGCGTGATTGACGAGAACAAGATCCTGCATATAGCAAAGTTTCCGTCCCGCAAAGATGATT
>ENA-ORTG01001593-ORTG01001593.1-human-gut-metagenome-genome-assembly--contig:-NODE-1593-length-20142-cov-2.748345_pt1 | contig 20142 bp, 19 predicted proteins | sample MGYA00241906_ERZ509176 | MGnify/ENA primary metagenome ERZ509176 (study PRJEB26280, sample SAMEA2338811) | human gut metagenome | biome: human gut; feature: human-associated habitat; material: faeces...
TTTCCAAAAGGGGCCCTTCCCCCTCCCCAAGCCAACTTACGCCTTCGCCAAAGCCTGTTCCAGATCGGCGAGGATGTCCTTGATATTCTCGATGCCGACGGAGAGCCGCACCATGCCGGGGGTGATCCCGGCGCTGACAAGCTGCTCGTCGGTGAGCTGGCGGTGCGTGGAGCTGGCGGGATGCAGCACGCAGGTACGGATGTCCGCCACATGCACGAGCAGGGAGGCCATCTTGAGGCTGTCGATGAACCGGGCCCCGGCTTCGCGCCCGCCCTTGAGCGAGAAGGAAATCACGCCGCTGCACCCGTTGGGCAGGTATTTGGCGGCCCGCTCCTTGTAAGGGTTACCCTCCAGCGTGGGGTAGCTTACGGACTCGATCTTGTCGTGCTTCTCGAGCCAGTGGGCGACGGCATCGGCATTCTGGCTATGGCGCTCAATGCGCAGGGGCAGGGTTTCAAGCCCCTGATTGATCAGAAAGGCCCCGAACGGCGTCTGGCAGGCACCCATATCCCGCATGATCTGCGTACGCGCCTTGACAATATAGGCAGCCTTGCCGAAGGCCTGCGTATAGATGGTTCCGTGGTAGGAGTCGTCGGGCTCGGTGAATTCCGGGAACTTGCCGTTCGTCCAGTCGAAGGTGCCGCCGTCCACAATCACGCCGCCCATTTGCAGGGCGTGCCCGTCCATGTATTTGGTGGTCGAATGCACCACGATGTCCGCCCCAAATTCAATGGGGCGGCACAGAACCGGCGTGGCGAACGTGTTGTCCACGATCAGCGGCACGCCGTTCCTATGGGCGATGCGGGCGAACTTTTCGATATCCAGCACTTCAATGCTCGGGTTGGCGATGGTCTCGCCGAACAGCGCCTTGGTGTTGGGGCGGAACGCGGCCTGAATCTCGTCTTCGGAGGCTTCCGGCGACACGAAAGTCACTTCAATGCCAAGCCTCTTGAGCGTCACGGCGAACAGGTTCAGCGAGCCGCCGTAGATGGCGGAGGAACTGACGATATGATCCCCGGCGGCGGCAAGGGTCAGGATGGAAAACGTGGTCGCGGCCTGCCCGGAAGCGGTGCACAACGCCCCTACCCCGCCTTCCAGCATGGCGATCTTCTGCTCGACGGCGTCCACGGTGGGATTGCCGAGACGGGTATAGAAGAACCCGGCTTCCTCAAGGTCGAACAGCTTGCTGACCTGCTCGGTGGACTCGTATTTGAACGTCGTGCTCTGACAGATGGGCAAAGTCTGCGGCTCGCCGTTTTTCGGGGAATACCCGGCATACAGGCATTGCGTTTCGATTTCCATTGTTCTCTCCGTTCAAGATGTTTCCCTCCGCAACCTGCGGACGGGGGCGCTTCGCATTCCCGGCGGCGTTTCCCGTTGGCATCCGTCCTTTCCGGACGGCGGGGCATCTCCGCCAAGGGGCCGTAAATGAAGCGTGTTGCCGCGTGAAGTGGAGGCTATATCACTATACCTTGATATGTCAATTTTAAAACAGCCTCTTCCGCCCGGATTCGACAATGCGGGCCGGGCGGAGTATGCTCTGCTGGCTTTTTGTGCGGGATTTCCTTCTGTTGCGTCCCTTCCCCGCACAGCCCAAAGAGATCGGAGAAAGAACACCGTGGATCAGAAACGAAACCGCAAGACGCCAAGCTGGTGCGGAAGCCGCAAACGCAAGGCCGCACGCACGCCATACGACGCCCGGATCACCGAATACGCCCATCAGGGGCACCTTGTCCCGCCCAGAAGCATCCTCAAAACGCCCGAACAGATCGCGGGCATCCGCGAAAGCGGCAAGATCAACATCGCCGTGCTTGACCATGTGGCGGCGCACATCAAGGCGGGCATGACCACCGCCGAAATCGACAGGCTGGTTTTCGAAAAGACCAAGGAGCTTGGCGGCGTCCCCGCCCCGCTCGGCTACCGTGGATTCCCCAAGAGCACCTGCACCTCCATCAATGAGGAAGTCTGCCACGGCATCCCCGCCGACGATGTGGCGCTCAAGGACGGCGACATCGTCAATGTGGACGTCTCGACCATCTACAACAGCTACTTTTCCGACTCCTCGCGGATGTTCTGCATCGGCACGGTCAACAAGGAAAAGCGCCGGCTCGTGGACGTGGCCCGCGAATGCGTGGAGCTGGGATTGCAGGAAGTGAAGCCGTGGGGCTTCCTCGGCGACATGGGGCAGGCCGTGCACGACAACGCGAAAAAGCACGGCTACAGCGTGGTCCGCGAAGTGGGCGGGCACGGCGGGGCCATCCGGTTCCATGAGGAGCCCTTCGTCAGCTACGTCACCAAGCGCGGCACGGACATGCTGCTGGTTCCGGGCATGATCTTTACCATCGAGCCGATGATCAACATGGGCAAGGATGCCATTGTCCTGGACAAGGCGAACGGCTGGACGATCCGCACGGCGGACGGCGCGCCCTCCGCGCAGTGGGAAATCATGGTGCTGGTCACGGAAGACGGGCACGAAGTGCTGGCGTACTGAACTTTCATGGAGGCCGACTTCCCGATCCGGGCGAAGGCGGCCGTCCCCAGCATCTCTTGCACCGTATCCGATACCGGCAGGCCCCCGCGCTTCGTCGAGAAGGACAGGGAGTCCTTGCCGTACCACTGCCGCTCTGATACTGAGAGGCATACTGTCTTATGAAAGAGAGCCTGTTATGGAAACATCTGCCACCACGATTGTTGTCCCCCCGACGGCTGAGGAGCAACGCATCGCATCCATCGCCGATTCGATAAACCTCGCCGATCCCTCCCTGACCGTCACGTATGGGACGGAGGCCATGCAGGGCATCTCCCGGTTCGCGGACGATCTCCTTTCCCGCGTGCAGGCCAAGGATTCCGGGGAACTCGGCGAATCGCTCACCAACCTTATGCTCAAAGTGAAGGATGTGAACGTCTCGGAAGTCATGGGCTCGCCGGGGTTCCTCCAGTCGCTGCCGCTTGTGGGCTCGCTGTTCTCTTCCGCCAAGCGCACGGTGGCGAAGTTCAACACACTTTCGGAACAGATCGAAATCATCGTCGACAAGCTGGACGAAGCCATGATCGGCCTGCTCCGCGACATCGAGACGCTTGAGATGCTCTATGAGCACAATGCGCGGTTCCACGCGGAATTGACGGCGTACATTGAAGCGGGCAAGCGCAAGCTGGAAGAGGCGCGTACTGTGGAACTGCCGCGCCTCAAGGCGCAGGCGGATGCGTCCGGCGATCTCATGGAGGCGCAGCAAGTCCGCGACCTTTCGGAGCAGATCAACCGTTTCGAACGTCGGTTGCACGATTTGCAGCTTTCGCGGACCATCACGGTGCAGACCGCACCGCAGATACGCATCATCCAAAGCAACAACAGGACGCTGGCGGAAAAAATCCAGACCAGCATACTCGCCACCATCCCCATCTGGAAAAGCCAGATGGTCCTCGCCCTTTCCCTGCACGGTCAGAAAAACGCGGCGGCGCTTCAGAAGACCGTCTCCGACACGACCAACGACATGTTGCGCAGCAACGCGGAACTGCTCGAACAGGCCGCCGTCGATACGGCCCGCGAGGTGGAGCGTTCCGTGGTGGATATTGAAACGTTGCGCGAGGTGCACGAAAAGCTCATCGGCACCATAGAGGAAACCCTGCGTATCGCGCAGGAAGGCCGGGAACGGCGGGCGGCGGCTGAAAAAGAGCTGGCCGTCATGGAAACGGAACTCAAGGACAGGCTTACCTCGTTGGCCGCACGCAAAAGCCGGGAAGAAATCGCCGCCGCATCCGGAACGGAAACGCGGCAGAGCCCCCTCGGACAGGGCGGCACCGGCTCCGGGGTGTAATCCATGCACGAAGGCGAAAAGGAACATACGGTGGTCGGACCGAACGCCGAGGAACCGAAGGGTTCGTTTTGGGATGCGATACGTCGGTTCTTCAAGCGTATCCTCTTTCATATCAGCGCGTTCATCATTGGGGCGATTCTGTCTACCCATGTTCCGCAAATACATCCGGGCGAGGCCGCCCTTGGCGTCTACCTTGGCCTTATCTGCATCGTCGCGCGCGGCGCATCCCGGAACCCGTCGTGGCTCGTCCCCGCCGTGTCCGGCGCGGGGCTGGCCGTCTTGCTGCTCCTTTTCGGTATGCCGTTCCCGTATGCGCTGTTCTGGGGAGGCTTGCAGTCATGGGTACAGCGCCTTCTGGTGAAATCCTTTCGCATGGGCACGGAATGGGTTCCGTTTTCTCTGTTGCTCATCATGGCCTTCTCAATGAGGCAAACCCTTTCCCTGCCTCTTGCCATGCTGTTTTGCGCCCTCCTCGCCGGGGGACAGGGCGTCCTCTGGGCCTTGGCCCGCAAGCGTGCGGCGGAACTGGCACCCAAGCCCAAACCGGAACCGAAGCCAGAACCAGCCCCCTCCCCGGATGAACCGGCGTCCATGAAGGCATCCCGTACTTCCCTCGCGGAGCTTGAAGGCAAGTTGCCCGGCCTCCCTGCGGAAACGCAAGCCTCCGTGCGCGCCATCATGCAATCCGCCAACAACATTCTGGGCTGCATGGCTACTGATCCGCGAGATGTGGATCACGGCGCGCGATTCCTCAAGCGCTACCTCGCCGCCACCCACGGCATCGTGGATACGCACCTGCGTTTCGCCCACGACAAAGACATATCCCCGGATGTCGCCAGCGCCCTTGCCCGGAGCAACGACATGCTCGCCCGGTTGAAGGTCGCCTTTGCCAAGGAGCACGCCCTGCTCCTGCAAAATGACGTCACCGACTTCTCCGCCGACCTCAAGACGCTCGACACGCTGCTCAAAATGGACGGCAACTAGCAGGGGAAGCGAGCCCCGACAAAAAACGAAGCGAGCCGATGAAAATATTCATCGGCTCGCTTTATTTTGCACGGAACGGCGCCACGGAAAAGGCTCTCACTCCTGCGGGGAGACATGACTTGATAAGGCTTGTTCTGTCCACAACAAAAGAGTGGAGGCGGGAACCCCATACATTTCACCCAACAGGATGGGCACATTTATTGAGGGAAGAATGATGCCTCTCTCCACACGGGATACGTAGGATCGCTCTGTCCCAAGAGCTATAGCTACTTGCTCTTGAGAAAGCTTAGGAATGGATTTCCGGGCTTTCTTCAGTTGCTCACCAAGAGCGGCATTGAGGTAGGGAACTTTTTTCACTGTGCTGTCGATTTTCCAAAGCTATTCAGTCAAGGCTGCTCCTTACTACCCTCAGGCTCTTTTATCACTGGGATGGAGGGCATCAGCTCAACTGTTTTACGGAATAATATACAAGGATCTATCTCAAGAGCATGGGCGATCACCACAATTGTGGAAAGTACAGGCTCGTTTTCACCTTTTTCCAGCTTGGCCAACTGCTGTGGGGTGCGCCCGATCAATTTTGCCAAACGATACTGTGAAACACCTTGCTCTGTCCGGGCAGCAAGAACAACTTCCCCAAAAGGGCATGGCGTTCTTTTCAGTTTTCTCACTCAACAGGCACCATCGGCTCTTGTTGGACACTCATGGCTTTTGCCGCCTCATTCACCAAAGTTCCCGGCTCCATACCCAACGCATGGGCAAGCAAAATCAGCGTTGAAAGTTTGGGTTCCCTTTCACCGCGTTCAATTTGGCTGATCTGCTGAATGGAACGCCCTGCCAGCCGTGCAAGCCGGTATTGCGTGATACCACGCTCTTCACGGGCGGTTACGAGAATTTTTCCAAACGGGCATGGAGAAGATTTCTTACTCATCTTCTTCCAAGCGCATCAGCCGATCCATTTCGTTCAGCAAGTCACCGGGAGAAATGCCAAGCCCCCGTCCAAGACGAATGATCATCCGGGCTTTGGGCTCTCGCTTGGAGTTTTCAAGCTTATTCAGGTATTCCTCAGCGATACCTGTTCTTTTGGCAAGCTGGTATTGCGATATCTGGAGAGACTCCCGGATATTAACAAGTGCCGCTCCGAATAGACATTGTTTTACATTTCCCATCCTTTCCTTTTATCGGGAATGGGAGATATCGTTTACCAGTCCAATTGAATTGGTAAACACAGAGTTTCTATAACGTAGCTAGACAAATCAACTGGATTCTGAATCCGCCTTACGCATAAGTCGGTCTGTTTCATTGATCAGCTCCCCGGGTGCTATGCCCATAGCACGCCCAAGGCGAATGATCATTGCCGCTCGCGGTTCCCTTTTCCCATTTTCCAATTTATTCAAATATTCCTCAGAGATACCGGAGATTTTTGCCAGTTGATACTGAGAAATGCCTAGCCGAGTTCGCACGCGAACCAATGCCTTTCCAAAATACTCGCCTATTTTTGATTCCATTTTTTTAATTTGAAGGAATCAAAAAAATCATTGTACCAGTCCAATAGGGTGGGTAATTAGAATTACCAATTCAATTGGACTGGTATTTTCCTACGGAGGCAGAATATGGTCACAAAAGAGTCAATCAAACTACCCCATAAAAAAGGGAAAACGCCTAGCATTGATTTTCATTATTCGGAGCTTCTTGGAAGAATTCAAAAAATAACCCACACCCGAACCCAAGCAGGGCTAGCGGCAATCCTCAATGTCAGCCAATCCAGCGTAGCCGAAGCCAAGAGACGGCAATCCATCCCGGCGGACTGATACCTGAAATTGTTTGAAAAACTGGGAGTGAACCCCGATTGGCTCAAGAAAGGCAGCGGCCCGGTATACCTGCGCACAGAGGCCGGATACATCCCCAGCGACGGGGACGGGCCGCCCATAGATCCCGGCTTGTTGGGATCGCCTCTGGCGCAGTCGGCGCTTGCCCCGGTGTACGCCATGTGCGGCGACAGCACGAAAACCGGCTCACCAGCGGCGGCGCTTCAACCGATAGGAAAGATCGCCCTCCCCAAGCCATACGCCCGAGAAGGGATCATTGTTCTGGAAATGGACAACGAATCAGCCGCCCCCACAGCGCGCTGCGGCGCTTATGTCGGCATCGACACAGCCGCAAGCAGTCCCGCAAGCGGTGAACTGTTCGCGGTACGGCTTCCCTATGAAGGGATCATCTTGAGAAGGCTGGCTTGGGATCGGAAGGAGAAATGCTTTGTGCTGCGGGCGGAAAACCCCGCTTACCCGGAAATTCGGATTCAGGAGGATCTGATGGGCCGGATTCTTGGACGGCTGGCGTGGGTCATGCAGAAAGTCTAGGCGGGGAATTGATGAAGTCAGGGCTTATCCGAAAAGCATGGGGGACAGGATACGTGCAGCCTCTATATACTGCGTCTGACACCTAGTCCTCATCAAACAAGTCCTTGATGTTGACATCCAAGACCTTAGCCAATGCGTCAAGCGTGGACAGTTTGCATTCATAAATCAAAGTTCCCCGAGCCCTGTTTATCGTCTCCCCCGCGACGCCGGAAAGCTCCGCAAGACGCCGATACGTCAGGTTTTTCTCTTTCATCAGTTTGGCAAGATTGCTTTTCACCATCCCTGTATCCCCCTGCGCGAGCGGCTTGCCGTGTTTTTCGAGTGCTCTTGGCAATAAAAAATCCATAACCGCTTTATTTCAAGCTGTTATGGACTACTTTGAAAAATATGGAAAGAGTTTGGCGGAAGGGGAGGGATTTGAACCCCCGGACGCCTCACGACGTCAACGGTTTTCAAGACCGCCGCATTAAGCCGCTCTGCCACCCTTCCGCTCATGCCGCTCGTCAAGCGAACGCCAAGTACTGAACGTCATAAAGCGGAGCGGCCCGTGGGTCAAGTGGAAACAGAGGCGCCTCCCCGCCGCCGAACCGCCTTGTTTTTCCCTTCCTTCCCTTGCGGTTCCCGTAGAAGCTTTCGATTTCATAAAAATCTCATACCGTTTTTTTACATTTTTTTAGCCTTTCCAACACGGGTGATATATTGTACGGTATGACGATTTTGACAGAATTCGCATACTTCGAGAAAAAAAGCACATTTCGGACCCACCCAGAATCTCCTGAAAAAGGAATGCGTTCCGCAAGAACGCTTTTCAGGAACCACATGCTTTTTTGATCGGACGTTTTTTGTCAGGACGGCATGTTCGGCCGACGGCGGCCGACCGGGGCCACATGTTGCCAAGCGCTTGCCATGCCTTGCGTCTTGACACGTGTTTGCCCGGTCGCCTACACCATGATGACGGTGAAAAAGCGCGTCCGTTCCCCTGTGGGAAGAGGGCGCCAAGGACGGTTTTCCTGTCGCATGACGTGTCGCGGCCAAGAGGCGAATGGTTTTCAGCAACACAACCATTTCAAGAGGCGAAGGGTATGGAGGATAGGCAGAACAACGCGCCTTCCCACGAGAAGGCCCGCAGTCTGGCAAAACGACTTGAATTCGGTCCCGCACCGTTCATCGTCGGTCTTGTCGTTGCGCTCGTGTTTGGCTGGTGGATTTTCCCGGAACTTTTGTTCAGCAGACAGGATCAACCCGTGCAGTTCAGCCATGAGACGCATCTCAAGGATGCTTCTCTGGACTGCTCGGTCTGTCACCATCTCCGTGCGGACGGGACGTTCGACGCCCTGCCCTCTACAAAGGACTGTGCTGTCTGCCATTCGCAGATGCTCGGCAAAAGCGAGGCCGAACGGGTCTTCTTCAACGAATACGTCAAGAAGGGCAAGGAAGTGGACTGGAAAGTCTACCAGAAGCAGCCTGACAACGTGTTCTTCAGCCATGCCGTGCACTCGCTGGCAACCTGTAACAACTGTCATGAGTTCTCCGAGCGGGAGCTTTGCTCCACGTGCCATCTCGACATGGCTTCCAGCAAAAAGCCGCCCGTGTTCCGCGAGAACAGGATCTCCGGCTATAGCCAGAACACCATGAAGATGTGGCAGTGTGAAGCATGTCATGCCAATCCCAATCACCTTGGCAGCACCAATGCCAGCAACGCATGCTTTGTCTGCCACAAGTAAGGAGACGCCAATGCTTGACAGACGAGGCTTTCTGAAATTCATCGGCGGGGCCGCCGTGGGTACGCTGGCGACTCCTGTGGTCTGGAAGGGTTTGGACGACATCTCCATCTGGTCGCAAAACTGGCCGTGGATCCCTTCCCTGCAATACGGCAATCACGAAAACACCTATGTCCGCACGGTCAGCAAGCTCTGTCCCGCCGCCGGAGCCACCAAAATCCGTCTCGTGGGCGGACGTCCCGTGCGCGTCCTCAGCGATCCCGAGAGCCCGCTTGGCGGCGGCGTCTCCGCGCTGGCCGTCACCGAAGTCCAGATGCGCTACAGCCCGGCCCGCCTCAAACGGCCCCTGCTCCGCAACTCGGACGGCGGCTACAGGGAAATCTCGTGGGAAGAGGCTGAAAAGCTGCTGCTCGAAAAACTCGCCGCAGCCAAGAAGCAGACCGAGCACGACAGCGTGGTCTGCATTTCCGGCGACGAAAACGGCACCATGAATGAACTGCTCGCGGGCTTCGCCGCCCAGACCGGTTCAGGCCGCTTCTTTGCCATGCCCAGTGACGCACAGGCCACCGCGCAGGCGTGGAAGCTCATGGGCGGACGTGGGCGCGTCGGCTTCGACATCCCCAACAGCGACTACGTGTTCGCCGTCGGCGCGAACGTGCTGGAAACGTGGGGCTCGGTGGTCGTCAACCGCCATGCGTGGGGGCAGGCCCGTCCCGCGGGCGCCGAACCCGCCATGCGTCTGGCCTATGCCGGGCCCGTGCAGAACAACACGGCCGCGGGCGCCGATCTCTGGCTGCCCATCAAGCCCGGCACGGAACTGTTCCTGCTCCTCGGCGTCGCCCGCCAGCTCATCAAGGACGGCGTGGCCGCCCCCGCCGGAGGGCTGGATGACTTCGCGGCGCTGGTCGCCAAGTGGACCCCGGAAAAAGTCTGCGAAATCACGGGCCTCATGCCCGAACGTTTCGCCGCCGTCGTCGACGGGCTCAAAAAGGCCAAGAAGCCTCTCGTGGTCGTCGGTTCCGACATGGATCAGGGCGGCGGCACCGGCCCTGTCCGCATCGGCATGGCGATCAACATGCTCCTCGACCGCGTGAACAAGGAAGGCGGGATGCGCATGATTCCGCTGGCTCCCCCGGCGGTCAACGGCGCGGCGTCCTACGATGTGCTCATGCAGGGCGATCTCGTCCGCTACGCCGCCGACATGGCGCAGGGGAACATGCCCGAAGTGGGCGTGCTCATGGTCTATGAGGCCAACCCCGTCTACGCCCTGCCCGGCAAGGACATTGAAGCCGTCTTCAAGAAAAGCGACTTCTCGGTGGCCTTCACCTGCTTCTTCGACGAAACCGCCCGCCGCTGCGATCTCGTGCTGCCCAACGCCCTCGGCCTCGAACGCTACGATGATGTGGCCGAGCCCTTCAGCTACGGCAAGTTCGTGTACGCGCTGGTCCGCCCCGTGGCCGAGCCGCTCTATCAGGCCCGCCCCGCCGGCGACGTGCTCATCGACATGGCCTACAAGCTCGGCATCAACCTCGGCGTTTCCGACGTCGTGACCATGCTCAAGGCCAAAGCCTTCAACATCGGCGCCGACTGGGGTTCCCTGAGCGACGGCAACGTCTACGTCAGCGACATTGTGGTCCCCAACAAGACGTTGGCCTACCGCTTCAGTCCCGACGACCTCGCTCTCGTCGAGAAGGCCGAAGCTGCCGCTGCCTCCTCCGGCAAGGAGCTGGCCGTGGCCTTCGTGAGCAAGCTTGGCCTCGGTACGCCCGAAACCGCCATTCCGCCCTTCAACACCAAGCTCATCACTGACGATGAGCTGGACAAGAACATGCTCGTCGCCGCCGTCAACGGGGCCACGCTCAAGAAGCTCGGCCTGTACGAGGGCAACCGCATCGTCCTGACCAGCAAGGCCGGGAAGGTTATGGCGAAGATCCGCGTCTTCGAAGGCGTGACCAACGATACCGTAGCTTTGACCATGGGCTTCGGGCATACGGCTTTCGGAGAGTTCAACGACGGCAAGGGCATGGATGTTATGGCCCTCGTCACGCCCTCTTCCGAACCCGGCTCCGGCCTCTCCGTCTGGAACGATACCCGCGTGAACGTCGCCCAAGCATAAGGATTCGTAATCATGTCCGAAGTGAAAGAATTCGACATCAAATGGACGATGGTCGTCGATCTTGACAAGTGCACGGGCTGCGGCGCCTGCATGGTGGCCTGTCAGGCCGAAAACAATGTCGCCCCCAACCCCGACGGCACGAACAAGGTCCGCTCCATCAACTGGATGAAGGTGTATCGCCTCTCCAACCACAAACCGTTCCCGGAACACGACACGGCCTACCTGCCCCGCCCCTGTATGCAGTGCGGGAAGCCCTCCTGCGTGTCCGTCTGCCCCGTCGTCGCCACCGACAAGAACGAGGACGGCGGCATCGTCAGCCAGATCTATCCCCGCTGCATCGGCTGCCGGTACTGCATGGCCTCATGCCCTTACCATGCCCGTTATTTCAACTGGTATGATCCGATCTGGCCGGAAGGCATGGAAAAAACCCTCACCCCGGACGTTTCCGTGCGTCCCCGCGGCGTGGTGGAAAAATGCACCTTCTGCCATCACCGTTGGATGAAGGCCAAGGACAAGGCCATCGCCGAGGGACGCAACCCCTATGAGCTGGCCGACGGGGAGTATGTGACTTCCTGCACCGAGGTATGCCCCAACGGCGCGATCTCCTTCGGCGATTCCAAGAATCCCGAACACAAGGTGTACGAGCTGATCCGAAGCCCCCACGCCTTCCGCCTTCTGGAGCGCCTGGGGACCGACCCGCAGGTGTACTACCTGAGCAAGCGCGAATGGGTGCGCCGTCAGGGCGACAACTACCTGGAAAACGAAAAGACCAAGGGGTAGGTCAATGGAAGTGAAAAACTACAACCAGCCCGTCGACGCCTCCCTCTTCCCTGAAGGGTGCCCGCGTTGTTCGCTGCTGAAATTCCTGCTGCATCTTGTTCCCGTGGCCGCGGTCGGCCTGTGGGGCGCTTATGCCGCCTTCCGCGTCCTGGCCCACGGCCTCGGCGAGACCGGCCTTGACGACTACTTCGGGTTCGGCCTCTGGATCACCTTCGACCTCGCCGTCATCGCCCTCGGCGCGGGCGCGTTCTTCACCGGCGCGCTGCGCTACCTGCTGAACATCGACGCCTTGAAGAACATCATCAACCTGACGGTCGTGGTGGGCTTCCTGTGCTACTCCGGCGCCATGCTGGTGCTCGTTCTCGATATCGGCCAGCCGCTCCGCGCATGGTTCGGCTACTGGCATCCGAACGTCCACTCCATGCTGACCGAAGTCATCTTCTGCATCACCTGCTACTGCACCGTGCTCATCATCGAGTACGTGCCTCTGGCACTGGAAAACCGACAGCTGGCGAAGAACAAGCTCGCCCACGCCATCGCCCACAACTTCCACCTGATCATGCCCCTGTTCGCGGGCATCGGCGCCTTCCTGTCCACGTTCCACCAGGGCTCCCTCGGCGGCATGTACGGCGTGCTCTTCGGCCGTCCCTACATCCTGCGTGACGGGTTCTTCATCTGGCCGTGGACGTTCTTCCTGTACATCCTCTCCGCCGTGGGTTCCGGCCCCATGTTCACCGTGCTCGTCTGCACGTTCATGGAAAAGCTCACCGGCCGCAAGCTCGTCTCCTGGGACGTGAAGCAGCTCATGGGCAAAATCGCCGGGACGATGTTCACCATCTACATGGTGTTCAAGCTGATCGACACAGCCGGTTGGGTCATGGACATCCTGCCCCGCTCCGGCATGACCTTCGATCAGATGTTCCACGGCTGGATCTACGGCAAGTGGCTCCTCTTCGCCGAACTCGTGGTCTGCGGCGTCCTGCCCGCATACCTCCTCTTCTCGAAGAAGTGCCGCTCCAACCCGGCGCTGTTCTACCTTGGCGGCATCCTCGCCTGCGTCGGCGTGACCATCAACCGTTACGTCATGACCGTTCAGGCCCTCGCCATCCCGGTCATGCCCTTCGACACGTGGGAATTCTACAATCCCAACTGGGCCGAATGGGGCGCGTCCTTCATGGTCATCGCCTACTCGTGGCTTTGCCTTGCCATCTCTTACCGCTATCTTCCCATGTTCCCGCAGGAACGTGAGCTGAACAAGTAGCAAAACTGGGGAGGGGAGAGGGAACCCTTTTTAAAGGGTTCCCTCCCCCGGTTCCATATCCATACCCTACTCTTCCTCTCCCGCCTCCACACTCTCAACGTCTTCAACTTTCTTCTTTTGGGGCTTTTCGGTGAGCTTGCGGAAGACGAACACATCGACGCTGCGGCCTTCGGTCGCCTCAAGGGGAAATTCGGCACGCGCGAGGGCGCGGTGCCCGCCCGCATTACCGAGCGCACCAAGACGTGAGGCGGCGAATTCACCAAGATCGACATGCCCGTCACCCCGGAAGATGACAACGACGGTATCGTTGTACACGCCGCAAACGCCGACCCACTTGATGCTGTGAACATGTGTAAAGAAATCCGCAACCACCACAAGTATGTCCGGATTCTCCACCGTATCCAGATAGCAGTAGGCCCCGGAGCCGCACTGATGCATGGACGAGAAGGCGCGCGCAAAGTATTTGAGCCACTCGGGGAGGTATTCGCTGCGGGTGATACGCGTGAGCAAGGCGGTATCCCCGTGAGCGGCGAGATACTGGTAAGCGCGCAGGTCGATTTCCGTGCCCGTGCGGGTAAACGTGGCGGTATCCGTACGGATGCCGTATTGCAGGGCGGTGGCAAGCCGGATGCCGGGCCGGATGTGGTAAGCCCGCAGGTACTCCGTGAGCAATGTGCTCACCGCGCCGTACTGGGGCCGGATGTCCACATAGGCGGCGTCCACGGGATGCTCGGGAACAGCCGGATGATGATCGATAACAATGGAAAACGGGATACCCGCAAAGGCGGGGTTGTGATGCGGCTGCGAATCGACCATCGCGAAATGTGAATAGGAGGCTTTCAACTTGTCTGTCAGCGGAAGCATGGGGATGCGCAGATACCGGATCATCGCCAGATTGTCCGGCCGCGAAATTTCGTTGATCCGGGCAATGGTGACTTTCCCGGTACGATGGGACATGATCCGCTTGAGGGCCATAGCCGACGCCATCGCGTCGGGATCGGCATTGATCACGATGAGCCAGTCGTCATTGCGGTTGAATAATTCCAACAACTGCGTAAGACGCGAACTGAGTTTGCGGGTGGACGACATGGTGACTCCTTTCAGATTTCTCTGTGAAGTCAGGCTAGCGCCTTCCGCAAACTTTTTCCAGTAGCATAAAGACGAAAAGGACCAAAAACGTGCAAGAAACCATGCCTTCCGGCGCATTCCGCGCGCTTCGCCCCATTATCCTCGCCTCATCCTCTCCCCGCAGGCGCGAACTGCTCGGCAGCCTCGGCATCGACTTTACCATCAAGGTTGTGGACGGCTCCGAACCCGCCCCCACGCTGGAAGACGATCCCGCCGCCTATGTCATGCGGGCCGCGCAAGCCAAGGCCGAGGCCGTAGCCCGCGCCGCCGGGCCCGAAACGCCCGACACGGTGGTCCTCGGGTCCGATACCATCGTCGTACTGCACGAGGAACACGGCCCGATCATCCTCGGCAAGCCAGCCAGCCGCGACGAAGCCCTTGCCATGCTGCTGCACCTCTCGGGCCGGACGCATACGGTATATACGGGGTGCTGCATCATCTGGCTGTCGGCCCACGGGGAAAGCCGGACGGAACTGTTTTACGACGCCGCCGACGTGACCTTCGCGGAGTGGCCCGAAGACGTGCTCCGCGCCTACACCGCCACCGGCGAATGCGACGACAAGGCCGGTTCCTACGCCATACAGGGCCTCGGCTCCTTCCTTGTCTCGGGAATCAAAGGCCAATGGGCGACAATCGTGGGCCTCCCCGTACTTGCCGTGGTGCAAAGGTTTATGGAAGGAGGAGGGATTGGGACAAAATGAGAAGTGCTCCTGAGAAAATGAAGCATATTTTCTCAGGAGCACTTCTTATTAAAATGTAAACCCTGAGCCAACATTAATAAAACCAATACCTTGTTTTGAATCAAAAACAGATCCAAATGAGTTAGTATTCAGCCCTAAATTTTGCGCCACCTTCTTCGCGGAATCAAGCGCCTGCTGCGTCCTGTTCGTCCCATTTACATTATTAACAATTGTTGTTCCGCTTTTACTGTTAGCATCCCAATATTTCATATTATTTATAGTTGTACTACCATCTTTATTGGTAATAAATCTAACCTCTATCTTTTCACCTGTTTCTTTGTTTTCAAAATTGACTTTCATTTGCACATAGTTATTTTTACTACCAATTAAACTTCCATTATCACCGTCTATGGATGCTGTAACGCCATTCCCCATATCAAAATCTTTACCCAGATATTTTTCTCTGAATTCGGGATTCTGGCGGCCATTTGTCGGGTCATGGTCATTATTCCCGTACAGCATCAAGTAGTCTATCATTTGATTTATTGTTGATTTCATGAACTGGCTCGCCGCTGATTCTTCATCGCTACACGACGGCAAATACAACTTCCCCCCCGTCTCTACCGCCGTGTCGTTGTCGCCACGCTTGGCGTAGATAGCCACCCCGGAGGGGGTAAGGGTCCCGCCGCTGGCGCTTTCGTCAATACCAAGAGAAAAATCGCCGAACGTACTTTTGCCGTCGTCACTCAGCTTACTGATCTCGCTGACCCCATCCACAGCGTCCTTACACGGCTTTCCCTGCAAGATCTGTTGCCCGAAAGAAAGCTGGATACGGGACTGCGCTTCGGCCACGGCGGAAAGGGCGGCCTTTTTCTCGGCGTCATCCTGCATATCAAAATACTTGGGGACGGCGACAGCCGCGAGGATGCCGAGGATGACCAGCACGGATATGATTTCGATCAGGGTAAAACCCAGACGGTAAGGAGAAGACTTCATAGATTCCCCGGCATGGCGGTAGGGTGACAATTGGGCGGGACTGCTTATCTGTAAATAACTGACTGAGGAAAATATACAAGATCACTCGGAAGAACTTTTTCCAGCCTCGAATGTGTGCAGCGCTTTTTCAAAATCGTCCCAGCTCCGGCAGGCAATGATATCCGCCCTGAGCTGTTTCGATCCTTCAATATGGCGGACGTAGCGAGGTACGATCGTCCGCATTTTGAGCAGCGCCACCTTTTCCGTGCTGAGTTCCCTAGCCAGCCGCGCATGTTCCCGGATGCGGGCGAGCAGCGTCGGCACATCGGCAACCTCGGGTTCATGTCCGGCGAGCAGATCGAGATGAGCCTTGAAAATCGCCGGATCCCGCAAGGCCCCGCGCGCGTACATGACGGTATCCACGCCCGTTTCGGCAAGGCAGCGTACACCGTCCTCCGCTGTGAACAAGTCCCCGCTGGCGATGACGGGTAAGGAAACAAGCGCTTTCAACTCGCTGAGATATTCCCAGCGCGCCGTCCCGGTGAAGCCCTGCTTCGCCGTGCGGGGGTGCAGCGTCAGCCAGCCCGCGCCGAGTTCCTCCAGCGCCGGGGCCAGCACTCGCCACGTTTCGGCGGCGGGGGAACGTCCCGGCTCATCCCAGCCGAGACGCAGCTTGAAGCCTACGCGTCCGCGCCCGGCAGCCCGGATCAGGGCTTCGGCGACGGCCAGGGCGTTGTCGATGTCTTTGCACATCGCCGCTCCGGACCCCGTGCGCGCCACCTTGGGGACGGAACAGCCCATGTTGCAGTCGAACCAGACAAACCCCTTGTCCCTGAGCTGCCCGGCCGCCGCCTCCATGAAAGGTGCCTCGCTGCCGAACAGCTGGACGACGACAGGCCCGTCCTCCGGGCAGGTGGCGAACAGTTCCGCCGTGCCGGGGCTCTTGTAGATGAGCCCCTTGGCGCTGATCATCTCGGTGCAGCAGACCGCTGCGCCGAACCGGCGGCACAACAGGCGAAAAGGCAAGTCCGACCATCCGGCCAACGGGGCGAGCCACGGCTTGTCGGGAGCGAAAGGCAAAAAAACGTCGTTCGGCAAGGTGGTCACCATCGGTCGCCCGTCCGCCGTGCGGAGGTTCTCCGTCCCGGCGGCCCGGCGAGGCTTGCGTACAATCTGTACATTATTGTTCGGACAGGGTATTGATAGTGCCTCAACATGAAGGGCTAGACGCTTCTTAACCCGTTTTAACCACGAATGCCAACCCGTATACGAGAGCATACATGTCTTTGAAAATAGTCACTTATCCCAATCCGCTTCTTGGCAAGCCCAGCCTCCCCATCACTGAAGTCACCGACGAGATCCGTAAACTCGCCGAAGAAATGACCGAAGCGATGTACAAATCGGACGGCATCGGCATTGCCGCGCCGCAGGTGGGCCAGCTCATCCGTCTCGTCATCATCGACGTCACCGGCCCCGAAAAGCGCGAAGGGAAAATGGTGCTGGTCAATCCCGTATGGACGCCCCTTCCGGACGCCGGGTATGTGGAAAGCGAGGAAGGCTGCCTCTCCGTGCCCGACTACCGTTCCAAGGTCCGCCGTACCGCCCGGGTCCACGTCGAAGCCACCGATCTGGACGGCAACCCCGTCAGCTTCGACGCGGACGATATCCTTGCCATCTGCGTCCAGCATGAAATCGATCACCTGGACGGCAAGCTGTTCATCGACCGTATCAGCCGCCTCAAGCGGATCATGTTTGAAAACAAGCTCAAGAAAGGCACCCGTCAGAGTCAGGTGAAATAGATGGCCGCTCCGGAACAGAAAATGCGCGTCGTATTCATGGGGACGCCGGATTTCGCCGCCACGGTGCTCCGCCATGTGGCAGCATGGCCCGGCTGCGAGGTCGTCGCCGCCTATTGCCAGCCCGACCGCCCCGCCGGGCGCGGGCACAAGCTCCAGCCGCCCGCCGTCAAGGTGCTGGCGCAGGAGCTCGGCATTCCGGTCTTCCAGCCGCTCAACTTCAGGGACGAAGACGACCGTGCCGCGCTCGCCGGGCTCCGCCCCGACGCGCTAGTCGTCGCCGCCTACGGCCTCATCCTGCCCCAATCCGTGCTGGACATCCCGACCATCGGGCCTTTCAACGTCCACGGCTCGCTCTTGCCCCAGTACCGGGGCGCTGCCCCCATCCAGCGGGCGATCATGGACGGCAACCACCTCACGGGGATCACCATCATGCGGATGGAGCGCGGGCTTGATACCGGGCCCATGCTGTTGCAGCGCGCGCTCGGCATCGGCATCGACGACACCGCCGCCACCATGCACGACGAGCTGGCCGATCTCGGCGGGCGTCTCATGGTGGAAGTGCTCCGGCAGTACGCCGACGGCGATCCCTCCACGCCCATCCCGCAGGAAGAGGCGCTGGCGACCTACGCCGCCAAGCTGACCAAGGCCGACGGGCACATTGACTGGGATGAGGACGCCGCCGTCATCCATGCCCGTATCCGGGGCGTGACCCCGTGGCCCGGCGCACAGACGGTATTCCTGCTGCCGGGGCGCGATCCCCTGCCCGCGCTGCTTCAGCCGGGCCGGGTGGGTGAGGCGTTCACCAATGGGCAACCCGCTCCGGGAACCCTCGTGGCCTTGCGGGACGGCAAGCTGCTCATCGCCTGCCGCGACGCCCTGTATGAGGTTTCCATGCTCAAGCCCGCCGGAGGCAAGCCCATGTCCGCGGAAGCTTTCTGGAACGGCTATTGCCGCACCGCCAACAAGGACGGCTGCGGCCGCGCCGTTTCTCCCTCTTTAGGATAGAAGACCGTGGGAGGGCGCTTTGTTCAAAAAGTGTCCGCCCACGGCCCCCCACCCGCAAAACTTTGACTGGTGGGGAGGCTGCGCACGAGGAGTCCCGTTGCGCAGAAAGAAAAACGTCTTCTTTTTATGCCCCTCAATCCTTTCACCTCATTCGGGGCGAACCCAAGGTGAACATCTCCAAGTCCGCATTTTCCCTGTCCAAGGATGAATACGAAGGTACCGGCAAGCGGCTGTTCATCGGTCTGGTGATCGGCACGTCCATCCTGCTCTGCGTGTTGCTTCTGCTCATCTGGCTTGTCCCGACCATCGGGTTCGCGGCCATCCATCCGTGGCTTCCGTTCATCGCGGGCATCGTCTTCGGCGGAGCCATCCTCGGAATCCTTTGGCTTTCCGTGGGGCTGGTGCTTCATGCCTACACCGGAAAGCCCATACTCGGCACATCGCGTCTGCGCGGTATCACTATCCGCCTGCTCCTGCCGATCATGGAACTCATGGGCCGGATGATGCGCATCCCCGTAGCCGCCGTGCGCCGCTCTTTCATCAAGGTCAACAACGAGCTGGTCCTCAGCAGCGGCATTCAGTGCGAGCCGCGCCAGCTTCTCGTGCTCTTGCCCCACCGCATCCAGTCGCGCCGCTGCACCCACCGCCTCACCTACCACATCGACAACTGCGTCCGCTGCGGGGCCTGCCCGCTCAAGGACGTGCTCAACCTGCGGGACACCTACGGCGTGCAGGTCGCCATCGCCACCGGGGGAACCATCGCCCGCCGCATCGTCGTGCAGGCCCGCCCCAAGCTCATCGTAGCCGTGGCCTGTGAGCGCGATCTGTCCTCCGGCATTCAGGATACGCACCCCTTGCCGGTCTTCGGCGTCATCAACGAACGGCCCAACGGCCCCTGCCTCGACACCTTCGTCAGCATCCGGCGGCTCGAATCCGCCATCCGGCATTTCATCGGCATGAAGTAGCGCGGAAGATGCTTTCGGCGGCGGGGCGGCACTCTTGCCGCCGAGGGAGTGCTTCCGGTACCTCAAAGTCCCCGTCGCATCTATTGACTTTCATTATCATCTACAATAGGTAACGCCCTATTCATCCAACCTTTCCGTACGTGAGGTTTATATGCTGAAAGCGATCTCCACTCCGGCGGCCCTGGTGCTTCTTTCGTGCAGCATTCTCATTTGTACAGCGACATACGCCTTCATCAACAGGTATCAGTTCCTCGCCACCGAAACCCAAATCATTAGATACGACACATTTACAAATACCATGACGGGTTACCGAGGCACCACCGCGGAAGAATTCAATCTCGATACCGGAGAATACCGCAACTACACTATCATCAAAACCACCCGCTGAGCCCTTCGACGGGAAAAAGCCGGAGACGATGCCTCCGGCTTTTTTGCTTTCATCAAACGGTTCCGGGAGACGTACGCCTCCGAAACGGGATGGCGCGGCCTGCCCATCCTTCGTTGAGCCATACAAAAGTCTTGGGAGGGGAAGGGGGGAGGTTTGGAGGGGGAAGGG